>Ga0310810_10005044_pt1 | contig 14703 bp, 11 predicted proteins | sample NCmetagenome_FD_207641 | JGI IMG/M metagenome (GOLD analysis project Ga0310810, IMG submission 207641) | Soil microbial communities from experimental microcosm in Duke University, North Carolina, United States - NC | ecosystem: Engineered > Artificial ecosystem > Soil microcosm > Unclassified ... | reverse complement strand
GCGAGGTGCAATTCAGCGCCTGCGCCACCGCCACGGCCACACGCCGCTTCCCCACGCCTTCAGGCCCGGAAAAAATCAGACTCGGCGGAAGCGAGCCTCCCGCGATCGATCGCGAGAGCAGGTCAAGAATCCTGCGATGGCCGGCAACGGCGCGGAAAGGCATGGCTTGATTCGAATCGTATCACTACGAGGCCACGTGGAAGGGCTTGAGGTTCAGCTGAATCTTCACAAGGTCAACGTCATGCGCCCGGCAGGACGCCTCGAGTTTCTGGAGGCGCTCTACGTCGGCCACGCGCGTATTGACGACGACGCAATCAACTTCGCCGGTGTCAATCAGCGCCAGCAGACGACTGAAACCGCCTACCACCGGATAGCCGGCCACGCGCACGTTGGACTGCATTGGATCGTCATCGGCGAAGCCAATGATCTTGAGCGGTTGCTCCTCGAAGGCCTCGCGGATGGTCGCGACACTCGCGCCGCTCGTGCCGTATATGATGCACCGCTGCCCCACCGAGCGCCGGCGGTTGGCAAACTCACTGACCAGCCGGAAGGATGCGCGTGTGCCGGACAGGAGCAGCATCAGCAGCGCGGCATAAATCACGAACACCGCGCGCGAATAATTCTCGAAATGGTACCCGAACAGGATCACCATCATCGATGAGACGGTCCCGAGGGCCACGCCCTTCGCGAAGACCACGGCGTCCATCATCCCGAAAAAGCGCCAGGTGCCTCGGTAGCCGCCCATGACAAACAGCGAAGTCAGCTGACACGCCAAAACGATGGGAAGCGATTGAAGGAAGAATTGGTAGTTCACCGACAGAACTATCCCTTCTCCGAAGCGAAGGTGATACGCACTGTAGTACGCGATGGGGATGAGACACAGGTCAAGCAGCACTTCCGCGACGCGCCGCTTGTACATGAAGTTCGCCACCATCGGCGTAAATCCGGTCGCCGGTACGTTGTCCAGCTCCGTGGTCTCGTACACGCGAATCCGGGCGAGGTGCACGGCAAAAATTACCATCGCAATACAAAACGTGACCGCCAGGATCCCCTGCCATCCCTGGCTGGCCCGCTGAAGCGACAGCGCAAGCCCCCCGCTGAACAACGCCAGCGCCCATAACACTGCCACCGCCGTCGCCTCGGGCAGGCCGAGCGCGACCAGTCGATGCGAGCTGTGATCGCGTCCGCCCTGTGACGGACGACGCCCCGCCACCAGCCGCATCACCGTCACCAGTGTGGTGTCAAAAATAGGAATCAACAGCAGCAGCACCGGGCCGGCAACAACAGAAAGCGCTCCCGATGTGGGCGTACCGATTTCCTTCGCCACCAGCGTCAGGGCTGCGAGGTTCAAACCCAGAAATAAACTGCCCGCGTCTCCCATGAAGATGGAAGCCGGATGGACGTTGTAGACAAAGAATCCGCTGATGGCTCCGAGGAGCGCGGCCAGGTACAGGCTGGCCGGCGGCGGGGCTCCCCCGCTGTACATGCCGGCCAGGAGAAACCCGCCCGCTATCAGCGTGATTCCCGCACACAAGCCGTCCATGTTGTCCAGGAGATTGAATCCGTTTGTGATACCGACGATCCAGAAGAGCGTCAGCATGGAGTCGCCCACGAGCGAATCGGTCCAGTGGAGTCGAAGCCCGAAGAACACCAGGGCCGAAGCCACGCAGATCTGAATCACGAGCTTGGTGGACGCTTTGAGCGACAGCAGGTCGTCGACGAGGCCGAAGGCCGAAATCACAAGCCCGCATGCGATCAATTGCCATACGCGCGTGTCGGGTCCCATCACCACGCCCAGTAGGAGCGTGACGAGCACAATCGCCACGCCGCCAAACAACGCGGTGGGCCGCTTGTGCCAGCGATCTTCCTTCGGCGCGGCGACAAAACCGAAGCGATGCGCCAGGGCACGGCAGGCAGGGGTGAGCGCGAGCGAAAGCCCGAGAGCCGTCAGATAGTATGCGATCAGTCTGGCCATGTAGTTGGGCTACAGAAGAGTACCGCGATTCTCCAACAGGTGCCAGTACAACGATGTGATGTCGGAGAAGAGGCGCTTGAAGTGGTAGCGCTCCTGAACCGATGCTCTTGCCGCCGCGCCCACCGCAGCCCTGAGAGGTTCATCGTCCGCCAGCGTGGCTACCGCGTGCGCCAACGCGGAGGCGTCGCCAAAAGGCACGAGCGTGCCGAGCGTGGTTCCCGTGATGACATCGCGCACGCCGCCCACATCGGTGCTGACGGATGCCACCCCGGAGGCCATCGCCTCGATGAGCGCCACCGGTGTCCCCTCATTTCGCGACGTCAGCACGAAGATATCCGTCGCTCCATAAACGGTCTCGAGGTCACCACGCCAGCTCAGAAACCGCGTCCGGACGCCGATGCCGCCGGCCGCTGCCTGCGCCTCGAGACCGGCGCGCAGTTCTCCGTCACCGGCGATGAGAAACACAAAACGGGAAGACCTTTCCCCCAGCAGGCGCGCCATTTCCAGAAACAGCGAGTGTTGCTTGATGGCGGTGAGCCGGCCTACCGTCGTGACTGTGATGGCGCCGTCGGGAATCTGAAGCGCCGCCTTCGCACGAACGCGATCGGCAGCCGTGATTGAGAGCAGCCGATCGAGGTTGAATCCCAGCGGAATCAGCCGGACGTGTGTTTCGCGGGCGACGCCGTAAGTCTCGGTCAAATCGGTCATGACCTGCGGCGAAATGGCAATGATCGCGTCCGTCCGGCGGGCTAGCCAGCGCTCCACCGCGAGGAACATCCGGGTGCTTGGCGATCCGAAGTAGCCCTCAAATACATGGCCGTGATACGTGTGGACGAGGCGCGAGCGCGTTCCGGGACTGCGCGTGCGATTGTAGAAGAGCGCGGCCAATCGCCCCACAGCCCCGGCTTTCGCCATGTGCGTGTGGACGATTTCCGGCTGCCAGCGGCACAGCGAGCGGTAGATCCGCCAGAACGCGCGGAGATCTTTCCACGGCGATATGGGGCGGACGAGATCGTCGACGTACACAACCTCCGCGCCAACCACCGGCAGCAGCGTGGACATGTCCCCTTCGCCGGCGGCCAGCTTGCCGTGGATCAGGCACGTCTCGAAACCGGCGCTCCGAAGCTCGCGCGTGAGATCGATCGCCTGAATGGCGGGGCCGCCGATGTTCAGGCGGGTGATAATGCGCGCGACGCGCGCGGCTGACGATTTCACGCCCGAACGCACATGTTAAAGTTGACCCGATTCATGCCAGAGACGACACGATGTGCGGCCTAGTCGGTGTGATCGAGGGTGACACCCCCAGACGCGAAGCAGACCTGCACGCGGTCGTTGAAAGCATGTCAGCGATGCTGCGCCATCGCGGGCCCGACGATGCCGGCACGTGGGTTGAGGCGGCGTCCGGCGTAGCCCTTGGGTTTCGTCGTCTGTCGATTGTGGACCTGACCGCCGCGGGGCACCAGCCACAGACTTCTCATGACGGCCGCTTTGTCGTCGTCTTCAACGGGGAAATCTACAATCACCAGGTTCTCAGGAGCCAACTGTCGGCCCATTGCCATGAGTGGGCCGGGCACTCCGACACTGAAACCCTCTTGGCCGGATTCAGCTCGTGGGGTGTGAAGCGAACCCTCGCTGACGCCGTGGGGATGTTTGCGATTGCGGCCTGGGATCGCCTCGAGCGGCGGTTGTACCTTGCGCGCGATCGCTTCGGAGAGAAGCCGCTTTACTACGGGTGGGTCGAAGGGGCCTTCGTCTTCGGCTCCGAGCTCGCCGCCCTGCGACAGTATCCCGGGTTTCGCAATCCGATTGATCGCAACGTGCTGGCCCTCTATCTGCAGCACGGCTGTGTGCCGGCGCCCTATTCCATCTTCGAGCGAATCTACAAGCTCGAACCCGGTTGCATCCTCTCGATGCCGCTGGAGGCTGCGGCACGTCCGCTGCCGTCTCCACCGTTCGCCCCAACGCGAGATGGCGACGTCGAGTTGGAACGCTACTGGTCGCTCAACGATGTAGTGCATCAGGGGATGGCTGCCCCGCTGCAGGATGAGCCGGACTCGCTGAATCAACTCGACGAGGTGCTGTCACAGGCCGTGCAAGACCAGTCGATGGCCGACGTCCCGCTCGGCGCGTTTCTGTCCGGCGGAATCGATTCATCCCTCATCGTGGCCTTGATGCAGGCCCAGAGCAGCCAGCGCGTCCACACCTTCACGATCGGCTTCGATGAGGCTGAGTTCAACGAGGCGCCGCACGCCAAGGCCGTGGCGCAGCACTTGGGAACTGACCATCTCGAGCTCTACGTATCGTCGCAGCAGGCCCTGGACGTCGTCCCAAGCCTGCCTGCCATCTACTCGGAGCCGTTTGCCGATTCTTCCCAAATACCCACCTATCTCGTATCGCGGCTCGCCCGCGCCCATGTGACCGTAGCGCTGTCAGGGGACGGAGCGGATGAACTGTTCGGTGGATACAGCCGGTACAGCTGGAATCGCCGTGTACACGATCGGCTTGGCTGGTTGCCGCGCTTCGCACAACGCGGTCTCGGTACCGCTGTGCAGATGGTGCCCGCATCGGCGTGGAATGCGGTGGGCAACGCCGGTCTTGGAGTATCGCGGCTGGGCGAAAAGGCGCACAAACTGGGCGATCGTCTGAGAGGCGCGCACGATCTGCACGACCAGTACACGATGCTGATGTCGATCTGGCCCGCCAGCACGGCAATGGCCCTGGGCGCACGCCCTTCGCGGACTGCAGATTCAATCCAGCTGCCTGTCGCTGCCGGACCCGAAGAGCGCATGATGGCGTGGGATGCCGTTGGCTACCTGCCCGACGACATCCTGCAGAAAGTCGACCGCGCGTCGATGGCGGTCAGCCTCGAGTCCCGCGCGCCGTTTCTGGATCATCGCGTGGCTGAGCTCGCATGGCGTCTGCCCCTTCGAATGAAAATCCGGAACGGAACCGGGAAATGGATTCTCAGGCAATTGCTGGCACGGCGCGTTCCCGCGCACCTCACCGAACGGCCGAAAATGGGCTTTGGAGTGCCGATCGGGTCGTGGCTTCGAGGTCCGCTTCGAGAGTGGGCCGAGGAATTGCTGAGCGAGCGGCGCCTGACGTCGGAGGGATTCCTGGATCCCGGGCCCGTTCGGCAAAAGTGGGCCGAGCATCTGTCCGGGGCGCGCAACTGGCAACATGAATTGTGGTGCGTCCTGATGTTCGAAGCGTGGCTCGAACGCTGACGAACGCTACGCACCGGGCTTCACGCCGTCGGCTATCCACCCGAATCGCGGATGCACTTCCACATTCCGGAGCCCCATGGCTGCCATCAACGTCCGGACTTCATCGGGGCTGTATCGCTTCTCAATGGGCGCAGAAAAGCGATCGAACTGGTCGTTGTAAAGCACGTTGAACGGATATTTCATGTACACGGACAACGGCCAATTGTCTTTGACATCCACCCCGAACCGTTTGAGCAATCTGTACGGACCGACGACGCCGACCGTGAGCAGAACGCTTAACCCCCAGCAGCCGGCGCGAAGAACAGGAAACGGCAGGCGAATGGTGAGTTTTCTCGCCAACGTGACCAGCGACAGTACCGCGGCGGCCAGCCCTTCGCGTTTCCAGTACAGGTAAACACGAAGGCGTCCGCCCGGCTTCAGGACGCGAACCAAGCCGCGCAACGTGCCCGCCGTATCACCGATGTGGTGCAGGACACCCATCGAATACACGAAATCAAACGACTCAGCCGCCAGCGGCAAACGCCGAAGATCTCCCTGGACGCACTGCACGTTGGGCTGATCGGCCGTGTTCCTGGCCGCCGCGTCAATGGCGCCGGAGAAATCGAGGGCGACGACGCCGGCGGCGAATTCTGCGACGTGCCGGGTGTGACGGCCCATGCCGCAGCCGGCATCCAGCACCAACCCGCCCTGAAGGCTCGACAGATCGAAGTGCGCAAAGTAGTCGTCGAAATTGGCAGTGCCTGACGGCCGCCAATCATCGAAATGAGTCCATTCGTATCCGAAACTGGCTCTCGTATGACGTGCCGCAGCGTCGTCCTCCAGGTCGCGGTCCCGCACGAACTTCACCACACCGTTCACCAGCGGAATGCGGCGTCCGCAGCCCTGGCAGCGCAATTCTTCGGAAGCCGCACGCAGGCGGCTCGTGCAATCCGGGCACCGCAGCGCCTCCAGCGCCATCGGGTTCATTTCGCTCGCTCGTGTCGACACTGGGTCTCTGGAACTCATGGGCCTCAGACGCTACACTTACTGCGGGAATGCAGTCGAATGCACGCAACGTCCTTCAGATTACGGACATCCTCTCTCTGAACTCCCAAATGACGAACGAGCTCGACGCGGACGCCGCGTTCAAGCCGTCCGCCTTCTGGCGGGAGATCAACGACAAGAACCTGCAGATGCTCATGGCGGACGGCATCGACAACTTCAAGCGTACGCTTTCCCACAACTACTACAGCTGGCTGATCGTCAGCCCTTTCGCTCGTCACTTCCGCTACATCGTGAAAGACTGGCTGCTGCACCCCACCGTGGCTCCGCTGGGCACTCGCATCGAACCTGACCTGGCCGTCAGACTGACGACGCATAGCGACCCGGTTGTCCTCTCCGCCCGCCAGCGTCTGCTGTATCGAATCTATGTGAGCTGTGTCTGGGAAAGGATGCTCCGGGCTGACAGCCGAGGCCTGGCTCTAAAGGTCGGGGAGCCCGATCTCGGGAATCCCATCCGGGTGTGGCGCAACAATCAGATCATCACCCAGGATCTGGCCAACTCCATCGTTGAAGCGAACCTGATGTCGGGATTGCTGAGCGGTACCGGAAACACACCGCGCATTGCGGAGCTCGGTGCCGGCTCGGGCCGCCTTGCCCATGTCTTTTCGACCACACACCCCGGCACCTATCACATCTTCGACATCCCGCCTGCGCTGCTGGTTTCCCAGTGGTATCTCGACCGCGTGCTGGCGGGAAAGCGTGTTTTTCATTTCAGGCATTTTCACGACTTTGAAGAGATTCGCAACGAGCTCAGCTCCGCCGATGTTGCATTCTTTACTGCGAACCAGATGGCCAAGTTTCCACCGGGCTACTTCGACCTGATCGTATCCATCAGTACGCTTCCGGAAGCGCGGCCGGATCAAGTGACGCTTTTTCTCAATCTGTTCCAGACGCTGTCGAAGCGGTTCATCTATCTCAAACAATGGCGAAGCTGGAAGAATCCTCTTGATGGCACCTTTCTGACCATCGACGATTACACCTTCGGTCGTGAATGGCACGTTGTGCGGGATGAAATGGATCCGATCAACCCGCTCTTCTTCAACCGCGTCTGGCAGCGTCAGTAACGCGGGCTCCGTTCGGGGCAACCGCGATGCAAAGAAGCCACAACGGCACCCCGATCATGGACTTGATTCGAAACAGCGTCCCGAAGTTCGTCACGACGTAGGCCAGCAATCCCATACTGAACAACGATAAACACAGGACGCCAACCACGAACGGAAGCCTGTGGCCAATAGCCGCGCGGCGCCTGTAAACGAGGCCCAGCGAGATCAGCACGCTGAGATCGAGAAACACGGTGTCCAGATCCGCAATTGGCAGGAGCCCGCGTCCCCCCGGAAAGGATATGAGCCTGACGGCCTTGAGCGCGGATATGGGAATGAACTCAGCGGCGACGCCGATCGTCCCAGCCTTGAGATGTGCGATCACTCCCACTGGCTTTGGGGGGAGGGGCGTTGCCGGTCCCGCGGACGTAGGCGCATCCAGAGCCACCATGTTGGTGCTTCCGCCGGTTTGAATGAAGCCCCTTCGAACCTGTTCCAAGCCGGTGACCGCGTGGGTCAACGACGGCGCAGACGAGAATGTGGGGCCCCAGTATCCGGGACCCGCCCCCTGCCAGTACGCAACCCAGACCATAGACAGCACCACAACAGAGTTGGCGATATAGGGAAGCAGGCGCATACGCGCCATGAAGACGAACGTGGCCAGGGCGGATGCCAGCGCCATCCACACGATGACCGCATAGTACGGCCGGATTCCGGCGATGCAATAATTTGCGCCAAACAAGAGAAGGACGGCGCCAGCAACGGTGGTCCGCACGTGGCCCGCTGGTTCGCCGAATATCATCGCGCGAGTGAGCCGCAGCATGCCGAGACACACGAGCGCGATGAGAAAGCCGAAGAGGTCCTCCTTCATCGGCTGAGTTCCATGAATCAGCAACACCGGGGAAAAGGAGAAGGCCGCGACGCTGACAATACAAGGCAGGTCCGCCCGCCACCCATTCTGCGGCCGGTACGCGCGGACAAGCAGGGTACAGACGGCGAGGTAAATGGAGAGATTCAGGAACAAGCCGGCCGCCGGACTCACGCCCACGGCGCCCATCCAGAAGGCCAGCGTCTTGACATAGAACGGCGAGGAATCTCCAGGGTACATCCCCCACAGTCCAGAATCGACACCGGCCGCCGCGTAACGGAAGTAGGCCCGCGCATCCGGCGCCACGGTCCAGAAGCCCTCGCCCATCTGGAGAGAGCGCACGACGGGAAGGCCCAGGTACGAGACCCAAAACAGAATCAGCCCCAGGAGTGCGCGGGCGACAATCCCCCCCGTCACGATCAGGCCGATGACGGAGGACTGACGCCACAGCCAGCGAAATGCGAAGAAGATCAGTCCTCCGGCCGCGGTGGCCAGAAAGACGTTGAGAGCCTGTCTGACCATCACTCCAGGTTGAGAAGTTTCCGCAGTCCCGCCTGATGTCGTGCTGCCCATCCCAGCGGTGCGGTCAGGCGGAGCCGGATTATCGTTTCGAGCACGGCGACGAACAGATGTTCGGTTGGCCCTTTTCGGTACGACTTCAGCTGGCCCATGGCGTATTCGAACTGTTGCGGTGTCAGACGGTAGTCCATGATCTCGAAAAGGGATCGTGACGCATCAGCGGACCTGGGCGCGCTCGAGCGAAAATGCAAGGTGACTTCGTAGGCAAGCGCCCAAAAGAGGTACCGGCGGATATTCGCCCTCCACACCGCCACAAGGTCCCGGTGTTCCGGCCAGCGATCGAGGTGGTCACGGCAATACTGCTCGAGATTGAATTCGTAGTCCCGCGCGATGCTCTCGATCGTGCGCGCACTATGCGACTCGCTGTTTTGACGCCAGCTCCACAGCCGGCGACCGATGTGGCCGACGTCGGATTTTTCCGCGAGCGTGAACCACACTGGAAAATCGCCGAACCCGATGGGCGCGCCTTCGACGAAGCGTGCGCCACTCAGCGCAGATTTCCGGATCATCGCGCCGGGAATTCCAATCGATGATCGCCCTGATCGAATCGTCTGGCCGATGTAGTCGAGCCCGGCCGTCACGTCGGCCACGCGGTGCTGGCGGACGCCAATCCTGCGGTCGGCATCGTCAATCAGATCCCAGTCCGAACAGACCACCCCGACGCCGGAGTGCTCCTCGAGAAATGTCACGTACTCCCCTACGATGCCTGGGTCCCGCCTGTCGTGGTCGTGAACGATGCAGAGATAAGGACCGCGCGCTTCATCCAGGCAGAAATTGTGATTGCGATGAAGGCCGATGTTCCGCGGATGCCTTACGTAGCGGATCCGAGGATCCGTGGAGAGTAGCTCGCGACACAATGCCTCGGTGCCGTCTTCGGACGCGTTATCACTGATCAGAATGTCGAGGGGCGAATAGGTCTGCCGGCGGATGTCTGCCAAAGTCTGTGCCAGCGCCGCTGCCCGGTTTCTGGTCGGCACGCAGATCGAAACGAGCGGGTTTTCCAACGTGCGCAGCGCCTCAGCGCGGGTCCCGGGCTTCGGGTGCTGCCGCCGCCCAGCTGACGAACTCGTTCATCGATTGCACCTCCGGCAGGGGCCGCAGCGCGGGCCACATTTCTGTGAACATCGTGCCGCCGCGAAGACCAATCGCCCTCATCATCTTCAGAAAGCCGCGGTAGGCCAGCAATGGCGGCACGAACGTACACCGGTCGCGCCAGGAGATCAGCATCGCACGCCGGGTGAGCTCCCGCAGGCTCACTCTGCCGAACTCGAACTCGCGCGTCCAGTGGTACACCTGCCGGCCGACGTAGCTCCAGTCGCTGATTTCCGTCGTGCGGAGCGCGTCAGGATACGCGGCTTTGACCAGCCCCAGCCACTCGCGCATGCAGTTAAGCAGCTCGCTTCCCGGCAAGCGGCCATCGTCGGCGGCCCTCAACCCCAGGTACCGCGCGCCGGCGTCCGATTGGCCGCTGTAATAGTAGTGGCCGAAACTCTTCGGCGACACGCCGACAACCACCAGCCGGTCGTCGAGATACACGAACTTGTCCGCCAGCAACAACAGCGACATGAGCGCGTAGTGATCGGGAAATGGCGGCTGAAACGTGCCGCCGTGTATGCGGTGTGCGGCCTGACGCGAAAACAGCGTCAGTTGCATGTTGAGCGGAAACCGTACCTTGAACGCAAACATGTCGCGCACCAGGGCCGCCCTCATGTCGATGGGCAGCTCGCTGCCACTCCTGAACTCATCGCCAAACCGGAAATGTCTGGATGCGTAGTACGCCTCTCGATTTCCACCAACCGAGCTGGGAAACACGAAACTGAACCCGTTGTAGGTGATGCAGTCCGGTGAGCCGTGTTTCCGTATGGCGGCGTCAAGCACCTCAAAAAAGCCGGGCATCAGACAGTCGTCATCGCCAATCATGACAAGGTAGTCGCCCTGGCTCGCCTCCAGTGCGCGATTCCAGTTCTCCGTCACGGAAATGACAGCGGCCTGTCGGATGGCTTTCAACCGCTTGTCCGACGCGAACGATGCGATGATGGCCTGAGTTTCAAGATCCGACGCATTGTCCGAGACCACCAGCTCCATGTCTTCATAAGGCTGGCTCAGTACCGAAGTTATCGTCTCACGCAGGTATGGGGCGCCGTTGCGCGTGGGGAGCAACACCGAGAACTTCACGCGATCGCCTCTGGGTTGCCGCCGGCGCGCTTTCGGAACACCGCCGTGTAGGCGCTCCCCCTGAACTCCTTCGACTCCCACGGCCGGACCGCAAGAGCCGTGACAAACCCGGCGGCACGACTGGCGACTCTGGCCACCAAACTGTTGCGGTACGCCGTCGGCAGCAGATTCCGGAGTGATTGGGACCAGCCAAACTGGTTCCAGCTCCTGCCTTCCGGATCGTCGGTGGTGGACCAAATCAGATCCGCGCCGGCCTGCTCGGCGTGCCTGCGCATGGCGTTGACCGGAATCAACCAGAGATGTCGTGGCGCGTCCACGTGCGGCCACTTTGCGCCCAGGTGCTGGAACTGCCATGCCGACGGATTCGGCGTGGCCACGATCATGATGCCACCCTCGTTCAGCGCGCGGATCGCCTGCGTCAGCGTGCGCCATGCCGCGGGCAGGTGTTCGATCGAGTGCCAGAGGGTCACCACGTCATATTTGCGGTTCGACGCCGCGAGGACCTGTTCAGGACTGGAGGAACGCGTCACACCTACGTGGACCGCGCTTTCCAGAAAGCGACAGGCTTCTTCGTCCTGCTCGATGACATCGACGGCGAAACCAGCGCTCTTGGCCAGCCAGGCGAAGGTGCCCATACCCGGGCCGATTTCGAGCAATCGATCTCCGTGTGCGAACTCTCGAACGATGTCAAGCTTCGGTTGCATCCGGCGCCCAATCCGTTCGAGATCGCCAGGCGAACCGGGCTTGGCCAGGTAATCGCTCTGATAGTACCGGCCCAGGTCCGCCGGCGGATCTTTCAGGAATACCACTCCGCACGCCGCGCACCTGAAATACTCGAACAGATCGTTCGAAATCCGCCTGTTGACGTCGCCGGCGCAAAAGAACGGCCGGCAGGTTCCACCACACGCCTCACAGAGTGTTTCCGCGTGGGACGGCATCACAACGGCACTTCTCGGAGGCGCACTTCGCCGCCGATCCACCGCCGCACGTGGTGCCTGACGCTTGAATCGACAAAGAGCGCGGCAAGCAGTCCGTACAGCACACAGCCCACTGCCGCCGCCGCAATGTCCTGCCTGAGAGTGCCGATCCCCAGTATTCGGGCGGTCCCGCCAATCAACACCAGGCCGGACAGGAGAAACGGTGCCACGTTACGAGCGAACCACGCGGACGTGCTGCGCATCGGAACATGCCGCTGCATGAGGGGAACCATGACGAGCAGGTAATACGTGTTCAGCGCCAACCATGCGCACGCGGCCCCGGTGATGCCCCATGCCCTCACGAGCCCATAAACCATCGGTACGTACACGACGACTGCGGCCAGATTCACGAGCAGCGGGACACGGGTTTCGCCCGCGGCGACCGAAAGCGTGTACGGGACCGCTATCGCGGCCGCCAGCACAAACCCGCCGGCGAGTAGCACCATAGGCCGGTAGGCACGCATCGCTCCATCCGCAGAGATCCACCACAGGATGTCCCGGCCGAAGAAGACGAGGACGCAACCTGCGCCCGCAACGGCGTACATCAACAACTGCACGGCAATATCGCAGCGGCTCCGGATCTCGTTCGTTTTGCCGAGGCTCATGTCCTGCGCGAGCTGCGGAAACAAGGCCGTGGTCAGCACCGTGGGAATCACGCTCAAGCCCGACACGATGTTGTACGCGAGCGAGTAATAGCCCAGTTCGGTCACGGAGAGAAACCGGCTGATGATGAGCCTGTCGCTCTGCACGAACACCACGGACAGCACGGAGATGAGGTTCATGTGAATCGAATAGCGCCAGACCTTTTTAATCGTCGAGAAGGACAGGCGGGGCCTGAGAGAAACGACGGGCATCAATCTCATCAGGGCCACGACGTAGGACGCCACCTCGAGGAACGCGACAAACCCGAGCCAGAGGAGATACGCCACGAGCGATCGCGAGGCCAGCAGTATGACAAGCCCGCCGAGCAGCCTCACTGCCGAGGCGGCAATGCGGATCATGTTCACCACGTCGAGCCGTTGAATGCCGGCGATCGAACCGGCGTACAGAGACACAGGCCATCGAAGCAGGATTGAAATGGCCATGAGGCGGATGGCCAGGACCACAGTGGCGACAGGCAGCGTCTCGAAGCGCAGCCAGTACCCGGCGAGCCACGATGACGAAGCAAACAGGCCGGCGGCGAGAAGGCTCGCGATCGTCCAGTACACGGCAGAAAATGTCTGGACGATCGTGGCGCTGTGGGCGCGTTCCGGACCGCGATCGCCGGCCACCTCCCGCACAATCATCGGCGCGAGGCCCAGGTCCAGAATGTTGCAGAGCACCTGGAGCGACGTCACAAAGCTCAGCAGTCCATAGGCCTCCATCCCGAGCAGCCGAACCTGGAATGGAACGATGACCAGCGTGAGGACGGCAGACACGCCCCTCTCCATTCCGCTGGTCACTACGTTCCTGCTAAAGCTCGACATTTCTTATCCGTTCACGGCCGCGCCGGTCTGCCCGATCGTCCGGTCCAACTTCGCGCGCGCTCCCCAGAACTCAACCGGCTCGTAATCCGGATAGGCATAGCGGCCGAGCCGCAATTCGAACTTCCACCCATGTGTCTCCATCCAACGGTGGACCAGGGCGCCCACGCTCAGGGCGGTCCCGGAGCAGACGTTGACTATCCCGGCGTCCCTGCCGGTGATCGCGAGTTGCACCAGCGACCGCGCCACCTCTTCGACGGGCAGGTAGTCTCGTAACTGCTTTCCATCCGACATGTCGAACGAGGCATCCCCACGCGCTGCGGCCGCCTTCAGCAGTGAGTACAACGACGTCGGTGCCTGCCCCTCCCCGTAGGTGTAGAAGAGCCGCGCCCATGTGAGCCCGAACGGATGAACGCTTCGCAGGAACTCCAGTTCGCGCCGAAGACAATCCTTGGCAAAGCCGTAGGCAGTGGTCGGAAGCGGCGGCACCGCCTCGGACAATTCGCCCGACTGCATCCCGTACTCGAGGCAGGTGCCGGTCACCAGGCATGCGTCGAGGCCGGACTCCACGAGCGTTTTCAGAAACCGGTATTGGGACGGCAGCTCCTGCTCGAAATGATGCAGAGACTTGTAGTGCGGGAGACCTCCCCACGCAAGATGGATCAAGGTCGCCGGCCTCCCGAGCGCTTCGAACAGGTTTGGTGGGGGATCGTTGACGTCGCACCGGACCACAACGTGCTTGTTGAACCCGGGCGGCATGGTCCTGCCGGGCCGCAACACAATCGTGGCATCGATGCCTCGGCGTTCAAGGTCCCCGATCACGTATCGACCGATGAACCCGGTGGCTCCCGTGACGGCGATCGTCAATCGATGACCTCGAGCGCAGGAATCGCCACCACGAATTTCGCCCCCCATGACCGCACGTACTGGAGCTGTTCGACGACTTCGTCTCTGAGATTCCAGGGCAGCACGACGACGAGATCAGGCCTCTCCCGTTCCAGACGCTGTTCGTCTACGATCGGAATCCGGCTGCCCGGCATGAACGTGCCTTGCTTCGCTGGATTGCGGTCAACGACAAATTGAATCAGGTCCGGCTTCACTCCTGCAAAGTTCATCAACGTGTTGCCCTTCGCTGCCGCGCCGTACGCAGCCACACGTCTGCCCGCTCGCTTGGAATCGAGAAGAAACGCCAGAAAATCGTCCTTGACGCGTTCCGTCTTTCGCTGGAATCCCTGGTAGAACTCTGGCGTTGTGACGCCTGCGTCGCGTTCCTGCCCCAGTACGCTCGCCACTTCAGGCGCCGCCTCACGGCCGCCGGTGTCGCTGCGCTGGGCGAACACGCGAAGACTTCCCCCGTG
>Ga0310810_10005042_pt1 | contig 14707 bp, 11 predicted proteins | sample NCmetagenome_FD_207641 | JGI IMG/M metagenome (GOLD analysis project Ga0310810, IMG submission 207641) | Soil microbial communities from experimental microcosm in Duke University, North Carolina, United States - NC | ecosystem: Engineered > Artificial ecosystem > Soil microcosm > Unclassified ... | reverse complement strand
CAGGCGCTCGTGCTCACAGCGATCGCCGTCGGCCTCTGCGTCGCCTACTGGTTCTGGATGACGCACGTGCCCACGCCGGCGGGCATCCTCAACGATCTGTCGCCGGATGGCAACTGGGGCGCGCACGTCGACCGCGCCGTCTTCGGGACGTCGCATTTGTGGTCCGTCTCGGAGACGTGGGACCCAGAAGGCATCCTCAGCACGATTCCGGCGATCGCGACGACCGTGTTGGGGATCGTCGCCGGACTGTGGCTCGGCTCGACGGCGACGCCGGACAGGAAAGCGGCGGGACTGCTGGTCGGTGCGGTCGCCGGTATCGCGATCGGCTACGCGTGGAATCCATTTTTTCCCATCAACAAGAACCTCTGGACCAGCTCCTATGTGTTCTTCACCGCAGGCGCCGCATGCCTGCTGCTCGGATTCTGCTACTGGTCGATTGACGTCCGCAGGTGGCGCGGCTGGACGAAACCGTTCGTCGTGCTGGGCACGAACGCCATTACGCTCTTCGCGGCATCGGCGCTGCTCGTCAAGACCCTGCTGACCATCAACGCAGGCGAGGTGGAGGGAGAGACGGTGTCGCTCTGGAGCTATCTCTACGCACGCGGGTTCGAGCCGTTCTTCGGTCCCTATCTGGCGTCGCTGCTGTTCGCGCTCGCGAACGTTGCAGTGCTCTTCGCGCTGCTCGCCTGGATGTACCGTCGTCGCGTGTTTCTCCGGGTGTGACGAAGCCCGCTCCAGACGGTTCTCCGGAACCGGACGTTTCCCCGTATCGGTTCGGCCTCTCGCCGCCGGTGTGGCGGCTCGGGTGGGTCAGCTTCTTCACCGATACCGCGGGAGAGATGATCTACCCGCTCCTGCCGCTCTTCCTCACGCAGACCCTGGGCGCCGGCGCGATGTCCATTGGCGTAATTGAAGGCGTTGCGGAGGCGGCGAACAGCCTCCTGAAGATGCTCTCCGGCTGGCTCACCGATCGCTGGGGCGCACCGAAGCGGCTCGTGCTCGGCGGCTACAGCCTGTCGTCTGCGGCGCGGCCGCTGATCGCCCTTGCGACGGCGTGGCCGCAGGTACTGCTGATCCGCTTTTCCGATCGATTGGGTAAAGGCATCCGCAGTTCGCCGCGCGATGCCATGCTCGCGCACTACGCACCGGCGCACATGCGGGGCCGCGTGTTCGGATTTCACCAGGCGATGGATCATGCGGGCGCCGTGTTCGGCCCGTTGATCGCGGCAGCGTACCTGTATTTTCACCCCGGTAATTATCGAACGCTCTTCGGCTGGACGATCGTCCCGGGGATTATCGTCGTGCTCCTGATCCTCGGGCTCCCGGACGACCGGCGGCCGGCGGTGCCACCAAATTCTCGTAAGGCGGCGGCCGGACCGGCCGCTCCGCTCGGGCGCACCTTCCACATCGCCATCGCGATCATCTTTCTGTTTTCGCTGGGAAACGCGTCCGATGCGTTCCTGCTGCTCCGGCTCTCGAACGAGGGGATCAGCAACGCCTGGATCCCGCTGCTCTGGGCGCTCCTGCACGTCGTCAAGATGACGTCTTCGGTGGTCGGCGGCGTGCTGTCAGACAGGCTGGGCCGTCGCATGATGATCGCGCTCGGTTACCTCTGGTATGCGGCGATCTACAGCGCCTTCGGATATTTCAGCACTGCCGGCGTGACGATCGCGGTGTTTCTCGCCTACGGCTTGTACTTCGGGCTGACGGAGGGAGTGGAGAAGGCCTGGGTCGCGGACCTCGTGCCGAAAGAGCGACGTGGCGTCGCGTTTGGCATGTACAACTCCGCGATCGGATTCGGCAGCCTCGCCGCGAGCCTCATCTTCGGCCTCCTCTGGACCGAGGTCTCTCCGCGAGCGGCGTTCGTTACCGGCGCCGTCCTCGCGCTCGCTGCCAGCGCGCTGCTCGCGACGGTGGCGGAAGGTGCACGAAGCAGATAAGGCAGCAAGCGAGCGGCCGTCGAACATCGAACATCGGTCATCGAACATCGAACATCGCCCACCGTCAAAATCCGCCGCCGCCTCCGCCGCCGAAGCCGCCGCCGCTCGATCCTCCACTGAATCCCGACCCGCCGCTGCCGCGAGGCGCCGAGCTCATCACCGTCGCCGCCGCCGCCGACAAGTGCGTCATGCTGTGCGTGAAGGTCGAGGCGTTGAACGCTTGCACGCCTCCCGCGCCCGAATACCATTGCGGCGGTTGCGAATAGATGCCTTCGAACGCCTTCGCCCAATGGCTCTCGACCCCGAGCGCCATCGCAAAGGGGAGAAATTTCTCGAACATTTCCGGTGTCTTGATGATCCGTTGCATCCGGTCCGCATCCACGCGCGACAGGAATTCGCGGAAGCCGAGGATGTTCTCGAGCTCCCGAGTACCGCGGTCGGTGCGCGCCGGCATGATCCACGCGAACGCGCCGATGATCAGTCCCGACGCGATGCCGGCGATCACAGCGGCTCCGGGCTGCATCCCCATCGTATCCATCAGCGCGCCGCCGCCCCAGCCGATGAGGACGCCGACGGCTATCGCCAAGCCGATGTACATGCCGCGAACGCGGTCGGGCCGCGCGGGATAGAAGCCGTTGCTCACGAGGCCGCCGTACAGATCGTTTTTCAAGTCCGGCAGTCGCCTGTAGAACTTGTTCTTGAGATCGGAGAGCGACACGCTTTCCCCGGCGCCGAACATCGCGCCCAGCAGATCCCGCTCGTGATCCTTCAGCGACGACCAGTCCTCACGCTTCTTCGTCAGCGTGAACGTGTAGTCCTTGCTCGACCAGAGACCGCCGAGATGCTCCGTGCCGGTCTCGTCGATGTGAACGTATCCGCGGACCGCGAGGTCGACGATGGTTGCCGTGATGTCGCGCATGTCCGGCTTGCCATCGATCAGCGTTCCGACCTCCGCCGGTGTCATCTGTGCGGGCGGTTCGTACCGCGTCGTGATCGGAGCGATCGTCGGGTCCTTGCCGCGCGAACGCCACGTGCCGAACATGCCGGCAAATACCGCCAGGGGAATCGCGAGCGGCCAGTTGCTGTACAGAAAGTCCATCGTGCGCGAGGCAGCGGTCGGGCGCTGCACGACGCCGGGGTTCCAGCCGACGACCGCCGTCAGACCTTCGTGGAGACCGAGACCGGCGGTCGCGACTCGCACCGTCGAGCCCTCGATGGAGACTTCATTTCTGGCCGTCGACCCGTACTCGCCACGAAACGCCGTCGCGCGCAGGCCGGTAACGCCGCTCGGCAGTTGGATCGCCGCCGTGATGGTGCGAATCGGAACGTCCCACTCGTCACCGGTGATGTTCCAGTACAGCTCGTCGTGTTCGTCGAAGAAGCGAAGCGCGTTGGCGACACGATAATGAAGGCGCACCGTCCGGGAGGCATCCTGCGCGCCCGGCACCCAGATCTTCAGCTTGCGATAGTGACGAACGCGGCTGCTCTCGTACCGCAGCGATCTGCCCGAACCGTCGGTGATGTCCTCCACCTGCAGCCGCAGCGTGTAGTTCAGCCCTTGAGGTGTCCGGTACTCAATCGGAATCGTCCGGTAGATGCCGTTCCATGAGCCGGTGAAGGTTGGCGTGATCGTTTCGACGACATCGATCGAGCCGTCGGTCGCGACCACGACCGTCGCATCGAAATGGTCGATGACGAGCGTCCGGTCCGCAGCGTGGAGCGGCGCCGCGAGGAGCAGCGCCGCCGCAAGAACAGCGGCGGCCGCCCGCATCAGAACTTCACCTGGGGCACCGCGCGGTCCGACTCGGGCGCTTCGAAGAACTCGCGCGACTTGATGCTGAAGAGTCCCGCGACGATGTTCGACGGGAACTGCACGACTTTCGTGTTGAGATCGCGCACGACAGCGTTGTAATACCGGCGTGCGTTCTGCACCGCGTCTTCGATTTGTGCAAGCTGTGTCTGCAGTTGCGTGAAGCTCTCGACGGCCCGGAGCTGCGGATACGATTCCGCCAGCGCGAACAGCCCTCGCAGCGCGGAGGTCACCGCCCCTTCCGCCGCCGCGCGTTCCGCGGGGCCGGCGTTCTCGACCGAGACCGCGCGCGACCTCGCGGCGATCACCGCTTCCAGCGTGCCTTTCTCGTGCGCGGCGTAGCCCTTCACCGTCTCGACGACGTTCGGGATGAGATCGTGCCGCCGCTTCAACTGCACATCGATGTCGGACCAGGCGTTGTCGGCGCGCACGCGCAGCCCGACGAGGCCGTTGTAAATCGAGACGATGACGATCGCCGCGACTACGATCACGCCGAGGATCACGTAACCGATCATGGGTGGCATGCCTCCGTGGAAAAGTCTGCGCGGACGGCGAAAGGCGTCCGGCGCGGATTATACGGCGCAACACGATTGGTATACTTGGCCTTTTTACATGGCTCGCATACTGGTCACCAATGACGACGGCGTCCACTCGCAGGGCATTCACGCGCTTGCCGCGGCGCTGCGTCCGCTCGGCGACGTGCTCGTCGTGGCGCCGCACATCGAGGCGAGCGCCATCGGCCACGCGCTGACGCTCCGGCGGCCGCTCCGCATCGAGCAGGTTGGCGACGGCGTCTTCGAAGTCGACGGAACGCCGACCGACTGCGTGAACGTCGCCGTCATCAAGTCCTACGCCGGCGCGCTGCCGGACCTCGTCGTCTCCGGGATAAACAAGGGCTACAACCTCGGCGACGATGTCACGTATTCAGGCACCGTGGCGGGGGCGATGGAAGGGGCGCTCCTCGGCATCCCGAGCATCGCGGTGTCGCTCGAACGTGTGCACTCGCAGATCGACTTTGCGCCCGCCGCGCGCGCCGCCTCCGACATTGCCGCGTTGGTGCTCCGGGAAGGGTTACCGGCGAGGACCTTTCTCAATCTCAACGTGCCGCCCGGAGAGCCCAGGGGATTTCGTCTGACAGTGCAGGCGAAGCGCAATCATGTGACCACGGTCGACGAACGGCTCGACCCCCGCGGCCGCCCGTACTACTGGATCGAAGAAGGGCAGAACGACTGGGAGCCGCACGATCGGTCGGATTATCAGGCCGTCCGCGACGGTTTCGTCTCCATCACTCCGCTGCAGCCGGACCTCACGGACTACGCCGCGCTCGGCCGGCTGACCTGGATACCGTAGATCGCCGGCTTTCGCCGGCGGGGGCTGGGCGCTGGGGCGCCTCGGACGGGGGCTTACGCCGGCTTCGCCGGCGCGAGGCGGGAGGCGGGAGCGGGGGCTGGGGGCTACTGCTTTTTCAGCAGCTCGGGAAACTCTTTGTGTAGATGATCCAGCTTTGGCAAATCGTTGTAGACGATGTACGGATAGGTCCGGTTGTGATCGAGGAAATGCTGGTGGTACGCCTCGGCGGCATAGAACCCCTGGAGCGGCACGACGGTCGTCACAATTCGGTGCCGGAAGATCCTCGCCGCGTCGAGTTGCGCGATGTAGTCCTCAGCCACGGTCTTCTGCTCGGGCGTCGCGTAGAAGATTGAGGATCGGTACTGCGTTCCCTCGTCCGGGCCCTGCCGATTCAGTTCCGTCGGATCGTGGGCGACGGCGAAAAACACCTTCAACAGCGTTCCGTATGAAATCTGCGCCGGGTCGTAGGTGATCTGCACCGACTCCGCGTGGCCCGTCGTCCCGGTGCTGACGATTTCGTAGTGGGCCGTTGCCTTGCTGCCGCCCGCGAAACCGGAGACGACGTTGGTCACGCCATTGAGGCGTTCGAAGACCGCTTCGACACCCCAGAAGCAGCCGCCGGCCAGCACCGCCGTTTGCGGTCCGGTCGTCGCTGGTTTCGGATCGACGGCGGGGTCTGGAAAGTGCGAAACGGCGTTCGCGGCGACTGTCACTCCGACAAGCAACGCGCAAATCATCCAGAGGCGTTTCACGGATAGCTTCTCCTTGCCGCACCCTGTGGGCAGCAGGGGTGCGTCGTTTGTTCATTCAACACCGGCCCGACCCGTTCGATTCCCATTTCGAACCCGGCGCGTCAGAATGCATAGCCCGCAGTGAACGTGACCGGGACCTTGACGCCGGCGTTCGTGGTGAAGATGTTGCCGTTTGAATAATGGTTGATCTTCACGCCGACGACGATATTGCGGTGCCGGCCGACGTAGGAGCCCGCGCCGATGAAATCCTGAAACGTGAAGTGCCGGCCGGTGTCGAGACCGTCGAGTGTCTGCCTCGAAATGAAGGTCGGACCGGCGAGCGAGTAGCAGGCGTAAACGTCGGCGCGGGCTGTGCGCACGAGCATGAAGCGGAAGAGCGGGTAAACCGAGAGGGTCGTGAACGGTTCACGGTCGGTCCGGGTGCGCCACCATGAGGCGCTGGTGCCGACGTCAAGTTCGAACCGCTTGCGCGTATGGAACACGTTGCGGTCGTAATGCGCCGCCACGCCGCGGTCCACCTTGACGAGGCCGCCCCAGAATACCGGCAGGCGATCCGACAGGAAGGTATTGATTGCGTATCCGAAGCCCGTCGCATACTCGATCTGCACGAGATTCGCGGGAAACGCATAGCCGCTGCGGCGATTCGCCTCAACCTTGTCCTCTGACAACCGCCGCATCGTCACGCGAAAGCCGCCGGAAATCAGCAGGGCGTGCGGTTCCGCGTCGCGCCCGCGGCCTGGGGAGAACGTGACGCCCGCCGTCAGATCGACGCTGCGGCTGACGCGCCGATCGATGCCTGCACCGGCAAGCCAGGAGGCATACTGCGCGCTTCGGACTACCGGAACTCCCGGGGTGTCGTTGAAGCCGTCCCGGGTGGTAATGCCAAGCCCCGCCTCGCCGTAGATGGACGTCCGCGCGGCAACCGGGAGCGCAAGTTTCGCAGTGAGTCCCCCGAAATGCGTCCACACATGATGGGGCCGCCGATCTCCGTTGATGTTCGTATAGGTGACGTACCGCGCCGGGCGCATGTAGGTCAGCTGCGCTGACAGGTAGCGATTGAACTCGTGCCCGAAGAGGGCAATGCGCGCGGCCGCATGCGGGGTGCGGATGGATGCCGCGTGGAAAGGCGGATCGAGCTGGAGGTCGGAGAAGGGGTAGTCGATGAAGCCGATATCGACGCTGAAATACGAGTTGATCAGCAGGGCGGGATACTGCGTCCGGTTGTCCGGATGCGGAGTTTGCGCCGCCACGACGCCGGCTGACAAAAGCATCAGCAGCCCAGCCGCGACGCATCGGCCGCCCGCACCCATGTCGCCGATCCTACAGCCTTTGTTGTGCGGCGACCCAGGGTCGACTAGAATAGGCGTTCACGCTTGTCGGGGCGTGGCTCAGCCTGGTAGAGCACTCGGTTCGGGACCGAGGGGTCGGTGGTTCGAATCCACTCGCCCCGACCATTTTCCGAACAATTTCCTTAGGTTTTTTGAGGATGTGACCGGTCGTACCCGGTCGCAGACGCGTCCGTAGACCGTCCTATGGTCCACAGAAGCTACTCAAAACCGGCCCGTCAGCGGTTGACGGGCCTTCGTTTTGTACGAGCCTCTCGTCTCAAACCGGCGGCCCCGGCACGATCCCAGGCGGAAGCAGCACGCAACCGTCATCTTGAACCGACTACGAACCGCCATAGACGAAGATGTCTCTCGCGAGCGGTATCGATCCGCTTGACGCGCGGCGCCACGAATAGGCGCGAAGATCGGCGGGCATCGACTGATTCTGAATCGCGGTGATCGTAGTGGACAGACGAAGGTAGCGTCTGCCTGCTGATCCGGATTGAACCGCAGAACGTTGACAGATCCACGCGGCTCAACGACCATGCACCGTGGACTTTTCAGTCCTCGGCGAGATTGCGTCCGTCGAAACCTTCGCGTCGGGCGGACAGATTCGGGAACCCAAGCGGCTTCGAAGCAGTACGGACGCGGGCGCTGGAGAAAGCGCAAGGGCATCGCGCGGATACGGCTTTCAGATGGCTCGGTCAGGCGAGCCGAGCTACACCTGGTATGAAGCGACCGGCGTCGGCCGTAAGGAATTCAGGATCAAGCGGTACGTGGACTAGACGCATGCTTCAAAACGGCGCCCCTGGTTGTGTGTGTGCGAAACGACGGCTACGAAGTGTCGCTCGAGCGGCGGAAGATCTACGAGGTGCTGCCTGACTCGGGCGCAGAACAGCACAATCAACTGCGCGTGATCGATGAATCGGGCGAGGACTACCTGTTCCCTGCGCGGTATTTCGCAACAATCGAGTTGCCTGCTGCAGTTCGACGTGCATTGGCGGCCTGAGCTATCAGAAACGGGACTCTAAATCACCTCCATGCCGGGATGCGTGTTGCGGGTCGTCTCGAAAACGGCTGACGTCGACCTCCTCGTGCCGCGAAGCATCCATACTGTTTACGCCAGTTCACGTATCGCCGAGACGTTCGCGCCGATCACGCCGTATCTCTGTGCCGTGCGTTCTTTCGTCGTTCCGGCGAAACAGTTGTAGCGATGCGTGATCCTCACATCGCGGAATCCGGCCGCCGTGAATACGTCCATCATCTCTGCTTCCAGCAGAGCACCGGCAATTCAACCCGTCCACAAATCGATGTCACGCAGCGCGCTGTCTGGCAGCGTCTCGCGGATGACGATGTCCGCGATCTGCACACGACCGCCCGGCTTCATGACGCGGGCAATTTCAGCGACCGCCCGTTCTTTCTCCGGCACCAGGTTCAGCACGCCGTTGGAGATCACGACGTCGATGCTCTGAGTATCCACCGGCAGGCGCGTCGCGTCTCCCGCCCTGACGTCGACATGCGTCAGGCCGGACTCGGCGGCCCCCTGCAACACGCGTCGCCGCATGGCCTCGGTCATGTCGACGCCGATGGCGCGGCCGGTCGGTCCACTCCGCCGCGCGGCCAGCAGCAAATCCGTTCCAGACCCACAGCCGATGTCCAGAACGGTCGCCCCCGCGGGAATGGGACCGATTGCATGCGGATTCCCGACGCCAGCAAACGAGGATGTCACGTCGGCGGGAAGCGCCGCGAGTTCCGTTGCGTCGTATCCGAGCATCGTCGTCGCGTAGTGCGGACCTCGATGAAAATGGAAATCGCCGTCCGGCGCCGCGGCCACACGCGCGTAGATGGTCCGTACCTCCTGACGGAGGCTCGCGACGTCGAAATCAACCGGACAGGTCACAGCCATGATGTCACCCCGCGCACCGCAGCCCGACACGATAGAAGGCGCCGATCGGCGCCGTGTGCAGACACTGACGAAAGATCAGTACGTCACGTGCCGATCCGTCTGTCGGCAAAATAGGCTTCTTCGTCCTATTCGTCCAATGAAATGATTGAATCCGTCTGATAGACTCCGCGAATGGAGTTGCGGCAGCTGCGGACCTTCGTCGCGGTCGCCGGACTGCGACATTTCGGGCGCGCCGCGAGTCTCTGCAGCCTGTCGCAACCCGCCGTGTCGCATCAGATTGCGCAGCTCGAGGAGGAACTCGGCGCCACACTGTTGAACCGTGCGGCTCGCCGCGTGTCGCTCACCGTCGCAGGCGAGGTGTTCCTCGAAGAAGCCCGCAGGATTCTGGCCGCGGTCGACCGCGCGCACGAGCGGATGGAGGACGTCGTCCGGGGCGCCGTTGGCCGCATCCGGCTCGGCGCCACTCCGACGCCGGGACTCTACATACTGCCGCCACTGCTCGCGAGATACCGAGGAGAGCATCAGGCCTACGATCTGCGATTCGAAATCGGCCCTGTTCACGAGCTCGCCGAGCGAGTGGCGCGCAACGATCTCGATATGGCGATCGTGGCGGGCGCATTGCCGTCCGGCGAGCTCGAGGCTCGTCGCCTTTCACGGGACGAGCTTGTGATCATCGGGCTGCCGAACGCACCGCTTCGCCGCGCGCGCGGGGCCACGCCCGCCCAACTGGATACCGAGACATGGCTTTTACGCGAAGAGGGCTCGGACACGCGCCGGCAGACGATCGCGTGGTGGCATCGCCACCGCATATCGCCGACGCGGATGATGACGTTCGACAACCCCGATGCCATCAAGCGGGGTGTCATGGGAGGACTCGGGATAGCGATGGTGTCGCGTCTCACCGTCGCTGAAGAACTCGCGGCCCGTCGCCTGGCCGTGATCCCGATGAAGGGCACCCTCCCCACGCGCGACATTCAGGTTGTCGATCACCCGCAGAAACATCACGGCGCGGCATGCCGGGCGATGCTGGAGCTGCTCGGGCGCACGTTCCCCGTGCGGTAATCCCCGTTGGCGCAGCCACCGTGTCGCGATTCAACAGGTTGATCGTGCCTCTGGTGACGGATCGGACCGCGGTGCTTCACACGATGCAATCCTCGAGGTCAGATTTTTTGTAATTTTCATGAGACTCAGACGTCTTGTCGTCATACGGAACTGGCGCGCCCCCTATGGGTGCGCCGAGCTGCTTCGATCACTCCATATGCCGACTTTCGCATCCGACTTTCGTCATGCCCTCCGAACCCTGCTTCGGGCACGCGCGTTCACCGCCGTCTGCGTCGTCTCCCTCGGCCTGGGAATGGGGGTCGTCATCGCGATCCTGCTGCTCCTGCGCATGGTGTTTGGCATTCCGCCGGGCGTGAACGCAAAAGGCCTCGCGGAAGTGGTCATCCGGCCGAGCGGGGAGTTGCGCGCGCAGGCAGGCGCCGGGATTATCGACACGTGGTCCTACCCTGACTACCTCGACGTGCGCGACGCGGCGCGCGGCATGGTCCTCACGGGCTGGAGCCGCGGCGACGGTCTGTATCAGGCCTCGGTCCAGGAGCCGGCGGTCCCAATTTCGACGATGTATGTGTCGAGCAACTATTTCACCACGCTCGGCGTCACGCTGGCCCGCGGAGCGGGATTTACGCCCGCAGACGACGCGACGCACGCGGAACCGGAAGCTGTGATTGGTTATCGCGTGTGGCAGGCACGATTCGCCGGCGATCCCGCCATCCTCGGCCGTACGATCACGATCAACCAGACGAAATACGTCGTCGTTGGGGTCGCACCTGATGCTTTCCGCGGCCACGTGGGGGGTCTGAACGATGCGTCGTACCAGCTCTGGCTGCCGCTCTCGCGCGACCCGCGTCTGCTCGCTCCGGGCAGCGGCCGGATCAATCGGGACGCCGGCTGGGTCCACATCATCGCGCGGCTATCGGACGGAACAACGGTGTCGCAGGCGGACGCGATCGTCGGGTCTGCGATGGCGGCGCTCGCGGCGCGGTTTCCCTCGAGCAATCAGAACAAGGGGGGCGGGGTCGAACCCTACTTCCCGCCAGGCGCCCGGCTGCGAGCGCAGGTGTCGTTCGCGCGCATGCTGATGCTCGGATTATCGGGGGCGGTGCTGCTGGTCGTCGCGCTGAACATCTCGGGCATGATGCTCGTCCGCAACGCAATGCGGCAGCGCGAACTCGCGGTCAGGCTGGCGATGGGAGCGAGCCGCCGGCGTCTCGTGCAGTATCACTTGAGCGAGGCGCTGGTCATGGCGGTCCTCGGCGGCGGCTTTGCGTCTGCGGTGCTGTTTGGCGGACCGGTAATCGTCGCGTGGTCGCTGGACATATGGGGTCCGGCGCTCGATCTGTTCAAGCCCGATCCGTGGCTGGTGCTGCAATGTATCGCGCTCTGTCTGCTGACGAGCCTCCTGCTCGGACTGCTTCCGGCGCTGCGTTTCAGCACGCCATCGATTGTTGGCGCGCTCAAGAACGACTCCGCCGGCGGCGGACAACGCGTCGGGCGCCTGCAGCGGTTCACGGCAGCGGTGCAGGCGGGGCTCGCGGTTCCGTTCCTGGTGATCTGCGGCGTGCAGTTCGATCAGGCGCGCGCGACGGCGTTCGCGGACCTCGGGTTCAAGCCCATGGGGATGTATTTCGCCCGCCTGAATCTTTCGGCGTTTGCCAGGACAGACGACAAACAGCGCCTGTTCCTGCAAACGGTGCAGCAGAACATCGCCCAGGCTCCCGGCGTCACGGCTGCGGCTGCCGGCGACGGCGTGCCGCTCGATTTCATCTACCGCAACGTTCGCGTGGCGCCCTTCGACGCGGGCCGCAATGGCGCGGGTGGTCCATTCGTGACCGCGCACACGACGCGGATCGGTCCGGGCTATCTCGACGCGATTGGCACCCGCCTGCTGGCGGGTCGACAGATCGATGCGAACGATCGCGCAGGTGCGGAGGAGGTGGTGCTGCTGTCGGAACCGCTCGCGCGGCAGCTCTTCCCGTCGGCGGACGCCGTCGGGTCGCGCGTGACGTTTGCGTTATCCGGCGGCGCTCAGCAGACGTACACCGTCGTGGGGATAACCGCAGATCTCATGTCGACGCAGATGGGCAACCCGCGGCCGCAGTTGTTTCTGTCGCTCGCTCAGCATCCCGCGTCGACGATCGATGTGATCGCGCGTAGCGCACCGTCGGACGCGTCGATCCGCGGCGCGTTCCACAACGCCGTCGCCGGCGGGCTTCGCACGATCTCGTCTTCGACCGATGTGGATGCGGTCTTCCGCGAGCTCACGACCGGCGAGTGGCTGATCGAAAACAGCCGATCGGACATCCTGACGATGTCAGGTGTGGGTGGCGCGGCGGCGGCCGTCGCGTTGATCCTCGCGATGTTCGGCGTGTACGGGGTGATCGCGTTCATGGTGGCGACGCGAACGCGCGAAATCGGCATCCGCGTTGCGCTGGGCGCGTCCCGTGGACGCGTGGTGCGAGGCGTGCTCGCCGACGCGCTGAAGCTCGTCGTCCCGGGTATCGCGCTCGGGCTCCTGCTGGCCATCCTGTGGGTGCGCCTGACCGACCCGGCGTTTTACCCGCTCGGCGGCGTCGAGCCGCTCGTTTACGGCTGGGCCGCGGCGACGTCATTCTTCGTGGCCGTTCTGGCGGGCATTCCTTCCGCGCGCCGCGCGTCGGCGGTGCAGCCGATGATCGCGATGCGGGCGGAGTAGTCAGCGCGTGGGCCGATTCAGTCCGGGTCCAGCCGTCACCGTGGATCGGCAAGGACTCGCTGGAGGCGCACGAGCTGCTCGGAGACCAGCCCGCGCGCACGCCCCGCGACGATGCGGCGGATCATGCCGCCAAACACGCCCTCGAAGAGATCGATGCGCGATCGGTTCACGTAGACGACGTATGTCGCGGGTTCCGCGGCCGTGCCGTCCGGGACGAGGAGCGTGAGGCCGAGCGACGCATCGTAGTAGTGCATCGCGTAAATCTGCTTGGAGGCGACGGCGTACGCGATCGGCGAGTGATCGACCGCAGGCGCGATTGCGACGTGTGTGATGCTCACGACCGGCCGCCGCCGTACGAGTTCCTTCGACCAGTAGGTGAAATCCGTGAACTGCTCGGGCGACGAATTCGGATGCCCCAGCAGATGCCGCCGGAGGCGCGGCAGATATTTCAGCGTCATCGGGTCGTCGTCCATCAGCGAGGCGAACTCCCGCCCGACGTTGAGGCGCGGCGTCCGATCCGCGTATTCCATCGTCGGCATGGTCCCGCCCGGCGCATAGCCCGCGACATAGTTCAGCAGCACGTGCCGGATCACGCCGGCTGCCTGCTGTGAGGCACCGACGGCACGCCAATCGACGTCGCGGCGGAGGCTCTCGATCGCGTCAGCCGGAAGACGAATGTCGCAGTTGCCGACGCGACATTCACGGAGCCGCTTCAGATCGCGATCATCGATCGCCAGCGCCGCAAGATCGCCCGGCTGCGGCGGGCTGCTGAACGTGCCGACCTGCAGCACGTCGCCCGTATGCTTGAACGTCCGGATATCCCGGAATCGCTCGATATATCGCGACGGCGAGGTCGCGATGCGGACGATTCCGAGTGTCGCCACCTCGCGCTGATTGTGAACGTCGAGCGTGCGCGAGAACACCTCGCCGCAGTCCAGTCGGGCGATGTCCGCCGGCGATACATCGAAGGCCGCCATCAAAAACGCTCTGGCGGGATCGATCGGTGATGCGCTGGACGCCGCAAGCAGCGCAATCGATGCGAACAGTCCGACGAGCCGGGTCCCCATTGTCGTCTCTCAGGAGACGGTGACGATGGGAAAGCGCCTGCGCTTTGCCGGTGCGGGATCCGGTTCACGGAGATCAGGCATCGGGTTCGACGCAAAGAGCCGTCGCGCAAAGCGGGCGAGCCACCGCGCCCAATGCGCAGAGCGGCGAACCCGGGCGCTGTCAGCCGCGATGCCCGTGTTCGCGTACATCTGCCGGTACAGCCTGGAAATGAGCACGAAGGCCAGCCGCCCACGCACGCTCTTCAGGAACCCCGATCGCTGCCACGCGAGAGGCCACGCATAGAACTGATCCCAGACCGCCTGCGTACGCGTGCGAAGTTCGTCCGGGGTCATCAACGGGTGCGGCGTATACACGCGTGGCCGCTGGTGCGGCGGAATGAGCCAGTACCGTGTCAGCGGCACGCCATCGATGACAGGTACGTCGCGCGCCTCACGCTCCCATTTCTGAAAATCGATGGTGCCCGGCAGCGGCTGGAGCATCACGAACTGCGCAAACGACACACCCGCGCGCTGCGCGAGATCCGCGGTCGCATCGAAGGTGTCGGGCGTATCGGTGGGCAGTCCGAAGATGAACGAGCCGAGCACGTGGACGTCGGCGGTTCGAAACGCCTGCAGCCGGTTGACGAGTCCCTCGCCCGCTTCGTTGAAGTTCTTGAAGACCGCCTTCAGCCCTTCAGGTGTGACGGACTCGACGCCCACGAGAGCGCCGCGGATGCGGGCTCGACGCATGGCGGCGAGAAACTCGGGATCTTCCGCGGCCTCCATCGTGATTTGTGTGTAGAACACCATGTCGTCGGGCAACT
>Ga0310810_10005041_pt1 | contig 14711 bp, 12 predicted proteins | sample NCmetagenome_FD_207641 | JGI IMG/M metagenome (GOLD analysis project Ga0310810, IMG submission 207641) | Soil microbial communities from experimental microcosm in Duke University, North Carolina, United States - NC | ecosystem: Engineered > Artificial ecosystem > Soil microcosm > Unclassified ... | reverse complement strand
CCGCCCTGGTGGTCCATGACGACGGTGACCACGAGCTTGTTCGTGGTCTTGTCGTACTTGGTCAGTGTCGGGGTGTAGAAGCACTGGTGTGCGGACGCGATCTTGGTTGCCAGGGCCGCGTCGGTTGCCGGGCAGACCGACGACTTGTTCTTGAAGTACAGGATCCAGTAGGCGTTCGTGGTATCGGTGAAATCGAACGTCTTGGCGCCCGTCGGGTAGTGGGCAACGAAGCCCTGGCTGAGCGCGTAGGTCTTCGGGACGAGCGCGGTCAGCGTCCAGGTGAAGAACGGAGCTGAACCGAAGGAGCCGCTGGTCGTCGTGGCCTCGGAGTAGTCCGACTGGCAGCTGAGTCCGGCCGGGCACTTGTAGAAGCCGATCGTGCCGTCGCCCGAAGCGGCCTCGTTGATCTGGACGAGCTCCTTCTTGCTCGAGTTGAACGTGATTGCCGTGTTGAGCGTGTTGGCGCTCGACACGTCCGACGTCGCGAGGTTCGTGGTGGCCCCATCGAGGGCAAAGGTCGACAGGGTGTTCGTTCCGAACGGCTCGACGGCGAAGGCCGGCGAGTTGGGGATCGGCACGCCATCCGCGTCGAGCTGCGGGCCGGACGAGGCGCTGAACGTCTGGGTATTCGAGCCGTTCTCGTTGTTGGTCGTGACCGTGGAGGTGAAGAGAACGCCCGGTGAAGCAGGGGCAACATACCCGGCGCTCACGGACACGACGACCGCGACCGTCCGCGTCTGACCAGCCCCCAGGCTGCCGTAGTCGCAGGTAATCACGCTGGTGGTGGTCGCGGGGCAGAAGCTCGAGTCCGCGTCGGTCCCGTTGTCCGGGTCGTAGAACGTCACAAGCGCGAGGTTGGAATTGCCCGTCGCGTTCGCATCGATCGTGAGCACGGTGTGGGCGAGGTTCTGGCCGCCGCTGTTGTAGATCTCGACCTGGAACATCGTCGCGTAGGGGCCCTTGCCCGTTTCGGGGACGCTCACTCGCGTCGGGAACCCTGAGGCGAACAAGGTGCCTGCGTTGTCGGGCCGGAAGACGCCGTCGTCGACCGTGTCAACCGTCAGATCTGGAGCGCCGATCCAGAGAATTCGCGTGTCCGCCGCCGTCGCCATACCCGGAATGAGCGCGACGGTGAACAGCGCGGTTGCGAGGATTGCTCCAAGGCGTCGCCTGCCGAGACGAGTACGACTCACTGATGGACATCCTTCCTGTGTGTGCGACTGCTTCTGGCGGCGGTACCAACGGCCCAGGCCGACCACCCAGAAGTGCTAGTCCCCCAAGTTGGCGAAGATTACACCGAAGTCAACCGATCTGGTATTTCATCACATCGACCTTGCGGTGCGTAGTGGCACCGATCGCGATCAGGCGCGGGTCACCGGGCGCATCGGGTAGACGCCGACGACGATCGGGCTGATCGGGTCCAGCGAGAGCTCATAGCCGATGTCGCCGCCCCGGAGCAGCTCGCCAAGGAGGCGGCCTTCACGTTCCGGCAGGCCCACGTAGACCCGCTGCCGGTCGAGCTCGACGACAGTCACGTCGTCGTCACCGCCGTTGATCGCGAAGCGCCGGCGCAGCTCGTGCATCGGCACGTACGCGCGACTCTTGATGAACCGGCGCAGCTGCGGCGCCGTCGTGCCGCGCTCAACGGTCGGGTCCTCCCCCTCGGCAGCAGCCTGGGCCGGGCCGACCGGGGCGGGCGCGAAACCGATGCGGGGGCCGTCGTACCGGCGTTCTCGCGGCGGCGCCGGCATCCTGATCGGCGGCGGACTCGCGGTCTCCGGGCTCGGCGATGGCGGGCCGAGCGACGGTCCCTCGCGCTCGAGCTCGACCTCCTGCTCCTGGATGACGGCACTGGCCTCGATCGAGGGGTCGGTGGCAGGCGAGGCGTCCGCGGTCGCGGGTCGATTCATGCCGAGGGCTCGATCGGTTCGGACCGCCCGATCAGGGATCGCCGGGCGGATTCGCTCGCGCCCGTTATGGGCGTGTCGAGGCGAGCCGTGATGACAGCGTCGGCTCATCGGCCGGTTGCGGCGGCGCAGGTGCGCCGCTGGAAGGACGTGCTCATGTTCCGGGCCTGGTTCGGTTGGGCAGGTGCCCGTCCGGGGATCATACCCCGACCCGCCGCCAGCTAGCCGTCGACGACCAGCAGCTCCCGTGGCGACTCGTTGAGGACGTCAGACCCGGACTCGACACAGACGACGATGTCCTCGATCCGGACCCCGTAGCGACCCTGCAGGTAGATCCCGGGCTCGATGCTGAAGGCCATGCCCGGCTGGAGCGCGTCGGGGCTGTCCGCCACGAGGTACGGGTCCTCATGGCCGTCCATGCCGATGCCGTGGCCGAGTCGATGGAAGAACGCGTCACCGTAGCCCGCCTCGCGAATGACGCTGCGGGCAACCTCGTCGAGCCGCTCGCACGCGGCGCCCGGAGCGACGGCCGCGGTCGCCGCCGCGTTCGCGCGGCGAACCAGCTCGTGAATGGCCCTGAACTCCTCGTCCGGCCCCTGTGCGGGGTCGCCGCCGGTGACCCAGATGGTCCGGGTCATGTCCGAGGAGTAACCGGCCAGCGTGCCGCCGATGTCGAGCACGACCGGCTCCCCGGGCCGGATCACCCGCTCGCTCGCGTGGTGGTGAGGCGAGGCGGCGTTCGGCCCCGAGGCGACGATCGCGAAGGCTGCGAACTCGTGCCCCTCCTCGACCAGGAGCGTGCCGATCTCGCGGCTGACGTCCGCCTCGGTGCGGCCGACGAGGCGGCCATGTGCGATCCGCTCGAGGGCCCGATCCGCGGCATGCGCGGCGGCGCGCAGCGTCTCGATCTCGTCCGGGGCCTTGACGATGCGCAGGTCGCGCATCACCTCGGTCGCCAGCCCGAACCGTCGTCCCGGGAGCGCTCGCTGGAGCGCCAGCAGGTGCATCGCCCACAGGCTCGAATCGACGAGCAGCCTTCCGCCGCCGTCGGCTCCCGCCGCCCCGATTCGCGCGGCGACGATACCGTACGGGTCGTCGGTCTCGTCCCAGGGCACGACATCGACGAGCCCGGCGGCGCCGGCGGGGCTTGCCGCAGCGGCCATGGACTCGAGGCGGGGCACGACGATCGCGGCGGCTCCCTTGGCCGGCAGCACGAGCATCGTCAACCGCTCCATCGGGTGGGCGAGGTGACCGGTGAGGTAGCGCAGGTCGGAGCCGACGCCGATCAGCAACGCCGAGGCGCCGCGCCGCGCAAGCCCGTCCCGCGCGGCCGCCAGCCTCGCGGCGAACGGGCCGGCCGATGTTTCCGCCGCTTTCCGCGTCTCGACCGTCACGACGCCAGCCAACGCCCGAGCAGGCGCGGCCCGTCCTCGAACAGGGCGCGATAGCTGAACACGCGGCTCGCGCCGGCCTCGAGCGCAGCCTTCCGGAGGGCGGCGTCGTCGTGCTGGCCCACCGCGATGACCGAAGCGCCGCTCGCGGCCGCCAGCCGGATCGCAGCGATACCGTCGTAGGCGCGCGCGGTCAGATCGATCAGGACATGGGCGGGCAGGAGTCGCTCGAGATCGTCGACGCGTCGGACGACCTTCGCCTCCGAGCCGGCGGCCTTCACCGCGTCCGCAAGGCGGGTCGACCAGATCAGGTCGTCGGCGAGGATCGCGACGGTTCGAGTGGCCGGGGAGGCGTCAGGCAAGGCCGGCGGCGAGGTGGCGGAACACGTCGCGGGCCGACACGACGCCGGTCGGCTGGCCGCGGTCGACGATCGGCACATGCCGGAAGCCGCCGACCGCCATCTTGTTGATCGCCACGGCGACCGGATCGCCGCTGCGCAGGATGACCGGGTCGTGGGTCATGACCTCGCCGATCGTGGTCCCGGAAGACGGTCGCCCGGCGACCTTCAGGATCGCGTCGCGGTCCGTGAAGATGCCGACGAGCTCGCCGTGGTCGGTCACGAGCAGGCAGTCGATGCCCTCGGCCTGCATCCGCGCGATCGCCTCGTCGACCGGCACCCCGACCTCGACCGACTTCGGCGCCGGCGCGCCGAGCTCGTCCAGATGCATCCCGAGCAGCCGGCCATGGAAGGTGGTCGCCGGCTGCGGCGTGTCGGCGCTCCACAGGTCCGCGCCGCAGTTGGCGCAGATGTCGTCGCCGGGGAAGTTGCCGAAGCGACAGACCGGGCAGATCACGTGCCGGGCTCCTCCACTCGAGTTACTCGACGGTCCAGGTTTCGCCGGCGTTGAGCAGCTTCTTGAGGTCGCCCGCGCCGCGGGCTGATGTCGCCTGCGCGAGCTGGTCGTTGAGCATCTGGTCGTGGGTCGGCCGGGAAATGCGCCGGATGACGCCGACGGGCACCGGGAATTCGGGCCAGTAGATATGGCTGAGCATGAACGAGATCAGCGCGTCGGTCTCGTCGTGGACGAGCAGGTCGGCCTCGGTGATCCCGTTCTCGCCGATCGTGACAACCTCGGGCAGGTGACCGTTGAGGCGCAGGCCCTTGTCGCGGTCCTTGCCGAAGATCATGGGCTTGCCGTGCTCGAGCGTGAGGGTCCGGTCCTCGCGAACCTCGCGGTCGGTGAACTCACGGTGGGCGCCGTCGTTGAAGATGTTGCAGTTCTGGAGGACTTCGACGAACGCAGCGCCACGATGGCGCCCCGCCGCGTTGAGTGTCTGCTGCATGTGCTCGGTGAAGGTGTCGACGGATCGCGCGATGAACGTCGCCTCGGCCGCGAGGGCGATGGCGAGCGGGCTGATCGGGAAGTCGACCGTGCCGTAGGGCGACGACTTCGTGACCTTGCCGAGCTCGGAGGTCGGGCTCGCCTGGCCCTTGGTCAACCCATAGATCCGGTTGTTGAACATCACGATGCGGACATCGACGTTGCGCCGCAGCGAGTGGATCAGGTGGTTGCCGCCGATCGACAGCGCGTCACCGTCGCCGGTGATGACCCAGACCATGAGGTCGGGCCGGGCAGCCTTCAGGCCCGTGGCGATGGCCGGGGCGCGGCCATGGATCGTGTGGAAGCCATATGTGTTCATGTAGTACGGCAGCCGTCCCGAGCAGCCGATGCCCGAGATGAAGACGATGTTCTCCTTCGGGTAGCCGAAGTCGGGCATCACCTTCTGGGTCTGCGCCAGGATCGAGTAGTCACCGCAACCCGGGCACCAGCGAACCTCCTGGTCGGACACGAAGTCCTTCCGGGTCAGCACCGGGAGCTCCGCGGTGGCGGCACCCTTGCCGTTGCCGGCGCCATTCGTCGTCTCGGTCATCCGCCATCCCCCACGGTTGCGGCGGGAGCGGCAGCCTTCGCCTTCGGCGCCGCCGTGCGGACCTCGACGCGCTGCGCCAGCTGGCCGCCGCCGGCAAGCACTCGCAGGGCCTCGGCCTCGAGCTCGGCGATCCGGAACGGCTTGCCCCGGACCCGGTTGTAGCCAACCGCGTCCACGAGGTACCGGGCCCGAATCAACATCGACAGCTGGCCCAGGTTGACCTCCGGGATCAGCACCCGCTTGTAGGCCTTCAGGACGTCGCCCGTGTTCGTGGGCAGTGGGTTGAGGTAGCGCAGATGGGCGTGCGCGATCGAGGCGCCGGTGCCCTGCAGCCGCTCGACGGCGCTGCGAATCGCGCCGTACGTCGAGCCCCAGCCGAGGACCAGCAGGTCGCCCTCCGCCGGACCGAACACATCCAGCGGCGAGATGTCCGCGGCGATGCCGGCGATCTTCGCCTGGCGGAGCAGCTGCATCCGGTGGTGGTTCTCCGGGTCGTAGCTCACGTTGCCCGTGATGTCCGCCTTCTCGAGGCCGCCGATGCGGTGCTCGAGGCCCGGCGTCCCCGGAACCGCCCAGGGCCGGGCGAGGGTGGTCTCGTCGCGGTCATATGGCCAGAAGCCCTCGCGCTCCGTCCGGTTGGGCACGGCGATCGACGGCAGGTCGGCGACGTCGGGGATATGCCAGGGCTCCGCGCCGGTGGCGAGGAACGCGTCCGACATGTACACGACCGGGGTCATGTACTTGAGCGCGAGCCGCCACGCCTCGACGGCGTACAGGAAGCATTCGCCGGGCGTGGCCGGCGCGACGACCACGACCGGGGAGTCCGAGTTGCGGCCGTACAGGACCTGGAGCAGGTCGGCCTGCTCGGTCTTGGTCGGCATGCCGGTCGAGGGGCCCGACCGCTGCACGTCGACGACCACCAGCGGCAGCTCGACCATGACGGCGAGCCCGAGCGCCTCGCTCTTGAGCGCGATGCCGGGGCCGGATGACGCGGTCATGCCCATGGCACCGCCGTAGCTCGCGCCGATCGCGGCGCCGATCGCGGCGATCTCGTCCTCGGCCTGGAAGGTCTTGACCCCGAAGTTCTTGTAGCTGGCGAGCTGGTGCAGGATGTCCGAGGCGGGCGTGATCGGATAGGAGCCGTAGAACAGGTCGCGGCCGGCGAGCTTCGAGGCGGCGACGAAGCCGAGGGCGGTCGCCTCGTTGCCGGTGATGTTCCGGTAGTGGCCGGGCGCCAGCTTCGCCGGCGGGACGATGTAGCGCTCATGGAAGATCTCGGTCGTCTCGCCGAAGTTGTAGCCCGCCTTGAGCGCGCGCTTGTTGGCCTCGGCGATCTCCGGCCGCTTCGAGAACTTGTCGTCGATCCAGGCGACCGTGCCGGCCATGTCGCGCTCGTAGAGCCAGAACATCAGCCCGAGGGCGAAGAAGTTCTTGGTCAGGTCGGCCTGCTTGTTGGTCAGGCCGAGACCCTCGAGGGCGCGGGTGTTGAGCGTGGAGATCGGGACGTTGAACACGTTCCACTGCTTCAGCGAGCCGTCGGTCAGCGGGTTGGCGGCGTAGCCGACCTTCTGCAGGTTCTGGGCGGTGAACGCGTCCTCGTTGACGATCAGCGCCCCGCCCGCGGGCAGCTCGCCCAGGTTGGCCTTGAGCGCCGCCGGGTTCATCGCGACGAGGACGTCCGGGGCGTCGCCCGGGGTGTGGATCTCGGTGCTCGAGAAGCTCAGCTGGAAGCCGGAGACACCGGGCAGCGAGCCCGCGGGCGCTCGGATCTCCGCGGGGAAGTCCGGGTAGGTGCTGATGTCGTTGCCGAAGGCCGCAGCAGTCCGGGTGAACTGCGAGCCGGTGAGCTGCATGCCGTCGCCGGAATCGCCGGCGAACCGGATCGTCACCCGCTCGAGCTGCTTCTCCCCCGGCTGCGCCGAGCGAGGCGGCGCCTCCGTCGTCACGCGGTCAGGCTCCCTCGGTTGCGGCCATGCGCTGGTGCGGTCGCGGCGGCAGGTTGAGGAGCTCCTCGGGGAACGCCTCGGCCAGGTACTTGAGGATGTCGACCGGCCGAACGACGCCGACCAGGAGGTTTTCGTCGTCGACCAGCGGCACGTTCCGGAACCGGCCGGTCTGCATGAGCTCGACGGCGCGCCGCACCGGCTGGTCCAGGTGGAGCGTGTTCGGGTGGTCGATCATCAGCGCCTCGACCGGCTGCGACAGGTCGGCATCCGGGCCGACGAGCCGGGCGAAGATGTCGCGCTCGGTCAGCACGCCGAGAAGGCGGCCGCCGGCGTCGGTGACGAACACGGAATCGGCCGTGCCGGCCTGCTGGATCAGCCCGAGGCAGTCCCGCAGCGACGTGCCGGGTCGCACGGTCAGTGGATCGCGCCGGCTGAGCAGCTTGAGCTTCTCGTCGATGAGCCCGGGCACGCGCGAGACGACGGCGCGCTCGGTCAGTTCGGTCACGTGGAAAGTGTAGTCAATTCGAATTTCGTGACCCCGCGGCCGGGTGGGCCAGGCTCCGTGCGGGGACGAAGGTCACGTGGCGGCTCGATCCACCACCCGGGCGAGCAGGCGCCGCAAAAGCTCGGCGAAAAGAGGATCGAAGGTCGGCCGGTACCCGTCCGGCATCGCCTGTCGCTGGCGCTGCCAGCCGATCGCCTGGGCGACGAGCCCGACCCGCAGCGCCAGATCCAGCGTGGGTTGCAGCCCCTGGCCCCACGGCTCGAGATAGGCATCCCGCAGGCGCCCGAACCACGGATCTTCCGGGGTGAGCCCGTTCGTCACCTCGAGCCAGTGGAATGTCACCACCAGCGTCGCGAAGGGATGCGCGAGGCACGCATCGCCCCAGTCGAGGACGCGCAGCAGGGAACCGTCCACGAAGAGGCTGCGCAGGTGGAGGTCGTCGTGCTGGATCGAGGCAACCGGATGCGCGGCGGCCAGGTCGGCGCAGAGCTGTCGGAACCGGGGCACGAAGCGGCGCATGCGCTCAAGCTCTGCCGAGTCGATGGGCAGCGCCCTGCCGAGCAGGTCGTCGAAGAGCGCGGGCAGCGTCTGGATGCGCCGGTCAGGCACGCCCTCATTGAGGTGCTCCGCGGCATGGCTGATCTCACCGCGCTGGAGCTCCGCGTACATCGGGAGCGCCCGGAGCCAGATCGCGGGGTCATTGGCGGATGCGGCAACCGGATCGCCGGCGTCCGCCATCAGGAGCCAGGCCCGCTCGGCATCGTGCGCCAGCACGCGGGCTGTCCGATCCGGCCACCGCGTCGCGAGGACGGCCGTCAGGCGGGGCTCGAATGCCTGCACCGGGCTGCACGCCTTGAACCAGACGAGGCCGTCGGCGCTGGGCGCCCGGACGATCGTCGCCCAGGGCCGCTCGCGCACCAGCTCGAGTGGGCCGTCGAGCCGGACGGCCGACCCGATCCAGGCCTCGACCGCGCCGAGGTCGAGAGGCGCGGTCAGCTCCGGCGCGCGGCGGCCAGCGCCGCCTTGATGCCGTCGTTGACGAACGACACGTCCGCCCCGACGCCCACGAACGTGTAGCCGAGGTCCAGGTGTGGCCTGAAGGTCGAGTGGTCGTACAGGAGGATGCCTGGCGCCTTGCCCTGCTTGCGACACGCGTCCACGACCTTGCGCAGTGCCGCCTGGTACGTGGGGTTCGAAAACTGGCCCGGGATACCGAGGGAGTGCGAGAGATCCGCCGGGCCCACGAACAGGCAGTCGACGCCGTCGATCGCTGCGATCTCGTCCGCGGCCTCGAGCGCCATCGGCGATTCGATCTGGATGATGCCGGTGATGTCGTCATTGAGGCCCGCGACGCCGGCGTGATTCACCGTTCCCAGGCGCGCGCCCCTCGTCAGGAGTGCCACGCCGCGCTGCCCGGCCGGCGGGTAGCGCAGGAACGTGACCGCCTCGCGCACCTGGTCGGCCGTGTCGAGGCGCGGGACGACGATGCCCGCCGCGCCGAGGTCGAGGGCACGTCCGACCCGGAGTCGCTCACCCGACGGTGGCCGAACGAGAGCGGTCGTGCCGCCGGCATCGAGGGCGTAGAGGTGCGCGAGGAGGCTCGCCTCCGTCGCCGCGCCGTGCTCCAGGTCGACCACGACCCAGTCCAGGCCGGCCTTGGCCATGACCTCGGCGGAGGCCGGTGAGTCGAGGCTCGCCCAGGCGCCGATGAGGGTCTCGCCCCCGAGGACGCGCTGCCGGAAGGTGCTGGTCACCTGCCTATGATGCCCGGCGTGACCCACCCCCTGTGGCCCCTTCTCGACTTGCGCCTGTCGACTGGCAACCTCGTGCTGCGATTGCCGCGGGAGGAGGAGCTCCCCGGGTTCTCCGCAGTCGCGGGGGCGGGCATCCATCCCCCGGACGAGATGCCCTTCGGCATTCCCTGGACAGATGTCCCCTCGCCGCAGCGCGAGCGCGACTCGTACCAGTGGTGGATGAGCGCCAGGGCGACCTGGGCGGTCGAGAGCTGGGTGCTCACGCTCGGCGTCTGGGTCGACGATGAGCCGGCGGGGTTCCAGGACCTGCGAGGCAAGGAGTTCCTTGTCTATCGAACCGTGGGATCGGGCTCGTGGCTCGGCCGCGCGTTCCAGGGTCGTGGAATCGGCAAGCTGATGCGCCAGGCGGCCCTGGCGCTCGCGTTCGACCATCTGGGCGCGCAGGTCGCGGAGAGCGAGGCGTTCGTCGACAACCCGGCATCGAACCGGGTGAGCCTCGCGATCGGCTACGAGCCGAACGGCGTCGGCGCACTCGCGCCGCGGGGCACGCCCCGCGAGACGCGGCGCTTCCGGATGACGCTCGAAGACTGGCGCGGACGGCCCAGGCCGGACGTGCGCGTCGACGGGCTCGAGGCGTGCCTGGACCTGTTCGGACTGCCGGCGACGTAACGCCACCTCCGGCCGCCGGCACCCGCCGCCTCTACCCTCCGGCAGTGCCTCGATCCATCGCCGTCGGGGTCGTCCTGACGGTCGTGTCCGCGTTCGCCTTCGGCTCGGGGGCGCTGTTCGCCAAGCCGGTCTATGCGGCCGGCGTCGGCTGGCACGTGCTCATGGCCTGGCGGTTCGCGATCGGCGCGATCCTCGCCTGGCTGTGGGTGCTGGCCAACCCGGCGACGCGCGCCGGGCTTCGGCGCATGCCGCGCCGCGCGCTCGTGGTGGCGGTCGGCCTGGGCGTCCTGTACACGGGCAACTCGTCGACGTACTTCGCGGGGCTGGAAACCGTCTCGGCCTCGCTGGCCGCGCTGATCGTGTACATCTACCCGGCGATCGTCGCGGTCATCTCGCTGCGCATGGGGCAGCCGCTCCGCGGGCGCCGCGCATGGGCGGCGCTGGGGCTTGCGCTGGCGGGCGTGGCGCTGGCGGTGAGCGGCCCGTCGGCCACCGCGACTCCGCCACCGCTGGTCGGACTCCTGCTGATGCTCGCCTCGCCGGTCATCTACTCGGTCTGGATCGTGCTGGCGGCCAGGCTCTCGGGCGAGGACCGCGAGGACGTGGGTCGCGACAGCGGCAGCGCCGTCGATCCCGTCGCGGCCGGGGCCGTGATGCTGTCAGCCACGGCCACGACCTTCTGGATCACGGCGCTGTCCCTCGGACGCCCCGTGCTCCCGGCCCAGATCCCGGATACGGCATGGTTCGGCATCGCCGGCGTCGGCCTGGTCTCGACGTTCATCGCCGTGCAGGCGTTCTACGCGGGCGCTCACCGGATCGGGGCCGCTCGCGCCTCGCTCATCAGCACCGTCGAGCCGATCTGGACGATCTCGCTCGCGGGACTGCTGCTGGGCGAGTCGTTGACACCGATCCAGCTGCTCGGCGGCGCGCTGATCATCGGTGGCGTCGTGCTCTCCCAGACGGGCCGCGATCGGGCGCCTGCGCCGGAGCTGCGGCTCGCCGACGAGTAGTCGGCGCCCAGGGGAACGCACCTGGGCGAGACCCCCCACGAGCGCCCGTCGGCCTCGACCCATCGCCGGTCCCGAAGCAGGCGCCAAGAGCGGAATTGAAACGGCGCGGGCCGTCAGGGCTCCGCGCCGTTTCGCTGTGTCGCCGGCGGTTCTCCCCGCGGGCCATCGAATGTCAGCCCAGGGCGTCGCAGGCCGCCTGGGGAAAGACGTCACCCGCCTTGGGCGTCGCGCTGATCGGGCCGGTGGCGAAGCTCAGCTCGTCACGCCCGACGTTGAAGACGATTCGGTGACCGTCGATCACGGCGTAGGCGAAGACACCCGTCCGGGTGATCCCGGTCGGTTCACCGTTCTGGTCGAGCCAGATCGTGAGCGTGAAATCGCCGCTCCGCTCGATCGACCGAGAGGTGTCGGCCGACGAATAGAAGTGGCCGGTGTAATGGACGTGGCGCACTTCGCGGTCGGACCACACGGCGACGTCCCGAGCGACGCTGAAGTCGACCAGGAGGACGAAATCGCCACAGTCACCGGCGTTGTCGCCGAACGCCTGGTAGTCCGCGATTGCGTCCTGGAGGGTGTACGTAAACGTCGTCTCGAAGCGCTCCGGGCCCGCTGCCGAGACGGCTGCCGGGACGGCAAGCCCCAGCGCGAGGAGCGCGGCTGCGATTCCAAGTCTTCGGAACATTCGAGTGCCTCCAGTCGGTGGTTTGGTAACCGTGAGCGGTTCGCGAACTGGTCTCGACGCTAGGGCCGCCCACCGCGCCTGAAATCACGGAAATCCGTGAAATCACGAGCGGCCCGGCTCGTCGCGAGTTCGGCGGGCAATCGCAGCAAGAAACCGGTCGACCTGGCTGGCGGCGAGCGGAGCACCGGCGAGCGGAGCAGCGGCATGGAGCTCCGGAGGGACCTCGGACAAGCCCATCGCCGATGCCAGGAGCGCGGCCGCCTCGCGCTCCGGATCCGGCGCCCCGAGCATTGCGAGGACTCGCGTGGCCCAGGCCAGCTGCTCGCCGATCGTCGTCGGGGTCGTCGGCGCGTCACCTGCATTCGGTTGCCCGGCGGGTCGGCCTGCCATGTCACGACGCTATCCGCCCGGGCGGCCACTGAAATCACGGAGAACCGTGATTCCGGACCTGCTAGCCCTCCTCCCGGAGGACGTGGGCGAGCTGCGTCCTCGTGCGGACGTCGGCCTTCTGGAAGATGTGCCGCAGGTGCGTCTCGATCGTGTTGGGGCTGAGGAACAGCTGCTCGGCAATCTGCTTGTTCGTGAAGCCCTGTGCGACGAGGCGCCCGACCACACGCTCCTGCGGCGTCAGCTCGTTCGTCGCGACGTGCTCGCGCCGGACCGTCTCTCCCGTTGCCGCGAGCTCCGCCCGGGCGCGATCGGCCCAGCCGTTGGCACCGACACCGTCGAAGCCCTCGAGCGCCGCGCGAAGTGCGACCCGCGCGGCGCCACGCTCCCGCTCGCGGCGCAACGCTTCGCCGAGAAGCAGCTCCGTGCGAGCCTGCTCATATCGATTGTCCGCCTTCGCGAACAGGTCGACTGTGGCGGCCAGGCCCTCGGTCGAGTCAGCGACGAGCGCCCGCATCCGGCGCGCAAATGCCATCGCCAGCAGCCGCTTGCTGCGTTTGGCCGCCGCCTCGAATGTCGGCAGGAACTGCATGGCCTCCGCTCGCCGTCCCGCCCGGACGAGCGCCTCCACCAGCGTCGGCACGATCGGCCGCGGCGAGATGGCATTCCCGGCCATCCGCTCACCGATCTCGTCAGCGCGCTCGAGGAGCGACTTGGCCGCGGCGGCGGCATGCCCGAGGCTCAGCTCGAGGATGCCGAGTGCCGCGCCGGTGCGGATCGTTTCCCCGACTGATTCGGCGATCTCCAGGCTCCGCCGGACGTGCTCGCGACAGCGGGCCTCGAGCCCCAGTGAAGCGGTGATCCACGCAGCGGTGCCGTGCGCATACAGCTCCTCCCCCGGCTGCCGGAGAGCTGCCAGCAGATCGAGGCACTCGGTGATTGCGTCGAGGCCGGCCTGGAGCCGACCCCGTCGCGCCTCGGCGTTCGCCAGGAACTCGAGGCTCTGGGTCAGCACGTTCAGGGCGCTGCGGGATCTCGCCAGCGTCACGGCCCGCGTCGCCATCTCCACAGCCGCCGCGTCGTCGCCGGCGCTGAACAACGCCTCCGCTGCAAGGCGCAGCCGCTCCGGATCGTCCGGGCTCGCGAGCGCGCCTGCGCGGCGCCACAGTGCCGTCGAGCGGGGATCGCCGCGGTAGCCGAGTGTGTCCGCGTAGCGCAGCGTGACGAGCTGTTCGGTCCGCCCGCCTCGAGGCCATGGGAGCTCCCATGCGAAACGGGCGATGGACTCGGCACGGCCGAAATCCGTGTAGACCGCATGATCGACGGCCTCAGCGAACATCAGCGCCGCGCGCTCGGGATCGACGGCGGCGGCGCGGCGCGCCGCATCGACGAGCCTGTCCACCGCAGCGGGGTCACCGAGTCGAACGCGCACACGGCCGATGAGATACTCGATCTCGGCGGCGCGGAGCTCGTCGGAGGCCAGCGCTCCTGCCGACTCGGCGAGGCTCGCGGCCACCGCCAGGCGACCGCCGGCCTCGGCGGCGCGTGCTGCGCCGAACAGCCGCCTCGATCGATCCTCGTCTCGGCTGCTCATGCGGGCGGCCTCGGCAAACGCCGACTGTGCCGCGCTGGGACTGGAATCGAGCGTTCGGCGCGCGATGTCCTCGAGCGCGTCCGCGATCGCCGCGTCGGGTTCGACGCTGGCGAGGGCGCTGTGCCAGGCCCAACGATCTCGCGCGGCAGGCTCGTCGAGCCCGTCGGCAAGTGCGCGGTGGGCACGACGACGCATCGCCGCCGGGACATTCGCGTAGGCGATCGCACGCACGAGCGGGTGCCGAAACTCGAGCCTCGTCCCCTGGATGCTGAGGATTCCGGCAGCCTCGGCAGCCTCGAGGCTGGCGGTCGCAACGCCAAGTGCATGACACGCCCCGAGCACCCGATCGAGCCGCCCTTCTTCCTCGGCGGCTGCTACCACGACGGCCAACCTTGCCGGGGCCGGAAGGGCCTCGATCCGCCGCCCGAACGCTCGCGACAGCATGGCGCCGGTGCGCGGCAGGTCGCCCCGCGGTCCGGCGGGGCCGACCGATTCCACCGCCAGGAGCTTCGGCAGCTCGACCAGTGCCAGCGGGTTCCCGCGCGCCAGCTCGAGGGTTCGCTGCCGCGCATCCGCGGTGATGTTGGGCGCGGTAGATTCGAGTAGCGCGACCGCGTCGGGACCCGGCAATGGATCGATGGCGATCGCCGGCAACCCTTCGACGTCGAACGTCGAGGGCTCCTCGGTCCGGAGGCCGATCAGGACAGCGATCGGTTCATCGCGGAGGCGGCGGAAGGCGAAACCGAGGGCCTCCGACGAAGCTCGATCGAGGAACTGGACATCGTCGACGACGACGAGGATCGGCTCGTTCGCCGCGGCATTCGCGAGCAGGCCGAGGACGGCGGCGTAGGTGGCGAACGCGTCACCCTCCGAGGACGGACCCAGTGCGAGGGCGCTGCGAAGGGCAGCCGCCTGCGGTCCTGGGAGTTCCGC
>Ga0310810_10005039_pt1 | contig 14711 bp, 28 predicted proteins | sample NCmetagenome_FD_207641 | JGI IMG/M metagenome (GOLD analysis project Ga0310810, IMG submission 207641) | Soil microbial communities from experimental microcosm in Duke University, North Carolina, United States - NC | ecosystem: Engineered > Artificial ecosystem > Soil microcosm > Unclassified ... | reverse complement strand
CGAGCGCAGCGGCCCCCGCAGCTTCATCCACTCGGGCAGGAACCGGTACCCGTACTTCGACTTCTGCAGCAGCTTCGCCGATTCCCGCTCGGTCTTGCTGATCATGATGACCGTGCGGTCGGGGTAGAAGAACGTCAGCCAGAAGCAGTACGTGGCGATCAGGGTGGAGAACCCGATCTGGCGGGCCTTGAGCACGACGACGTAGCGCTCGTGCAGCCACGTGTCGACCGTCTCGATCTGGGCGTCACGCAGGTCGAGCAGGATCTTGCCCCGCTCGGGGTGACGGATGCACCAGAAGTTGTGGCAGAAGTACTTGAACGCTTCGAGCAGGGCGTCGGGACCGACCTCCCACGGCGGGGCGCAGCGCCGCCACTGCTTCTCCAACAGCAGCTCGTCGAAGTTGCCGGGGACCTCAGGCATCGCCGACCCCACGCTCGGCCCGCAGGGCGGCGGCACCCTGGGCGAGCAGCTCGTCGAGCTGCTCGTCGGACAGCTCGGCGGGCTTGGCGAACGTCACCTCGATGGCGGGCGGCTTGATCGAGTTCGTCGCCTCCAAGTACAACTTGGCCGCTTGCACCTGTGTCTTGTTGTCAGGGTCGATGGCGGCCCGGTAGAGCGTGTCGAGCACCGACTGGATGCGGTCGGGGTCACCGACGACGGCCTTGGCCTCGCGGTCCCACGCCTCGCGGAACACCGGATCGTTCATCCAGTCGCGGATCGAACGGATGTGGACGCCCAGCTCGTCGGCGAGCTTCGCCTGGGTCGGTGGCTCCCGTTCGCTCTTCGGCGTCGTCAACCATTGCATCAGGCGCAACCGGCGGGGGTCGTCGGACCACAGTGATCGCGTGCGCGGCATACCAGGAGCCCGAGCTGTCCCGCCCACCCTCCGCGGGGTGGCTTTGCCTACCTCGTGCTGGGGGTAAGTTCCCGAGCGAGTGTTCAGTCTGGGGGTGATGCAGATGACTCTGTGTCCGTTTGGGCAACCCGTCGGCACGCGCCGGGACCCGCAGTGGTGCCCGCTGGTGTCGGCCGACTTCCGGTCCTGCCACTGCCTGATCGAGGTGTTACGTCACGGCCTCGACGACGCCGATGACCAGTCGACGCACATCTGCGCCTGGTGGCGTGACGCCCACGCCTGGGAGTACGAGTGGCCCGAGCGGGTCATGCTGCCCGAGTTCGGGGAGGTCCGCGAGCGTGAACGACCGTGAGCCACCGGGCCTCGGCCCGTACATCGTGGTGTTCGCGATCCTCGGCATGTTCGGCTGGATCGTCGCCCTGACGTTCCTCGTGCGATGGCTGATCCGGCTGTGAGCACCGAACCGCCGTTCGATGCCCTTCGGCGCATCGCGCTTCGCATCCGCGACGAGGCGAACGTCGCGGCGCGGGCAGGCCAGCACGATCGGCTCAACGCCATCGCCGACGACATCCTCGCGATCACCGATGGCGACCGAACCGGAATGTGGGAATCCGATGCCAGCTAACGAACCGCCGTCCGAATCTCGTGACGCTGGGTCAGCAGCTCCTGTCCCCAGCGCCGCGACAGACCCCGGGGGTGCGTGGCTGCGCGCCCCTGGGGTCGCTACCGGACCGCCGTCCAACCTCGTGCTCTGCGACGGCGTCGACTGCCCCGTCGCCTGGGCGTTCCGCGACCCGCCGACCGCGCACTACCACCCGCGGCCCCACGGACCGGAGCTACCTGAGTGACCGTCAACGGCATCTGCCACATGCTGTGGGACGACGACGGCATCCACCTGTGCGGCAAGACCGCCGAGCACAGCTTCATGCATCTCTGCGCCTGCGGCGCCTCGCTCCTCATGGGCACCTCGTCGTTGACCGACGAGGTGCGCCAGGCCCGCAAGCCGGACTGCCCCGTCTGCAACGCCCGCAGCGGCCGACCGTGCCACACGAAGGCCGGGGCCGTCATGACCGGCATCCATCGTGAGCGCAGCTTGGAGAGCGGCGCCACCTGATCGCAGCCGGGGGCCGGGTCCTCCCTGGGCGGGTGGTTCCGCCCCCGGCTGCACTTGACGGCCGTGCAGGTCGGCCTCTACCGTCGTAGGTCTTGGCAAGGCATGGCCTGGCAGGGCAAGGCCCGGCATGGCATGGCTTGGTAGGGGGCGACGGGCCGCTCAAGGCCCGTCGCCCTCTTCGTCTGGCGGATGGGACGGACGACACCGAGCGCAGCGAGGTAGGGGACAACATCGCGTACCAGGTAGACGCAGATGTCTGCGCCTCCCGGTTCGTCACCGGCGATCGCCCGTCAGAGGGGCATCGGCTGCGCGTCCACGGTGCCCTGGGAACGAGGTGTGGGCGGCAGCGTCGGTCACCACGTCCCCGACAGCGTCGACTGCTACAAGGTCGGGAGGGTCCCAGGGCTCCGTCTGTCTGTCGGTCAGTCAGACAGGAACGGCCCGGCACGAAGCGAAGCGAGAGTGCCGGGGCGTTCACACCGCCGACCGTTGTTGCAGGGCGACAGCCAGACCTCCGGCTGGCGCCCTCGGTCTGTCTGTCTGTACTGGTGCATTTCGACCAAATGCACGACGGGACTCCGACACAATCCAGACCACCCCCACCGCGTTCGGTAGTTATTGCGCTGTCCATTAAAGAACATCCCTATTCAATCATGTATATAGGGGGAGGGTGTATGCCCCGGTCGCCCCATAGGCGCCCGGGGAATCGGATGCACGTCCGATGGCACACGCAGGCACGATGCACTGCGTGTATCCACGCATCATTGTTGGTGTGATTGACGCTTTATCGCATACATATGGATGGGCAACCCCGCCCATTCAGAACCCCGTGCCTACCGCAGTCAACAGGACCAGCGTACAGAGGCGCCCTGAGCAGGGGGTTCGGTCCGTGATTCTGAGAATCACGAGAGACAACAGGAGTACAGCAACATGGCTGACAACGAGTTCAACTTCGGCCCCGCGACGGCGATCGTCGTCAAGTGGACGGCGGCCGATGAGGACCGCTACGCGGACGACTACGACAAGGCCCGTGAGTTGGGCGGCATCGTGGTCGATTGGATGGAGGCGACTGGCGAGATCAGCCAGCGTGCGTTCGTCCGTGGGATGGGTTACGACGACAAGAAGTTCGCCGGTGTGGTCACGAAGGTCCGTCGGTCCTTCGTCGTCGCGACGGTCAAGCCCGCGCTCGTCGAGAAGTACGAGCGTCAGACCCCGGAGGGTGAGCGGACCCTGTCGGGTCTGGTGACGTTCATCGACATGCAGGGTTCCAAGGCCCCGAAGGCCAAGGAGCTGACCCCGGCGCAGCGCAAGGTCGTCGCGGCCAAGGTCAAGGCCATCAAGGCCGAGCTGGCCGGGCTGGACAAGGCGCTGGTCAAGGCCATCCTGGCCGACCTCGCCAAGTGATTCTGAGAATCACAGGCTGATGCCGTCTGACGGCAGCCCGCGGGTGCGATCCGTGGGCTGTCCCGGACTGGCCGCATCAGGCCACCACCGGCGCCACCTGGGCGCCGCTGGACAGACAGGAGGTCATCATGACCCGTTCCCAGTTCCTCAAGCTCTCGATGCGTCGCATCGAGGATCAGCGTGACAGCGAGGCGTACGGCGCCGAGCGCGACTGGTCGTATCTCACCGATCCGTATGCGATCGCGCAGCGTGACGGCTTCATCACCGCTCGGCGGCTCGGATGAACGGCCGCCCGCTCCGCGTGCTCGCTGGCACCGTCGTCGTCGGTGACGTGATGGTCCAGCCCTACGACGACAGCCGCGGCACCGTCGTCGAGATTGTGCGTCTCGACTTCGACCGTGACCACGTCGGCATCCGCATCGCCACCAGCGATGGCGTGTCCAACGCGCTGTTCCACATCTTCGACATCGTCACCGTCGCGTCCTGATCAGTGCTCACCATCGGCCCATCGGCCGATGGTGGCTACCTGCTCAGGCAGGCCGCTGATTCCGATTCTGAGAATCACCGGACACACAGGAAGGTCGTCATGAACGATCCTCGTCCCACCATCCCCATGCAGACGCCGGTTCGCCCGGCGTGGCTCTACCAGGCGTCAGACACCGACGCTGAGCGCACCGGGCTCGGCCCGATCGGCGCCACCGATGCGTACAGCTTCCGCAACGGTGTGATCGCCTACTTCTCACCGGGCTTCGTCCACGTCCACGCTTCGGCCAACGATCACGCGATCACCATCCCGCGGGTGGCGTACGCGGTCACGAAGGCCGTGTGCCTGGCGTGCGGTCTGACCGACACCGAGGCTGCGCTCCTCGTCGAGGCGTCTGAGCGGTTCGCACGATGAACGGCGTCCTCGTCCTCATCATGCATGTGCTGAGCGTGCTCGGCATCACCTACGACGAGCCGTCGGCGCTGCCGGTGTGCTCGGACCGCACCGACGTCGTGTCGGTGTGGCGCGATGACCCGACGCCGTGCGATGTGCAGCCGTGGCAGCGCATCGACGTCTACGGCCTGACCATCGCCGAGTGTGACGACCTCGGTGGCGAGCCCATCGTGCTCGTCACCGGTGAAGGCGTCTGCGAAGGCGTGGACCACTGATGCCGTGCCACCGATGTGGTTGGAGCGACGCGGGCTGCACGGCGTGTAGCCCGACGCCGCCACGACGCGGCTACACCTGGCGCGAGTTCCGTCGGTCCGACTTCTTCTGGTGGCTCCTGATCATGGGGCCACTGCTGATCGCGACCGTCGTGATCTTCATCTACGGCGCGGTCACCCACCAGCCCGTGTGTTGGGAGGGCTACAACCAGAACGGCACGTACAGCAGCTGCTGACCTGACCCGCTGAGGCCAGCCAGTGGGTCGACCTATTGTAGGTCGACCTGCAGGCTGGCCGATTGCGTGCCAGAGCACGCCCGCTGGTTCTCGATTCTGAGAATCACCGGACAGACAACAGGAGTACCAACCTGATGGACATCTACTGCGGCCGCTGCGGCGAGCCCTGGGACAACGAGAGCATCCACGACCGCGTCGAGGAGCTGAAGGAGGACGGCATCACCGTCAAGAGCGTGGCGCCCACGTACGACAGCGTGAAGCGCGACTTCATCAAGCGTGGCTGCGTCGCGCTGGGCGGCAGCCCGTGCGAGCCCACCGGCTCGAAGCTGGCCGCCGTCAGCCAGATGCTGATGGAGGAGTTCGGCGACGACCTCGACGGCGTCATGTCGGACCTCGACGACTTCCGTGCGATGGGGCTGCTCGATGACTGAGCGGTTCACCTTCGCCAGCCTCGTCCGCGCCAAGGGGCGCGGCAACCGCATCGGGGGATGGGAGCAGCGCCATGACTCAGCCGTGCTGGCGTGGCAGGCCAACCGGTCCACGCTCACGGCCAACGAGAACATGGTGCTGACCGCGCTGCACGGGTTCTGGCTGATCTGCCAGCTGCACGGTGGTGACGGGTTCGTGCGTGAGCACGTGATCATCCCGATGCACATCGCGTTGAGCGACCTGCTCAACGTCGAGCTGGACCGACTCGACGGCGGCACGCTGTCGAGCTTCCTGTTCCAGCTCGCCGAAGACCTCGAGATTGAGGAAGTGCTGTGACCGATCAGCAGCTCTACGGCGACCACGTCTGCCGTAGCCAGGACCACGCGTGGGACGTCGAGCCAGTCGGCCAGATGTTCCAGGCCCCACCCGACACGGCCGGGCCGGTCGTGTCGACATGTCAGCGCTGCGGCGTCGTGCGCACGTACGACGACGGCGCGGTGACGTACCGCTACCCGAGCAAGGAGGCGTGATGGGCATCGTCGTAGCTGTCGTCGCGATCATCACCGTCGGTGTGCTGTTCGTGCTCAAGTCCGAGCTGAACGGCCTGCTGTGGGGGCGGCGTCGCACGTACGTCGACCCCGACCTGTTCGCCGAGCCGCAGTGCGAGGCGTGCAAGTCGACCGACCTGGTCGACAGCGGCCGACCCGCGAGCGAGGGCTACCGCTACCGCTGCCAGAGCTGCGGCCAGTGGTCGAACGGAGGCGCTCGATAACTGTGGTGTGCCCACCGTGATTCTGAGAATCAGGGTGGGCCATCCACGGCCATCGAGCCGTTGCAACCCCGTGGACATCCCACGGGGCCAAGACAGAACACAGGAGTAACTGTGAACACCAATGCATTCATGCCCATCATCGACCTCGACGCCGACGTCGATGGGCACCGTTCCTGGCTGTCGTTCAAGTGGACCGACGGCACAGGCGCACCGCAGCAGCGCAGCGTCAAGCTCGACTGGGATGCCCACGAGGGCGGCGAGGACGACCTGCAGGCTGCGTTCATCGCGCTCAGTCAGCACTGCTGGCTGATGGGCCACGAGGCGGGCGTCGTCAACGCTCGCGTCGCTGGGGAGGACGGCTACAGCCACGGGGCGCACGTCGACTTCCCGAACCCGTACGAGCGGACCGATGACCGTCACGAAGCGTTCGAGCGGGGCCGCAACCGGCGGCAGCTCGACAACGAGAGCGGCGCACGCATCGAGGCGCTGAACAGTCAGCGGGTCGCCGTGCAGACCGACCGTGACGAGCTGCGCAGGCAGCTCGCCACAGTGACCAGCGAGCGCGACGAGGCCATCGAGCACTGTCACGCGCTGGCTCAGGAGCTGGTCGAGGCTCAGGAGCAGCGTGACGCGATCGCCGAGTCGGCCGAGCAGCTGGCGACGGCGCCCATGCCCACCGTGGATGCGTTCATCCACGGTGTCACCGTCTACCGCAGCGACAGCAACTTCAACGTGACCCACTGGGTCCCGGAGGGTGACGACGGTGAGTGGACCAACGAGTACCTGGCGAGCCAGCTGCGCGGTGCGTTCGCCGACGCCTTCCACCGGGGCGCCGACGAGATGGAGACGTCGATGCGAGCGGAGATGGAGCGAGAGGCCGAGCGCGTGCGAGGCTTCGACCAGAACATCGCCAACCAGGCCCGCATCATCCAGGAGCAGCAGGCCACCATCGCCGACTACGAGCACGACTTCGACATCGTGCGCGAGGCGCTGTTGGAGGAGGCCCAGAACCGCAGCTGGTGCTCGGAGTACGACGACTACGCCAGCGGTGTGAACGCCCGGACGCGTCGCTTCGACCTCATCACGCGGTCCAAGAACTGGAACGTCACCGTCACCGTCACCCAGACCGTGGACTACTCGGTGGTGGACAACGCGGCGTCGAACTTCGGGTTCCCCATCTCCTACGACGTGAGCGGCGCCGAGGCCACCGGCGTGGACTACTTCTTCACGTTGGAGGACCTCAGCGACAACCAGATCGCGGCCAGGGCCGAGGAGCTGCGCCGGGTGATCTACAACAACGTGTCCGAGGTGTCGGACGCTCGCGTCGAATGGGAGGAGACGGACTGATTCTGGGAATCATCGGAGCGAGAAGAGCGATGCAGTACAGTCCGACCTGCAAGAGGCGGGCAGCCACAGCAAGGAGACAGGCAGATGGCACGTAAGGCCGCAGCAAAGCCACCACCGCAACCGCTGATCAGACCGGTCAGCGAAGCCGTCAAGGAGTCCTTCATCGAGTGTCACTCAGAAGGGCACACCTGGCGACGGCAGAAGGGCGCAGTGGACCCGCTGCAAGCGGAGGCCGGGATGCGGCCACCGTTCAACCAGCGGGCAGTCGGCCGACGGGCCTTCTGCGACAGCTGTGGGTGTGAGCGTCTGCGGTGGTACACCGCTTCTGGTGAAGTGGTCAACCGGTACCGCTACGCAGACGGCTACCTGCACAAGAAGCACGGGCCGGACGACGATCCGGCCCCGACTCGGTTGCAGTGGCGGCGAACCCTCGTCGCCACTGTGTTCAAGGACTTCGACCTGTGAGGTCGAGGCAAACAGAAAGAGAGGACGTGCTATGGCACGCAGAGACACACAACTCGCTGAGGCGATCACTCGCCTCAGCTCGGCGATGGTCGAGAGTTTCGGAGCGATGAACGGTCGCCTGGACACCATGAACCATCGCCTGGACACCGTCATCGACGCGCTGGCCGACCTGCGGGTCGACCTCAACCGTCACCTCGTGACGGGTCACGGCGAGGAGGAGTCGTGACCGAACATCGCATCGACGTCAACACCGTGGTCGGCGTCACCCACACCGAGCCGGGCGTCTATCGGTCGCACTGCACGTGTGGGTGGAGCAGTCAGCAGATGCGGAGTCGAGCACTCGCCGAAGGCGAGGGCGACGACCACGTCGTCTACATGACGAGCGTCAACCGCTTTCCCGACGAGGAGAACTCATGAAGCACATCGCGAGCCTCGTCAAGGACGGCCGAGTGGCGTACGCGCTGGTCGACGACGAGACAGGGCAGCTGGTTCCGTTCGCGGAGATTGTGCTGCCCCACCCGGAGCACTTCGGGCTTGTCGAGTCGGCACTGCTCGGCACCAACCTGGTGGAAGTCATCGGGCTCAACGGACGGTCGGCTGGACGACCGAAGCGAGTGACGACAGCGTTGCCGCCGAAGGACCAGCCGCAGCTCGAACTCGATGCGCCCACACCCGAGCCCGAGCCCGAGCGACGAAGGCCGCCACAGGGCAGGAAGGCGAGTGCGCCTCGGCCGTACATCCCAGTCGAGGATGTGCTCGCCGTGATCAACCGTCACCCCGAAGGGATCATGGTGGCGCAGATCGCCGACGAGCTGCTCGACGCGCAGGGCTACCCGGACCACGGGCGGCAGTGGGCGACGGTGGCGGTGTCCAACCGACTGCTCAACGTCGAGACGCGGTGGAAGGAAGGCAAGGCCGAGCTTCCGTACCGTCGGGAGATGGTGCCGTTCGTGCGAGCGGACGGCACTGTGTCACCGAGCCAGCAGAGCAAGGTGCTGTATCCGTTGGCGGCGTCATGATCGGCCTCGCCTGCCTGGCCGTGGCGGCCATCGTGTTCGCCGTCATCGGGTGGAACACGTAGAGGGAGAGACATGGCAAAGCACCAGCTGATCTACACCACTGACCAGCTCGACCAGGTCGTGAAGTCGTTGATGACATCAGCAACAGCGAACACCCAGAAGCGCAGACGGATGCGTGACGGGTCCCAGCAGGCCAAGCAGGCCGCCGTCGATGGCGAACACCTGGAAGCTGCACTGGACATCGCTCGGGCGGCACAGCGGGAGAGCTGGAACGCCTGATGGTTGCGCGCTTCATCCTCGTGTGCGACGTGTGTGGAGCGATCACCGATGACCACTACCCCTATCCGGTTGCCCGGGCACGACGACGTGCCCGGGCACTCGGCTTTACCTACCGCCGCGTTGCCACCACCCCCGGCGACTACCGCGGCAGCCACGCCAGCTACCACCGGTTCTGGGTCGACCTGTGCGGCGAATGCACGTACACGTACGACGGACGGGCGCCGATCCACGGCGCACCGTGGACCAAGCGGCGGGGCAAGTTCAACACCGACGGTGACGCCGAGCCCATGCACCCGGTCGAACCGACACCCTCGATCCGCTACGACGACGTGGTCGTCGTGTATGTCGGGGGACAAGGTCCGTACCGGTTGTACACAGCACTGGTTCGGCAGCTACGCGAGAAGGGAATCAGTCGTTCCCAGCTCGAACGTTTGCGTCGCGAGATGTTCGCCAACGGGGCGGACTTCCTCGACGTGGCGGGCCGGTGGGTCACCATCGAGCAACAGGAGACAGACAGTGAAACAGAAGAAGGTGTGTGCGATTGACCTCGTCGCCGACGTGAAGGCCAGTCTCGATCGGTTGGCGGCGATGCCGCCCCTCGATCGGGCGACATGTGCCCACGAGCTGGGCTCACAGGTTCTCGACATCCAGGCGATGGTCGCCGCGCTGCGGCGATCGGGGGTCCGCGAGCTGCGGACCGACTACAGCCTTTCGGAGGTCGGGGAGATGATGGGTGGCCTGTCGACGAGCCGGGTCAAGCAGATCGAGACAGGACTCGAACGGAAGAGAAAGGAGACGACCTGAGGAATCGGACCCGGTCTGGCCCTGTGGATAACCCGGTCCGATTCCACCAGTGCGGTGGAATCGGACCCGGCATAACCCCTGGTCAGAGTGGAGCTGGGGGGAATCGAACCCCCGTCCGCTTCTTCGAACCCCAGTCTTCGACCGGGGGCAGCCTGAGAAAGAAATCGGACACGTATCCGATTCCACCGGTCACGAATCGGGACCTTTGGAATCGGACGCGGTTCGAGTCCACGGCCGAGTGATTCTCAGAATCACGAGGCTGTGGCGAACGCAGTGAGTAGTACAGACAGGAAGGGACCGTGATGGTTCACAAGGAGTCCTTGGCGTTGGCCGAGGAATGGTTGCAATCGCTGACCTACGGGTCAGTGAAGAACAGGGGTAAGCCGTTGGCTCCCCGAACGATTGACCGCTACCGCGACATCGTGGTCGGTCGAGGAAGGCAGAAGGCCGGGCATCCGACGCCACCGATGTTGGTGTGGTGGCACGGCGTGGCGCCTGGCGAGCCCATCTGGGTGATCACACGTGAGCAGCTGCTGACGTACGTGTACGCCGAGGTCCACGCTTCGGGCGGCGGCACAGCTGAGCCGTCGTCGTCGGAGGTGAACAACCGCCGTTCAGCGTTGCTGAACCTGTTGACGTGGGCGGCCACATCTCCGCCGATGGGCAAGGGCCTGCCGGTGCTGTCGGAGGTGCTGACGTATCAGCCGCCGGTCGAGGAGCGGATGCAGGTGCGACGCAAGAACGTGCAGCTGCATCCGATCGAGGACGGGGTGTTCGGCACGATCTGGGCGACGATCATCCAACCGGACGACTACCTGTGGATCGGGGCGGCGGCCTTCGCAACGATGCGGATCGACGAAATCGCTGACCTCCGTCCGAGCGATGTCGATCTGGATCGGCAGATGGTCAACTTCGTCGCGAAGGGTCGGAAGCGGCGCACCGTTCACTACGGCGAGCTGTTGGACGACTGGTCGTATCTCGAACACCTCGGGCACGATGCCTTCATCCCGAACGAGTGGGTGAAGCGGTTCGAGGATCACGTGTTCAAGCGCCAGGCCGATGCCGAGCAGATGCCGCCCGGTGCGGGCGATCCACCGTGGTGGGTGTGGCCGCACACGGAAGGGGAGTGGCGTCCGCATCGGGACAACCCACGCCAGCGCATCTGGTCACCGTCGGCGAACGATCGCAATCGCTTCTCGAAGCGGTGGCGGTCGCAGCTGACGAGGGCTGGGCTCGGCCGGTACCACGACCGCCCGGTGGTGACGCCGCACCAGCTGCGCCACTTCTGTTCGGTGAACATGTGGCGGGCCGGGGTGCCGTGGCACAAGATCGTGGCTGAGATGGGCCACGACGACAGCGCTACGACGTACGCCTACTCGGACTTCCGTCCCGAGTACAACCGTGAGCGTGCCCGGAATGAGCGCAAGCGAGCGAGAGCAGAGGAGTAACGTCGCCTTCGTAGCGTCGTGAGCGGGAGAGCCCCAGGCCTTCGGGCCTGGGGCTCTCTGCGCGTTCAGGCCCCCCTGTCCCCCCCTGCCACCCCTGCAACCGGTGCCACCAGGTCTTAAGGCGTGACTTGGCCGTACTTACGCGTTACGGTTCTTGCAGGTCGGGGTACTGGGCGGTTCCCCGAGCCGAGCAGGAGAGTGGTCTGGAATGCCGAGGAAGTCACCCAACGATGTGACTGACGTTGTCGTCGAGCGCTACCTCGCTGGCGCGCTCGTCAGTCAGATTGCCGAGGAGGTCGGGCTCGCCCGCTCTACGGTCAACAAGATTCTGCAGCGCAGCGGCAAGGTGCCGCAGCGCTTCGCTGCTGAGGCCGAGACGTCGACTGAGCAGCTGTTGGCCGGACTGCGCGAGCTGGTCCGCTACCTCGAACAGCAACTCGACGAGTCCGAACGCGAGAATCGCTCGCTCAAGCGGAAGGTCGCTGCGCTGCAACAGTCAGCTGTCAAGTCCGTGTCGTAGCCAGCACGTCTCAGGTCGGGCGTTACAATCACAGTCCGTACCGGCCCAGACCTGTACTACTCGGGGAGCCGCCCTCTAGGGGGCGGCTCTTCCGCGCTGACAGACAGACAGACTGACCGACGGACCTCGGCGTCCCCACCCTGGCGGGTGTGAACGCCTCGGTACTGACTGGTGAACAGCTTCTTGCAGGCCGGGGTTCACGGCTGTACCGTCGGCCTCAGAAGGAACGACGGCACCTGCCACCGGCCCAGACCCTGCCGATGACCGACGCCTGGGCTTGGGGGGAAGTGCCCTGATGAGCATGTCGAACGAATGGGACCCTGGGGTCCTGCAGCTGCTGCGCGAGCGCGGCGTCTCGATCGAGACGCTGGACATGATCCGCGCCTACGTCCACGCCCGCGACCGTGTCGCCGACGTCGACCTGCTGACCGCGCCGATCGCCGACTTCGAGGCCAACCGCTCGCTGCTGTTGGAGTTCATGCACCTCGACGTGATGCTGCACGAGACGTACCGCTGGTCGGACGCCGACGCCGTGCTCGGCATCCCGTGGCCGACGCAGATCCGTCTCCTGTTCTCCAACCGCGTCACCCACTCGCCGCTGTTCGCGTGGCTCGAGTACGACCAGGACGAGTTCGAGCAGGACGTGCGAACGGGCATGGGCTACGAGAAGCTGGCGAGCCTGCATCGACTGCCCACGAGCCAGGCCCGCACCCTGTGGCGGGCGTTCCGAGGTTTCTCGAACTGACCCCCAGCACGTCCCCGAAACGGGGTGTGTCCTTGCGGGATGCGGATCGACGACGACGGCGGCATCCACGTCCGCCAGTCTGACCTCGACACGTTCAACCGCTGCAACGAGCGGCACCGCCTGCTGCTCAACCATCCCGAGGTGGCGTCCAACGACGCCGCCGTCTCGGGCACCTGCACGCACGCCGCGATCGAGGCGTTGCTGACCGGCAAGATCACAGCCCGCGACATCGAGCAGTGGGCCTACGAGTACTCCTTGCGCTACTGCCAGGACAACGAGGTGCGGTGGGTGACATGGACGCTGCCCGCCCATGTCGCCGCACACGCCTCGCGCTGCGCCGTCGGGTTCGTGAAGGGCCTCCTGCCCCACATCGAGCCCGGCGGCCAGTGTGAGGCCACGTTCGACGTCCCGCTGATGACGTTCAAGGACCGCCAGGTGTTCATCACCGGCACCACCGACTACGTGCCGCCGATCCAGCGTCTCTACGACTGGAAGACAGCGAGCCGTCGGTTCGACCAGCGCGTCAAGCAGCGCACCGCCATCCAGCCCACCGTGTACGCGGTGGCTGCCGTTCACGGCGCCTTCGGGGCGCCGTTCGAGTGGCCGGTGCGCTTCACCTACGGCGTGATGGTCCGTGGCCGCGAGGCAGCGACCACGCAGCTGGTCGACGTGCAGCGCACCCAAGCTCACGAGGGCTGGTTGAAGGACCAGCTCCTCACCTACCTGAACATGCTGACCGTGTTCGGGCCGTTGGCTCCCTGGCCTCGCGACGAGGACCACTACCTCTGCAACGAGAAGTGGTGCCCCGTCTGGTCGATGTGCAAGGGCGCCCGTCTGTCCAACGACGAAGACACCTGGGCCGCCTGAGCGCGGGCCCGGGTCAAGGAGATGCACATGGATGACCGCGATCGTTCCATCGTCACCCAGGTGGCGTTCAAGGAGGCGAGTTCGCACGCCGGGCGGATGGGGATGGACCTCACCGTGCCCGAGCACATGGCTGCGTTCGAGCAGGTGTTCTCGTTCCTGACCGAGTCACTGTTCCAAGCGATCGGCGGCCAGACCGCCGCCGAGTCGGTCATCAAGGCCTTCCCAGGCACGCAGGTGGTCGCGGCGCCCCAGTACGGCCAGCAACCCCAGTACGCGCAGCAGGGGAGCTTCCAGCAGCCTCAGGCGTTCCCTCAGCAGCGGGTGCTGACCGCGCCACGGGTCAAGGGCCAGAGCAACGGCGAGTTCCCCGAGTGGGCGCTGCAGGCGTTCGCCGAGCAAGGCGTCACCGAGGTCTACGACAACCGCCACATGCTCGCCACGAACCCGAAGCGGCCGTGGTTCAAGTCCACCACCGGCGGCGACAACGCCCCCGCCTTCTGGCCTCCTGACCGGTGACCGAGCTGCTCGGTCCCGTTGAGTTGGAGGCCGGGTGGGTGGAGGCAGAACGCCAGGCCACCTTCAAGCACGTCCGCCCGCTCACCGACGCCCGCACCCGCCTGGTGCGTGAAGCGCAGTCGGGACGCCGCATCGAGTTCGGCATCCCCGCCATCGACCACGAGACACGCGGCGTCAGCCCCGGTCACCTGGCGATGATCACCGGCTACTCCCACAACGGCAAGACGTTGGTCGCGCTGCACGCGCTGTACCACAACCGCACCAAGCGCATCGCCCTGTTCATCCCCGACGAACCGGCGCCGCTCGTGCTCGCCAAGCTCGCCTCGCTCGTGTTCGACGTGTCGGCCCGGCTCCTCGAACGCAAGGTCGCCGAAGGTGACCGCGGTGCGCTGCGGATGCTCGACGAGACGTTGGAAGAGTTCCCCGAGCTGTTGATCTTCGACCGGCCGATCACACCCAAGCTGCTGCGCGAGAGCTACGAGGAGGCCTGCCAGCACTGGGGCGACGAGGGCGACCTGGTGGTCGTCGACTACCTCGACCTGGTGCAGGCCGGTGACCACCTGGCGAACAAGGCCGACGCCGTCAAGGCGTTCGGGACCGAGTACGAGGTGCCGTTGATCCTGCTGCACCAGACGTCGCGGTCATCGGGCGCCAACGGGCGCCCGATGCGCATTGATTCTGGGAATCAGGGCGGCGAGGTGTGGGCCACGTACCAGCTCGGGGTGTGGCGCAAACGCCACG
>Ga0310810_10005038_pt1 | contig 14712 bp, 12 predicted proteins | sample NCmetagenome_FD_207641 | JGI IMG/M metagenome (GOLD analysis project Ga0310810, IMG submission 207641) | Soil microbial communities from experimental microcosm in Duke University, North Carolina, United States - NC | ecosystem: Engineered > Artificial ecosystem > Soil microcosm > Unclassified ... | reverse complement strand
GACCAGCGCCCGGCCCGCGCGCGCGACGAGGCGCCCGCGGGCGACGACCATCTCCGGGCGCGGCTCGCTCAGATCGTGCAGCACGCAGAGGTCGGCGAAGCGGCCGGGCGCGATGCCGCCCAGGTCGGCGTCGCGACCGAGGTAGGTCGCGGGGTTCAGGGTCGCCATCCGGTAGGCATCGATCGGCGCCAGCCCGCGCTCGAGCGCGACGCGGATGAGGTGATCGACGAAGCCGTGATCGCGGATGAACGAGGGCATCGAGCCGTCGGCGGTGAGCATCAGCCGCGAGGCCAGCGCCGGCGCCTCCTTGAGCGCGTCCAGCAAGCCCACCAGATCCGGCCGTAACGACGACTCGCGCAGCATGACCGCGATGCCCTGCCGCGCGCGGTCGAGCACCTCGCGCGCGGTGATCGGCTCGTGGTCCGAGCTGAGGCCGCCGGCCGCGATCGCCGCGATCTTGTCGGCGGCCGCACCCGCGGTGTGGCCCTCGACCCGCTGGCCACGGCTCAGCGCCAGGTCGAGCCTGCCCAGCAGGTCGGCGCTGCCGCCGAACACCTCGGGCCAGCGCGTGATCTCGCCGGCCGCGAACGCCCAGGGATGGGCCAGGGCCCGGGCGAGGTCACGGAGGGGATACCGGCGGGCCTCGTCCGTGGTGCGGGCCTGGGCATGCACCCGGATCATCCAGTAGAACTTCAGCGGCGATGCGGCCAGCGCGTCGGCCACCACGCGGAACGCGCGCAGGCCGCCCAGCTCCCAGATCTGCAGAGTGTCGGCGAAGACCGTCGTCGTCCCCAGCGGCAGCAGATGTCGGGCCATGCTCGAGGGCGTGACGACGTGGGCCGGGTGCACGTGCGGGTCGATGTAGCCGGGCACCAGGATGTGTCCCGCGGCGTCGAGCGTCCTCGTGCGGGGGCCCACCATGTCGTCGCGCAGCCCCACGTAGGCGATGCGCTCGCCGGCGATGGCGACGTTGGCGGGATAGATCTCGCCCGTGTAGACGTTGAGCAGCGTGCCGCCGCGCACGTAGAGGTCGGCGGCGGACTCACCGCGCGCCACGGCGGTGAGACGGCGGCGCTGCACCGGGGTGAGCGCCGCCGGCGGGACGGTCACGCCGGCTTCTTCCGGCCGCCCGCCTTCCGGCCGCCCGACTTCCCGCCGCCCGCCCGGTAAGCGGCGGCCCCGGCCTTCACGCCCGCGCGCAGCCCGCGGCCCACCCGGGCCGCCTCGTCCATCGCCTGCCGCACCTGGGGCTCGGCCTTGCGGAGCGCGCGCGCCAGGGTCACGCGGGTGCGGCGCTCCAGGCGCTTCATCCGCCTGCGCGCCACCCCGCGCGCGCTCTGGGCTTGCTTGCCGAGCGTCTCGAGCTGCTTCTGCACCGCCTTCCACTGCCGATCCAGCGCGTTCATGCGTGGCGACCTCCTCTGTCTGGTCGAATTATGCCGCTACAATGCCGGCATGAGCGAGGCGATCGTCGTCAGCGACGCGGTGCGGGTGCCGGGTCGGGCGCTGACGATGCGAGCGGTGCGCGCCTCCGGACCGGGCGGTCAGAACGTGAACAAGGTCGCCACCAAGATCGACCTGCGCGTGGATCTCGACGCGATCGAGGGACTCTCGGAGGTGGCGCGCGCGCGGCTGGCGACCCTGGCCCGCCACCGGCTGGATGCCGACGGGCGACTCGTCGTCACCAGCCAGGCCAGCCGCAACCAGGCCCGCAACGTCGAGGACGCACGCGACAAGGTCCGCCAGCTCGTCGCCGCGGCCCTCGTCCGCCCCCGCGCCCGTGTGGCCACGCGCGCCCCCGCCGCCGCGGGTGAGCGCCGCCTCGACGTCAAGCGACGCCGGGCGGTGCTCAAGCAGGCCCGCGGGCGGCCGGGCGATCAGGACTGAGGGTCAGCGCCGACCGTCGATGTGCTTCGCGGACAGCGTGTTCTGGTCGCTGTTGTAGGTCCCGAACACCGTCAGGTGCTGGCCGGCCTTCAGCGAGCTGCGCACCGCCGGGGGAAGCTCGGTCGTGTTCACGTAGACCGTACGATTGTCGTCGGTTCGCATGGTGAGCAGCCCGCTCTCGACGTAGGTCACCTCGCCCGCGAAGCGATCGCCCTTCTCGTCGGCACGGTCGCGCCCGCGGTCCCGCTCCCGCCCCGGCGAGGCCGAGGGGGCCGTACCGGCAACGCGGCCGTGGTGGGTGGGGTCCGAGCTGTCCTGCTGGATGTACTGGGCGCGGATCTGATGGGCGCCGGTCGCTGGATGGCCGATGACGGTCACGCCCTCGCCCTGGGTCAGCGCCTGCCGAACGTTTGCCGCAACGGACGCGACGTCGACCGACATCACCCGGCCATCGTCGGCCCGGAAGCGCAGAGTATTGCCCTGGATGGACTGGACCTGACCGTGAACGCGCTGCCAGCCGCCCGCCGCGTGGGCGGAGGCCGATGCGCTGGCCGAGTACATCGGGTTGAGGCCCTGCGTCGGACGGTACACCCAGTCCTTGGCCGTCCGATCGTAGACCCAGGCCTTCTGCTGGATGAGCGTCGGGACCTGGCTCGCGTTGACCTTGCCGTAGGTTGCGGCCGACGGGTCGTAGCGCTCGTACTGGTGGTCGGTGGGCAGCGCGAGCTCGGCGGCGGTCTGGGCAGCCACGGGTGCGACGAGAGCCGTGGCCGCAACGAGGACGAGCGACAGGATCGTGATCAAGGTTCGCATGCGGCACCTCCTCCTCGGGTCGGACTGATCGCGCGGACGATCTATTCGACTACAGCAACGGAGGTGCCAGCAGCGGTCAGACGCCCAGTGCCGTCACCTCGGCGCGGTACGCCTCGACGTTGCGCAGCTTGATGTCCTCGTAGCCGCGGATCATGTCGGGCAGCCGTGCGGCCTTGACGGCGCGCTCGTAAGTGTCGGGCGAGAGACCATCGAGCAGGCGCTCGATCATCGCCCGGTACTCGCCGGGCAGCGCCCGCTCCACGCGGCGGACCTGGGCCCGGCCGAAGGGATCGAGCGCCGTACCGCGGAGCTTCTTCATGCCGCGCAGGGTCCGGAACGCGCCGTCGAACCAGGCGCCCAGCTTCAGCTTGCGGGTGAGCCCGAGGGCGCGGAGCAGCGGCGGGTGCAGGTTGTACTGCACCTTCACGCCACCGGGGAACTCCTCGGCCAGGGTCCTGGGGAGATCGGCCTTCAGATGCAGGCGGGCGACCTCGTACTCGTCCTTGTAGGCCATCAGCTTGAAGAGATAGCGGGCGACGGCCTCGCTCAGCCGGCTCTCCCCGGGCACGGCCCGCTGCTCGGCGGCCCGCACCCGGGCGACGAAGTCGACGTAGGCGCCGGCGTAGCGCTCGTCCTGGTAGTCGATCAGCTCCGGCACCCGAATCTCCAGCAGGCGACGCAGCTCGGCGTCCGCGCCCACGCGATCGACCAGGGCCCGCGCGGCGGCGCTCAGCGGAGCGGTGGTCGTCTCCACCTCGCCCATCCGGTGGCGCTTGAGCGTGCCCACCCACTGCGGATCGGCCACCAGCAGGCGCCCGGCCCGGAAGGCCTGCGTGTTCATCATCACCGACACGCCGTTGAGCGTGATTGCCCGCTCGATGGCGGCCGCACTCACCGGGATCGCTCCGGCCTGGTAGGCGGCGCCGAGGACCAGCATGTTCGAGGCCATGTGGTCGTCGAAGAGCGTCTCGGCCAGGCCCAGCGAGTCGAGGTAGACGTTCTCGTCCTTGCGGGTGACGCGATCGATCGAGGTGCGCAGGCCGCCGCCGTCGGGGAAGTGCACGTCGGTGTGCGCGACCATGGCGCCGGTCGGCACCTGGCTCGAGGAGATCACGGCGATCGTCTTGTCGGGCCGGGCGTGATCGAGGTTGGCCGGCGCCGTCGCGACCAGCACGTCGAAGCCGAGATAGCAGTCCGCGGAGCCGGCGGTGATCTTGTTGGACAGCTCCACCGGCTGCTCGCCGATCTTCAGATGGGAGACGACCGGCCCGCCCTTCTGGCTGAGCCCGGTCTGGTCCAGGCCGCGCACGTGCTTGCCGTCCAGCAGCGCCGCGGTGCCCAGCACCTGGTTGACGGTGACGACGCCGGTGCCGCCGATGCCCATCATGAAGATGTTGGCGTCGCGCGGCACACGCAGCACCGGCTCGGGCAGCGGCCGGTCGATCGTGACCGTCTTGCGCTCCTTCTTCTTCGGCGCGCCCAGCGGCACCACCGTGACGAACGACGGGCAGTCGCCGCGCAGGCAGGAGTAGTCCTTGTTGCAGGAGGACTGGTGGATCTGCGTCTTGCGCCCGAACTCCGTCTCGATCGGGTGCACGCTCAGGCAGTTGGACTTCACCCCGCAGTCGCCGCAGCCCTCGCACACCGCCTCGTTGATGACCACGCGCATGGCCGGGTCCGGCAGCTTGCCGCGCTTGCGCAGGCGCCGCTTCTCGGCCGCGCAGCGCTGGTCGTAGATGAGCACGGTCACGCCGGGGATGTCGCGCAGCATGCGCTGCGCCTCGTCCAGCCGGTCGCGGTGCCACACCTCCACGCCCGCTCCCCAGCGCACGCCGCTGCCGTACTTGTCGGGCTCGTCGGTCATGACGAGCACGCGCTTGACGCCCTCGGCCTCCAGCATGCGCGTCATCTCGGGCACCGGCATCGCGCCGGCCGCGTCCTGGCCGCCCGTCATCGCCACCGCGGAGTTGTAGAGGATCTTGTAGGTGACGTTGGTGCCGGCGGCGATCGCCTGGCGAATGGCCAGCGAGCCGGAGTGGAAGAACGTGCCGTCGCCCAGGTTCTGGAACATGTGCGGCATGTTCGTGAAGGGCGCCATGCCGACCCACTGCGCACCCTCCCCGCCCATGTGCGTCACGCCGAAGGTCCGGCGCTCGGCCATGTTGAGCGCCATGCCGTGGCAGCCGATGCCGGCTGCCGCCATCGAGCCCTCCGGCACGTGCGTGGAGCGGTTGTGCGGGCAGCCCGAGCAGAAGTACGCCGGCCGGGCCAGGGTGAGCGGCGCCGGCCGTTCCCGCAGCGCCTCCAGCAGCGCCACGCGCGCGGTGATGGAGCCGAGGTGCAGCTTGCGCTCCAGACGCGTGGCCACGATCTGCGCGATGCGGTCGGCGTCGAGCTCGCCGTTGGCGGGCACCAGCGGGCGGCCCTGCTCGTCGCGCTTGCCGATCACGCGCGGATGGACGGCGTCGTTGTAGAGGACGTCGCGCAGGAACATCTCCACGAACGAGCGCTTCTCCTCGACGACCACGATCTCCTCGAGCCCCTGCGCGAAGGCGCGCACGATCGTGGGCTCCAGCGGGTAGATCATGCCGAGCTTGAGGATGCGAATGCCGTGCTGCCTGAGTGCCGCGTCGTCCAGCCCCAGCTCGCGCAGTGCCTCGCGCAGGTCGTAGTAGCTCTTGCCGGCGGCGACCAGGCCGAGCCAGGCGTCCTTCGTGTCGAGCGCGACGCGGTTCAGGCCGTTGGCGGCGGCGAAGAGCCTGGCGGCCTCCAGCCGGCCGTAGTGGATCTCCCGCTCCATCTCCAGGCCGTAGGGCGGCAGGAGCAGCGGGTTCTGGTTGTGCTTCCACGGCTTGCCCTCGAAGACGAAGCCGGGATCGACGATGGTGATGCGCCCGGGACCGACCTCGGCCGTGCCGATCTCGTCGGCGACGTTGGTGACGATCTTGAAGCCGACCCAGAGCCCGCAGTAGCGGGACAGCTCGAAGCCCAGGCGCCCGTAGTCGAGGATCTCCTGCACGTTGCCCGGGAACAGCACGGGGAACTGGGCGTCGTAGAAGGCGATCTCGGAGTGGGTCGGCAAGGTCGAGGACTTCGACAGCGGATCGTCGCCGCCCAGCGCCAGCACGCCGCCGTTCTTGCCGATGCCGGCGAAGTTGGCGTGCTTGAAGATGTCGCCGGTGCGGTCCACGCCGGGGCCCTTGCCGTACCAGACGCCGAGCACGCCGTCGTATTTCGCCTGCGGGAAGTAGTTGGCGAGCTGGCTGCCGTAGACGACGGTGGCGCCGAGGTCCTCGTTGACGCCGGAGATGAAGACGACGTTGTGCTCGGCGAGCAGCTTGGGATTGCGCTCGAGCGTGAGATCGAGCCCGCCCAGCGGCGAGCCGCGATAGCCGGAGATCAGCGTGGCGGTGTTGAGCCCGCGGCGCTTGTCGGCGCGGTGCTGATCGAAGGGCAGCCGGACCAGGGCCTGGATGCCCGAGAGAAAGATCGTGCCGTCCTCTTGGCGGTACTTGGCGTCGAGCGAGAAATCGTGCGCGATCGGCATGGCCCCTCCGGCCGGATTTGGACGATCTGGACGTATGATACGGGCGGCGCCGGGTGGGCGCAAATTCACTGCGCGAGGTCTTGGATGGCGTTTCAGCTCACGGTCATGATCGAGGCGCAGGAAGGGCTCACCTGGGAGCGCTGGCAGGCGCTGGCCCGCCTCGCCGAGGACGCGGGCTTCGCTGGACTGTTCCGCTCCGATCACCTCACCGGGCTCTTCGGCAACGCCCACCAGGGCTCGCTGGATGCGTGGGCGGCGATGACGTGGCTGGCCAGTCACACCCGGCGCATCCGCTTCGGGCCGATGGTGTGTCCGCTGACCTTCTATCACCCGGCGCTGCTCGCCAAGCGCGCCGCCGCCGTCGCCGAGCTCTCGGGCGGGCGCTTCGACCTCGGCATCGGTGCCGGCTGGCACGAGGGCGAGCACGCGATGTTCGGCATCCCCTTCCCGTCCCTCAAGGAGCGGATGGATCGCTTCGAGTGCGGCGCCCGGGTCATCCGCGCGCTCTGGCGCGGACAGCCCGTGACACTGGATCAGCCCTACTACCCGCTGCGCGAGGCCGTGTCGTTTCCCGCGCCGCCCGGCGGTGGCGTGCCGCTCATCGTGGGCGGCCGCGGCGAAAAGCGCACCCTGCGCGTGGTGGCCGAGCACGCCGACGAGTGGAACGTCACGCGGGTCACGCCCGAGGAGTACGCGGCGAAGTGCCGTGTGCTGGAGGAGCACTGCCGCGCCGTCGGCCGCGACCCCCGGCGCATCCGGCGCTCGCTGATGGTGCCGGTCATCACCGGGCGCACACCGGCGGAGGTGAAGGCGCGCCACGACAAGGCGCTGACGATCTTCCCGCGCCTGCCCGCCAGTCCGGCCGAGTGGCGCACGGCGGCGTTCCTCTACGGCTCGCTCGAGGAGGTCCGCGAGAGCCTGACCCGCTGGCAGGCGGCCGGCATCGACCGCTTCATGCTCCAGGTGCTCGACATGACCGATCTGGAGATGATCGGCCTGATCGGCCGCGAGCTGACGACCTAGCCCCTGCGCATCACGCCGGGGGCCGCTCCAGCGCGGCACGCCGCCAGAGTCCGCGCTGGGCGGAGCGCGCGTCGCGCTGCAGGGCCAGGAACAGCGACTGGTGGCGGACGTTGGGTGGGACCGTCATCACCTGCGCATAGCCCAGCCGCACCAGCTCGGCGTTGATCATCGTGTCGCCGACCCAGACGTAGGCGAGCAGGCGTCCATAGCGGTCACGCGCCTGCACGTCGAGCTCGAGGCGCACGCTCCGGCCCTCGACGAGCCGGCGATTGACCTCGGTGGCCTCGCGGCCGCCGGGCTCCTCGCCCTTGGTCGGGTGGTGCACCTCCGGCGCGTTCACGCCGATGTAGCGCACCTTCTCGAGACGCGCGCCGATCCGCACGTGCACGGTGTCGCCGTCCACGACGCGCACGACGGCGCCCTCGAGCGTCGAGCCGGTCTCGGCCGTGGTGGAGACGGGCAGGAGCAGCAGCGCCAGCATCGCGGCGAGCGCACGCAGCACGCCTCACGGTGTCACGCACCTCGAGGTGATGTCAACGAATGGAGACAGCGGGCGCGGCGCTCGGGGCAGCGTGTGCCGAGGTGATTTGCGGCGAGCTCAGGCGATGCGGACGAAGGCGTAGCCGAGGGTCGACAGGTTGCTCTCGAGCTCGGCCTTGAGCCGGCGATCGCTCTGTCGTCGATTCCCTGTGCCGTTGGTATCCTCGCGCCGCACGCGTCGCTCGCCCTGACGCCGATCGACGATGATCGTGACGTCGGGCTCCGCGGAGAACTCGCGCGTGAGGTACGAGAAGAGGTCCGGCTGCTGGCGCGAGACGATGAACAGGTGCTGGGCCACGGGTGATTTTGTAACTGATTCGCTCGGCGGAATCAACGTTCTCGAAGCCGTCTGAGCACTCTGGCGACATCCCGGGCCTCGCGCGAGGGCCGCCGGCTGGGCCCGCGGCGCGCATCGGGTCGCTCGTCGCCGTCGTCATCATCGAGCTCGTCAACGGTCGGACCGTCGATGGCGTCGACGAACTGCTCGGCGCTCACCGCGACCGCGTGAGCACGACGCGCCGCATCCTGCACGGCACGATCGGAGCTTACGACGATCGCGCCCTCGCGCAGCGTGGCCGCCAGCCGGCGCAGTGTGTCGTCGGCCGACTCCGGTGGACGCGAGAACACCACCTCGACGCGCCCGGGGCGCGGCGCGGCCTCGCCACCGCCCCGCTGCGCGCCGTCGAACACGATCGTAAAATTATCCGACACTCGCGATGCCGCACGTCCGACGAGTGCGAGCAGCGCCGTCCGGCCGGCCGCGAGGCTCGCCTGCTCGCGGTCGCGCAGCTCGGCGTCGCGGCGGATCACGTTGTAGCCGTCGATGAGCCAGCGCATCGTGGATGATTCGTGCCGACGGCGAGGCGCTCAGCGATCGTCGTGACGCATCGGCAGCGGCCACGAGCGACGCGCGAGGAAGCGATCGAGTCCGGCCCGGCCCTCGTCGGAGGCGACGAGACGGCCGAACTCGCGGGCCTCGGCGGCCAGGCCCGCGGTCACGCCCTGGGTGAAGCCCAGCCGCGCCAGCTCGAGGATCGCCCGCGCCGGTGCTCCGCGCGGCACGCGCTCGTGATGCGCGAGCAGGCGCTGGATCTCGGGATCCCGCTCGACGTTGGGAAACGCCAGCGTGCCGGCCTCGGTGAGCGGCGACCACAACGCCCCGGTGAACTCGCCGAGCGCGATGCGCCGGCCGATGCCGAGTGCGGCGGCCAGCGCATCGGCCGGCGCGACCTCGTCGACCACACCGAGCGCCAGCATCCGCTCGGCGGAGCGACGGCGACCGTCGAGGAGGATCGCGAGCGCGTCCACCAGCAGCGAGAACATCTGCCCGCCGCCGGTGCGAGCCCGGCGGGCGGCCAGGCGCGGCAGCATCTGGGTGCCGCCGAAGCCGGGGATGACGTGCAGGTTGATCTCGGGCTGCCCGAGCTCGGCGCGGCGGGAGGCCACTCGATACGCGCAGGCCATCTGCAATTCATTGCCGCCGCCGAGCGCGTAGCCGTCGACCGCCGCGATCATCGGCGCGGGCAGCTGGGCGATGCGCAAGAATAGCGCCTGAGCCCGCGCCGCCAGCGCCTCGACCTCCTCGGGGCGCGCGAAGGCCCGGAGCTGACGGATGTCGGCGCCGGCGACGAACAGGGTGCCGGCGCCGGTGAGGACCGCGGCCCCCAGCCCCGGCTCGGTCTCCAGCACCTGCAGCGCGCGCTCGAGATCGTCGAGCGTCGCGCCGCCGAGCGCGTTGGCCGGCGGTACGTCGATCGTCACCAGCGCGACCTTCTCGGGACGCCCGGGCGCGACGGGATCGATCCGCACACGCACGGCCGGACCATCGACGAAGCGCGAGCCCCAGGCCTCGTACACCCGGCGGCCCGTGCGGACGTCGTCGAGGGCGCCGGTGGCGCCGACGCGCACGGTGAGCGTCCCGGCGTGACGGTTCTCGTGCATCGCCTGGTGGGCCTCGGCCAGCTCCTTCCAGTCGTGCACGGCGGGGGGATGGATCGTCAGCGCGCCGCGATCGATCAGGCGGACGACCTCGTCGGCCTGGTGCGCGTTGGAGAGATGGCTGCCGAGGATCGCGAAGGCCGGGAACAGCACGCGCTTGCCGTGCATCCACACGTTCGGCGCGTAGAACGACAGCCGATCGCCGTCGGTCGCCTCGAGGTAGACGACGACGCCCGTGAAGGGCCGGGCGATGAACGTGCTGATGCCGAGCGTGTCCTGCCCGGCGCGCTCGACGATGACGTCGGGGTTGCCGCGCGGGTTGTCGGCCGTCGCGAGCACCTTGCCGACGGCCAGGCCGAAGGGCTTGAGCGTCGCGTCCTGGTAGGCGCGGAAGCCGTCGGCGTCGGTGTCGTAGTCGGGCATCGCCTCCGGCCAGCGCAGTCCGGCCGTGCGCGTCAGCGCCTCCAGGCTGACGATGCCGTGCACGCCATGGGCCGCCTTCACCGCGGCCGCCTCGGCGTCGGTGCGCGTGGCCACGACGACGCGCGCGCCGGCGCGCAGCGCCGCGGTGATCGCCTCGGCGCCGACCGGATCGTCGCCGCCGCGCCAGTAGACGAGCACGCCCTGGGTAGGACGCAGCCCGGCCCGCTGCAGCATCTCGGCGGCGGCGGCCCGGCCCGGCTTGCCGAGGCACGTGAGCGTGTAGCCGCTGGTCGCGCCGTAGAAGACGAGGCGGCCCCCGGGACCGAGCAGGTCGATCATGCGCGCGAAGAGATCGCGGCCGACGGACGAGACGACGACGTCGATCGCGGCGCCGTCGTTCCTGGCCCGCACGGCGTCGAGGAACGGCCGGCCCGCGGCGACCCACCCCGCCCGCGCCGCCGGCTCACGCGGCACCGGCGTGAAGACACTGGCCAGCGCGGCGTCCTTGCGGTTCACGTAGGCCGCGCCGCCCCGGCTCAGCACCAGGCGGCCCTTGTCCTCGGTGGAGACGAGCCCGGTGACGGTGGCGCCGCGGAGCACGGCGCAGGCGACGGCGTAGAGACCGGTGCCGCCGGCCGCCCCCTCGACGAAGACACGCTCGCCCACGCCGACGCGCGCGACGTCGAACAGCGCCTTGGCCACGGTCTCGAGATCCAGCATGTAGGACGACCCTTCGGGCAAGGTCAGCCGTTCGGAGTGCGCCAGCAGCTGCGGGGCCTGGCAGCGCACGAACTGGCAGAACGAGCCGTCCGGCGTCTCGTACCCCTGGATCTTGAAGTCCGCGTGCATCGGATCCTCCCCGGCTCGCGGCGACAAGAGGTTGGACACGCCTGGATAGAGGACGCGCAGCTCGCCCGTCTTCAGGCGCGCCTCGCGGGCGACGTCGCTGCCGAGCGCGGCGACCAGCACGACCGCGCCGCTGCCCGGCACGTGCAGGTCGCGATCGTGCAGGTCGAAGACGGAGATCGGCACGCCCCGGGCCGCGAACAGCGTGTTGTAGGTCAGGCCGGCGTAGAGCACGTACCCGATCGCCTCGCTCGGCGCCGGCTCGGGCACCGGGATCGTCACCCGGTGCAGCGCCACGCGCGGCTCGTCGTGGGCGGGACGGCCCGCGTCGTCCTTGATGACCGCCCAGGCGTGCTGGCGCCGGGGCAGCGGATCGAGCCCCGGACGGAACGGCGCGCCGAGCGGCAGCGTGCCCTCGTCGTCGCCGTACCAGCCGGCGTCGGCCTTGGCGGTGATCATGCGATCTGCACCACGCCGGGCGAGATGACCTTGAAGCGGTCGGCCACCTCCGGATCGTGACCGGCGACGATGCGCGTGCGGTCACCGGCGAGGGCGTGGATGGTGTCGAAGCCCTGCAGCATCTGGGGCAGGCTCGTGAAGAGCTGCGAGGGCTGGTAGCGCTCCACGTTGCGATAGAAGTGGGCGGCGTCGGAGGTGAGCACGACGGGCCCCTTCGCCGTCTCGACGGTCACGATCTGCAGCCCCGCGGTGTGGCCGCCCAGCCAGTGCACGCGCAGGCCGGGCAGGACCGGGCACTCGCCCTGGACGGCACGCACGCGGTTGGCGTAGTTCATCCGCACCAGGGCGGCCAGCGAGGGCGGGCTCGCGAAGGTCTTGTAGGCGTCGTAGCGCGCCACCGGTCCCGTCCAGAACGCGATCTCCTCCTGCTGGATCCAGAACTCGGCCTTGGGGAACAGCGAGTGGCCCGCCCAGTGGTCCCAGTGCAGGTGCGAGATGAGCGCGACGGGCACCTCGTCGGCCTTCACGCCCAGCCGCTCGACCATCGCCGCCGGGCTCACGAAGTTGGCGATCCCGCGCTGGGCGGCGTCCTGCTCGGTGAAGCCGGTGTCGACGAGCACCGGATGCGGGCCGCCCAGGATCAGCCACACGAAGAAGTGCAGGGTCAAGGGCTCGTGGGACGTCTCGCGGAAGAAGAAGTTGCAGGTCGTCGTCTGCCGCTCGCCGTACTTCAGCGCATAGATCTGATACATCGCGCAGCATCCTCTCTCTCGTCCCTACGTGGTGAGCATCCAGAGCGTGAGCCTATCAGGCCTCCGCTTCACCTGCGCAGGCTGCGGAGAAGGGCCCAGATGCTGGGCGGCCGAGGACGCCGGCGACGCAGATGGGCCCTTCTCCGCAGCCTGCTAGCGGGCCAGCTCGCGGCGCACAATGCGCGCGCCCGCGGCGAGGGCCTGGAGCTTGGCCCGGGCCACCGCGCGGGGCAGCGGGACCATCCCGCAGTTGGTGCACGGAAACAGGCGCGCCGGCGGCACGTACTGCATCGCCTTCCGGATGGTCGCCGCCACGTCCTGCGCCGACTCGACGGTGTTGGTCGCGACGTCGATGCAGCCGACCAGCACGTCCTTGCCGGCCAGCAGGCCGAGCAGCGACAGCGGCACGCGCGAGCTCGCGCACTCCAGCGAGATCTGATCGATGCGGCTCTTGGCCAGTAGCGGGAAGGTCTGCTCGTACTGCCGCCACTCGCCGCCCAGCGTCCGCTTCCAGTCGATGTTGGCCTTGATGCCGTAGCCGTAGCAGATGTGCACCGCCGTCGTGCAGGTCAGCCCGTCGATCGCGCGGTGCAGCGCCTCGATGCCCCAGGCGGCCACGTCGTCCATGTACACGTTGAAGGCCGGCTCGTCGAGCTGGAGCACGTCCAGGCCGGCCGCGACGAGCGCCCGGGCCTCCTCGTTGATGACGCGCGCGAACTCGAAGGCCAGACGCCGGCGGTCGCGGTAGTGCTCGTCGGCGAGCGTGTCGACGATCGTCATCGGCCCCGGGATCGTGAACTTCAGCCGCCGCTCGGTGTGGGCGCGGGCCCAGCGGACCTCCTCCACGTGAATGGGGCGGCGGCGCGCCAGCGGGCCCGTCACCGTGGGGACCTCGGCCTTGTAGCGATCGGCGCGGATGCCGATCGTCACGCGCCGGCCGAAGTCGATCCCCTCGATCGATTCCAGGAAGCCGTGCACGAAGTGCTGTCGCGACTGCTCGCCATCGGTCACGATGTCGATGCCCGCCGCCTCCTGGTCCTTCAATGCGATGAGCACGGCGTCGCGCTGGCCGTCGGCCAGCGTCTCCGGGGGCAAGAGCCACGGAGCCCACAGCCGTTCGGGCGCGGCCAGCCAGGGCGGCTTGGGCAGACTGCCCGCCAGGGTCGTCAGCAGCATGCGGCGCGTCCTCCGATCAGGAGTGTTGCGTCCGCCCGCCCCGGACCAGGGCGAGGGCCGCGCCGCCGACCATACCGCGAAGACGCCGCCAGTGCGCGCGATAGAGCGCCGGGCGCGAGGCGGTCGGATCGTAGCGGGCGCGCATCCAGCTGGCGGGCGGCAGCAGCGCTCGGCGCAGCGGACGGTAGAGATCACGGGTGCGGTCGACGAGGAGCAGCGCCACCAGGCGCTCCAGCCGGACCAGCCATTCCCGGTCCCCGCGCGCGACCAGCGCCGCCAGCAACGCCGCCCGTGGCCCGGCCGGGCGCAGCGCCGACAGCGCCGAGACGGGCACCGGCGCGGCGAATGTGCGCCGGACCGCGCGCAGCACGAAGTAGAGCGCGTGGCTCACGCGCCAGCTCGCCGCCCGGGCCACCACGACTTCCCAGTCGAACGCGTGGAGCTCACGCTCCAGGAGCAACGCGACGTCCCACACGTGCAGCAGCCCGGTCAGCGCGTGGTGCACGGCCAGGTGCGCGGCCAGGTAGAGGAGATGATCCTCGCGTCCCAGCCCCCGGGCCATCGTCTCTAGGATCATGATCGGCACCGAGCGCTCCCACAGGCCGGCCTCGTCGGGGCTCCAGGCGAAGCGCGGCTCGGTGAGCAGGGCCCAGTGCAGGTCGATGCGCACGCCGCTCGGCGTCTCGTAGAGCGTGGCTCCGTCCCAGGTGAGATCGAACTCCCAGGAGTGATCGTCGGCCACGCGGCGCAGGCCGTGGGCGCGCAGCACGGCGTCGGCGCGGAACCGATCGGCGGCGCGCACGAGGAGATCGAGGTCGCTGAAGGGTCGCAGCGCCGGCTGCGGATACACGCGGTCGGCGAGCACCGGGCCCTTGAGCACGATCACGTCGAGGCCCTGGTGGGCGCAGTGCCGGAGCAGCGCCGCCAGCTCGCGCGTCATCATCAGGTGGCGGCCGGCCCCGGCGGCGAGATCGAGCGCGAGGCGGCGCCGGGCGTCGGCGGGCACGCCGTCCAGCCGCTCGACGGCGTGGGCGAGCGCGGGCCGCAGGCTCTCGATGTCGGCCAGCTCGAGCAGACGTTCCCAGTCCAGCGCCGCCGGCGGGGCCGGTGGCACCTGGCCCTTGCCGACGGCGCGCAGGCAGACGAGGAGCCAGCGGTGCTCCAGCGAGGCGAGCGCGCCGATGGAGCTCACCGAGGGGAGCGCGGCGGCGCCAGCGAGGCAGGCACGACGGCGACGCCAGCCAGCTCGGCGCCGGCGAGCGCGTGCTCGCAGGCGGCGCGCGAGGGACCGTAGAGATCGCCGTCCTC
>Ga0310810_10005036_pt1 | contig 14714 bp, 10 predicted proteins | sample NCmetagenome_FD_207641 | JGI IMG/M metagenome (GOLD analysis project Ga0310810, IMG submission 207641) | Soil microbial communities from experimental microcosm in Duke University, North Carolina, United States - NC | ecosystem: Engineered > Artificial ecosystem > Soil microcosm > Unclassified ... | reverse complement strand
TCGCGATCTGCCGATGGGCAGCTTCACGATCACGGCCACGAAAGGCGGCTACGCCGAGGGCGCGTCGGGCAGAAGACGGGTGGGCGGCGCGGCGCAGCCGGTGGCGCTGACCGCCGCGGAGAAATCAACCGCTCTGGTCGTGCGCGTCTGGAAGAATGCCGCGATCACAGGCACGGTGACGGATGAAGCCGTCGAACCGGTCGTCGGCCTTCAGGTGCGCGCGCTCGCGCGCACGGCGAGCCTTGGCAGCCAGAGCGATCCCGCTGGTTCGTGCGCGTTGGCGTCCGTCCCTTCACGGCGGCCGCGACTCCGGCATTGACCGACGACCGCGGTGTGTATCGCCTCGCCAACCTCACGCCGGGCGACTACCTCGTCGCCGCAGCGCCTCCGCTCGTGTCCGCGAAGCCGGACATCGTCAACGAGGTGGCGCGGACCGGACGCAGCACCGGAGAGCTTCAGGCGTTGACGGGCGGAGTCGGCCCGGACGCTCCGGGCTCACCGCTGGAGATGCGAGGTGCGCTTTTGTCGATCGGCCGCGGCGCTGCCGTTCTTCCGCCACCGCAAGGCGGCCGGCTTCAGATTTATCCGACGACCTTCTATCCAGCGGCCTCGATCCCTGGCCAGACAGCGCCGATCACACTGACCGCGGGGGAAGAGCGCTCATGCCGGTCCCGGCGTTCATGAACGTCGCCAGTTCGGCCTATGTCTTCCCGCCCGCACAGATCGACAGCGGCGGCGGGTTCCGCATCACCGGCCTGCTGCCAGGTCCCTACCGCTTGTCCACCGCGACGCAGGCAGTCCGCACGCCGATCGGCGGCTGGTGGCTCAAGTCGCTCGTCGTCAACGGCCACGACCTCCTCGACAGTCCGCTCGAGCTGCGCCAGGACGTGGACGATGCCGTGGTGACGTTCACCGATCGCGCGACCGAGATCACCGGGACGCTGACGGACACGCGCGGCAACGGCGTGCCGGAGATGTTCGTCGTCGCGTTCAGCGCGGATCGATCGGCGTGGTTCTTCAATTCCCGCCGCGTCGCCGGCGTCCGCCCCGATGCGCAGGGCCGATATGCGATCCGCAACCTGCCACCCGGCGACTATCGCATCGTCGCCGTTCCGGATCTCGACCAGGGCGAATGGTTCGATCCGGCTGTTCTGGAGCGCTTGTTGCCTGCAGCCGTGGCTGTCACCCTCACCCCTGCCGAGAAGAAAGCTCACGACCTCGTCGTCCGCTGACGCCCGCCGGACGCGTGCCCGTAGTATCATCCGCGCGGTCAACTCTTTAAGGAGATCCCGGCAATGAGGAAGTTCCTGGTGGGTGCCGCGCTGCTGTTCGCGGCCGTGGCGCTGCCCGCGCAGCAGATGGTCACCGAGACCCGCGATCCCGCGCAGCAGCAGGATCCCGACTTCGAGAAATCGGTGAAGGAGTGGACCACGCAGCCCTACTTCATCAGTCCGCTGGTCGATCATCTGCCGGTCGTCAAGGGCATCCCCTCGCCGAAGGACGTGCTCGGGTATCACATCGGCGCGCCCTACAAGCTGACCTACTACGCCGACATTCTCAAGTACTACCGCGCGCTGGCGGCTGCGACGCCGCGGGTGAAGATCGAGACGATCGGAAAATCCGACGAAGGGCGCGAGCTCGTGGTCGTGTGGGTGTCGTCGGACGAGAACATGAAGAACGTGCAGAAGAATCGCGACAACCTCGCGAAGATCGCCGACCCGCGCGGGCTGACGCCGGATCAGGTCAAGCAGCTCGTCGCGACGACCAAGCCGCACTATCACTTCATGGGCGGTCTCCACAGCGGCGAGACGGGCCCGTCCGAAATGCTGATGGAGCTGACCTACAGGCTTGCGACCGAGACGTCGCCGCTCATCAAGCAGATCCGCGACAACGTCATCGTGTCGATCACGCCGGTCGCCGATCCTGACGGCCGCGATCGCAACGTCGACTGGTTCTACAAAGGCCTCGACGAGCAACAGGTTGCCGCGTCAGCGGCAACCCCGCAGGCGGGTGGAGGCCGCGGCGGCGCGCAGCTGCCGTACTGGGGTAAGTACGTCTTCCACGACAACAACCGTGACATCAATCTGTCGCAGGTCGCGATGCGCGCGCTGGTCGACTGGTATTTCACCGCGCATCCGCCGATCATGCACGACCTGCACGAGGCGCAGCCGCTCCTCTATACGTACAGCGGCGGTCCGCCGCAGAATCCGAATCTCGATCCGATCCTCTTCACCGAGCTGCCGTTCTTCTCGAACTTCGAGCTGTCGCAGATGACCAAGTGGGGAATGCCGGGCGTCTACACCCACGCGTTCATGGACGGCTGGTCGCCGGGCTACCTCGGCTCCGTCGCCTACAACCACAACGGCATGATGCGAATGTACGAGACGCAGTCGGGCCGCGAGAACGGACCCGGCCCCGGCGGCCGCGGCACAGCACCGACCGCTGCGCCGGCGACAGCGGCACCGGGCGCGGATGCCGCGGGTGGACAGACGCCGCCAGCCGCGCAGCCGCCGTCCGCGGCTCAGACTCCGCCGGCTACGGCCCAGACTCCGCCGGCTACGGCCCAGACTCCGCCGGCTACGGCCCAGACTCCGCCGGCTACGGCCCAGACTCCGCCGGCTACGGCCCAGACTCCAGCGCCTGCGACCCAGACGCCCCCTCCTGCGGCGGCTGAGACGCAGGGACGCGGCGGCCGGGGCGGACGCGGTGGACGTGGCGGCCAGGGTGCGCCCGCGGCCGAGGCCACGCCTGCTGGTGGAGCCCCGCAGGTCGCCGGCCCGCCGGCCGGACGCGCGGGCGCGCCCGGCGGCGGCCGCGCCGCCGGTCCGCCCACTGGACGTGGCGGCGGCCAGCCGCGCGAGTGGTACCGCGGCCTGCCGATTCCCCCTGACGCGATTGCGAACTTCTCGCGCCGCAACAATACGAACTACATGGAGACGGGCGTCCTTTCGGGTCTGCAGCTCACGGCGATGTTTCCGAACCTTGTTGTCGACAACTTCTACCGCAAGACGCAGAACTCCATCGAGTCGGGGAAGAAGGACGCGCCGTTCGGCTACGTCATCGTCGCCGGCGCGAAGGACCAGACGCGCGCCGCGACGCTCGTCAACATCCTGCGCGCGCAGCGCATCGAGATCGGCACCGCGAACAACGAAGTCAAGCTGGCGGACGGGACATTTCCCGCCGGCTCCTACATCATCAAACGCGATCAGCCGTACGGCCGGCTCGCCAAGAACCTGCTCGAGAAACAGAACTATCCCGATCCCAACCTGACGACGTACGACGACAGCGGGTGGACGATGGGGCTGGCGATGGCGGTGGACGTCAAGGAGATCAAGGACAAGGCGATTCTCGACGTGCCGGTGACGCCGGTGAAGGAGGCAGCGGTCAAAGGGAAGGTCACCGGCTCGGGAACGGCCGGCCTCGCGGTGGCGCACTACGGCTCGAACAACATGATCGCCTTCCGCTACAAGCTCAAGAACGTCCCGATGAAGATTGCCGACAAGAGCTTCACCGCCGACGGCGTGGAGTTCCCGGCGGGCTCGTTCGTCGTCGCTGCCGGTGCCGACATGGCGGCGGTGAAGGCGGCGGTCGGGCAGTTCGGCCTGACCGCCGCGTCGCTCTCCGCGATGCCGTCCGTCGCGATGCACGACGGCGATCTGCCGCGCGTGGCGATCTACTCGTCGTGGGGCAACACGCAGGAAATCGGCTGGTACCGCCATGCCTTCGATAAGTTCGGGATCCCGTTCGATCTGATCTTCAAGGAGCGCGTAACGAAGGGCAACCTGCGCGCCGACTACGACGTGATCGTGATGCCGACGCAGCAGGCGAACCGGCAGGCGGTCTTCGCTGCGCCGGCCGCGCGCCCGGTGCCCTACATGAAAACCGACAAGTTCAAGTTCCTCGGCGACTACGGATCGTCCCCCGACATTACCGGCGGCATGGGCGGCGATGGCGTCGAGGCCTTCGCGAAGTTTCTCGACGGAGGCGGCACGCTGATCTGCACCGGCGGTGCCGTGCAGTTTCCGACCGAGCTGGGCATGGCGCGGACCGTCGACGCATCCGGCCAGACGACGAGCGCTTTCTATGCGCCGCGTCCGCTCATCAACGCCGAGATCGTGAAGCCCGAGCACCCGGTGTTCTACGGCTACACCGAGCGGATCATGCCAATCAAGTACCTCGGCGGCCCGCTGATGTCGGTCGGTCCGCCCGATCAGGGCGCCGTCCTCGCGCGCTATCCCGGCGGCGACGCCAACGTACTGAGCGGCCTGATGCGGGGAGCCGATGAAATCGCGAATCGCCCCTTCGCCATCGAGGTCCCGGGCGGGTACAGCGGAAAAGGGCGGGTCGTGCTCTTCTCCAATAATCCGATTTACCGCTGGCAGAATCACGCCGAGTTCAATATGGTCTTCAACGCCATGATGAACTGGAACGATATGGGGGCGGCACAAGGGCCGGGCCCGCGGGTGACCTCCGCCGGGGGCGGACGCTAACTACGCGAATTGCAGTGTCGGGCGAGGGAGATCCGGCGCCCGCGGAAGGTGTTAGGGGCGCACCGCAGGTCGGTGCGATAATGACGTGACTCCCCGCCGACCCCATTATGAATACACGCCGGTTGGCGGCCCTGGCCGCAGCGCTCGTCTCGGCCCTGTTCCTCGGGAACTGCGGATCCGGACCGTCCGGCCCCACGCCGCCGACCGGCGGCGGCGGTGGGGGCGGTACGCTCCCGCCCCCCGGTCCAGTCAGAATCCTTGCCGCGGGCGACATCGGGGAATGCGGTTTCGGCGCCCTTCAGACAGGGGCAATGCTCGATACGATGGACGGGCTCATCCTCGCCCTCGGCGATCTGGCCTATTTCCAGGGATCAACGGCGAATTTCCGCGACTGTTACGACCCGGCATGGGGCCGCCATCAGCAGCGCACCCGTCCGGTTCCTGGAAACCACGAGTACGAAACGCCGGGCGCCTCGTCGTATTTCGATTATTTCGGCGATCTTGCCGGGCCTCGCGGACTGGGCTACTACGCGTTCACCGCGGGCTCCTGGCGTATTATCGCCCTCAACAGCGGGCCCGGAGGAGGGTTCGTGTCCGCGGCCTCCGCTCAGGTGCAATGGCTGCGCACGGAACTCGATAACAACAGGTTCGCCTGCACGCTGGCATACTGGCACCACCCGTTGTTCAGTTCAGGGCCGAATGGTAATCAACCGGACGTGCGCGAGTTGTGGCGAGTCCTTGCCGATGCCGGCGTCGATGTCGTTCTGAACGGCCACGACCATATGTACGAGCGGTTCGCGCCGCAGGATCTCGACGGCAAGCCGACGCCGAACGGAATCCGCGAGTTCATCGCGGGCACCGGCGGCGCGCACCTCTACGTTCCGGGAGCGCCGAAACCCAACAGTGAGAGGCGCGGTAGCGCCTACGGCATCTTCATGATGACGCTGAGCCCTGGGTCGTATTCGTGGGATTTCCGATCGGTCGGTAACACGTTCAGCGATTCGGGGAATGGAGAATGTCATTAGCACTCCCTACGGCCGCGCTGCTGGTCATCCTCACCCGGCCGGACACGGCCGACGCCCCCCGTCAGGACGCCGGCCAGCAGGCCGAACCCCCCGACAAGACGAAGAAGAAGAAGGACGCCGAGAAGGCTGACAAGAAACCCAAAGAAGAGTACCCCTCGTTCCGCCTCGACGACCATCCGTCGATCCACTTCGGCAAGGGCACGCACCTCGATTTTCGCGCGCGGTTCGCGGCGGACCACACCGATTCCGAGGCCCCAAGCGACGATCCCATCGAAACCTCCTCGGTCGATCTGGGGAAGAAGCGCCTCGGGGTCTCCGGCGAGATCAAGAACGCCGTCGAGTTTCAGATCGAAGCCGAGCTCACTGACCACGATCCGTGGCGTGACGTCTACGGCGAATTCAAGTACTACGACGTCGCCCGAGTGCGCGGCGGCAAGTTCAAGATTCCCTTCAGCCTCGACGAGAACACCGGCGCCAGCAGGCTCGATTTCATGTTCCGGTCGCTGGCCGCCACCCATCTGGCGCCCGGCCGCGACGAGGGCGTCATGGTCCACGGGCGCCTCTGGAAGAAGCTGATCGGCTACGAGACCGGCGTGTTCGCGCACGACGGGAAGAACGCGCGCACCAACAATCCGGCGAAGGTGTTTGGCGGCCGGACCCTGGCGGCCCGTGTGACGGTGGAGCCGCTGCGGCATGTCAAGGACGCCATCGGCGACTTGTCCCTGGGCGTCGCCATTACCCGGAGCGATGACGTGCCGGAGGGCATCTCCGCGCTGCGCGGCCAGACCGTCCTCGACCAGAATTTCTTCAGCGGATCGAACTACATCGTCAATGGCCCGCGCCGGCGGCTGGGCATCGAGATGCAGTTCCGGCCGGGTCCCGCGTCGATCAAGGGCGAATGGATGCGGGCCGAAACCGACCGCCGGGGCGAGAGCGTCGAAGACACGGACCTGTCGCCGATCGTGGGCGAGGGCTGGTACGTCAGCGGCACCGTCGCCGTCACCGGAGAAAAAAAGGCCAGCGTCGATCGGCCGAAGAAGCCGCTCTTCCAGGGAGGCTTTGGCGCGATCGAGGTGGGCGCGCGCGTCGAGAACCTGAAATTCAAGAGCGGGACGTCCGGCGATCAGGGCTCGCGCAGCCCGCGCGCCGACACGATCGTCGGGAACGGCGACCAGGTCACCACGTTCGGCGTGAATTGGTACATCAACCGCTTCTTCAAGATCCAGGCGAACTTCATCAGGGAGAAGCTCGACGATCCGTCGCAGGGGCCGCTGCCCTCGAAGGCGAGCTTCACGACCAAAGCCATCCGGTTCCAGTTTTCGCTTTGAGGACCTCCATGCGCACCCGCCAAGGCGTCATTGCAGCGGCCGCGATCGGATTGACTTTCGCGTGCGCGGGTTCCGCGTTCGCGCAGACCGCCGCCGAGCTGTTCGATCAGAACACCATCCAGGAAATCCGGCTGTCGGTGAACTCACGCGACCTCAAGACACTCCGCGCGACCACGCAGCTGAACACCTACTACACGGCCGATCTGCAGTGGAAGAACGTCAAGGTCCGCAACGTGGGGATCCGTTCGCGCGGGCAGGGAAGCCGCAACCCCATCAAGATCGGCCTTCGCGTCGACATGGCCCGGTACACGACGGGGCAGACGCTCGCCGGCCTCTCGACGATCATCCTCGACAACCTCTGGCAGGACGATGCGCTCATTCGCGAGCGGCTCGCCTTCACGATGTTCGAGAAGCTGGGCCAGCCGGCGCCGCGAGAGTCTTTCTGCCGGCTGTTCATCAATAACGAGTACCAGGGCTTGTATACGATCACCGAGGAGATCGACGGCGATTTCGCCAAGCGCGTCACCGGTGAAACCGACGGCACGGTCTTCGAGTTCCACTACCTGTTTCCATGGCGCGCCGAGGACCTCGGTGCCATCTCGGCCTACAAGCCCCTGTTCGAGCCGCGCACGCACCTGCTCGACGCCGACACCACGCTGTATACGCCGATTCAGCAGCTCTTCAAAGAGGTCAATGGACCCGACGACGCGGTCTGGCGGCAGCGGGTCGAGCAGTACATCGATCTCAACCAGTTCATGACCCACGTCGCCATCGAGACCTTCGTCGCCGACAACGACGCCATCCTGGGCGCGTTCGGCATGAACAACTTCTACCTCTATCGATTCCAGGGGACGACGCGGCACCGGTTGTTCGTGTGGGACAAAGACAACGCGTTCCAGTTCATCGGCAGCCCGATTCCGACGCAGGCGACCGAAGCGAACGTGCTGTTTCGACGGGCGATGGCGCAGCCGGATCTGCGCGAGACCTACCTCAAAGCGCTCGAGGACTGCGCGACGATCTCGGCCACCGACAGTTTCCTCTCGCTCGAGGTCGATCGGCTGGTCGCCATCATTTTCGATGCCGCCAAGGCCGACACGCGCAAGCAGTTCAACGACCGGTTCGACGACGCCATCCAGTTCCTCCGCGATTTCGCGGCGAAGCGGCCGGCGCAGGTGCTGGCAGACGTGGCCCGGATCAGAAGAACGGGCTCATGAACTAGGATCGCGCCATGCGATCCACTACACGCGAAGCGGTCAATGCCGCCTTCATCCTGGCCGGCATTGCCTCCGCGGCCATGGGGCTCAAGGGGTTCCTGTTCTCCAGCCATTTCATCGACGGCGGGGTCACCGGCATCTCCATGCTGCTGGCGATGACAACGCCGGCGCCGCTCGCCCTGTGGCTGCCGGTCGTGAACCTGCCGTTCGTCGTGCTCGGCTATCGTCAACTCGGGCGGGCATTCGCGGCGCGGAGCGCCCTGGCGATCGTCGGGCTGGCGATCGTGCTCGCGACGGTCCAGTTCCCGGACGTCACGCACGATCTGCTGCTCACGGCGGTGTTCGGCGGCGTGTTCATCGGCGCGGGGATCGGTCTGGCGATGCGCGGCAGCGCCGTGCTCGACGGTACGGAGATCGCGGCGCTGCTCATCGGAAAGCGCAGCGCGGTACTCAAGGTCGGCGACGTCATTCTCGCCTTCAACGTCGTGCTGTTCCTCGTCGCGATGTCGGTGCTCGGCATCGAGCCGGCGCTCTATTCCATCCTGACCTACGTCGCCGCCGCGCGCACCCTCGAGTTCATCCTGCACGGCATCGAGGAGTTCACGGCGATCACGATCATGTCGGCGGCCAGTCAGTCGATCCGCGAGGGGATCATCGGCGAGATGGGGCGCGGCGTGACGGTCTACAAGGCCTGGGGCGGCAAGACCGGCGAAGATCGCGAGATCCTCTACTGCGTCGTGACCCGGTTGGAAATCGGCCGGGTCATGCGAATCATCGACGGGTTCGACGCCTCGGCCTTCGTCATCCAGCATCCCCTCGCCGACGTACGCGGCGGCGTCGTCCACCGCCACGCACTGCCGTAGTTTCCGAGGGGCTTCGCCCCTCGGCACGCCTCCGCTACAGCTTCGGCGCTGTCCGCCGTAGCCTTGGCGAAGGCGGAACTCCCCGACACGCTCTCTCGCGCGCCGCGTCGCCGGCGCGCTCCGTTCGCGAGGCTCACTCGCGGCGCTCGTTCGCTGACGCCGGTCGCCGCGTCCCCGTTTGTGAGAGACATTCCCACCCCCTTCGGGTTCATGGATTGCGGCGCGCGGAATCTTGGGTTCCGCGCGCCGATGCGCGCGATCCGCCTGCGGCCGCAAGCGCCGCTAACGTCCCGCCCGCGCGCGAGTTCTCCACCGATCACAACTCTGTCTGACGCCGCGGCGGTCCGCTTGCAACAAGGCCAGATGCCGCGCGCCGGGGTCTCAATTCATGCGCGACCCGAACGCGCGCGAAGTGCAGGAGGCGGACAATGGGCCGATTCATGGCGGGTGTGATGGTCGTGGTGTGCGCCGCGCACGCGGTCGCGGCGCAGGACGCCGGGCGGACGGACGGCTGGGTCGTGATGGGCATCGACGAGTATCGCGCACTGCGCGCGCGCGCATTTCCCTCCACTCCGGATCCCGCGCCGCCGCCGCTCGACGCCGCGCTGACGCGCGTTGATTACGATCTGCGCGTCAGCGGCGAGACCGTTACGGGCCAGGCGCGGCTGGCGATCGACGTGCTCAAGCAGGGATGGGCGAGCGTCCAGATGCCGGCCGGCATGCTGGTCCGTGACGCGCGCATCGACGGCCGCCCCACGCCCCTGACGGTGGCGGACGGCGGACCCGCGCGCGTGCTGCTCTCCCGCGCCGGACGTTCGACGCTGACCCTCGACGTGGTGGTGCCGCTCGCGTCGTCCGCGGGCGCCGAGTCGATGACGCTGCCGGCGTCCGGATCCGCGCTGTCGGCGGTCACGCTCGTCGTGCCGCGCACCGGCGTGGATCTCGCCGTCAGCGGCGGGTTCATCGCCGAGCAATCGGAAACCGGGAACGACAGCCGATGGGTGGTGTACGCCACCGCCGGACGGCCGCTCGCGTTCACCTGGAAGCGGAAGGCGGACGACCGGCGGTCGACACTCCCGCTGAAGACCCGCGCTCGCGTCACCGAACTCGTCGCGCTGGGCGAGGACTCGACACAGGTGACATCGAGCGTCCACCTGGAGATCATGCAGGGACTGGCGCGCGAGGTCGCGGTCGCTCTCCCCGCGGGGCTCGTCGTCAACCAGGTGGCCGGCGCCGCCGTCGCGGACTGGACGGTCGCGGGGACGACGCTGACGGTCACCTTTCTGGAGCCGATCGCCGCGGAGACCTCAGTCGTGATCAGCGGCGAAGTTCGCGCGCCGCGCGAGGGCCAGATCGCGATTCCGCTCGTCCGCATTCCTTCGGCTCAGCGCGAGACCGGCGGCGTCGCCGTCGACGTCGTCGGTGCCGGCGAGATCGCCGGCCGCGAGCCGCGCGGCCTCGAGCCGGCCGATACGTCGGATCTCGGTGATATCGTCGCCGGCCACGACTCGCCGTCGATGGTCGCCTTCCGGTTCACGCCGCTGGAAGGGATCGCCCCGCGATCGCTCACGGTCAACGTCTCCCGGTACACCGCGCAGGCTGTGCTGGTGGCCAACGTCGAGGAGGCGCGCTACGACGCGCTCGTCGGCGAGGATGGCAAGCTGCTCGTCCGGGCACGGTATGCCGTGCGCAACAATCAGCGCAGCTTCCTCGCGGTGACGTTGCCGCCGCAGTCGACGCTGTGGAGCGCCGCGCTGGCTGGCCAGCCGATTCGGCCGGGCGTGGCGCCGGGCGGAGGGCTGCTGCTCCCGCTGCGCAAGGGCCGGACCAACGAGGAAGCGCCGACGTTCGTCGTCGAGCTCTTGTATCTGCAGCGCGGCCCGGCCTGGACGGAGCGGGGCTCTGGGCGGCTGGTGTTGCCGTCGGTCGATCTGCCGGTCTCGCGCACCGGTCTGACGCTGCACCATTCGCCGCGCTACGCGGTGGATCCGCAACCCGGTGCGTTCAGGGCTGAGCCCGATCCGGGCCCGTGGAGCGCGGCCCTCCGCGGGGTGTCCGACTCCCCGACACCGCCACCGCCTCCGCCGGCGCCCCAGACGGGCGCGCGTGACTCCGGCGACCTCAAAACGCTCATGGATCGTTTCCAGAGAGAGGCAGGGCGCACCCGCCAGGGAGTCGTTCCGATCGCGATCGCGTTTCCCGAGATCGGGCCGTCGATGTTTCTCGTCGCCGAGCTGACGCCAGAGACTCAGTCACCGTCGGTCGAATTTCTTTATCGCAGGACCCTTCGCCAGGGCCAGGCAGGAGGCCGCTAATGTCACGCATGCTGCTGCCGTCATTCCTCGCCGTCGTTCTCGCCGGCCTCGCCGCGCCTGCGCTCGCACAGGAGCCGCTGCGCGGCCCGCAGGGCGGGCCCGGCACCGTCACGATGACCCGAGTGGAATACGACCGTCTGCTCGATCTGTCGGTCCGCCGCCCGGTCGTCGACCTGGCCCCTGCCGCCGCGCTCTCCCGCGCGGATATCAGGGTGCGCGTGGGCGGGCCCTCCGCGCGCGCGACCATGCGCGTGGACGGTGAGGTGTTCCGATCCGGCGTGGCGAAGGTCACGCTGATCAACGGCGCAACCTTGCTCGATGCGCGTCTCGACAACCGGCCCTTGCCGGTGATCGCGGAGTCGGGAGCTCACGTAGCGCTTCTCGCCGGGCCCGCCGCCTTTTCGGCGACGTTGGAAGTCGGCGCGTCGCTGTCGCTCACGCCGGGGCGCGCCGCCTTCATCCTCCCGGTCCCTCCGGCTGGCAGCGTCACCGCGACGATCGATGTCCCGGGCGATCAGACCGACGTCCATCTGTCCACCGGGCTCATCCTGCGGCGCACGTCCACGGCGGGCCGCACGGCTATCGAGGCAACGTTGACGCCCGGGGCGCCGACGGAGGTGTGGTGGTCGACACACGACAGCGCGCCCGCGAACGGCACGGCGCGAGACGTGCGTCTGCTCGCCGACGTGAAGTCGATCGTCACGATCGGCGACGCCGACGTCCGCCTCGTCGCGCTCGTGAACGCCACCATCGTCCAGGGGGAACCCTCGCAGATTGCGCTCACGATTCCAGCCGGCTACGAGGTCGTCAGCGTCAGCGGCGCGTCGCTCGATCGGACCGAGGCGGCGGCCAGGCGCGTGAACCTCGTCCTCTCGGATCCGGCGCTGCGGCGTCACCAGTTCCTCGTCAGTCTCGAGCGTCCGCACACGCCGGGATCGTTCACGATCGAGAGTGGCTTTCCGACGGTGCCTGCGGCGCAGCGGGAAACCGGCGAGGTCGCCGTCGAGGGGCTCGGCACGCTGGAGGTGACGTCGCCCGAGGTTCCGGGGCTCCGGCGCATGGACGTGCGGGAAGTCGATCCGTCGCTCGCCGCCGCGGCGCGGCAGGCGCTGCTCGCCGCGTACCGCTATCAGCGGACTGGCGACGCGCCGCCGGCGCTTCGCCTCGACGTGCGCCGCTTCGCCGACTCCGAGGTCCTGGCCGCCGTCGCCGAGCGCGCCGTCGCGACGACGCTCGTCACGACGGAAGGACGCGCGCTGACTGAAGTCACGATGTGGGTGCGCAACCGCGCGCAGCCGTTCATGAAGGTCGCGCTGCCGGCGGGTGCGACGATGCTGTCGGTCGAAGTGGGCGGATCGCCGGCCAAGCCCGTCGAAGGCCGGGACGGCAACCGCGTGCCTCTGTTGCGGCCCGGGTTCTCCCCGCAAGGACTCTATGTCGTCTCCTTCGTCTACCTCCACTCGGGCACGCCGTTCCTGAAGAAAGGCGACATGGAGATGACACTGCCGAAAATGGACGTGCCGATCAACGTCGTGGAGTGGGAGCTCTTCGTCCCCGATCGGTTCCGCGCCGATCGCTTTGCCGGCGACATGTTCGACGCACGATTGATGGCGGCCGTCTCCACCGGCAGTGGCGGCGGGACGGGGATCGGCGTCGGAGGCGGCGTCGCCGGCGCGATGCGGGGGGCCTCTGCGCCGCGTCCGCTCGCGGCCCCGCAGCCGGGACAGATCAATGGACGCGCCCTTGACGAGACCGGTGTGCCGCTTCCAGGCGTGACGATCGCCGTGGAGGCGGGCGGCCAGCGGCAGACCATGGTCACCGACGACGAGGGCGCGTACGTCGTGTCCAACGTCGCCAGTGGCCCCGTGACGTTGACCGGGCAGCTCAGCGGATTCGCCACGGCACGCCGCCGGCTGCAGTTCGATCAGCGCGGCCAGCAGGTCAACTTGACGCTGGCGGTCGGCAGCATGACCGAGAGCGTGACCGTGACGGCCGAGTCCAATGTCATCAACACCATGCAGGCCAACATCGGCCGGAACGACCGACAGGAACGAAAGGCCGAGAACGAGGTGCCGTCGCTGAACGTCCAGAACCTGCAGCGCCGGGCGTCGGGGGTGCTGCCGGTGCGGATGGAAGTTCCGCGGGCCGGCACCTCACACCGCTTCGTCAAGCCGCTTGTCATCGACGAAGAGACGCGGGTCACGTTTCGGTACAAACGGCGCTAGTCCCTGGTCCCTGGTCCCTGGTCGCGAGGCGCGATGCGCGGTTAACCCCAGAACGCGCCTCCCGCCTCGCGCATCGAAATAACCTGTCACAAACCTCCCGCCGCCGCGTTATACCTGTGACGGCCGCGAAAGGCGGCGGAGCATGACCACCACTTCACAGGCGGCTCGGGAGCAGTTCGAGGCGTGCGGCGCGGCGGTCTATCGCTTCGCCGTCGTCCTCGTGCGGCACCACCAGGATGCGGAGGACGTCGTGCAGGAAACCTTCCTGAAGCTCCTGCGGCATCTCGAGGCCGGGGGGGACACGACGAATCTGCGCGGCTGGCTGTTCACGGTCGCGGCGCACGCGGCGCGCGACCGGCAGCGGCGGCGGATGCGGTGGATCCCCTGGCTGCCGGCGCATGACGTGCAGGTGCCCCCGCCGGTACTTCCGGATGAAGACGGCCGTCTGAAGAGCGCGCGCGACGCGCTGCGGCGACTGCCCGAACGGGATCGCCTCCTGCTCGCGCTGCGCGCGCAAGGTCTGTCGTATCGCGACATCGCCGCCGCGGCGCGCGTCAAGCCGGCGTCGGTCGGGCGCCTGCTGGCGCGCGCGGTGGATCGATGGGAAGCGGCCACGGGAATACGGAAGGACGGCCAGTCATATGACCTGCTTGAACGACATTCACATCCAGGCGCTCGCTGACGGCGAGGGCGCGCCCGAGGCGGCGCGCCATGCCGCCGGCTGCGCGCGGTGCGGGGAGCGCGTCCGCGAGCGTATCGAACTGATGGGCGCGATCCGGCACGCGATCGACGTGCCGATCGCAGTGCCTCGTGGACTCGCTGATACCGTGGACGGGATCTTCCGCCTGAAGGCGGAAGCCACGGGGACAATGGCGGAAGCTACGGGCGCTCGGACGGGCGCGACGCGTCTCAGGGACACTCGTGGCGAGCACGCTCATACCGCGAGATTGCGTGGCTTCCGCCTTCAGGCGGAAGGAACCCGCCGATGGATCTACGGATTCGGCGTTGCCGCCGCGACGGTGATTGCGGTCCTGTTCGTCGCCCCGATGCTCAAGAGTCCGGATGCGGCGGTCTCGGCGTCGGAGATCCTGGCGAAGTCGGCGACTCAGTTGACGGCCGCGATCACGTCCGGCGTCGAGGTGCTCGAGTACGAGCTGGTGCTCGAGGGCGTGACGAAAGACATGCTGCCGGATCAGGTCGACGGCACGTACAAGGTGTGGCAGGCGATCGACCATGACGTCCCGGGCCGGTTCC
>Ga0310810_10005034_pt1 | contig 14718 bp, 12 predicted proteins | sample NCmetagenome_FD_207641 | JGI IMG/M metagenome (GOLD analysis project Ga0310810, IMG submission 207641) | Soil microbial communities from experimental microcosm in Duke University, North Carolina, United States - NC | ecosystem: Engineered > Artificial ecosystem > Soil microcosm > Unclassified ... | reverse complement strand
GTCGGCCGCCTCCACCACCCGCTCGCCGCCGCGGCGCTTGATCACCATCTGCGCGTCGAGCGCGATCAGCGCCGGCGCCGTGTCCGACGGGCTCACCGCGACGCAGCGATCCGCGCCGAGAATGGCATGCTCGCGGTTGATCGCTGTCGGCGTGTCGGCGTAGCAGATGTTCCCTCCGGCGCGATAACAGTGCCACCCGCGGCGATAGTACCAGCAGCGCGTGTCCTGCGAGATGTTGCCGCCGAGGGTCCCCTGGTTGCGGATCTGCGGCGAAGCGACCAGCCCGGCCGCATCGGTCAGCCCGGCGAACTTCGCGCGGAGTCCTTCGTGGTCGGCCACCTCGGTCAGCGTGGTCGTCGCGCCGATCTCGAAGCCGCCGTTCGCGTCGCGGATGCCGTGCAGTTCGGCTACCTGGCTCAGGTCCACCACCACGCTGGTCCGCTTGGTGCGGTCCTTGAGCCAGTCGAACGAGTCCATGCCGCCGGCGAGAACCCAGGCCTCGCCCCGCCGCTCATCGAGCAGCTGCAGCGCATCGTCCAGCGATGACGGCTGGAACAGCTGGAACGGGGGGATGACGTCGTGAAGGATGGCCATGGCGTTCCTCCTCGTTCCTCAAATGTTCGCGGTTAGGGGATCCAGCATGGGCTTGCCGTGCTCGAGCGCCATGAGGATCGCGTCAAGGGTGACCGGCGCGCGGCGGTAGACATCGTCGCCGAGCGCGTCGGAGATGGCGTTGAGAATCGCGCAGGCGCCGGCCGCCACCGGCGGCTCGCCGATGCCGCGCGCCCCGACCGGCGTTTCCGGATCGGGAATGTTGACCGCCTCGCCCTTCATGTTGCGCGGCACGTCGAGGATGGTCGGCGGCCGGCTCTGGTAGAAGCGCTGGGTCAGCGAGAGTCCGTAATGCTGGTCGTAGACCGTCTTCAACGACAGCGAGTGCGACATCCCGAGCACGCCGCGCCCCAGGAGCTGTCCGAGATACGCCTTGGGATGGATGATCGTCCCCGAGTCGCCGACCGCCGCGTAGTCGATCAGGTGGTACTTGCCGGTCTCGACGTCCACTTCCACCTCGGCGAAGCCGGCGACGAACGAGAAGCTCGTGCCGTCGCGCGGATAGGTGTCGCGGGCGACGCCCATCAGCCCTTGTCCGGCCAGCGCGGTGGCCGAAATGGCCGTCACCTTGTTGATGTTGCCCGGCAGCTCGTGGCCGTCGAACCTGCCGCCCATCGCGATCGCCTGCTTCGCGACGTCCGCGAGGCTCATGCTGCCACCCGGACCGGAGATGCGCTCGCCGGTCAGCTTGTAGGCGGTCGGCGAACCGCCCATCTTCTTTGCGGCGATCTCCTGGGCCTTGCCAATCGCGTCTGTCGCCGCGGCGTGCGCCGCGCGGGTCATTGCGTGCGTCGTCTGGCTGCCGCCGGAGACGCAAGTCCATGGGAGGTTCTGCGAGGTGTCGCCCCAGGCGATCTGCACCTTCTCCCACGGCATGCCCATCATCTCGGCCGCGACGCGGTGGACGTCGAAGACCGATTCGGTGCCGAGGTTGCCGACTCCGGACTGGATGTACATCTTGCCGTCCGGCTTGATCACGAACAGCCCGTCGAAGCCAGTCGAACCAGCGACGAAGGTGCTCACTGACACGCCGACGCCGCGGACCTTGGATCCGACGCGCTGTCCCGAGCGCGCCTTGCGCTCGTCCCAGCCGAACAGGTCCTTGCCGCGATCGAGTGCCTCCTTGATGAACGCGCTGGTCGCGTAGCCGCGCTGACCCTTGGCATCGGCCGGGCCCCATTTCGCTTTGCCCTCGGGCGCGTTGAGCCGCCGGATGGCCACCTGGTCGATCTTGAGCTGGCGCGCCGCCTTGGCGATCACCGGCTCGAAGATCATGATTGCCTGCAGGCCGCCCGGCTGGCTCTGGGCGCGGCGCGGCGGCGTGTTGGTGAGGACCGTGATCGCGCGCGAGCGCATCGCCTCCGGCTGATAGAGGAGCGAGACGAACCGGCCGCCGCTCGCGGCATCGCCTTGCGCCTCGTAGGCGCTGTTCTCGCCGATGGCGTACATGTCCACGGCCAGCAGCCGGCCGTCTTTGGCGAACCCGGCCTTGACGCGGCCGTGCACGGCCGGGCGGATGCCGCCGATGTAGTTCTCCTCCTCGCGAGTGATGCGCATCATCACCGGCACGCCGGTCTTCTTGGAGAGGAGCGCCGGGATCATGCACTGCACCGAGCCGGTGGCGCGGCTGCCGAAGCCGCCGCCGGTGTACTCGGTGATGAGGACGACGTCTTTCGGATCCAGGCGCATCCAGCGGGCGATGGAGGCGACGGTCTGGACGGCGCTTTGCGTGCCGGAGTGCATGTAGAGCTTGCCGTTCTGCCAGTAGGCGAGCGCGGTGCGCGGCTCGAGCACGTGGTGCTGGTTGTTGGCGACCGAGAACGTCTCGTCGAGCACCAGCGCCGCGTTCTTGAAGCCGGCCTCGACATCGCCGTACGACCACTCGATCTGGGGCTTGCCCATCGGCATCTTGCCCTGGTCGTATTCGGCGAAGTCCTCGGCGGTCCACTTCACCTGCTGGATCTCGAGCGGGCCGGGCGGCTGGCCGGGTTGCGCCGGCGGGCGGCCCCACGTGTTGCCCTCGACGCGCGGGTTCGGGCCGTCGGGCCGCAGCGACTTGATCGGATCGACGACGAACGGGAGCGTTTCGAACTCGACGTGGATGGCTTCGATCGCGGCGGCGGCAGTTTCCTCGTCCACCGCGGCGACGGCGAGGATCGCTTCACCCGCGTAGACCGGTTCGTCGGTGAGCGCGCGCTCGGCTTTCGGATTGGCCTTGATCGTCTCGCCCAGGTCGGTGACGGTGTCGGCCGTCTCGGGCAGCTCGCTGGCGCGGAGGATGGCCTTGACGCCGGGCATCGCTTCGGCGGCGCGGGAGTCCACGCTCTTCACGCGACCGTGCGGGATCGGGCTGAGGAGCAGCTTGGTAAACAGCATCCCCTCGGCGCGGAAGTCCTCGGCGTATTTCGACTTGCCGGTGACCTTGGCGATCAGATCCGGCGTGGTGTAGTCACGCCCGACGAGTTTGTTGTCAGCCATTGGCCACCCCCCTCGAGAGCTCGGCGCCGCGGTGGAGCGCGGTGAGGATCTTGTCGTAGTCCTGGCAGCGACAGAGGTTGCCGGAGATGCCGTGGGCCAGCTGCTCGCGGGTCGGATTCGGGTTCTTCTTCAAGTAGCCGACGGTGGCCATGATGAAGCCCGACATGCAGAACGCGCACTGGAAGCCCTGCTCCTCGACGACGCCGCGTTGGACGGGGTGGAGGGTGCCGTCGGCGGCCTGCAGGCCCTCGATGGTCTGGATTTTCTTCGCGCGGATCGAATGGGTGAGCACCGAGCAGGAGTAGCGCGGCACATCGTCGACGAGCACCGTGCAGGCGCCGCACTCGGCTCGGTCGCAGCCGATCTTGGTGCCGGTGAGCCCAAGTTTGTAGCGGAGCGTCGTTGCCAGGGTTTCCTGCGGGGCGACGTCCACGCGGCGCTGATTGCCGTTGACGGTGAGCGTGATTAGCCGCTCGACGCCGCCGGTACGGGCGGCCTGGCCCGAGAGGAGAGGTCCGGCCCGGAACAAGTACGCGGCGGAGGAGACGGCCACGCCGCCGGCGACCACGCCTTTGATGAAGTTCCGACGGGAGACGCCGCTCGGCGTCGCCTGGGTTTCCTGCGCGTCGTGAGACATCGCTGCCCCCTGAGGTCTGGCTGGACTGTAGACGAACGAGGGTAGATCGGGGGAACTATAACAGGCGGCGGGCGGCTGCGCACCTAGCAGGCGGCGGTCGGCTGCGCCGCCGCCGCAGGCCTTCGGTAGGCAGCGCCTGCGGCGCTGCGGGCGCGCCTGGCGGCGCGTAGGGGAGGGAACTCCATCGAAGAGCGGAAGGACCGAGCGGTCTAGCCCCGCTTCAGACCGAGCGTGCGAATCCGCTTGTGAAGCGCCGTCCGCTCCGTGTCGAGCAGCCGTGCCGCAGCCGATACGTTCCAGTCGGTCTGATTCAGCGCCTCGCGGATCCGTTCGCGCTCGGCCGAGTCGCGTACGTGCTGCAGGCCTGAGGCTGCCCCTGCGGCCTGGCTGGACCTGATCTCCAGTGGAATCGCCTCGGCCGTGATCCGTTCGCCGGGGTTGAGGATAGCCATCCGCTCCACGACGTTCCGCAACTCGCGTACGTTGCCGGGCCAGGTGTAGCCCGCAAGCAGCGAAACGGCGTCCGGATCGAGCGCGCGTGGCCGGAAGTTGTTCCTCGCGCAGAACTCGGACAGGAAGTATGGCACCAGCTCGGCGATGTCTTGCAGCCGCTCGCGCAGCGCTGGCACCCGGATCGGCACGACGTTCAGCCGATAGAACAAATCGGCGCGGAACCGCCCGTCAGCGACGAGATCGTCGAGGCGCCGATTGGTGGCCGAGATGACGCGGGTTGCCACCCTGATCGTCTGTTCGCCGCCAACGCGCTGGAACTCGCCATCCTGCAGCACACGAAGCAGTTTGGCCTGCGATGCTTCGTGCAGATCGCCGACTTCATCGAGAAAGATCGTGCCGCGATCGGCCAGCTCAAACTTGCCCCGGCGGAGCGTCGCGGCACCGGTGAATGCCCCCTTCTCATGGCCGAACAGCTCGCTCTCGATCAACTCGGTCGGGATGGCGGCACAGTTGACTTTGACGAACGGACCGGCAGCAAACGGGCTCTCACGGTGGATGTGCGCCGCCAGCAGCTCCTTGCCGGTCCCGGACTCCCCGGACAGAAGCACCGTCACGTCGGATCGCGCCACCTGTGTCGCCTGCCCGACGGCCTGCTGGAACACCGGCGCCGAACCAATCATCCTCGGCGGGTCCCCGGCCAATTCCCGATACCGCTGGTTCTCGCGCTGCAGATCGGACCACTGGAGCGCGTTCTTGACGACCAGCAGCACGCGATCGCGCGCCAGCGGCTTCTCGAGGAAGTCGAACGCGCCGCTTCTCGTCGCCTCGACGGCATCGGCGACTGTCCCGTGCCCCGAGATCATCACCGCGGCGCATCGCTCGTCCCACTGCCGCACCACTCTCAGGAGATCGATCCCGCTGCCGTCGGGGAGCCGCACGTCGAGCAAGTACAGGTCGGCGACCGCGCGGTTTCGTTCCGCCATGAATGCGGCGGTCGAGTCGAAGACGCTGACGCGGTAGCCCTCTCCTTCGAGGATCAGGCGAAGCGAGCGACCAATATTCGCCTCATCATCCACGACGACGATGTGCCGTTTGCGGGTCATGATGGCAGCGACACCCTGAACCCGGCGCCACCCAGCTCCCCGGGGATCGCCGTGACGTCGCCGCCCGACAAGAGCGCGTTCTTCTTGGCAATGGACAGGCCGAGGCCCATGCCGTGCTTCTTGAACGTGATCGTCGGCTCGAAGAGTGTGGCCGACACCGCGTCGCTCAGGCCGGGCCCTGAATCGTGAACGTCGATCAGCACCCGCTCAGCCTCCGCTCGGGTCATGACGGCGACCGCGCCCTCGGGCCCAGCCGCTTCAGCCGCATTCTGCAGGAGGTTGGTCAGGATTCCGTTCACCAGGTCCGCGGCCGCACGCGCTCGGGGATGGCCACCATCCAGCTCGAGCTGGTAGCTCACCCCGGGATGCACCGGGCGGAGCAGCGCGACCCGCTCGGCGACGAGGGCGTTGATGTCGAGCACCTCGGGACGGACCGTCGGCTCGCTGGCGAACTCGGAGAACGCTCGCACCCGACGCTCGAGCGATTCGATTTCGCTGACGACGATCTGCGTCGCCTGTTCCATGAACGCGCGCTCGGAGCCCGTGTGCCGCGCCAGCATCTCCTCGACGGTCAGCCGAATTGGCGTCAGCGAGTTCTTCAGCTCGTGCGCGGTCTTGCGCGCCAGCGACTGCCAGCTCGCCAGGCGGGTCAGGTGGACGAGCCGTGCGCGGTTGTCCTCGAGCTGATCCGCCATGTGATTGAAGGCCTCGATGGCCAGCGCCACTTCGTCACGTGACCGGCCGCCTGGTGTTCCGCCGGCGTCCAGCCGTCGCGACCAATCGCCGCCGGCAAACTCGGTGAGCGCCGCGGTGAGCTGCCGCATCGGCCGGCTGACACGGTGCGCGATCAGGAGCAGCGGCAGCAGCGAAACGAGCCAGGCCGCGCCCAATAGCAGGAGCAACGTCAGCGTGAATCCCCGGCGCAGATCCCGCGCATCGATCGACTCGACGAGCTGGCGCGTGTCTCGAACCTGCGTCGACAGCTGCTCCATGCTGACGCCGCCAAGGTCTCGGCTGTAGATCTCGACTCCAGGTCCGCCGCTTCGATCGTCCACGCGCCGCATGTAACTCACGCGCTCGCCGCCCGTGCCGGAGACGCCGAAGCCCTCGGGCTCACCGCTCTCCCAGAAGGATCGGATCGAGTCTGGCCATCGTGAGACGTCGGCTGCCGGATAGGTCGTCGGGCGGGCACGGCCCGCGAGCGCATCCTGCTTGAGTGCGTCTCGCTCCCGCTGGTAGAACAGCTTCGCGGTGTTTTCGAGCGTCCTCGACAGTCGATCGATCTCGCCGGTGGTGGCGTAGGTGAGGCTTCGGTCGAGGAGCGTGGTTGTAATCCACACAGTCGCGCCGAGCGGCAGCAGGGTTGAGCCGACGAAGGCTGCGATCAGCCGGTTGCGGAGCGTCATCGCTTCGAAGCCGGTCCGCGCGCAGGTGTCCTGAACGGGCCCGCCTCGAGCGCGTGCGACGATGAGTCAGTCTTCCGGCGGCGGCTCAACAAATCGATCAGTCCCTGGAGCGTGTAGCCCGGGTCCGGGCTGCCCGAACCGGCGTCGCCGTCCAGAACGTTGTACTCGAGCCGGATCCAGAAGGGCGCGTCACGTCCCAGCGCGCCGATCGCACTGAGCGGGACCACGAGCTGCTCGACGCACCACGCCTCAACGGCCGCCAGCGCCAGGTGCGAGACGGACTGGGAGCGCGCATCCAACACCGTCACGGCGAATCGCTCTTCCCACAGATCGTAGCTCAACGCGAAGACGCGCCGCGCCGCCGCCGCTGCCGGTTTCCCCGGCCCCGGAAGCACCAGCGCAGCGAGCTCCACGCGCACCGAGCGGCCATCCCTTAAACGTGTGAGCGGGTCTCCCTTCAGGAAGCTGAAGCCGGGTGCGTGGATCCGTAGCACCTCGCCGACGACATCGACCGTCAACGCCTGTGCCGACGATCGCTCGGCCGGCCACACGAGCAAGGCAAGGAGCGCCACGACGGCTCCGCGAGCGGTCACCACTGAATCCGGACCCCCGGAATCCGAAGACCCATCGTGAAGATGGCCCTCAGCTCGTCGGTGTTGACTGGAAAGCCGACGACGAAGAACGCCGGGCCGGCGTAGAAGCCCACGCCCGTCGATACGCGGACGTGCCGTTCGGTTTCCGCATCCCAGACCGAACCGACGTCGAGGAAGAGTCCGATTCCGGTATATCGATACTCGACCGACGAGTGGACTACGCGGTCGGCTCCGGCCGGCGCGATATCGTACTTGTCCCAGCCCCGCAGCGTCCTCGAGTCTCCAAGCGTGAAGCGCTCGAACAGCGGCGCATGTCCGGTGATGCCTCCGGCCATTCCGGTCGCCTCGACGTGGTGCCGGCCGGCGTCGAATCGGTACGCGCCCTGGCCGAGGTATCGCGTATAAGCGAGATCGCTCTCGAGATCACGGGATCCGGCGCGCACGCCGAAGCTGGCGGTCACGCGATGGGTCGGCTCGGAACCATCCTTCCAACTCCGATCGAAATCAACCGAGGCCACCGCCGCGTTGGCCATCTGCGAGCTGGTCGCCGGGATGAGCGGTTCGAGCTCGGAAATGCTCACGCCGGCTGCCACACTGAGCTCTGGCGTGACGGCGAACTTCAGCAGTGGCGTGATCGTCGATCGCGTGTCGTAGGCAGGCGGGATGTCGGGCGTGAGCGCGAGTGCGGACAACGTGGCGGGACGCCAGTCCTGATCGAACCAGGACCACTCGAAACTGGCGCCAAGCCGGCGGGTACCCAACTGCCGCGTTTCGAATCGCAGCCCGACCCCGGAGTACTCCTCGACCAGATCGTCAGCATTGTCGATGGCGACCATAGGCGTGAAGCGGATGGTCCGGTTGCCGATGCCGAGGTCCAGGAAGCTGCCCCAACCCTGCTCCGAGTGAAACAGCGCGTTCGTCCGGAGCGAATCGAATCGAAGCCACTGAGGCAACTCCTTCTTCCGGGCCTCGTACACCAGCTTGATCCGGCCCACCTGGCTGCCACGCTGCATCCGGCGCGACACGTCGTAGCGCGGCAGCTCCTGCTCGATGCGCTGTTGAAGCCGATCGGCGGCTCCTGAATCAAGCCGTTGGCCGACCATCGCATCGAGGTCGTCGCGCAGCGCCTGGGACAGCTCTTCATCGGGCACACCTCGGATGTCGGCCTGCTCGACGATGTAGCGGGCGTTGATGTTGTCGTCGCGCTCGGGCACTTCCTGCCGGCCGACGACGAAGAAGACACGCGCCTGGCCGTCGGGGTCCATCACGGCGCGGACCGCGGCGACGTATCGCGGCCGCTCGGCTTCGATGCGCTCGGCCAGCGCGTCGAGGCGCGCCTGTGCGAGCGGGGTGCCGGCGAGGTTGCGAATGTCCTCGCGCAGGCCCGGGCTCAGGCGATCGATGTCGAATCCGGTCACCGCGGCCACGGCGATGACTGTGCCTTCCGGGACGACCGCCTTCTGATCGGTCGCGGCCTGGGTTCCGGTAACGAGCAGGCTGAGGAGCAAGCCAAGTGTGCGCATGCCCTCGCCGACAGCAAGGAGCGAGCCCATAGCGAAGCTGTTTGTATTCAAGACGATAGCCCACCAAGGGGCGTGACTGTCGGTCACACCCGGGCGCGCCGGGCAACGGCAGGGGCTGGGCGTGACCGCGCCGTTCATCGCCGGCGGGCGTGGGCGCGTGTGTCACAGGCACCGTTCCTGGGACGTCTTAGTTGATGGAGGGGAAAGAAATCATGGAAGCTCGTATCGATCTCAAGCACGTCAACCCCGGCATCATGCACGCCATGCTCGGCCTGGAACGGCAGGTCCACAAGGCCGGTCTCGACAGCAAGCTCCTCGACCTCGTCCGGATGCGCGCGTCGCAGATCAATGGCTGCGCCTACTGCCTGGACATGCACAGCAAGGACGCGCGCGCGAACGGCGAGAGCGAGCAACGGCTCTACGGTCTCGAGGCCTGGCGCGAAACGCCGTATTACTCGGCCCGCGAGCGCGCCGCGCTGGAGTGGACCGAAGCGCTTACGCTGGTCTCCGAGACACACGTACCGGACGAGGTGTACGAGCGCGTGCGTCAGCAGTTCTCGGAAGACGAGCTCGCGCACCTGAGCCTGGCGGTCGTGGCGATCAACGGCTGGAACCGGCTGAACGTCGCCGCGCGCACCGTGCCGGGCGACTACGTGCCCGGCAGCCTGGCCACGCTGCAGGCGAGTGGAGCACACGCATAACGCTGTGCAAGGCCGGTCTTCCGCCTACTCGCGCGCTTCCCCTAGCGCGAGTTGGCGGAACGGCCGTCGTCGGCTGGCGCGGAGAGCCTGCTGACCGCCGACGCCCGGTTGTCGGCCGCCCATTTCTTCAGCTCTTTCGTGAGCCACCTCTTCGACGGTGCCAGGTCTCGCAGCTTGTATTGGTGATAATGCGCGCCCCTGAAATCAGCAGGAACCCTGGCGCCAGCCTGCTTCAGCACGATGACATCCTTGCCGAGGGCGTGCGCCAGTCCGAGCTCGTAGAAGACGTTCGCGTTCAAGGCCGAGATGTCGACGATCGCGATGCCTGCCGTCAGCAGGGCGCTCCAGATGTTCGGCATCATGTCGCTCACCCGCGCGATCTTGTCGCCGCGGTGACACTCCATGCCGCCGGCCCGAACCGCTGGCTCGATCAACTCGTCGTACACCCTCGCCGACCAGGGCTTGCGAAACGGCATGATCACGAACGCCGCCGGGCGATCCACGGCGATCTCGGTGCCGGTCCATCGCCTGTTGGCGACGAGGCACGACTGCAGGATCGCGCGTGCCGGCGAGGAGAGCGTGTAGACCCCGTTGGTGAAGAGCACGGCGCCACTTTGCTCCAGCGGATGCACGGTGTCTGGACCGCACGTGATGCCAACGTCATTCAGCTGCTGGTGGTCGAGGCCGCGGTGACCCGGTGGAAGCGTGTACAGAAGGTGCAGCATCTTCCACATGGCTCGGTCGCTCATTGCCGCTCCGTTTTACTCGAAAGGAGGACTGCGGAAACCGATTCAACGCTTTCCGTACTCGGTAAAAACGTAGTCTCTTGCCCTTGCCCTCGTGTGGCACGCGAACCCGCACTTGGCGTCGTCCTGGCCCCGTCTGGGACGGGTTTGCCGTTGGCGGGAATGCCGGCCTGGTACGCGTCGATCATCACTGGATGCCGAGTATCACCGCCATGACCTTGTCGTTCCGGCTGATGGAGATGGCCTGCCAGCCTTCGTATCCCTTGAACTCGGAGAATGCGAGTCCTCCCGGCACCTTCACGGTGTACTTGTCCTGCGCGGAGATCGCCAGGCTCAAGACCGCAAGCCAGACCGCCGCAGTGCCAATCGTCAGCGTGTAGCTACGATTCATCGCATCCTCCCAGGTCGTGGACACACTTCGCACTCGAGCGCCGCAGTCCAGCCCGCTGGCGGCTGGAGGGCTCTTGCACCCCGCCTGCCGTCACGAGTGTCGCGCGAGCTCAGGCCCAACCTCACCGGGCGGGCTCGAATAGCTCGATCGGGTTGCCGTCCGGATCTTCCACCTGAATCTGACGTCCGCCCGGGCCGGTTTCCATCTGGTTGCGGAACGTCACGCCAGTCTTCTTCAATGCCTCGATGCGCGCCGGCAGATCGGTCACGCGCAGGACCACCCGGTTCCATCCGCCAGGCTCCTGCGACGTGCCGCCCGGCATCGGCCGCGATCCCGAGGCGCCGGGGCCGCTCAGCAACAGCGTAAAACCGTCGAGGGACACACTGGCGAATGCGGGGAGCTGCTGGTGTTCCAGCGTGAAGCCGAGACGATCCGTATAGAAGGCGGCCGCCCTCGCGACGTCCTTCACCTGATAGCGCACGCCGTGCACGGTCATGCCGGTGGCGGTCATTGCCTGCTGAGCCTCGCTCACCTTCGCCTCCCCTCGAAGATTAGACCGGCAGGCTTTGCCGCCGGCCCAACCGTTCGCGATGGAGTGACCGAGCGTTACTTCCTGATCATCGAGTTCGCCAGCTTCGCCAGCGCCGCCATTTCCTTCTTGTCAACGCCATCTACTGCGACCGAGCGTTCGGAGATCCCGTCGGTGAGCCGCTTCAGCAGATCCTTCGACCCGTCGGTCGGCGGCCCGTCGCCCATCGAGGCGAACCCGAGGAGCTGAGCCAGCTTGCTGTCGATGCCAGTCGGGTTCGCGATCAGATCCTGGCCGGCCTTGGCGCGATACTGCACCAGCCGCTCCTCGATGGTGTAGAGACGGTTGTTCAGCTCCTTCATCGCGTTGTCGAGCAGAGCCTGGGCTTCGGGGCTCCTGCCGCGGCGGCTCTCCTTGGCCTGCTTCACCAGGTTCTCGGCGTTGGCGCGCATGTCGCGAACCCGCTTGACGACGGTCATCGTCTCGGTGAGCTTGTCGCGGACGGTCATGAGGAACGCGAACTGCGCCTCGAGATCGGCTTCCGTGTAAGTGAGCCGCGGGTCTTTGACGATCGTCGCGGTGGTCCGCGCGGTGACACCGTTGGCCGAGAGTTCAAGCGTGTAGGTGCCCGGCGGCGCGACCGGGCCGACCGCGCGGCCCTGGAACACCGCGTCGGGCAGCACCGTCGGCGCCGGGTAGCGCATGTCCCAGACGTAGCTGTTGCTGCCCGCTCGTGCAATCGGGCGCTGCGGGCCGCTTCCGCGCGGCGTTCCTTCCGGATCGAACGTGACGGTGCGGACCAGGCCGGCGCCCGGCCCCGTTCCCTCCTTCGTGATCGTCAGCGTCACGGGGCCTGTCGGCTTGTCCTTCAGGTAGAACGGCACGACGACGCCGGTTGGCGGATTGACGCCGTCGATGCCCGACCCGGCCGCGAAGTTGCCGGCGAGCGCCGCGCCGCGACCGAAACGAGTCGTGGTCCGCGGCTGGAACAGCTTCACGGCGTCGGTCATCGTCTGCGGCGTCACCTGGTGCAGCAGGGTGACGTTGTCGAGCACCCAGAACGACCGGCCGTGCGTGGCGGCGACGAGATCGCCGTCCTTGACCAGCAGATCGTGGACCGGCACCACCGGCAGGTTGAGCCGCACCGACTGCCAGCGGCCGCCATCGTCGAACGAGACGTAGACGCCGGTCTCCGTGCCAGCGTAGAGCAGGCCCTTGCGCCCCGGATCCTCGCGGATGACGCGCGTGAAGTCGGTAGCGGGGATGCCATCGACGATCTTCGTCCAGGTCTTGCCGTAGTCAGAGGTCTTGTAGAGATACGGCTTGTTGTCCTGGAGTTTGTAACGGGTTGCCGCGACGTAGGCGGTTGCCGGGTCGTGCGGCGACGGGTCGATGATGCTGACGAGCGCGAACTCCGGCAGATCCGGCGGCGTCACTTTCGTCCACGTGGTGCCGTTGTCACGCGACACCTGCACGTAGCCGTCGTCCGAGCCGGCCCACAGCACACCGGCCTGCTTCGGCGATTCGGCGAACGCGAAGATGGTCGCGTACCACTCGGGGCCGTAGGCCTCGCGGGTGATCGGCCCCCAGAACTCGCCGGGCGATGGGTTCAGGTACGACGGTGTTTTTTCGAGCGTCTTCGGATCCGCCCGGGTGAGATCCGGACTGATCACCTGCCAGCTCTGGCCTTCGTTACGCGTCCGGTGCACGACCTGCGACGTGACATACAGCGTTTGCGGATCGTGCGGAGACAGCATCACCGGGAACGTCCACCAGAAGCGGTAGTTGATGTCGGCCGCGCCCCACCCGTAGTGCGTCTCGGGATTCGGCGAGATGTCGCGCACCTGCTTGGTGCGCCGGTCGTAACGGTGCAGCCAGTGGTGGTCGGCGGCATACACGACGTTCGGGTCCGACAGGCTGGGCGCCACGTAGCCGTCCTCGCCGCCGCCGACCGTCTCCCATTCTTCGATCGTGATGCGCCCGTGGTCCGAGCGGCTCGGCACCGAGATGGTGGTGTTGTCCTGTTGCGCCGCGTAGACACGGTACGGCACCTGGTTGTCGGCGGCCACGTGATAGAGCTGCGCCGTCGGCTGGTTGAGAATCGTCGACCACGACTTGCCGCCGTTGAACGTGACTGTCGCGCCGCCGTCGTTCCCCTCGACGATCCGCAGCGGATCCTGCGGATCGATCCACATCGCGTGGTTGTCGCCGTGCGGCACCGATACTTCCTGGAACTTCGTGCCGCCGTCGGTGGACTTCCACAGGTCCACGTTGAGCGCCCAGAGCACGTCCGGGTTCTTCGGGTCGGCGAAGATGTGGTGGTAGTACCAGGGCCGCTGGGTGAGATCCGCATTGTCGGTGAGATGCGTCCACGTCTCGCCGCCATCGTCGGTCCGGTAGATGCCCTGATCCTCGCCGGCAGCATCGATGATTGCCCACACGCGTTCGGGCCGCGATGGCGCCAGAGCGATGCCGATGCGGCCTTTGTCACCCTTCGGCAGCCCCGCCTTGTTGCTCAGATCCGTCCAGTTGTCGCCGCCATCGGTGGATTTGTAGATCGCGGTGCCCGGCCCGGCGCTGCGAAACCCCCAGGGATACCGGCGCATCTCGAGCGTCGTGGCGTAGAGGACCTTCGGATTGCCGGGATCGAGAATGATGTCGATCGCGCCCGCGTTCTCGTTCCTGAACAGCACTCTCTGCCAGGTCTTGCCTCCGTCACGCGTGCGATAGACACCGCGCTCGGGATTGGGCCCCCATCCATCGCCAAGCGCGGCGACGTAGGCGATGTCGGGATTCGTCGGATCGACCTGGAGCCGTCCGATCTGCCTGGTGGCCTCGAGGCCGAGGTGCGTCCACGTCTTGCCGCCATCGCTGGATTTGTAGACGCCGTCGCCGTACGACGCGTTGCCGCGGAAGCACGCCTCGCCCATGCCGACGTAGACGATGTTCGGGTCGGACGGCGCGACGGAGATGGCGCCGACCGATCCGGTCTTGAAAAAGCCGTCGGAGACGTTGGCCCAGTTGAGGCCGCCGTCGTCCGTCTTCCACACGCCGCCGCCGGTGGTGCCCTGGTAGAACGTGAACTTGTTCACCGGGTCGCCGCTGACGGCGACGACGCGCCCGCCGCGCGACGGTCCGATCGAGCGCCACCGCAGCAGGTTGAGGTATGACGCGTCGATCGCCGCCGGCGCCTGCGCGGCAATCGCCGTTTCTCCGGGCGGCCCTTGCGCAAGGGCCAGGGCGAGCAGGATGGCGAATGCGATACGTGAGCGGGTCATCGGCGACTCCTGGAAGGGAGTCACGATACCACGCGGTCGCGCGACGCCATCTGCGCCATCTGTGCCATCTGCGCCATCTGCGCCATCTGCGTCATCTGCGTCATCTGCGCCATCTGCGTCATCTGCGTCATCTGCGTTGCGGCTCTCGGCTCGAGACTATCGTCGCGGCCACCATGTCGCCGGTGACGTTGAGCGTCGTGGCGAAGATGTCGGGAATGGCGTCGACGGCAATCAGCAGCCCGATGCCTTCGGGCGGGACGCCCATCGT
>Ga0310810_10005033_pt1 | contig 14718 bp, 12 predicted proteins | sample NCmetagenome_FD_207641 | JGI IMG/M metagenome (GOLD analysis project Ga0310810, IMG submission 207641) | Soil microbial communities from experimental microcosm in Duke University, North Carolina, United States - NC | ecosystem: Engineered > Artificial ecosystem > Soil microcosm > Unclassified ... | reverse complement strand
ATGCGCGCGATCCGGCAACGTACCCGCCGAGCGCGCCGATGGCCTTCGACAACGTGCCGACCTGGATATCGACCCGACCGTGCAGGCCGAAGTGATCGATGGTGCCGCGTCCGTTTCTGCCGAATACACCGCTGGCGTGGGCGTCGTCCACCATCATGATGCAGCCGAATTCGTCCGCGACGTCACACAACTCCGGCAGCGCGCCAAGATCGCCGTCCATGCTGAACACGCCGTCGCTGATGACGAGCCGCCGCCGTTCGTGTGGAAGATCCCTCACAATAGCCCGCGCCGCATCAGCATCGCGGTGCGGGAACACCTTGATCGTCGCGCGACTCAACCGGGCGCCATCGATGATGCTTGCGTGGTTCAGTTCGTCCGAGATGATGAAGTCGTCTTTGCTCAGAATCGATGACACCGTTCCGGCATTCGCGGTGAATCCGCTCTGAAAGACAACAGTCGCTTCGGTCCGCTTGAACTCGGCGAGCCGGCGTTCGAGCTCCATGTGGATGCTCATCGTGCCCGCAATCGTGCGCACGGACCCCGAGCCGACGCCGAGCGTCCGTGTCGCCTCGAGCGCTCGTTCACGCAGTAGCGGGTGTGTTGTCAGCCCGAGATAGTTGTTGGAAGACAGATTGACGACGGAGCGGTGATCGAAGGACGCGTGTGCTTTCTGTTCCCCTTCCAATACCCGCAGATGGCGGTAAAGCCCCTGCGATTTAAGGCCGTCCAGCTCTTCCGACAGATATTGCAACGGGTCACGGCGCATCGCTGCATTGTTTCAAAAAAATGGGGAGGACGGGGAAGGCGGAGTGCGGTCTTCAGCGAAGCGCGAGCAGTACATCGGCGCCGTCGCGGAACACTTCGGTCGCGCCGAGTCGGCGAAGAGCGGACGTGGTGTCGCGTCCTTCCGCGTCCAGATACGCCGCCTCGTGGACGACGACGTGCGTGACGCCGAGTTCGCGCAACACTTCCGCGGAGTCCTCGGCGTGCCGCGGCACTTCAGAGAGCGCCGCCTTTACCTGACCGTAGTGCGGCGGGAAGAACCCGCTGTACCCGTTCACGATCGGCCGCCACCGCTCGATCGAGTAGTACATGGCGCGCAGATCGTAGTCGGGCTGACCCAATGGAAGGTCGGCGATGACGGCCTCGGATGGAAGCTGGTCGACGACGCTGTAGATACGCGGCGGGTGCCGTGGGAGCTCCAGCCGCGCGGCTGGTGTCACGAACTCTTTCACAGGCGACATGCCGTTGAGGACGAACGGTTGGGCGCCCGCCTCCCACAGGAAGAACGCGGCCGCGAGCACAAGCATCCCGAATCCGTAGCGCACCCGCGCGATCGCAGCCGCGCCGATCGCACCGAGGACAGCGAGCGTCAGCGCCACGAGCATCCCGAAACGTGCCGGGACGCGGAGTCCTTCAAAACCAGGAACGTGGGTCCACAGGAATCGATACGGCGACGCGAGATCGAGCGGCCTTCCCAGGACCTGCGGCGACGGTCCGAGCGACAACCACATCGCCACGAGGAGCAGGACGACGAACACGCCGCCGGAACGCATGAACGCAGCGGCGCGCGCACGGATCGATGGAGACAGGTACAGCGCGGCCGCGAACGCGACGGCCCCGCGCAGCAGCAGCTGCGTGACGTCGGCGAGTCTCACGTTGAACAACCACAGATCGAGGGTGAGCCGGCGGAAGGCGATGGTCGCGGCTGCTGCCAGCGCATGTATCAACGCAACCAGCCACAGCACCCGTGCGACTACCGATCGATACGGCGTACCGGCGACGGCCGGCGGCGGATCGCGATACGTTCGCAACATCGCGGCGATGCCAACGAGGGCGAGCAACACGGGGATCAGTCCGGGAAACAGTTCGCCTTCCGACTTGGGAAATACGTCGGCGATTCGGCGGCCCCAGAAGCGTTCGGCGGCCGAAGCCGTCGCGTAGGAATAGACGTCGGCGGAGAGCCGAGTTGTTTCCGGCAGCGACCGCGACAACTGAAGCTCGCGGCTGACGCGAAGGTAGGGAATGACGAACGGCGTGACAACGACCGCGGCGACCGTTGCCGCAGCGACGAGGGCGCCCCACGTTCGCTGGTCCGAAAGACGCCGGTTGCGCCACATTTCCCACACCACGTAGGCGATCACGAACGGTGAGAAGTACAGCAGGTAATAACCGCACGAGAGCCCCTGAACGACGGCTGCGGTCGTTGCGCCGACGAGCGCACGTGCACGACCGCCGTCGATATATCGCCGGAACCCGTACAGGGCGAAGGGCATCCACTGCGACGAAAGGACCTGCAGGTGCGACGACTGCGGAATCCTGTACGGCGCGAACGCAAACAGCAGCCCTCCGATGAAACCGGCGGCTGTGCTCCCGGTCAACTCGCGCGCAAACAGGAACATGCCGAGACCCGAGAGGACGAACGTGGACAGGAACAGCAGGTTGTAGCAGAGGATCGGATTCTTCGTCACCACGTAGATCGGAAAGATCTGAATGGCCTGTGGAATCAGATGTTCCGAATACGCGAGCGTCAACGGAGCGGGATGAAAGATGTTCGCGTCGAAGAAATGCCGGAGGTGTGACAAGTGGCCCTGCAGGATGCCGCGCAGCTGCTCGCAATCCCACGCGAGGATCCACATGTTGAGCACCGAATCGCCAAGATCCCACGCGACGTCGCGCGTGAGATGACTCGCGAGCGGCCACGTCATCACCACCGCGATGACCGCGTACGCAAGCGTCAGGTACGCGGCCTCGCGTGCGCGCGTCGAAGGTAGTCCACGCGCCTGCCCCGAGCGTAGTCGAGGGGTCATTCAGCGGGGTCGGTCAGCGTTTCTTCGAACAGCACCTGAAGGATCGCGGCGGTCGGCACGGCCAGAATCGCCCCCATGACGCCGAGGAGCGAGCCGCCGATGAGCAGCGCGATGATGATGAAGACCGGACTGATCCCCACCTGGCGCTGCATGATCTTCGGCACCAGCAGATGGTTTTCGAGCTGTTGCTGACCGATGAAGAACAAGAGCACGCCGAGTGCAAGCGTCGGCCTGACCGATAACGCCACCGCGATGGCCGGAAGCGCCGAGAGGATGGGACCAACGATCGGAATCATCTCCCCGATTCCGGCAATCAACGCCAGCACCCAGAAGAACGGCACGCCGAGAAGGAACAGCCCCAGCGCCGCGGTGCTGCCGATGACCGCCGCGAGCAGAAGCTGCCCGCCCAGCCATGCGCTGATCTTATGGGTGACGCGACGACACGCGGCTTCGACCTGTGTTCGTTTCTCACGTGGAAACAGGCGGACGAACACGAGCACGAGCGAGGTGCTGTCGACCAGCAGATAGAACGCCAGGACCAAAACGGTGATGAGGCCGAAGACTCCGCCGATGACTCCCAGCGCGGCATTCGCAACAAAGCCCAGCGTATCCTGCGCGGTGCTCGTCGCCGTCTGCTGAACCGCCTCACGGGCGCTGATCTCGCGCGTCAGCACGCCTCGGTTGATCAACCATTGCTGCGCGTTGTGCAGCAGCCGCGGCAGCTCCATCGCGAGTTCGCGCGCCTGCGTGACGATCGGGGGTATCACCATCGCGGCGAGGGACACGACGACCGCGATGATGCAGAGATAAATGACGAGAATGGCGGCCCACCGCGGCACGCGCTGTCGAAGCAGCCGCTTTCGTTCGAGCGCGCCGACGAGCGGCGACAAGCCGATGGCGATGAGCGCGCTTATATAGATGAGCAGCAGCGCATCGCGCACTTCCCAGATTGCCCAGGCGATGAACACCGTCACCACTAGGGCGGTGAGCGCGTAACGAATAAGTCCGCGCGGAGAATCCGGCGAAGCGCTCACGCCTGCTGCAGATAGCGTTGCGTGAACGCGGCGATATCGGCGTAGATCGACTGGAGCTGCGCCGGATCGGCGAGGTAGACGATGCGGAACGAACCAGCCTCCGGCGGCATGCCGAAGCCCGAGCCGTAGACGCAGAGGATGCCCGTCTCGCGCAGCAGCGCGAGGACGTAGTCTTCGTCCGTTCGTCCAGGCGGCAGCGACAGCATCGGCATCGCATAGAACGCGGCATGCGGCGCGACACAACGCATCCCCGGCATCGCATTGAAGGCGTCCGTCGTGATGCGCGCGCGCTCCGCGAGCGCCTGCCGGAATGTCGTCTGATGCGATCGGTCGCCAGTCAGCGCGGCGACAACCGCATACTGCATCGGCCCCGGGCTGCAGAGCCGGCCGTCAGCCAGTTTCTTGATCGCGGCGAGCGCGTCGTTCAAGCGGGGCGTTGCGCCGACCACCACCCACCCGGTCCTCCACCCGGGAGCAAGGTAGGCCTTGGAAAGGCTCGAGAGCGAGATGACCGCCGCATCGCGATCGAGGGTACCCAGCAGCGGGACCGATCCGTCGAAGCCGAGTTCTCCGTACACCTCGTCCGCAAGTATGGTGAGGCCGTGTTCTTCGGCGACGTCCAGCAAGGCGCGACGAACGGATTGTGAGTAAACGGCGCCAGTCGGATTATTTGGATCGATCGTCACCAGCACGCGCGTTCGTGGCGTGATCAGGCTTCGAAGGTGATCGACGTCGGGCTGCCAGTTCCGCTTTGGATCGGTACGGTAGTAACGAGCCTCCGCACCGATCTTGGCGATGATCGCGGTATAGAGGGGATATGTGGGAAGTGGAACCAAGACTTCCTCGCCTTCGTCGACGAGCCCGTTGAGGACGAGGTCGATGGCTTCCGAGGTTCCCGTAGTGATCAGCACCCGATCCGCGGTCATCGGGACGCCCTTGGCCGTATAGTCCGCGGCGACCGCCTCGCGGGCAGCCGGAATCCCGGGCGACGCAAGGTAACCGTTGTGCCCGTCGTGCATCGCTCGTTCGACCGCTTGGATCATGTGAAGCGGCGGTTGGAAGCCGAACGACGCGGGATCGCCAATATTGAGGTAGCGGACCTGTGTGCCGGCGGCCTCAACCGCTTGCGCCTCGGCGACGATATTACGGATCGCGTAGGAGAAACGGTTGACGCGGGCGGCGATCGGAATCGACCGGGCAGTCCGGGAAAGCGGCATCATTCCCATCTTACTTGTCCCCACCGCAACCAGCATCTGCATGTAAGAATTACACGCGTTACGCACTTCTCTAATAGGAACATCGTCAAATTCACAATTATTGTTGGCGTTTTTCGACTTTCCGAGGTGGCAAGCGCATTGATAGACACAAAACCCGTGACGCGGCCCCCAGTCGCAGCCTTCGTGCTCATGACGACGCTGGCATTCATCCCTGCGGGGATTTCGGCGCAGGTGGCGCCGCCCAGCAGCCCTGTTCCGGGCGGGCCGATAGCGACATTCAAATCGGGTGTAGACCTGGTTACGGTCTCGGTTGCGGTTCGTGACAGCCGCGGCAAAGTGATTCGCAACCTCACCAGAAACGATTTTCAGATTATCGATTCGGGCGTCGCCCGGCCGATCAAGGACTTCTACTTCGGGGAGTCGCCGATCAGCCTCGCGATTCTTCTCGATATCAGCGGCAGCATGGGCGTCGGCGGGAACATGGACCGCGCGCGCGATGCGGTGCGCACGGTCCTCGCCCGTCTCGAGGCGCGGGGAGACGAAGCGGCTTTCTACACCTTTGATTCCAAGCTTCAGGAAGTGGTGTCGTTCACCACCGATCTGAATCGCATCCGCGCGGTGAGCCTGGCCGGACGCCCGTGGGGCATGACTTCGCTGTATGACGCCATTGGCGCCACGGCCCAGTCCGCAGCGGATCGTCCGAATCGTCACCGTGCCGTGCTCGTGATTACGGACGGTGTCGATACCGGGAGCCGCATGAAACCGCAGGAGGTGTCCGGCATCGCGAGCTCGATCGACGTGCCGGTGTACCTGCTGACGGTCGTCAATCCGCTCGATCATCCGGGCGGCGAGTACGCCGTCATCGAGGCCGCTGGCGAGCATAGCAATGTCGCGTCGCTCTCCGACCTGGCACGCTGGACCGGCGGCGACATGCGTATTTGCAGTATGCCGGAGCATACGGCGGCAGCCGTCGACGATCTATTCACCGAATTACGGTACCAGTACCTCATCACCTTCGAGCCGGGGCCGGCGCCAGGTTGGCACCCGCTCGAGATTCGAACACAGAAGAAGAACCTTGTCGTACATGCGCGAGGCGGATACATGGCCGCGGCGCGTTGAGTTGGTCGTTTAGGGAGGAACCAAAAATGCGTAAGAGTCTTGTCGCAGCATCTCTGCTGTCTGTCACTGTGGCCCTGGCGCCCGCCTGCGCCACAAAGAAGTTCGTTCGCACGGAGGTCGGCACCGTCAACTCGAAGGTTGACACGCTGAGCGGGACTGTCGAACAGACGCAGTCGCGCATCCAGCAGGACGAGGCGCGTATCGGTCAGGTCGATACGAAGGCCGAAGCGGCCGGCAAGTCGGCAGAAGCGGCGCAGAACACCGCTAACCAGGCGCAGGCTGCTGCGCGCCAGGTCGACACGAAGGTCGACAAGGTGAGCGCGGACTTGGTCTCGACGAATGCGAACATCGCCGCTGGTCGCAAGCTCATGTACGAAGTGACGTTGAGCGAAGATCAGGGGAACTTCAAATTCGGAAAGTCCGATCTGCCTGACGAAGCGAAGGCCAAGATCGATTCAGTTGTCAGCCAGCTGAAGGGCCAGCAGGGCAAGGACATCTACATCGAAATCGAAGGCCACACCGACAACGTCGGCGGCAAAGAGACGAACTACGAGATCGGTATGAAGCGCGCCGAAGCGGTGAAGGAGTATCTGTACACGCAGCACCAGATTCCGCTTCACAAGATCAACGTGATCAGCTACGGCGAAGACAAGCCGGTTGCACCGAACAACACCCGAGCGGGCCGCGCGCAGAACCGCCGCGTCGTCGTTCGCGTGCTGTCGTAGTCCTCTACTCCATTCGCACACGTGGAAGGCGGGTCCTTTGGGCCCGCCTTTTTTATTTCCGCGTTAGCGAAGCCTCGAGAAGTCGATCGTGGTTTTCGCGACGTCTTTTCCCGCGTCGCGTACGAGAACGACGTATGTGCCACGCGCATCGAGCCCCGTCCCGTCGAAGCGCGCGATGACGCTGCCGCCAAGCAGTGGCTGCGTTCCCTGCGGGGGTGAAGATCTCGCCACGTACGGGTATGGCAACGGCGTGCCCGACAGCCGCGGCCCGAACCGCGGCACCCGGTCAACGGAGCGAGGCTCGATAGGCGTACGCCCCGGTGCAACGAGGTTGACCGCAAAGGCCGGAACACCGACGTAGTTGTTGAGGGGGTGGAAGGTGAGCTCGACGACGACGTCGACGCGCGCGGGGTCGTCGCCGAGCGTGGCGAGCGCTTCGCGCTGTCCATACAATCGTTCGCCGGCTCGCGTGTGCGCTTCAGCATCCAGCGCGACGCGTCTGAACGGCGTGACCACTTCGATGTAATCGACGGGCGCTTGCATCACGTCGAGGTGGTAGGCCGCATGAAAACGCGAACGCACGTCGTCGATGCGGCTTTGTCCCAGCTGGATGGCCTCCGCCAGGCTCGGCGGATCGAGAGACGACTCGAACGCAAGGGCGGCGGTGGTGAAGGCGATTACCGCAACGACAACGAGGACGTCCGTGCGCGCCATTGAACGATCGTAGCGCACGGACGCCCGTAGGGGATCTACTGGCTTGGATACTGCGGAGCATTCGGATCCGCGATGGACAGCTGTCCGCGGATCTCGCCGCCGGGGAACGCGGTCGTGTGGATATTCACGTACGCCTGCCCGCCGGCGATTGCCTGGAGTGCATCCGCAAAGGTATTGATGCCGATTTCCGGACGGGCGTGGAACGCAGCGCCATCGTGCACGCGGAAGTTCAAGGTGAAGTCACCGGTCACGCCGCGGCCGATGGGGAAGTCGATGACCACGGGTCCGGTCACCCCCCGGGGCGCGATATGGATGTGCGAAGCAGTGGATCCAGTCGGCAGGTTGAACACGCGCATCTGGACGGCGATTTCCTGATTCGTGGGGTCAATGGCAACTTCGGCGGTCGCAACGGCGCCGCTCAATATCGGCGTCGGTGTTTCCTCGCCTCCGTTGAGCGTCGCACGCAGAATGGCGCTGGTCTGGGCCGACGCCGCCGCGGCCTGCACGAGCGTGGCGCTCGCGGCCAGCAGGCAGATAGACAGAATCTTTCGCATTACGGTCGTCTCCTTGATGTGGGGGTCTCGAGTCGAGGGCGAGATGCAGAGCACGAAGCAGACCACTCGAACGCGACGTGCCATCAACAGGATAGGCACCCTTCGACGACCGAAACTTTACGGGGGGCGAAAACGCTTTCGAGCGACGGCAACGGCCAATGCTCACAGAAAGTTGGTGTCCGCCGCCGGCCACAGGGCAAGATAGGCGTGAACAGCCGTGGATCCCACTGACAAGATTGCGTTGATCACGGGCGGTCGCCGGATCGGAGCCGTCGTGGCGACCGAGCTCGCGCGCAAGGGCGCACACGTGGCGATCGTCTACCGCGCTTCACGCGACGAAGCGGAGGAGACCGCGGCAGCGGTACGTACGCTGACCCGGCGCGCGGTTGTCATTCAGGCCGATCTGCAACAGCCGGACGCATGCCGCCGGGTCGTCGACCAAACCGTGTCCGAGTTCGGACGGCTGGATATTCTCCTGAATATGGCCTCGGTTTATCGCGAGAAACCCATCGAGGATCTGACGTTCGAGGACTGGGATACGCAGCTCTCAATCGACTTGCGCGCCGCCTGGCTCTGTTCGCAGGCAGCGATACCTCACATGCGCCGGACGGGCGGCGGACGCATCGTCAGCTTTTCGGATTGGGTGGCTCGGAGCGGGCGCCCCCGTTATCGCGGGTACCTCCCGTATTACGTGGCGAAAGCCGGCGTGATCGCCCTGACGGAGGCGCTGGCCCTCGAACTCGCGGCCGACCAGATTCTGGTCAACGCCATCGCGCCGGGACCCATCGTCGCCCCGCCAGGCACGTCAGCGGCGGAATCGGCGGCGGTCGAACGCGCGACCCCCCTGGGGCGCTGGGGCGGCGAGATCGAGATTGCGAAGGCGGTCATCGCGCTCGTCGAGAGCGACTTCATTACCGGTGAGACGATCCGCGTCGACGGCGGTCGCCACGTGGAATAAAGGCGGCCTCAGGCACCAATCTTTTTGTGTTCGTGCACGTCGTACGTCTCGATTTTCACCTCGGCTGGACCGCTCTTGACCTCGCCGGTCTGCACGTCGAATTGCGACCCGTGCCACGGACACTGCACCGTTCCGCACATCAGCACCCCGTCCGAGAGCGGGCCGCCCTTGTGGGTGCAGCGATCCTGAAACGCGACATATCCTTTGCCGGTCCGTCCGATCGCCACGCGTTTCTGGCCGACGTGCAGCAGCTTCATTTGATTCACACCAAGTCCGTGAGCCGCCGATTCGAGGGCGCCCGCATCGTCGGTCTCGCCGCGGTCCTCCTGCCATTTGCCGGCGTTGGCATATCGATGATCGACGCCAATCTGGTTTCGATAGGCGAGCGTGCCGCCCATCCACGCAGCCACGCACAAGGTGGCGGTTCCAGCGGTTTCGAGCGCCAGCGGCAGCGCGCGATCGCGCTTGCGGTCCGTGAGCCATGACAGTGCGAACAGTGCCAGCGACCCGACGTTGAGGAGCGCGTGTTTGGTCGCACGCTCCTTGGCGGAGCTTTGCGGCGGAACGCTGCCGAGGTAATCGACGAGCCCTGGAACGGCGGCGACAAGGCCAGCCACGAGGCCCGCGGGCACCAGATATCTGGAAACGGTTTTCAGGTCGTCGTTTTCCGAAAACGCTGCCGCAACGCGAAATCCCCACGCTCCGGTCAGAAATGCAAATGGAAATGGGATGAGCATCGGATGAATCGGGTGCGTGTTGATGGAAGCTGTGCTTTTCATGTGAAGGACGCGTGCAAATCCCTCACCCGCTCCGCGTCCTGCGGCCGGGGCAGACGCTCGTTCTCAGGAGGCGCTGACGCCGACTCTGTCGAGGATCTCGCTGAGCGTCGCCGCGGCGCCGTGCAGCGGCAGATTACTGATGTAGAAGTGTCGCGCGCCCACGTCGATCATCGCGCGGAGCGTTCTCGCGCACACATCAATTGGCGTGGAGCCGCCGTCGAATTCACGTGTGAGCCCCTCGATCGGCACGGGCAGAAAATGGCGCAACGTATCCAGTGTTCTCGGATTGGCGCTGCGGTAGAAGAAGATCCCGAAGATGCCGGGCTTCTCGACGGCTCGCTGCTGCGTTTCACGAACGAATCGTTCCACCGGTGCGATGTTCAGGTGGCTGACGATCTGGGTCAGGTAGAACTCGGCGTGGAAGCTGTCTTCGCGGATGAACGACACCTGCTGCGCGGCATCTCCGTAGGGGTTGGCCCATCCGCCGAGGGTCAGCCGCGGTTCGCGCGCGCGAATCCGCTCGCGCAACTGCCATGCATGCTCGACACATCGGGGTCGTCCGACGTTACGGTCGCCGCCGAGGACGACCAGCGACGGAAAGCCGTGCTGCCATGCCTGCTCCGCATACGACAAACAGAAGTCAATCGAATGCTTGGACGTGAGAAAAGGGATGACGTGATCGCGGGCGACGTCACGTCCGAGGTTGGTGACAAGGTGCCGAAGATTGTTTTCCTCCTGAGTGCCAACCGCACTGTCCGTGAGAAAGACGCGCACGTCACGTCGCGCGAGGCTGCGGACAGAGTGGTACATGTCGATCCATGCATCCATGCCCTCGCGGGAACCAAGCTCGGCACGAGGCGGACGCAGCTCCGCCGCGATGACCGAGCCGCCGGAATTCAAAGCCGCCGCGAGTGACATCGAGAAGTATTGTATTGGGAGTGAATGTTCTCGCGCCGCTTACCGCCCCACGCTGACCTCAACGCGCTTTCGCACGCCATTGCGCGCCGTCGCGCAGCGGGAGCCTCCATCACGGATCTCACCGAATCCAATCCGACGCGCGCGGGACTGTGCTATCCGCCGGATTTGCTCCGCATGCTCGCGTCGGACGCCGCGCTCCGCTACGAACCGCATCCCCTCGGCCTCCGGCGGGCGCGTGAAGCCGTCGCGAGGGATCACGCGCGCCGGCAGGTTACGGTCGATCCCGAGCACGTCGTACTGGCCGCGAGTACCAGCGAGGCATACACGTGGCTCTTCAAGCTGCTGTGCGATCCGGGAGACGCCGTACTCGTGCCGCGGCCAAGTTACCCATTGTTCGAACACCTGACCGTGCTCGAAGGTGTTCGCGCGGTTCCGTTCGATCTCGATTATCACGGTCGCTGGGAGATCGACTTTGCGACGCTCGAACAGGCGCCGCCGAGGACGCGTGCGCTCATCGTCGTGTCGCCCAACAACCCGACGGGGTCGTACGTGAGCGTGCGCGAGCTGCAGAGGCTGTTCGCGATGTGTCGCGAGCGAAACTGGGCGGTTGTGGCGGACGAAGTGTTTGCAGACTATTCGCTTGATGCGGAGGCGCCGCTCACGGACATCGCATCGCGAGCGGATGTTCTGACCTTTTCCCTCGGCGGTCTGTCGAAGACCGTGGGATTGCCGCAGTTGAAATTGGCGTGGCTCCTCGTCGGCGGACCGTCAGACATTTGTGTGCGCGCGCTGAACGGGCTCGAGCTGATCGCGGACAGCTTCCTATCGGTGAGCACGCCGGTGCAGATCGCGGCACCAACCCTGCTTGAATGCGGCAGCGCGATACGAGTGCAGATACACCAGCGCATCCGCGAAAACCTGGCGACGCTGCGCGAGGTCGCCCGCTCGTTCGCGGCGTGCGAAGTGTTGAAAGTCGAAGGGGGCTGGTCCGCTGTCATTCGCGTGCCCGCCACACGCAGCGAAGATCAGCTTGTCGTCGATCTCCTCGAAACCGAAGGAATCCTCGTTCACCCCGGGTATTTCTTCGATTTTCCCAGCGAAGCGTTTCTCGTCGTCAGCTTGTTGCCCGAAACGCGCATGCTTCTCGACGCGGTCCCGCGCCTGCTGCGCTACGTCTCTCGGTGACGGCATTATGAACGGCATGCCGCGGCATTACGCTTGCACGGTGCGTGAGGCGATTTTATGACGCCGCCGACACCTGGATCGCGCCGCGCCGGGGCGCTGATCCCGCTGTTTTCGGTGCCCTCGTCGCGAGGTTGGGGCATCGGCGAGATCGGCGACATCATCTCGACCGTACGGTGGCTCGAAGCGGCCGGCATCAGAATCCTGCAACTGCTTCCGATCAACGAAATGCCGCTGGGGGAAACCTCGCCCTACTCGGCGTTGAGCGCCATGGCCATCGATCCGCAGTTCATCACGATCGAAGACGTGGAGGACTTTGCGGAGATCGGCGGCGAGTACGGGCTCGAGGCGTCATTGCGCGAGCGGCTCGACGCCGCACGGGTGGCGCCGCGCATTCAATATGCAGAAGTTCGCGCGCTGAAGGACATCGCGCTGCGTCGTTGCTTTGCGCGCTTCCGGAACGTCGATCTCGCGGCGGGCACCAGACGGGCCGCAACCTTTCGTGCGTATCTCGCTGAACAGCGTTGGTGGCTCGATGACTACGCACTCTTTCGCGCTCTTCACGCGTGTCAGCAGGAGCGTGCGTGGTTCGACTGGCCCGAGCCGCTGCGAACGCGGCAGGCGCAGGCGCTCGCGGAGGCTCGTGCGGAACTCGGCGATGAAATTCTCTTCCGCCAGTACCTCCAATGGCTGGCGGGAGAGCAGTGGCGCGCCGCACGCCGCGGGACGGGCGAGGTGGCATTGTTCGGCGACCTGCCGTTCATGGTGAGCGGCGACAGCGCCGACGTCTGGGCGCGGCAGGACGAATTCCGTCTGGACGCGTCGGTCGGGGTTCCGCCGGATGCGTTCAGCGAAACCGGCCAGGACTGGGGACTGCCAGTCTACCGGTGGGATGTCTTCGCTCAACGCGACTTCGACTGGCTTCGCGACCGGGCGCATCGCAACGCTGATCTCTTCGATGGCTACCGCGTCGATCATCTCGTCGGTTTTTATCGAACGTTCTATCGCGCCAACGACGGGACCCCGCCGCACTTCACACCAGAGACGGAAGATCAACAGCGGGAGCTTGGCGAACGCGTGTTGACGGTGTTTCGCGAGCCCGGCTCGGAAATCATCGCCGAGGACCTCGGTGTGGTTCCGGACTTCGTGCGTGCGTCGCTGGCGCGACTCGGCATCGCCGGCTACAAAGTGTTCCGCTGGGAGCGGCACTGGCACGTGGACGGCCAACCATTCAAGGATCCGAGGGAGTATCCGCCGGTATCCGTGGCGACTTCGGGCACGCACGACACAGAACCGATGGTGAGCTGGTGGGAAGACGCGCCCCGCGCCGAGCGTGCAGCCGTCCTGGCAATCCCGTCAGTGCGCGCGTTACTGACCGATGAAGACCTGGCCACGGCCGACGCGCCCGGCTTGCCCCACGCGGTCCACGAGGCACTGCTCGAGACGTTGTTCGCCTCGGGCTCGAACACGGTGATCCTGCCGATCGGCGACATTTTCGGGTGGCGCGATCGCATCAATCAGCCCGCGACGGTCAGTGACGCGAATTGGACGTGGCGGCTGCCGTGGCCGTCGGATCGGCTGTCAACCGAGCCGGCCGCGATGCACGTCGGCAGGCAGTTGGCCGAGTGGTGCGCGAGACACGGTCGTGTCTAAGCGCGTTTCTGAATCCTGGCCCAGGAGTCTTTCAGCGTGACGGTCCGGTTGAACACCGGCGCGCCAGGCCGCCCGTCCGGATCCGCGCAGAAATAGCCTTGCCGCTCGAATTGAAAGCGAGCGCCGGCCGCAGCCGACACAAGCGAGGGTTCCACCTTTGCGCCCGCGATGATCTCCAGCGACTGCGGATTCAGATCCTCGATCGGGTCGCGGCCGTCCGCGCCCGGGTCCTCGGACGAAAACAGCCGATCATAGAGACGGATCTCCGCATCGCCTGCATGGTCCGCCGACACCCAGTGGATCGTTCCCTTGACGCGCCGTGACGCTGTCCCGCCGTTGAGCGACTCGGGATCGTATGAGCAGCGCACTTCAATAATGGCGCCGGACGCGTCTTTGACGACCCCCTCGCACTTGACGATGTAGGCGTAGCGGAGACGGACTTCAGTCCCAGGCGCCAAGCGGAAGAACTTCTTCGGTGGCGACTCCATGAAGTCGTCCTGCTCGATATAGAGCACCCGCGAGAATGGAACACGCCGGGTACCGGCTGAGGGATCTTCGGGGTTGTTGACCGCCTCGACCTGCTCAACGTGTCCTTCAGGATAGTTTGCGATAACGAGCTTGAGCGGTCGAAGTACGGCAAGGGCGCGCGGTGCGCGGCGGTTGAGATCTTCCCGCACCGTGTGCTCGAGCAACGCGATGTCGATGACGTTTTCCTTCTTGGCGACTCCGATTCGAGCGCAGAAATCGCGCACGGCCTCCGGCGTATAGCCGCGTCGGCGTATGCCCGCGATCGTCGGCATGCGCGGATCGTCCCACCCGGACACCAGCTGCTGTTGCACCAGTGAGAGCAGCTTGCGCTTGCTCATGACGGTGTAATTCAGGTTGAGGCGGGCAAACTCGATTTGCTGTGGACGCGACGTGAACTCGCGTGCCGTGCCGATGAGCGAGTCCACACACCAGTCGTACAGCGGTCGATGGTCTTCGAATTCGAGCGTGCACAACGAATGCGTGATCCCCTCGATCGCGTCCGAAATCGGATGGGCGTAATCGTAAGT
>Ga0310810_10005032_pt1 | contig 14719 bp, 8 predicted proteins | sample NCmetagenome_FD_207641 | JGI IMG/M metagenome (GOLD analysis project Ga0310810, IMG submission 207641) | Soil microbial communities from experimental microcosm in Duke University, North Carolina, United States - NC | ecosystem: Engineered > Artificial ecosystem > Soil microcosm > Unclassified ... | reverse complement strand
TGATCGCGTGCTCGACGAGGAACCTGAGCGTTCGGCTGGCGAGATAGAAGACCGCCATGGCTACCGTGGCGATCAGGAAGTGCAGCGCGACTCCGAGAACCGCGCTCCAGGCGCCGCCTGTGAAAGACGCGGCACCAAGAAGTCCACTGGCGATCGACTGCATCACCCGAACCGGACCGACGCCTGCTCGCAACCAGCTGCTGATGAAGGCCGCTGAGAGATCCAGCGTTCCCGCAATCATGCCGCCCCAGAGAATGAGTTGAGTGACCGTCATCGAGGACTCCTCTCGCGTCGAAGGCTTCCGGCCAGCACGAATGCGATGCCGGACATCGCCAGCGCTTCGAATACGGCCGTCCACTCGTTCCTTCGCTGAGGAGCGGCCGCGGCCACGGCTCTCGGCACATGCAGGAGCACGACCCAGAGCAGGAGCATCACTCCCGTCAGAGCCGCCGCCAGTCGCGCCGTTTGCGAAAAGATGAGACCGGCACCACCGGCGATCAGGACGACACCGGCGAAATACGTCCAGAACAGGTGTCCCGGAATCCACGCCGGGATGAGCGTCGCCACGAAGTCGGTATAGATGAAGTGCTGAATCCCGCCCAGCATCATGAAGGCACCGAGGCAGCATCGGCCCACGTACAACAACCACTCATTCTTAAGCCTGCCTCCGGTGACCCGAGGTCCGCCTGAAGGCGGACTCGACAAGGGTATGGATCCCGCGACGGCGAACGCTCCACCAAACAAGGCCAACGCCTTGCCTGACTGCGTCAACACGATCCCGTGCGGATTGGCGACGAGTCCGGGCAATTGTCGAAGCAGGGCCCACACGAAGATCATCGTGCCGGATGCGAGTGCCGCCCATCGGGCCCTGATACCGGAGGTGATCGCCGCGCCCGCGCCGATCAGGATCGCGCCAGACACGCAAGCCCACACCAGGCGTCCCGGAATCGCCGGCGGCCACGCAGGCGCACGCCCCGGGACAAAATCGCCGTAGATGAATTGCTCAATCCCGAAGGCGGCCAACGCGATGGAGAAGAACAATCGTCCAGTTCCGGCGACCCTCAAGGCGCCGCCTGATGCGCCGCCACCGCGAGTGCCACGGTCGCGAGAACCCGCCGGCTCCCGCGTTCCTGCGCAAAAGCCACAATCTTCAAGCTGTCGCGGCGCCAGTCCGACGACAGGGTGAAGCGCGCGCGAGAGGTCGACGCATCGCCGGACGCTTCGCCGATCACTTGAAGCGTGCGCACCACCGCAGCATGGGTCAGCGTTCGCCCCTGATTCTCGCCGCGCTTGACCTCCGTCCGCAGACCATCCTCGATGATCGCGACGACGATCTCGGCGTGGTCACCCGGGGTGACAGGCGGCAGTTGAGTGGCGGCGACCGAGACGGCGAGCGTGTTACCGGTCGATGTCTCGATGGCGGCGTGAATGACACCGTGCGGCAAGCCGGAGGCGCTTTCGATTGCGCGCCGCGCCGCATTGAGATCGCTTCCGACGAACGCTTCACGGCCGTCGACGATCATCTGCGGCGTGTACACATCCCCGGTCTTGAACCGCGCCGCGTATCCCTGCTGGCGGGCCGTCAGCTTTGCGGACGAGAACCGATCCTTCCAGCCGAGATTGTCCCAGTAGTCGACGTGCTCGCCGAGGCCGACGAGCTCCACGCCAGTGGCCGGTTGCGATTCGATCATCTTCTCCAGCAGTACGTCCGCCGCGGGACAGCTCGAGCAGCCTTCCGCCGTGAACAGCTCGACGAGAATCGGGACCGTCGCGCCGGGAGCGGCGGCGGTTCGATGCCACAGCGCGAGGCACAGGAGAGCGACAGACAAAGCCGCGGTTCGATGCATATCCTTACCAGTTGACCCGGATGCCGACGCGCGCGACGCGCGGCGCCAGCACCGAGCTGATGTTGTTCGCCGTCGCGCCATTCTGGGTCCGCTGCAGCGCCTGCACCGTGTTCACGTTGAAGACGTTGAAGACGTCCAGCGACGGAATGACGCGGAGGTTGCCGACGCGGACCGGACGCTCGACGTGGAGGTCGAGGTTCTGGTAGCTCGGAAGACGGTTCTCGCCGACGTTGTCCAGCAGGACGGTCGCGATGCCCGCGCCGTTCGCCCGCGACGGGCTCTGGATCGACGCTTCGAACGGATAACCCTGCCGCGCGTTATAGAACGCCGAAACGTTGACGGCGCCAGGCAACTGCACGAGGCCGCTCAGTTTGTAGAGCCACTTGGCGTTGATGTAAACGTTGCCAAGACCGCTGCCGGCGGTGACGGGATCGTATTGAAAACCGTTGCGAGCCGACAGGTTGGTCGGATCTTCACTGACGGTGTTGCTCGCCGTGCCCGTGAACCCGTTGTTCACGACCGTGCTGTTGTACGCGAAGCTGGTGTTCATCAGCCAGCGATGCGACATCCGCTTGCGTGCGGTGAGCTCGAGGCCGTTGAACGTCCGGTTGAACTGATCGGTGGTGAAATTCGTGAGGTTGGTGATGGTCGGCAGCTGGAACAGCGGCTGATAGTACGTGACCGTCGGGCACCGCGCCGCCTGGGAGGCCGGACACGTGCTGGCCGCCGGGGTGTACTGCACCGCCGTGTAGTCCGACGACTGCAGCCCGAGGACATCGGTGAACTGGAAACCTCCGTACCGGCGCCAGATGTAGCTGGCGCCGGCCGCGAAGCCCGGGGCGATCTCGTGATCGAAGCCGACGATGAACTCGTCGGTACGATCGTTTTTGAGGTTCGAATCCACCGTGTTCGCGGTCGTCACTGCCGTCGGGTTGTTCGGATCCCAATTACCGGTGACGGCCAACGGCGTCCTTCCGCCGTTGCTGCCCAACTGGACCTCGTTCGCCTGGACGAACTTGTCGCCGTTCAGATCGATCCACGGATACCGCACGCTGACGCGCGTGACCGGGTTGATCTGGCTGGAGATGCCGCCGGTGCCCACCTGGCCCCAGTACATCGCGTAGTTGACCTTCGCGAGCGTCTTGCCGGCGCCGGTCAGGTCGTAGGTAAAGCCGAGGCGCGGCGAGAGGTTGTGGAACTTCACGCCCGGGTCGGCGCCTGGGAACGTGATCCCCGGCAGCAGCTGCGGCACGAGCGGGTTCGTGTCCACGCTCGACGCGAGCGCCTGATCGTGGTTGAAGTCGTAGCGCACACCGATCTGCGCCGTCAGCCGGTTGTGCGTGTAGGTGTCCTGAACGAACGCCGAGAGGTTCAGGAGGTCGTAAGCGGTCTGGCCGTCGCGCGTCACCTGCGCCTGGCAGGCGGTGGCCGCCAGGGAGCAGTCGTTGCTGAAAGCGGTCGGGAAACGGGCCACGGCATATCCCGGAGTATGCGTGGAGTTGTAGCTGTTCGCGTCTTTCCAATAGCCGCCGAACTTGAATGCGTGATCGCCGCCCAGCGTGGCCGGCATGAAGTAGCTCATGTTCACGTTCACGGCGTTGACTGGGCGGATGTTGACCGACTGCGCGTTGTCCGGCGTCGAGCGGCCGTTGATGCCGGTCGAGACGATCAGGAACGGCTGCACCGTCGACAGCGACGGATCGTGGTAGTCGAGGATGAAGTTGTTGCCGACGTGGCTGTAGGTCACGTCCGCGAGGACCCGGTCGCTCAGCACCCACTGGTCGGCGAACTTGTAGGTCGGCGTCGGACCGGTTCTCCAGCCCCACTGGCCGTAGAGGCTGGTCACGGCGGCCTGCGTGACCGTCGATTCGATCGGCGTCGTGTCGCTGGCGTTGCGCGCGTTCCGCACTTTCTTCGAGAACAGGTTGTACAGGCTCAGTTTGTTGCCTGTGAAGAGCTGCACTTCAGCCTTCAGGTTCGTCGTCTGCAGCTCGGTGAGGTCGGTGTTGAGACAGTTGTTCACGTCGACAATCGGCGACGCCAGCGGATTGGCCTTGATCGCCTGGCAGGCGGCGTCGGGCGCGAAGAAGCCGACGACGCCGACGCCGATGGTCTGCTTGCCGATGGCGCCCCAGATCCACGCCCTGCCTTTCTTCAACGGACCGCCGGCTTCGACGCCGTAGTCCTTGATGTTCTGAATCGGGTTGCCCGAGCTCGCGCCCTGCGTCCGCTGCGCGTCTGTGATGTTCTGCGATTCGAGCCGCTTGTCCGTGGCGTAGAAGCGCGACGAGCCCTTGAAGTGATCGGTGCCGCTCTTGGTCACGAGGTTGACGCCGACGCCCCCCGTCTGCTGAGTGACGTCGACGCCGCCGGTGTTGACCGTCAGCTCCTCGAAGGCGTCGAAGTCGTAGTACGTCGGCGAGCTGCCGGTCGCCGCCATGTCGGTGATGTCGATGCCGTCGAGCGAGAACTTGTTGTTGAACGTCATGCCGCCGCGCGAGACATAGCTCGACTGCTGGCCCGACATGTTGCCGCCGACATTCTCGCGGTCCATGGCGATGCCGGCGGTCTGCTGCAGGATCACCCACGGGTCGCGGGCTGACGGAATGCTCTGCAGCAGCTCGTTCGTGAAGGTCTGCTTCGTGCCGGTGTTCCGCGTGTCGACGATCGGGCTGACGCCGGTGACGGTGATCGTCTCCTGCACCGCCGAGACCCCCATCTGCGCGTTGATCTGCGCGCTGAAGCCGACGGTGACGATGACGCCGTCGTTGACCACGCTCTTGAAGCCGGCCAACTCGAATGTCACCGAGTACGTACCGACGTCAAGACGCGGAAACTGATAGGTGCCGGTGGCACTCGTCACCGCCGTCAGCGGCTGGAGCAGCGAAGGCGCCGACAGCGTCACGGTGACGCCGGGCAGCAGGGCGCCGGACTGGTCGGTCGCCTTCCCGAAGATCTCGCCGGTCGGTTGCTGCGCGGCAGCAGCCGTTGCAATCAGCAGCACCGCGAGGAAGGCCAGAATGGTTCGCACTCTCATTTCTCTTGCTCCTGCGACGATCGCGTCGCGTCAGATGATCCTGATCGCGATTGTTGGTGTCTGAGATGAGGTGCGAAAGGTCCACTCGGGCGAGAAGTCATGTAACCACTTGCTGTCATCCGGACAAATGGATCAGAGTGGTATCATCACTTCATGCTGATGTCCAAAAACTTGAATAACCACCTGCAACGCTCGACCGCGGCCCTTCTGGTGCGGATCGACGGCCGTTCGCGCGTTGGACTACAACAGCAGATCTACGCGGCGGTCCGGCGCGGGATCTTGAGCAGCGTCATCAAATCCGGCACGCGCCTGCCGTCGTCCAGAGCATTGGCGGAGGATCTGTGCGTGTCGCGCACGACGACGTTGCTCGCATACGAGCAACTGACAGCAGAGGGCTACCTCACGACACGATCCGGATCCGGTACGTTCGTCGCGGATGAGATTCCCGACGATCTCGCACGGACGACCGCGTCACGGCCGTCGGCCTCGAAACATCCGCCGTTGTCGAGGCGCGGCACGGCGATGGCGGCGATGCCATCGGCGTGGCGACGGCTGCCGGGCTCATCGCGACCCTTTCGTGCAGGCGTACCCGGCCTGGATCTGTTCCCGCTGCGGTTGTGGTCACAGTTGGTGAACCGGCGCCTGCGATCGGTCACGATCGCTCAACTCGACTACAACGACGCCGCCGGTTTTCCCGACTTGCGGGCGGCGATCGCCGAACACGTGCAGGCCGCGCGCGGCACGCGCGTCGGCGCCGATCAAGTACTCATCGTCGCCGGCGCTCAGCGGGCGTTCGACCTCGCGTGCAACATGCTGCTGGATTCCGGCGACAAGGCCTGGCTCGAGGAGCCTGGGTATCCGGGAGCCCGCAGCGCGCTCGTCGGAGCCGGGGCGCGAATCGTTCCCGTACGCGTGGACGAGCATGGTCTCGACGTTGATTCCGGAATCAGGCGCGCGCCTGACGCGCGCCTGGCCTACGTGACGCCTTCACATCAATTCCCGCTTGGTGTGCCGATGACCCTGACCCGCCGGCTGGCGTTGCTGAAATGGGCGAATGCCGCCGGAGCCTGGGTCGTCGAAGACGACTACGACAGTGAATTTCGCTACGGGACCCGGGCGATCCCCTGCCTGCACGGCCTCGATGTGGAGGGACGGGTCATCTATATCGGCAGCTTCAGCAAGACGCTGTTTCCGGCGCTGCGCCTCGGTTTCATGATCGTGCCCGGCGACCTGCGCGACCGCATGCTGTCGGCGCGACGCGCGACAGACGTCCATCCGCAGCTCCTGGATCAGGCGGTCCTCGCCGATTTCATTGCGGGAGGGCACTTCGAGCGGCACCTGCGACGGATGCGAACCGCGTACCGGGAGCGGCTGGACGCGTTGGTTGCCGCGACCACGCGCTATTGCGGCGGCGGACTTCAGATCCGGCCGGTGACCACTGGCCTCCATGCGGTCGCGGATCTCTCCGGCGCCGACGCCTTGGCGGTGAGTGAGGAGGCGTACGCACGAGGCGTCGAAGCGGCGCCGCTGGAGCGCTACTGCATCACGCCTTCGCGAGCCGCCAACGCACTCGTGCTGGGCTTCGCGGCCGTCCGTCCGGAAGGGTTCCGGAACGGCATGGAGCGGCTGGCGGCGGCGATCGACGCGGCGAGGCGCGGCCAGCGACGCGGGACCGAGCGCCGCGGCGCGCCGGCGCAGAGAGACAGCGCGACCAGGCGCGTGGCACACTCCGTCTAAGATAGAGGTCGCACGACACCGTGGTGATGAAGGTTCGGACCTCGATCGTCTTGCTCGCGCTGACGCTGTGCGCGGCCGTTCCGGCGCGCGCGCAGCAGAGCGACGACGGCGTCCGCCTGCTGCTCGAGCGTATCGAGCGGGTGGTGCGCGCCGGCGACACCGCTGCATATTTCGCGCTGCTCGCCGATGCCGCCGACCGCACGCGCGCACGCGACTTCGCCGGCAGCGAGTTGATGCCAGGCGTGAGCCGGAGCGTGTTGCAGGAGCGCGACCGCATCCCGCTGGCCGGCGCGCCGCCGGGCAACGGCTACCGGCTGATGGTCGACGTGATGGCCGAGTTCGGATCGCGGGCGCGCGTCGCCACGTGGCAGCTCGACGTGAAACGTACCGGCGCCGCCGGCACCGCCAGCGAGTGGACGATCGCCGACGCGGAGCGGATCTCGTCGGTGGAGAACATCTACCGCGTCTCGCTCAGCGCCGCGAAGCAGTACGCCGCGCGCGATCTGAAAATCTCGGCGGAAGACATCGACCTGACGCTGGCCGAGGGGTCGGTATTCGTCGCCGAGATCGACGGCGCCGCCACCGCCGTCGTGCTCCTCGGTAAAGGCACCGTCAGCTTCCACCCCTCGCCGGCGACCGAAAAAGGGCAGGTCAAGATCTTCTGCGGCAGTGAAACGCTGGAGACGGGCTTCGAGGCGGCGTACATCCGCGTCAACCCGGGCGACTTCGCATCGGTCGTCACCGCGTCGGCGCTGACGCCGGTGGCCATCGACGCGCGCAGCCTGAAACGGGCGCAGGAGGTGTTTCGCGAGGAGGCGCCAAAGTCCTTCGTGATCGACCTCGGCGATCTGAGCCGCGAACCGTGGACGCTGCTGCCGGGACAGGGGGACTTCCTGGCGGAGATGCGGACACGCCGCTTCGACACGCTGACGTACGCGAGGTCGGGCACCGAAGCCGAAGACATCACGCTCTTCGACCGCAAGCACCACCACAACATCGCCCTCTACTCGTCGAAGGAGAAGCTGGCGCAGCGCGGGCCGTTCTACAACGAGGACGACCTGGTCGATTACGACATCCTCGACTACGACATCGACGTGGCCGCGACACCCGAGCGGCAATGGATCGACGGGCGCGTGCAGGTGCACCTCAAGGTGCGATCCTTCGTGCTCGGCACGCTGACGTTCCGGCTCGCCGACTCGCTCGTCGTCCAGTCGATCGTCAGCTACCAGTACGGCCGGCTGTTCGGCATCCGGGTCAAGAATCAGAACACGCTGGTCGTGAATCTGCCGACGCCGCTCAGCCGCGACAACGAGCTGAACCTGACCATCACGTATGCCGGGCGGCTCGAGCCGCAGGCGCCGGATCGCGAAGCGCTCACGCTGCTCGAGCCGGGCCAGCAGGCACGCGGCGACGATCAGCCGCTCATGCTCACGGCCGAGCCGAACTATCTGTACAGCAGCCGCAGCTTCTGGTATCCGCAGGCCACGGTCAGCGACTACGCAACCGCCCGCATTCGCATTTCGGTGCCGCCGGGCGTCGACTGCGTCGCCAGCGGCGAGCTCGAAGCCGGTTTCCCGGGCATCCTTCCCGGCAAGGATGCGACGCTGAACCGGAAGATCTACCTCTTCACGGCCGCGCGGCCGCTGCGGTATCTCGCCTTCATCCTGAGCCGCTTCTCTCGCGCCGAGACCACCACCATCGGCTTCGAGTCGGGCGGCACGTTGAACCTGTCGGTGGAGGCCAACCCGCGGCAGGTCCAGCGCGGGCGCGAGCTCGCCGGACGCACCGCTGACATCGCCTTGTTCTACCAGTCGATCATGCACGACTCTCCCTATCCGAGCTTCACGGTCGCCGTCGTCGAGAGCGATCTGCCCGGCGGCCACAGCCCCGCGTACTTCGCCATGCTCAATCAGCCACTGCCTTCGTCGGGGCTGGTGTGGCGAAACGATCCGGCGGCGTTCAGCAACTACCCCGATTTTTTCATCGCCCACGAGCTCGCGCATCAGTGGTGGGGACAGGCGGTCGGCTGGCGCAACTATCATGAGCAATGGCTCAGCGAAGGGTTCGCCCAGTACTTTGCGACGCTCTACGCGCAGCATCAGAAGGGCGACGATGTGTTCGTGTCGATGCTGCGGCAGCTCCGGAAGTGGGGCATCGACGCGAGCGACCAGGGACCGATTTCGCTCGGATACCGGCTCGGCCACATCCGCGGCGAGAGCCGGATCTTTCGCGCGCTGGTCTACAACAAGGGCGCGGCGGTGCTGCACATGCTGCGCCGCCTCGTCGGCGACGACAGATTTTTCAGCGGGATCCGGCGCTTCTATCGCGACTCCCGGTTTCACAAAGTCGGCACCGAAGATCTTCGCATCGCCATGGAAGCGGAGACCGGCATGACGCTCGACCGGTTCTTCCAGCGGTGGATCTACGGATCGACGATTCCGCGCGTCAAGCTCGCCTATCGGATCGAGGGGACCGACGTCATCCTGCGGATCGAGCAGATCGGCGAGGTCTTCGACCTTCCAGTGACCGTGACCGTCCAGTACTCGGATCGGAAGTCGGTGGACGTGCTCATCCCGGTCACCGCGCAGGTCGTCGAGCGCCGCGTGCCGCTCGCCGGCGTCCTGCGCGGCGTCGAAATCAGCAAGGACGATGGGATGCTGGCGGAGATCGTCAAGGGTAGCTGAACGCACGCTGCGACAAAGATCACGAAGATCATCCGCGAATTACGCGGATTACGCAGATTGAGACACGCCAAGGTGCGACGCGCGGCGCACTGTCCGGAATTGCGACCGCCGTCCGGCATCGGCCGCGAAGCGGCCGGTTGTGAGCGAGAAATCGGCGGTGTGAACACGAGCCACACGCGCATAAGGCTTGTGTTCACACCGCCGGTTTCTCGCTCAGGCGCGGCTCCGCCGCGCCGCCGGACGGCTCGGTCTTAATCCGTGTAATCCTGTAATCCGCGGATAAAACCGGCACAGGCGCCGCTCACGGTCACCGGAGGTTGCATGCAAAGACTTCTGTCGAACGCACGTTCAGTCGGACGCGTCGCCGTCCTCGTCCTGCTGACCGCGGTCGCGGTCCACGCGGACGGGATTACCGTGATGAGCTCGGGCGCGATGTCCGCGGCCCTGCGCGAGCTGATGCCGGCGTTCGAGCGCGCGTCGGGATCGACGCTCACGGTCGTGTCAGGCGGATCGGTCGCAGGCGCGGCCGACTCGATTCCCGATCGACTGCAGCGCGGCGAGCGTGCGGACGTCGTGATCATGGCGGCCGCCGGCATCGACGATCTGGCGAAGGCGGGGCACCTCGTCGCCGGCAGCCGCGTCGATCTCGCGCGGTCCAGCATCGGCCTTGCCGTTCGGGCCGGCGCGCCGAAGCCGGACATCGGCTCCGTGGACGCGCTCAGGCGCGCGTTGCTGGCCGCGAAATCGGTCGCGTATTCGGCGAGCGTCAGCGGTGTGTACATCTCGACCGAACTGTTTCAACGCCTTGGTATCGCTGCAGAGATGCGCTCCAAAAGCCGCAAGGTGGACGGCGAGCCGGTTGGCGCGGTCGTCGCGCGTGGCGAGGCGGAGCTGGGATTCCAGCAGATCAGCGAGCTGCGCCCGGTTCCCGGTGTCGAGGTCGTCGGTCCGCTGCCCGCAGATGTGCAGCGCGTCACGGTGTTTTCCGCCGCCGCCGGCGCCCGGTCCGCCAACCCGGCCGGAGGCCGCGCGCTGATCACCTTTCTGTCGTCGCCAGCCGCCGCCGCCGCGATCGCGAAGAGCGGCATGGATCCCATCAACACGCGTTAGGTGCGGGGTGCGGCGTGCGGCGTGCGGGGTGCGAGATGCTAGCCCCCGGCCCCTAGCCCCTGTTATTGATATGATCGGTTTCTTATGGAGACCGTGACGCTGACGATAGACGGCCGGCAGGTGACCGTCGAGAAAGGCAAGACCGTCCTGCAAGCCGCCATCGCCAGCGGGATCTCGGTTCCCTACTACTGCTATCACCCCGGCATCAGCATCGACGGCTCCTGCCGCGTCTGCATCGTCAAGATCGAGAAGATGCCGAAGCTGCAGACGTCGTGCTCGACGACCTGCACGGACGGCATGGTCGTCTCGACGCGCACGCAGGAGGTCATCGACGCGCGCGCCGGTGTCTTCGAATTCCTGCTGGTCAACCATCCCCTCGACTGCCCCGTGTGCGACAAGGGCGGCGAATGCCCGCTGCAGGACTTCTCGTATCAGTTCGGACCCGATCAGAGCCGGATGGACTTTGCGCGCCGGGAGTTCGACGGCAACGGGGTGAGGGCCGACGTCGATTTCGGGCCGACGCTGATGCTGAACCGCAACCGCTGCATCCTCTGCACGCGGTGCGTGCGGTTCATGAAGGACATCGACACCGACGCCCAGATCAACATCATCGACCGCGGCCACGGCAGCCAGATCGCGACGTTCCAGGAAGAGGGCGTGCACTCGCTGCTGTCGGGCAACCTCATGGATGTCTGCCCGGTCGGCGCCATTACCACGCGCGACTACCGGTTCAAATCGCGGCCGTGGGACAACCCGTTTGCGGCCGACACGATCTGCACCCAGTGCGCGAAGGGCTGCAACGTCACCGCCTGGATCAAGGCGAAGCCGGAATGGGCCAAGGGTTCGCGGCTGATCCGCTTCACGCCCCGTTTCAATCCTGACGTCAACGATTACTGGATGTGCGACATCGGCCGTTTCGAGTACCACTGGATTGAAGGGGACGATCGGATCGTGAAGCCGCTGGCGAGGGTGGGAGAGCTGCTCCAGCCGGTGTCGTGGCACGACGCGCTGGCGAAGGCGTCTGACCGGCTCGGCGCGGCGGGTTCCGCAATGCGGAGTCAGACCGGGGAAGATGGTCTGACCCCGGTGCGCTTCCTGCTGTCGGCGCATGCGTCGCATGAGGAGCTGTTTCTGTTCAAGCGCCTCACCGAAGAGCTGATGGGCGAGGATGGCCCAAAGGCGATCAGCGTGATGTGGCGCTATCGCGAGAAGCCGCAGCCCGAGGACGCGAAGTTCAAGGTGCCGGCGGTCGACGCGCCCAACGTCAACGGCGCACGGATGCTCGGTCTGACGCCGGGCGCGCCCGGCGACGAGACGCGCGAGGCGGACACATCCGCGCTGCGCCAGGCGGTCGACGCCGGCCGGGTTGCCGCGCTGTACGTCTTCGACCCGGGCCCCGAGGATTCGCTCGGCGACACGACCTGGATCGTCAACGCGCGCAAGAGCGGCGCCATCGGGCTCTTGATCGTGCAGGGTGTCCTGATGACCGAGCTCTCCCGCGCCGCCGATTTTGTCTTGCCGGGCGCATCGTACGTGGAGAAGGAAGCGTCTTATACCAATCAGCAGGGACGGCTGCAGGGCACGTCTCGCGCGATTCCCCTGCCGGGCGAGGCGCTGGAGGACTGGCAGATTCTGGTGAGCCTCGGCGCGGCCCTGGGAGTGACGCTCGCGTATCAGAGCGCCGCCGACGTCCGCCGCGACATCGCGTCGCGCTTCTCCAGCGTCGAGGGCCTTCGAGGGTTGCCGGCGATGAGGTTCAACACGCCGGTGGAAGCGCGCAACTGGTTGCAGGCGTCGAATCCATCGGAGCGGTGGAAGTGGGATTTCATGTACCAGGATCTGCCGCCGGTCAAAGGCAACGTCGATCCGAGCTCGCTTCCGTTGCCGCCGGGCGCCATTCCGTTGAAGCAAGTGTGATCATCAAAACCGTACGGTTTAGTGTTTTCCTCTGTGCCCTTTGTGTCCTTTGTGTCGATTCAGCGCGAGCGATGGCCCAGAGTGCCCGACCGAAGGCGCAGGTCGTCGCGCTCACCGAGCACGCGAGCGCGCGCCCCGGCGAGACGGCGCGCGTCGCGCTCAAGGTGTCGCTGCCGGAAGGCCTTCACACCCAGTCGAACAAACCGCGCGATCCGCTGCTGATCCCCACGGAGCTGACGATCGACGCGCCCGCCGGTGTCACGGTGAAGGAGATCGTGTGGCCGCCGTCCACTGATCTGAAGCAGGCCGGCCAGGATCAGCCGCTGGCGGTGTTCGAGCAGACCTTCGCGATCGGCGTGCAGCTGGGGATCGCCGCGTCGGTGCCGGCCGGCACGCTCGTCGTGCCGCTGCACCTGCGCTATCAGGCGTGCGACGCCAATCTCTGTTACGCGCCGTCCACGGCCAACGCGGAATGGAAGCTCGACGTCGCCGGCGCGGGGACGACGGCCGGCGGCGCCGGCGATCCGATCTTCGCCACGATCGCCTTCGGCAAAGGCGAGGCGCCGGCAGCGGCGCCCGCCGGAAGCGCGCCCATCGCACGCCCACCTGGCGCGTCGGGACCCGGCGGACCATCCGGCGACGGCATCGCCCAGCTCGACGGCTTCGCCGTCCTCAGCACGCCGACCTGCGGCTACTGCACGGCGGACGAGTTCGTCACCTTCATCCACAACGCGGAAAACGGCGTGAAGCCGCGCGGCATGTTCGAGGGTCGCGGCCCCCTGATGATCCTGTTGATCGTGCTCATCGGCGGCCTCGCGCTCAACCTGACGCCGTGCGTGCTGCCGATGATCCCGATCAACCTGGCGATCATCGGCGCCGGCGCGCAGGCCGGCTCGCGCGCCCGCGGATTCATGCTGGGCTCCGCGTACGGCATCGCGATGGCGCTCGTCTACGGGGCGATCGGCCTGGTCGTCATCCTCACCGCCGGCACCTTCGGCACGATCAACTCATCGCCCTGGTTCAATCTCGGCATCGCGATCCTCTTCGTCGTTTTGGGCCTCGCGATGTTCGACGTGCTGCTGATCGACTTCTCGAAGTACGCCGGCAACCTCGGGACGTCGTCGAGCCGGGGCAGCTTCGCGCTCGCCTTCAGCATGGGCGCCGTGGCGGCGCTACTGGCCGGCGCCTGCGTGGCGCCGGTCGTCATCCAGGTCGTGCTCTTCTCGAGCAACCTGTACGCGACGGGGACCACGCTCGCGCTCGCGCTGCCCTTCTGCCTGGGCATCGGCATGGCGATTCCGTGGCCGATTGCCGGCGCCGGGCTCGCCGCGCTGCCGAAGCCGGGCATGTGGATGGTGCGCGTGAAGCAGGCGTTCGGCGTCTTCATCATGGGCACGGCGATCTATTACGGCTACGAGGCGTACTCGATTTTCGCGAACCGCTGGGTCGATCCCGCCGCCGTCGAATCGAGCGTGAAGGATCAGCTCAAGGCCGGGTGGCACGCGTCGCTGGCCGAAGGGCTCGACGTCGCCCAGCGCGAGCAGAAGCCGGTGCTGATCGACATGTGGGCCACCTGGTGCAAGAACTGCCTGATCATGGACAAGACGACGCTCGAGAACGCCGACGTGCAGAAGGCGTTGTCGGGCTACGTCAAGATCAAGGTGCAAGCGGAGGACCCGGATGTGCCCCCGGCAAAAACGCTGATGCAGCGGTTCAACGCCTCAGGCCTTCCGGCATACGTCGTTCTTCGGCCCAAGTCGTAGTTCGCGGATCCACCGTGTAGTCGCGGTGCCCGCCCGGTCGCCGCCCGGCCTCAGGGCGTCGTCGGCTTCAGCTGAATCTCGATGAGTTTGAGATACCGCACCGGCACACCCTGCTTCTGCGCCGGCAGGAATCTCCACTCGCGTGCGGCCTTGAGCAGCAACGAATCGTAGGCGGCACGCGTGGTTGCCGGCATGGTTGCCGACGCGACCGCGCCGGACTCGTCGATGAGCAGTCGCAGCGCGCCTTTGAACTCCTGCACCTTCTCCTGTGGCGACGGCCGCCACATCGGCATCTTCTGCGACTGCGCCACGGGCGGCGTGACGTCGGTGTCGGCCGCGGTGTAGATGATGTCGCGCACCGGCTCGTGCGGGAGCGCCGGCTGTGGAGCAGGCTTCGCATCGGCAGCGCTCACCACGGACGCCGTCACGGCCATGGCGAGGTCACGAAAGGCCGACGCAACCGCGCGCAGATCGTTCAGCATCGACGCCTGGTCCAAGTCGCGATCGTCCAGCAGTGCGAGGACCTCGTCGAACTGCTGCGCGGCGCGCGGATCCTTGCGCTCGAACGACGCCTTCGCGGCGGCGTAGCGTTCCACCACGATCTTCGGCAGCGATTCCCGGCGC
>Ga0310810_10005031_pt1 | contig 14722 bp, 15 predicted proteins | sample NCmetagenome_FD_207641 | JGI IMG/M metagenome (GOLD analysis project Ga0310810, IMG submission 207641) | Soil microbial communities from experimental microcosm in Duke University, North Carolina, United States - NC | ecosystem: Engineered > Artificial ecosystem > Soil microcosm > Unclassified ... | reverse complement strand
GACCTTGCCGAAGGCGTGCGCCCGCCGTGCGATATCGTCGATCTGCTGCCGCTGCACGTGCATGCCGCTGACGAACACCACCTCAGCCCAGGCGAAATCGTCGTCGCTCGCGGGCGCCATGTTTTCGTCAACAAACCGCACCGACCAGGATGGCGGCACGGCGGCCGCAATCACCAACAGGCCCTGCGGTGGCATGAATGCGCTGATGTCGGCGAGCGGATAGGAGAACTCGAAGGTTCCGAACGAGGGCGTGTAGCGGGGAAACACGCACAAAACCCGCCGGCCTTCACCGCGTGCAAGCATGGACACACCCGCCTGAGCCAATTGTCTTTGGAAAATGGGACCTCCAGGCCGAAGATCAAGAATACTCAATGTTGTCGGGTGCAGCCTATCAGGCCGCCAAATCGGCCACTACGGCGTCGAGCACCGGAAAGCCGGCCGGCGTCACGCGCAAAAAACCGTCGCCACCCTTTTCGACAAAGCCCTGCGCCGACAGAAACGCGACGCGTTCGGGATCGAGCGGGCGGCCGGCCAGCGCCTGGTAGCGCACTGGATCGACGCCCTCGGCGAGCCGAAGCCCCATCAGCAAAAATTCGTCGGCACGCTCCTCCGCCGTCAGCGGATCGTCGGTGACGATGCCGCTGCCAAGTGTTTCGACGCGCATCAGCCACGACTCCGGCCGTTTTTCGGTCATGGTGGCGCGGCGGCGGCCGTCGATATCGAGGCGGCCGTGCGCGCCGGGACCGACGCCGGCATATTCGTGGGCGCGCCAGTACACCAGATTGTGTCGGCACTCGGCGCCCGGCCGCGCGTGATTGGACACCTCGTAGGCCGGAAGCCCTGCGCCGGCGCAAATGTCCTGGGTGAGATCGTAGAGAATGCGCGCGGTGTCGTCGTCGGGCGTGATGAGCTTGCCGGTCTTGTGCAGCGTGTGAAACGGCGTGTCCGGCTCGATGGTGAGCTGATAGAGCGACAGATGCTCGGCGGCTTCCGCGATGGCGCGCTTGAGCTCGGCCTCCCATTGCTGCGGCGTCTGCCGCGGCCGCGCATAGATCAGGTCGAACGAATAGCGGTCGAACGATTTGCGCGCGATGGCGACAGCGTCGAGCGCCTCCTGCGCGGTGTGCATCCGTCCCAACTCTTTCAGCACCGCGTCGTCGAGCGACTGCACGCCAAGCGAGACGCGGTTGACGCCGGCTGAGCGGTAGCCGGCAAAGCGTGTTGCCTCGACGCTGGTGGGGTTGGCTTCGAGCGTGATCTCGACATTCGGCAGCACGGTCCAGTGCTCGCTGATGGCATCGAGAATGCCGGCGACGGTCTGCGGCTGCATCAGCGACGGCGTACCGCCGCCGAGAAAGATGCTCGACACCGCGCGGCTCGGTACGCGCTCGGCGGTCGATGCGATTTCGGTCTCGAAGGCGCGCAGGAAACGCGGCTCGTCGATGGCGGCGTGGCGGACGTGGCTGTTGAAGTCGCAGTACGGGCACTTCGACAAGCAGAACGGCCAGTGCACATAGACGCCAAAGGCGTCGCTACCGTTTGCCAAGACACGCCTCCGCGAGCTTGAGGAAGGCGCGGGCGCGGTGCGACAGCCCGCGTCCATTTGGCGGCAAGCCGTGCTTGTCCTCGCTCGACATCTCTCCGAACGTCTTGGTCTCGCCGTCAGGCAGAAACAGCGGATCGTAGCCGAAGCCGAGATTGCCGCGCGGCGGCCACACCACGTTGCCGTTTACCGTCGCTTCGAACTCCTCGACATGGCCGTCCGGCCAGGCGACGCACAGCGCCGAGACGAAGTGGCCGTGGCGGCGCTCGGGCGCTTTGGCGCCTTGCTCCATCAGCAGAGTTTGAATCTTGTTCATCGCGCCGCGAAAGTCCTTATCCGGTCCGGCCCAGCGCGCCGAGTGGATGCCCGGCTGGCCATCGAGCGCATCGACGGCAAGACCGGAATCGTCGGCGAACGCCGGCATGTTCGAAGCCTTCGCCGCGGCTTGCGCCTTGATCCGCGCATTGGCGCGGAACGTGGTTCCGGTCTCCTCCGGCTCGGGCAGGCCAAGCTCACCCGCCGATATGGCGTCGACGCCGTAAATCGCCAGCAGGTCGCGCATCTCGGCGAGCTTGCCCGGATTGTGGGTCGCAATCACCAGACGGCCGGCGATCGGGCGATGCGGCATTTCTACATCACCGCCATCTTCTGCAAGTCGACCAGCTTGGCGATGCCCTTGCGGGCGAGCGCCAGCAGCGCCAGGAACTCGGCCTCGCTGAATGGCGTCTTTTCCGCCGTGGCCTGCACCTCGACGATGTTGCCTGCGCCGGTCATGACGAAATTGGCGTCGGTCTCGGCCTCGGAATCCTCGGCGTAGTCGAGATCCAGCACCGCGACGTTGTTGTGGACGCCGCAGGAGATCGCGGCGATGTGGTCGCGCAGCGGATCGGTCTTGATCATGTCGCGCGTGCGCATCCAGCTCAGGCAATCGTGCAGTGCGACCCAGGCGCCGGTGATCGAGGCGGTGCGGGTGCCGCCGTCGGCCTGGATGACGTCGCAGTCGATGGAAATCTGCCGCTCGCCCATGGCCGGCAGGTCGACCACGGAGCGCAGGCTCCGCCCGATCAGCCGCTGAATCTCGACGGTGCGGCCGCTCTGCTTGCCGGCGGAGGCTTCGCGGCGGGTGCGCTCATGCGTGGCGCGCGGCAGCATGCCGTACTCGGCGGTGACCCAGCCGCGCGCCTGGCCCTTCAGCCACGGCGGCAGCCGCTCCTCCAAGGTCGCGGTCACCAGCACATGGGTGTCGCCGAATTTCACGAAGCAGGAACCCTCGGCGTATTTCACCACGCCGCGCTCAAGCGACACGGCGCGCAGCTCGTCGGGCTGTCGGCGGCTCGGCCGCATGGCATCACTCCTGCTCGGCGCGCCACCGGCGCCGAGCAAGCTTTTAGAGCATGATCGCGAAAAAGCCAGCCGGAATTGGGCCGGCCGAAAATTCACTCCGGCTGGATGCCGGCGTCCTTGACCATCTTGCTCCACTTGCCGAGCTGGACCTTGATGAAGTCCTCCAACTCTTGCGGCGAGCTCGAGAACGCTTCGAAGCCGGCCTTGGCCAGCAATTCCTTCATCTTCGGGTCGTCGATGATCGGACGCATGGTCTTGCTAAGCAGATCGACGACCGGCTTCGGCGTATGCGCCGGCATCACGAATCCGGCCCAGGCATCCATGTCGAAGCCGGTCACGCCCGCCTCGTCCATGGTCGGCAGTTCGGGGAACAGCGCGCTGCGCTTGATGCGCGTCACCGCCAGCGCGCGCAACGTGCCGGCCTTGACGTGCGGAATGCCCGAGGTGAGATCGACAAACATCATCGACACCCGCCCGGCCAGCAGGTCGGTGAGGCCTTGCGGCGTGCTCTTGTAGGGCACGTGAAGCATATCGAGCTTGGCCCAATGCTTGAGCGTTTCGCCGGCGACGATGCCTGCGCTGTTGCCGCTGGCGAACGTCAGCTTGCCCGGGTTGGCGCGGGCGTACTCGATCAGCTCCTTGACGTTCTTCGCTGGGATGCTGGGATTGATGCACAGCATCAAGGTGAAGCTGCCGAACCGCGTGACCGTGGAGAAATCCTTGATCGGATCGTAGGCGATGTTCTTCATCAGGTACGGCGCGGCCGAGTGCGGCGAGTTGGTCGTCATCAGCATGGTGTAACCGTCGGCTGGCGCGCGCGCGACATACATCGCCGAGATCGCGCCGCTGGCGCCGGGACGCGCCTCGACGATGATGCTTTGCTTGAGTGCGATGCCAAGCGGCTGCGCCACCGCGCGGGTGATGGTGTCGGAGGCGCTGCCGGGTCCGAAGGCTGTGATTATGGAAATAGGCTTGCTCGGATACTCATCGGCGCGCAGCGCCGGCCGATCAGCACGGCGCCTACGGCCAACGACGCAGTCAAGGCAATGCGATGCAATTTCATGCGTGGTCCCTCCCTGCTGTCGCGAGTTATGACGTTCTGCTGTTCGGGCGCGTCGGCCTCGCGGATACGCGCGCCTTGACCTGCGGGGACAGCATAGCAGATTTTGCAGCGCTGGCGCGTTTCCGCTGACCAGAGATATTGCCGCAGCCCTGACGGAGGACCGAGCGTCTAGAACGAGATCATGTCGAACTTGGTCAAGGTCACGTTGGCGCTGATCCGCGCGGCGGTCGACAGGTGCCAAGCCGTATAGAGTTCGGGAAACACTTCGTCGGCAGACATACCGTCGATCGGCACGACGACTTTGAAGCCCTTGAGCGCGGCGGTGGCGCCGGTGTGCAGCACCGAAGTCTGCGCCTGCGTGCCCATGGCCACCACGGTCTTGATGCCCTTGTCCTTGAGCGTTTTCTCCAGGTCGCTGTTGATGAACTTGTCGGGGCCGAGCGGGGGCAGCACTTGCTCGCCAGCGGCCGGCGTCAGCGCGGGCAGGATGTCGGCCGGTACCGAGTTCGGCACCGCAACGCTGTAGATGATAAGCGCGCCCTTGGCGCGCGCCGCGGCGATGAACTTTTGCACCGTGGCAACCTGATCCGCGCAGCGCTTGCGACGCTCGGGTGAGCAGGTCTGCTTGGTGAAATCCATCGCCAGCACAGCAGTCTCCTTGGCGTCGAGCTTGGCCGGCTTCAGCGTCGGCGGCTGCGGAAACTTGGCGGTGCCCCACTCCTCGATCAATGTCTGAGAAAGGGCCGTTGCCGGAGCGCAAATAGTCATGCCAACGGCGATTGTCAGCGCGTGAATCGGTTTCATGGTTTCCTCCCCAGGCGGGCTTGGACCGCAGCCATAAGGCTAGCAGCAGGCCAAGGGGTGACAAGGGCTGGTGACATCCCGGCTTGCGGTGACACCGCCGAATGGACAATTCTGGGGCTGGTTGGAGAGATTTTGGTGGCACAAGACGTCCCCATCGGCAGCACGCAGATCAGCCTCGCGCAGCTCAACGAGCGCTCGCGCGAGATCTTTCGGCAGATCGTCGAGAGCTATCTGACTACGGGCGAGCCGCTCGGCTCGCGCAATCTGTCGCGGCTGATCACCACGCCGCTGTCGCCGGCCTCGGTGCGCAACGTCATGGCCGATCTCGAACAGCTCGGGCTGATCTACGCGCCGCACACCTCGGCGGGACGGCTGCCGACCGAATTGGGCCTGCGCTTCTTCGTCGACGCGCTGATGCAGGTTGGCGATCTCAACGAGAGCGACCGCCGCCAGATCGAGTCGCAGGTGGCCGGCGCCGGCAAGTCGGTCGAGAGCGTGCTGACCGAGGCTTCAGGGCTTTTGTCCGGGCTGACGCATGCCGCCGGCGTGGTGCTTACCGCAAAGTCTAACGTGCGGCTGAAAAACATCGAGTTCGTCCGGCTTGAGCCGGAGCGCGCGCTGGTGGTGTTGGTCGGCGAGGACGGTCAGGTCGAGAACCGCATCGTCAACCTGCCGATCGGGCTACCGACCTCGGCGCTGATCGAGGCCGGCAACTTCCTCAACGCACGCATCCGCGGCAAGACGCTCGCCGAGGCGCGAGCCGAACTGGAGCAGGCGCGCGCGGCGGCGCAAGCCGAGCTCGACGCGCTGACTCAGAAGGTGATCGACGAAGGGTTGGCAAGCTGGTCGGGCGGGGAGGAGCGTCAGCTCATCGTGCGCGGACAGGCGCATCTGCTCGAAGACCTCAAGGTGCTCGAAGACCTTGAGCGCGTACGGCACCTGTTCGACGACCTGGAATCGCGGCGCGACGTGATCGACCTGCTCGGCCGTGCCGAGCGCGCCGAGGGTGTCCGCATCTTCATCGGCTCCGAAAACAAGCTGTTTTCGATGTCGGGGTCCTCGACCATTATTGCGCCGTATCACGACCGCGCCGGCCGCATCGTCGGCGTGATCGGCGTGATCGGGCCGACCCGCCTGAATTACGCGCGCGTCATTCCGATGGTCGACTACACCTCGAAGGTGGTCAGCAAGCTGCTGGGCGGCTGATAGGGTCGGCACGCTCGACCGTTATGGCTTGATTTTTCATGCGTCTGCCCTGATATCCGGGGCATCATGAGCGACAGCGACATCCATTCGCAGACCGAAGCCGAGGCTGTGGCCTCCGGCGATGCCGCCGCAGAGGCGGTCGCGGCCACGCCCAGGCCGTCGACCTCGCTCGACCGCGAACTGGCCGAGATGAAGGACCGGCTGTTGCGGGCGCTGGCCGACATGGAAAACATGCGAAAGCGCACCGAGCGCGAGGTCGCCGACGCCCGCGCATACGGCATCTCGGCGTTCGCCCGCGACATCCTCGGTGTCGCCGACAACATGCACCGCGCCATGCAGGCGCTCGAGGACGAACTCCGCGCCAAGGCCGACGACGCCACCAAGGCGCTGCTTGAAGGCGTGGAACTGACCGAGCGCGAGCTGATGAACGTGCTGGAAAAGCATGGCGTCAAGCGGATCGAGCCGCTCAATCAGAAGTTCGACCCGAACCGCCACCAGGCGATGTTCGAGGTCGAGGACCCGAGCGTGCCGTCCGGCACTGTCGTGCAGGTGATGCAGTCCGGTTATCTGATCGGCGAGCGCGTGCTGCGCCCGGCCATGGTCGCAGTCTCCAAGGGCGGCGCCAAGGCTGCCCCGGCATCGTCGGCGAACGACAACCCCACGCAATAAGGTCTGGTTTGGCCTCGTCCTGAGGAGCACTCGCCATAAGCGCGAATTACGCGCGTCTTCGACGCGCCCTGCGGGCGCTCCTCAGCCTGAGGCCCAGGCCTAATCAAACTCAGCCTTACCGCGGCTCCAGACCGTCGCGCACGGCGCGGAAGCGGGTGAACATCTCGCTCCACCGGTCCTTGGGTGAAAATCCAACAATGCGCAGATAAGCGCCGGTGCCGAAGCGAAGCCACTGCACGATCTCGATCTCACCGCCGCTCTGGGAATCCTTGGCCTGCGCCCGCACCTCGTAGCCGGGCTGGCCGCCGATTCGCATCGGCTCCGCGCTGGTGATGCGGAAATCCTTGAACGGCGGCAGCCCGCTCATGGAGTCGCGGGCGAACTGATCGCGGTCGCGGGCATCGACGGGACCGCCGGGCGAGGCCGCGATAATGAGTTGCGGCTGCTCGGTCGCCTCCAGCACGTCCTTCGGGCCTTCGGTCAGTTGCACCGCGGCGCCCGGTACGACGCGGACAACGCGCAAGCCTGCCGTGTCGCTGACCTGGAACGGCACGAGCTTAAGCTGCTCGGCGTCCGGCACGGTTGGCCGCGTGGTGAGAGTGAGCAGCGTGGCGCGGATCACGTCGTCAGAATAAGGCGCCGGCGCCGGTATCGGAGTTTCCATCGACACCAGCGCGGTGATGTTGTCGATCGGCACGATCATTAGCCACTTGCGAATCCGGGTCTTACCAGCGCTCTGGCGCACCACCGTCAGGAGAGCGTTGGTGTTGCCGAGCTTCAGTGTCTCGCGCTTTTCCACCGCCATGCCCTGCTTGCGCATCGCCTCGTTGGTCATGGTCTTTTCGATGGTGGCGAAGGCGCTGGGCGGCAGCGCCACCAGCCGGACGAATACGCCGTTGCGCTCATCTTCGAAGCCCGAGAACGTCTTGGCAGCCTGGAGCGGGAACGGCGGCACCAAGCCAAGCCGCGATGCGGTCGGGAAAACCGCGTCTGCCGCGTGGGCAGACGTCGGCAGCGAGGCCAGCACCGCAAAGGCCGCCAGCACTCGAAACACCTTAGCCAACACCCGGTCGGGGTTCATCGGTCCGATATGCGGCCCCGTTAAGCGAAACTCAACCCTGTTGGGCCAAATGTGGCAGGTTCAGTCCCTCCGAACCGGCGGCCTTCGATGCCCAACAACCTGCTGCGCCAGCCTAATTTCGCTGCGCCGGTGGCGTTGACAGGACTGCTTCTGGGGCAACTGCCGCCGAAGATCGTCGCGACCGATGCCCGCTGCAAGACGAGATCGTAGCCATGACCATTGTCGACACGCAGCTCCGGGCCGGCGAAGAGTATGATGAGATCGCACCGCCGCGCTCGATCGGCGAGCGGCTCGCCATTGCGGCGCGAGACCGCATCTACGACGACATGATCCGGCATTGCCGTCCGGGCCGCGACGACGCGATCCTGGACGTCGGTGTGTCCGATGTGGTGACCGACGCCGCCAACATGATGGAGCGGAAGTATCCGTATCCGGAGCGGATTACCGCCGTCGGCCTGGGCGATGGGCAGGCCTTCCGGGCCGCCTATCCGAAGGTGGTGTACCGGCGGATCAGGGCCAATCGGCCGCTGCCGTTCGCCGACAAGGCATTTGATGTCGCGGTCTCCAACGCGGTGCTCGATCATGTCGGCAGCGGCGCCAACCAGGCGGCATTCGTGCGCGAACTCTGCCGGGTCGCGGACCGGGTCTTCATCAGCGTGCCGAACCGGTATTTCCCGGTCGAGCATCACACCATGATTCCGCTTCTGCATTTCTGGCGCGGCACGTTTTCGCTGGTCTGCCGGTGCCTTCGCAAGTCCCATTGGGCGGATGAACGTAATCTGATCTTGATGTCGGAGGGCAGCCTTGCCGCGCTGGCGCCCGCCGGGACGACCCCGCTAATCGGCCGCACCGGCATTGCGCTCGGCCGCTTCAGCTCCAACCTCTACCTCAGCCTAGCCGCCCCGGCCGGGCCGCCGCCGGCAAATGGCTCGTCCGGCCATCAAGTCCTTGCAGCGCAAGGGGCCTCTCCTATATGAGCCAAGACGCCGCACCCGCGGCGAATCGTTAATTTGGGGGCCGGGTAAGGGCGCCTTTCGAGGGCTCAGCCGGCCTGCCGTGAAAGAGAGGTACATCATGGGCAAGGTCATCGGCATCGACCTCGGCACCACCAATTCCTGCGTCGCAGTGATGGAAGGCAAATCGCCCCGCGTGATCGAGAATGCGGAGGGCATGCGCACCACACCCTCGATCGTCGCTTTCACCGATGACGGTGAGCGGCTGGTCGGCCAGCCCGCCAAGCGACAGGCGGTCACCAATCCGGAGAAGACCATCTTCGCGGTCAAGCGCCTGATCGGACGGCGCTACGACGACCCGATGGTCGAGAAGGACAAGAAGCTCGTCCCCTACAAGATCAGCAAGGCCTCGAACGGCGACGCCTGGGTCGAGGAGGAAGGCAAGCAATATTCGCCCTCGCAGATTTCCGCGTTCATCCTTCAGAAGATGAAGGAGACGGCGGAAGCAAATCTCGGGCAGAAGGTCGATCAGGCGGTCATCACCGTTCCGGCCTACTTCAACGACGCGCAGCGCCAGGCCACCAAGGACGCCGGCAAGATCGCCGGCCTCGAGGTGCTGCGCATCATCAACGAGCCGACCGCCGCTGCGCTGGCCTACGGCCTCGACAAGCAGAAGCAGGGCATGATTGCCGTTTATGACCTCGGCGGCGGCACCTTCGACGTGTCGATCCTCGAGATCGGCGACGGCGTGTTCGAGGTCAAGTCCACGAACGGCGACACGTTCCTGGGCGGCGAAGACTTCGACATGCGGCTCGTGAGCTACCTGGCCGACGAATTCCAGAAGACCCAGGGCATCGATCTGCGCCGCGACAAGCTTGCGCTGCAGCGGCTGAAGGAAGCCGCCGAGAAGGCGAAGATCGAGCTCAGCTCCACCACGCAGACCGAGATCAACCTGCCGTTCATCACGGCCGATGCGTCGGGTCCGAAGCATCTGACCATGAAGCTCACCCGCGCCAAGTTCGAGGCGCTGGTCGACGATCTGGTGCAGAAGACGGTCGAGCCGTGCCGGCAAGCGTTGAAGGACGCCGGTGTCAGCGCGGCCGAGATCAACGAGGTGGTCCTGGTCGGCGGCATGTCGCGCATGCCAAAGGTCCAGGAGGTCGTGAAGCAGTTGTTCGGCAAGGAGCCGCACAAGGGCGTCAACCCCGACGAAGTCGTTGCGGTGGGTGCGGCCATTCAGGCCGGCGTGCTGCAGGGCGACGTCAAGGACGTGCTGCTGCTCGACGTGACCCCGCTGTCGCTCGGCATTGAGACACTGGGCGGCGTGTTCACCCGCCTGATCGATCGCAACACCACGATCCCGACCAAGAAGGGCCAGGTGTTCTCGACCGCCGAGGACGGCCAGACCGCGGTCACCATCCGCGTGTTCCAGGGCGAGCGCGAGATGGCGGCCGACAACAAGATGCTCGGCCAGTTCGACCTGGTCGGCATCCCGCCGGCGCCGCGTGGCGTGCCGCAGGTCGAGGTCACGTTCGACATCGACGCCAACGGCATCGTCAACGTGTCGGCCAAGGACAAGGGCACCGGCAAGGAGCAGCAGATCCGCATCCAGGCTTCCGGCGGTCTCAGCGAGGCCGACATCGAGAAGATGGTGAAGGACGCCGAGTCCCACGCCGAGGAGGACAAGAAGCGCAAGGCCGAGGTCGAGGCGAAGAACCACGCCGAGGCTCTGGTCCACTCGACCGAGAAGGCGCTGGCCGAGCACGGCTCCAAGGTCGGCGAGCCTGAGCGCAAGGCGATCGAGAATGCGATGGCGGACCTGAAGGAAGCCCTCAAGGGCACCGACGCCGACGCCATTTCGGCCAAGACCAATACGCTGGCGCAGGCTTCGATGAAGCTCGGCGAGGCGATGTACAAGGCGCAGCAGGAAGGCCAGCCGGGCGCCGGCGGGCCGGACGGTGCAGCGCCGGGCGGCGGCGAGCCGGGCAAGAAGGAAGACGTGGTCGACGCGGAGTTCACCGAGGTCGACGACGACAAGAAGAAATCCGCCTGATCTGGCCGGGACGTCAGGTCATGGGCGAAACCAACTGAAAGCGCATCGGCCCGGTGTCATAACGCCGGGCCGTTTGCTACGGGTAGGGTCGGGGCTGACCGGAGACGGAACGAGGGTTTGGGATGCCGGCAACGGCGAAGCGCTGCTACTACGAAACGCTGAGCGTTCAGCGGACCGCGACCGACGCCGAGCTGAAGGTCTCGTACCGCAAGCTCGCGATGCAGTTTCATCCCGACCGCAACGCCGGTGACAAGGAAAGCGAAGTCCGCTTCAAGGAAATCAACGAGGCCTACGACGTCCTGAAGGACGAGCAGAAGCGTGCCGCCTACGACCGCTTCGGCCACGCCGCCTTCGAGCAGGGCGGCGGCGGGCACGGCTTCGGCCAGGACTTCGGCTCGGCATTCGCCGATATCTTCGAGGGCATCTTCGGCATGGGTGGCGCGCGTCAGCGCAGCTCCGGCCGCGAGCGTGGGGCTGACCTCCGCTTCAACATGGAGATCACGCTCGAGGAGGCTTACGCTGGCAAGACCGCGCAGATGCGGCTGCCAACGTCGGTGACCTGCGAGACTTGCTCCGGCACTGGCGCCAAGGCCGGCACCAAGCCGAAGACCTGTCAGCACTGCAACGGCCACGGCCGCATCCGCCACACCCAGGGTGGCTTCTTCACGCTGGAGCGCACCTGTCCGATCTGTCAGGGCCGCGGTCAGGTGATCGAGGATCCGTGCGCATCATGCGCGGGCTCGGGCCGTGTCACACGCGAGCGCACGCTGTCGGTCAACATTCCGCCCGGCGTCGAGGACGGCACCCGCATCCGACTCGCCAACGAGGGCGAAGCCGGCGTGCGCGGTGGGCCGGCCGGCGACCTCTATATTTTCCTTTCGCTTGCCGCGCACGACTTCTTCCAGCGCGATGGCGCCGATCTGCACTGCCGGGTGCCGGTGTCGATGGTGACGGCTGCGCTCGGCGGCGAGTTCGAAGTGCCCTCCATCGACACCAGCAAGGCGAAGGTCAAGGTGCCCGCGGGAACCCAGTCGGGGCGGCGGTTCCGCCTGAGCGGCAAGGGGATGCCGGTGCTGCGTTCCAAGCAGACCGGCGACATGTACGTGCAGGTCGTGGTCGAGACGCCGCAAAGCCTCACCAAGCGCCAGCGCGAACTGTTGGCCGAATTCGAAAAGCTGTCCTCCCAGGAAACCCAGCCGGAAGCGTCCGGCTTTTTCGCCCGGGTCAAGGACTTTTTCGGTAGCAATGCCTGACCCTTGGGCGGTCGGTGGATCGGCCGGGAACCAACCACTATCCTCTGGCTTGCCTCGCCGTTACCGACTAAAGTCCTTTTGTCTGTCGTATTGGTGTCACAGTCTTCCCGCCCATGCCCATTGTCGCCTTGCAAATGCTTGAAAAGAAGATTGAAAGGCGAATCCGTCTTCTGGAGCGCAAGGGCAGTCTCCGTTTTCTCGACGAGGTGGCGTTCATCCGCCACTGGATCGACAAGCCGCTCTCGATGGGGGCGGTCACTCCGTCCGGCAAGATGCTGGCTCGTGCCATGGCGCGTTGCGTCGATCCCGAGGTGGCCGGCCCGGTGATCGAACTCGGCTCCGGCACCGGCGCCGTGACCAAAGCGCTGGTCGAGCGCGGCGTCGAGCCGTCGCGGCTGGTGCTGGTCGAATTCAATCCGTCGTTCTGCCGGTTGCTGCGCACGCGCTATCCCGATGCCACGGTGATCCAGGGCGACGCCTATCGCATCCATCATCTGCTCGGCGGCCTGATGAAAGAGCCCGCTGCGGCGGTGGTGTCGGGTCTGCCGTTGCAGACCAAACCGTTCAAGCAGCGCGTCTCGCTGATCGACGAGGCCTTCACACTGATGGCGCCGGATGCGCCCTTCGTGCAGTTCACCTACGCCATGGTGACGCCGATCCCGAAGCGTCCCGAGATCACCGCGCACGCTCCCGAGCTGATCTGGCAGAATCTGCCGCCGGCGCGGGTCTGGGTGTACCGCAAGAGCTGAACCACCAAGCTATGAATTTCGTTCGTCATGGCCGGGCTCGTCCCGGCCATCCACGTCTTACTTGCTTGCTAAGCAAGACGTGGATGCCCGGCACAAGGCCGGGCATGACGTGTATAGTTCGTGCCATGCGGATTGCTGACGCAATGCGGGAGATGGCGTGATGGACCCGCGCGACCGCCTGATCGTTGCCCTCGATGTGCCGTCGGTGGCCTCGGCCGAGGCCATGGTCGAAAAGCTCGGCGCTGCCGTGTCGTTCTACAAGATCGGCTACCAGCTCGCCTTCGCCGGGGGCTTGGGCTTTGCCGAAACGCTGACCCGCAGCGGCAAGAAGGTGTTTGTCGATCTCAAGCTGCACGATATCGGCAACACCGTGGCCAAGGGCGTGGAGAGCGTGGCCAAGCTCGGCGCGACTTTCCTTACGGTGCACGCCTATCCGCAGACCATGCACGCCGCGGTCGACGCGCGCAAAGGCTCGGGCCTGCGCATTCTCGCCGTCACCGTGCTGACCTCATACGATGACGCCGACCTCGCCGCCGCCGGCTACGATTTCACCGTGCCGGAGCTGGTCGCCGAACGTGCCGCGCAGGCCCGCGACATCGGCGTCGACGGCTTGGTCTGCTCGGCCGAGGAGGCGGGAAGGCTTCGCGGCATCGCCAGCGCCGGCATGGTGTTGGTGACGCCGGGCATTCGTCCGGCCGGCGCCGACAAGGGCGACCAGAAGCGCATCATGACGCCGGCGGCCGCGATCGCCGCGGGCGCCGACTACCTCGTGGTAGGCCGTCCGGTTGTGTCGGCGCCCGACCCGAAGGCCGCCGCCACGGCGATCGTTGCGGAAATCGCCGGCTCGGCGCGATAGGGGAAAGCGCATGCCGAAGGGCTACTGGATCCCGCACCTCGACGTGCACGACATGAAGGGCTTCCAGGCCTACCGCGATCTGGCCGACGCCGGACACAAGAAATTTGGCTCAAAGCTCTTGGTGCGTGGCGGACGGCGCGAGGTCGTCGAAGGCCACATGCGGTCGCGCAACGTGCTGCGCGAGTTCAACTCCTATGACGAGGCGTTGGCCTATTATCACGGGCCGGACTACTCGAAGGCGCATCCGCTGCGTGAGCCGTTCTCAGAATGCGATTTCATTATCGTCGAAGGCTGCGACGATGCGGCGCCGGACAGCGGCCCGCCGGCCGCTCCGCTCAAAGGCTACTGGATTGGCCATCTCGATGTGACGGAGCCCGAGGGCTACAAGCGCTATCAAGCGGCCTACCATGAGCCGTTCCGCAAGTTCGGCGCGCGCTTCCTGGTGCGCGGCGGCCGCTATCAGGTGAGGGAGGGGCGGGCGCGCTCGCGCACCGTCGTGCTGGAATTTCCAAGCTACGAAGCCGCGCTCGGCTGCTATCGTTCGCCGGAATACCAGGCGGCGCTGGCGTTGCGCGACGGTAAGGCCGACATCGACCTTGTGATCATTGAAGGATACGGCGGACGGTAACGGAGCGAGCGATGGCGAAGGGTTATTGGATCGGGCGCGTCGAGGTGAACAACGAGCAGGGCTATAAGCCTTACGCCGACGCCAATCCGGCGATCTTCAAGAAGTTCGGCGCCAAGTACGTCGTGCGCGGCGGCAAGTATGAGGGCGTGGAAGGCCAGAGCCGTTCCCGCAACGTGGTGATTGAGTTTGCCGACTATGCCACCGCGGTGGCCTGCTACAACTCGCCGGAATATCAGGCCAATCTCAAAATCCGCCAGGCCAACGCGATCACCGATCTGCTCATCGTCGAGGGCTACGACGGTCCGCAGCCCTAGATTTTTTTCAAAACCGAGGGGGCGTTATGCGTACGATTTTTGCGTGTCTTTTCGTCCTGTTGTTCGGAGCAGCCGCACTGGCGCAATCCGCCACGCCCGAGCAGAAGGCGCAGCTCGCGCCGTCCGGAAAATTACGTGCCGCTGTGGTGACGATCCCGTTCCTGGCGAAGCAAAGCGCGGACGGCCAGCTCACCGGCGTCGCTGCC
>Ga0310810_10005030_pt1 | contig 14722 bp, 19 predicted proteins | sample NCmetagenome_FD_207641 | JGI IMG/M metagenome (GOLD analysis project Ga0310810, IMG submission 207641) | Soil microbial communities from experimental microcosm in Duke University, North Carolina, United States - NC | ecosystem: Engineered > Artificial ecosystem > Soil microcosm > Unclassified ... | reverse complement strand
GATCATGGCCACCGGCGATCTGAACGAGTACAAGATTCAGGAGCTGATGGCTGCCCGCGTACCTATTGACGTTTTTGGAGTGGGTACAGAACTGGCCACCTCCGCCGACGCGCCCTCCCTGGGCGTAGTCTACAAGCTGGTGGAACTGGAGGAAGCCGGCGCGCTTCGCTATCCGGTAAAACTCAGTCATGACAAGCAAACACTTCCGGGCGCAAAACAGATCTTTCGGCACTCCGATCATGACGTGCTGGCGCGCGCCAGCGAATGTATTGCGTGCGGCGAATCCGGAGTATGCGAGGCGCTGCAGCGTCCGGTGATGATCGGCGGCCAGCTGGTGGAAGCGCTGCCGGCGATCGCCGAGGCCCGGAGCTATGCGTCGGAATCGCTGAGCCGGCTGCCGGCCACGTGTCTGAGCCTGTTCGCCGCTGAATCCGCCTGGCGCGTGGATATCAGTCCGGAGCTTTCCGCGTTGTACAAGACTGTAAGTAAGGACGCAGCGGTATGACGGTCTTTTTCGATGTTTTTGTGGATGTGGACACGCAGCTGGATTTCTTGTACCCCGCGGGCGCGCTATACGTTCCGGGCGCGGAATCCATCGTCCCACAAGTGGCCGCGCTCAACCGTTACGCTTCCGAACATGGCATTCCCGTAATCTCTACCGTGGATGCGCACACGGAAAACGATCCGGAGTTTCGCGATTGGCCCCCGCACTGCGTCGCGGGAACCGCTGGACAGCGTAAGCCCGCAGCTACTTTGCTCGAGCCCCGAACGGTGATCCCCAGCAATCTTCAAGCGTTTGACGTTCAGGACGCCCGGCAGATTCTGCTCGAAAAACAATCTGTCGATTGCTTCGCCAACCCGAACCTGACCGCTCTGCTCGACCAGCTGAGCGTCAAGAGTTGCGCCGTCTACGGAGTGGTCACCGAGATCTGTGTGAAAAATGCGGCCCTGGGCCTGCTGCGATCCGGCCGTAAGGTGACCCTGGTAACCGATGCGGTGCGCAGCCTGGATGAGGCAAAATCGGCCCAATTCTTCCAGGAATTCGCGGCCGCCGGGGGCCAGCTGGCCACCACGGAACAGATCACCGGAATACCCCCGACGGACTAAGATCTAATGCCCCGAGAGATTTACCCCCTCTTCGCCACTAACAGGTTGGACGAACGACTGTCCTCCTCCAAACCGTGGACTTGGCGTTCCGTCTGGGTCGCGCTGACCTTATCCGGCGCTCTCAGGTGGAACGCCTATTTTCATTCACCCCCCAAATCGCATACCCTTTAAGTTACAGGAGCCCAAAGGCTTGCGCGTCAAGGAAATAGCCGCCTGGCTGGAAGCGCCCTGGGAGGGCGAAGGAGACCGCGAAATCCGCCGCGTGGCGCCGCTTGAGGACGCTGGCGAGGAGGATCTTTCGTTCGTGACCCATGGGCGCGCCGCTAAATTAGCCACCGCGTCCCGCGCCGCCTGCCTGGTGGTTCCCGCCGATTTCCTGAACGCAACCAGCCGCACGGTCATCCGGACTCACGATCCCAGGGCGGCGGTGGCTCGCGCCATACCGAAGCTGCATCCTCATGCCGAGCCGTCCCCGGGCGTCCATCCAACTGCAGTGTTGGGCCCCGGCGCCGTGATCGGCAAAGGCGCCTCCATCGGTCCCCTGGTGAGTATTGGCGCGGGCGTGCATATTGGCGAAGGCACCTCCATCGGAGCCGGGTCGATCGTCGGGGATTATGTCCGCATCGGCGGGCACTGCGTGCTGCATGCGCGTGTCACTCTGTATCACGAAGTGACCGTGGGGAATCACGTGGTCCTCCATTCGGGCTGCGTCATCGGAGCCGACGGCTTCGGTTTTGTCCTGACCAAGGGAGCTTACGAAAAATTTCCGCAGGTAGGCTCGGTGGTGATCGGCGATCGCGTGGAGATTGGCGCGAACTGCTGCGTCGACCGGGCGGCCCTGGGCGTCACCTCCATCGGCGAAGGCACCAAGCTCGATAACCTGGTGCACATCGCCCACAACTGCCGCATTGGGCGGCATGTGGTGATTGCGGCGCAGACGGGTCTCTCCGGGGGCGTGGTCGTCGAGGATTACGCCGTGATCGGCGGGCAGGTGGGGATCGGCGATAAAGCGCGAATCGAATCACGCGCCGTGCTCGGTTCGGGAAGCGGCGTGCTGACGTCGAAGATCGTGCGGGCGGGGCAAGTAATGTGGGGCACGCCGGCGCGGCCCCTGAAGCAGTACCTGGAGCAGTTGGCGGTGCTCTCCCGCCTGGCAAAAAAGCGCGGCCGCAAGCAGGACTAGCGCAATCAGCGCGGCCAATCCAGCTCTTCGGTTACGCGTAGCCCCGCGTCGAGATACACCACCAGCCGAAAATGAACCTTGCCGGAGGTGTTGCGGTAGACCATGTTTCCGTTGCTCAGGTTGGCGCGATCCAGCTCGACGCGCTTGGTTTCTCCGCCATCGTCGATCTCCAGCACACCGTTGCTCGCCGAGCGAACGGCCAGCGCGGCGGGATTCCAGTGAACCGTCAGGTTCTGCCCGGCGCGCTCCACCTCCAGCGATAAAGCGAAATCGGAAGCGCGGCGCGGCGCGGTGATGCGCGAGGCTTCGTAGCCCAGCAGGACTCCCAAGAGCAAGAAGACGAAGGCCGCCACCATCCACATCCCGGAGCGCGATCGCGCTGAGACATGCGGCGCCGGCGACTCCTCCGGTGACGGCTCGAGGGGCTCCGCGGAAAAAATTCGCCCGCTGCTCGGTGCGAAAGAAAAGGAACCCGGCCGCGCCTCCGGCTCCTTCCCCTTGGACGTCTTTTCCTGGCGGGTCTCTTGCAGCGTCGGGCGCCGCGGCGGCTCCTCCCCGGTCATTTCCCAGCGGCGGAATGGGAATTCGAGCGGCGTGGCGGCCGGGAACGCGCCGTTTTCGCGAAAAAAGAAGCCCGCGGTGCTCGGCTTGGTGGCGAACGGCCTCACCAGCAGTGCGACCTGCTTGGGCAACGGAAAATACTGATCCAGCAGACCAATATCTTCGGGCGAGAGAGCGAGTCCGTCGCGAGTGTGACTGCGGTAGTAGCCGACTGCATAAGTGCGGCCCGCGTTATTCGGACTGCGGCGCTCGCACACCTCGTCGAACAACATGCGCTCGTATTCGGTCAGCAGGTAGGAGGGTCCACGGACATATCTGCAAGGAACCGGCTCGAAATCTTCGATGCGAATCGTGCTGGCCGCGCCGGGCTCCGCGGGATCCGTAATAACGCCGACCAGGATGCCGCCGACCTCTGCGCCGCGCTTGGGTACGGCTCCAAATCCGCGCATGATCTCGGCTGACATACGGTCAACCACGTCCAGTTGCAGATGGACCACAACCGGCTGACCCGGGGCTTGCCACACGAAGGTTCCGGGCACGCCTTGTGTCGCTGGGTCCATTTCAGTTAAGGTTTCATGGTACTACGATGACTGCTGCGCTCTATCTGGTCGCGACGCCGATCGGCAATCTGGAGGACATCACGCTGCGCGCCTTGCGAGTGCTGCGCGAAGCCGATCTGATCGCCTGCGAGGACACCCGCCAGACCGGCAAACTGCTGGCGCATTTTGGTATCGATAAACCCATGGTCAGCTATCACGACCACAATGAAGCCGCGCGCACGCGGGAACTCGTCGCGAAGCTGGAAGCCGGCGCGAATATCGCGTTGGTCTCGGATGCGGGCACCCCTCTGGTGTCCGATCCGGGATACCGGCTGGTGACCGCGGTGATCGCGGCGGGCATCCCCGTGGTCCCCGTGCCCGGCGCATCGGCGGTCCTGGGCGCGCTGGCGGCGGCCGGCCTGCCGACCGACGCGTTTCGCTTCTGCGGATTTCTTCCGGCCAAAGCCGGTCAGCGAAAAAAAGCCTTGGAAGAACTTCGGGGAGAAGACTGCACGATGATCTTCTACGAAGCACCGCATCGGATCTTGGATACGTTGACGGACGTTGCGGCCGTGTACGGCGAGCGTCCCGTAGTGATTGCGCGGGAACTCACCAAGCTGCACGAAGAATTCCTGCGCGGCACGGCCGGCGAGGTTCGTGCTCAGCTCGCCGCACGGGCGTCGGTGAAGGGCGAGATCGCGTTAGTGATCGGCAAAGGCGCGGCAGCCTTGCCGGATACACCCATCGATCAAGCGGTCCGCGAACTGGAACAGAAAGGCGTGCCGCGCATGGACGCCATCAAGCAGGTGGCGCGCGAGCGGGGGCTATCTAAACGCGAGGTCTATAAGACCATTACCGGTTGACGGGCGGTCTTCGCGCCGGAGGGCAGCATCCCTCTGCACATGCGGAATGATCTCGGTCGATCATTTCGGCAATCATCTCGATCATGGCCGGATGTGTCCCCACCGTACCGGCGCGGACCATTCTCACACCCAGCTGGTCGCATACCGCGCGTGCCTCGGTATCCAGATCGTAGAGTACTTCCATGTGATCCGACAGGAACCCGATCGGCACGACAACCACGTCAGAGCGAATCTCGCCTAAATACGCCCTGACATCGGGTTCAAGCCAGAGCTGACCAGGCGGTCCGCTACGGCTCTGATAGACCAGCTTCCATGAGTCCTGGCCGACGCTCCGCGCGACGGTCGCGCAGGCGCGCTCCAGTTCACTCACATAGGGACTCGACTCGACCATGGACATCGGCACGCTGTGCGCGGTGTACACCAGCCGCCCTTGCGGCAACTCACTCAAGGCAGCGCGCACGCGATCCGTCATCGCTTCGAGAAACCTGGGATGCGCTGAAAACGGCCCGATTTTATCGATCCTCAGTTCTCCGCGAAGTTCTCCACGAGCGCGTTCGATGTCCTCGATGTATTGCCGGCACCCCGAGTATGATCCGAATGCCGACGTGACGAACGCGACCGCGTGTCTGATTCCGTCGTGCTCCATTTGCCGCATCGTATCGGTCAGCATGGGGTGCCAGTTGCGGTTGCCCCAATAAATAGGCACTTTCACCACCGGCTTCAACGCCTCCATTAACGCCCGGTTCTGATCGTTGATGGGGCTGCGTCCGTCGAAGTGGTAATAATGCTCGGCGACCTCGAGCATTCTCTCGCGAGGAACATTCCGTCCGCGCAGGACGTTCTCGAGAAACGGAATGACATCCTCGTGTTTTTCGGGACCACCGAACGAGACGATCAATAATGCGTCGTATTTGGGCACAGTATCTCAGGCTAGCGCGGGTACGGATGCCCCCGCAGCGTCGTCAGCGCGCGATAGATTTGCTCCGCCAGTACCACGCGGGCGAGCTCATGCGGCATCGTCAGCGCCGACAGGGAGACTAGAACATCCGCCCTGGGCCTCCAGGCCTCCGGCAGCCCGTCGGCACCCCCAATGATGAATACCAGATCGCGGTCGAACAGCGCCGTGAGCTTTTTAGAATCGAGCACCTTGCCAGCGGGATCGAGCAGAATTTTGCGGGCGGCAGAATGCTTCCCCCACGGATCAAAATGCCCTGGATGGATTTCGCGCATCTCGCAAGTGGCGAACCGGCCCGAGCGCTTGATGTATTCCTCGGCCATGGCGTTGGCGTGACGGTCGCGCGCTTTGCCGACGTAGTAAAGATAGATTTTCACTGCTTCCGGAAGAACTCGACGCCGCCCCGCGTTTCCGCCAGTTCCACTTTATCGCCGATTCTCACGCGCTCCCCCGCAATTCGCGCGGTCAAGCGTCCACCGCCGTCAAGCGACACGATGGCCAGCTGATAAGGAGCATCCGCCACAAACTCCGCCGGCGCTGCGTGCACCACGGTTTCCGTATAAATCACTCCCGTGCTCACATGCCCCCCAAAACAGTCACGACCGCGGTCGCACCCGATCCACCCAGGTTCTGCGCCAGCCCCAGGGAGTGGCGATTCAGCTGAAGCTCGCCTGCTTCGCCCCGAATCTGCAAAGCCACATCGCAAATCTGGCCGACTCCGGTCGCCCCTACCGGATGACCCTTGGCCTTCAACCCGCCGCTGGCGTTGATGGGACGCTCCGCGCGCAAGCACGTGCGGCCTTCAAGCGCGTACCATCCGCCCTGGCCTTTCTTGACAAACCCCAGGTCCTCGGTCGCCACAATCTCGGCGATGGTGAAACAATCGTGCACTTCGGCGAATTCGATGTCGCGGGCACTCACGTGCGCCATCTTGTAGGCTTTTTCCGCGGCCTCATGGACCGCCCAGAACGTCGTGATATCGGCCTTCGCATCCAAAGCCACGTAATCGGAGGTTTGCGCGATGCCCAGAATCCGCACCGGCTGATCGGTAAATTCCGACGCACGCTCCAGGGGCACAATGACCACGGCCGCCGCCCCGTCGCTGATCAGCGAGCAATCGAACACAGTGAGCGGCTCGGATATCATTTTGCCCGCCAGGGCCTGCTCCATGGTGATGACCTTGCGCATGTGCGCCAGCGGGTTTTTCGCGCCGTTGGCGTGATTCTTCACGGCCACGGCGGCCAGCTGCTCGCGCGTGGTCCCGTACTGATGCATGTGGCGCCGGGCAATCATCGCGAACAGTGCCGGGAAAGTGGCGCCCGCGCGGCCCTCGCCCGCCATGTCCCCCGCCCCGGCCAGGATTTCGGTGACCTTGGGAGTGGTCTGCGAAGTCATCTTCTCGACCCCTGCGACCAGGACGATATCGTTCAACCCGGCCGCTACGCTCGAAACCGCGTGGAAAAAGGCCGAGCCACCGGAGGCACAGGCCGCCTCGAAACGGGTGCAGGGTATACCGGTGAGCCCCAGGCTTCCCGCGATGTAGGGCGCCAGGTGATTCTGGCCGACAAACGACGGCCCTGCGAAGTTGCCGAGGTAGAAAGCCTCTATTTGTGAAGGACTTACGTCGGCGTCTGCCATGCACTTTTCACCGGCCTCCACCGCCAGTGAGCGCAGCGTCCGGTCCGGAAAGGCTCCGAACGCCGTTTTCCCGATCCCCACAACCGCAACCGGCCTCATATATCATTAGGATATCGTGACCGCCGATAGACTATAGACTGGCGGGCCGGAGTGCACGTTTGGGCATACTTCCGCGTCATCCGTATGCGGGGTGAATTGTCCCCAATATGGCAACGATGGCGACCAGTCTGCTAGTGGCCACTGAACGCGTGATGAGCGAAACGCCCGGATCCACCCGGTACGACGCGGCTCCGTTGTCTTCGGAGCAGCAGAACCGATTTGTGACCGAGAACATGCGCCGCGTGTTCCTGCTGATCTATCGCGTGGTGGGCAACGTCGCCGATGCGCAGGATCTGACGCAGGAAGCCTTTATCAAAGCTTTGCAGCGGCAGGACCAGCTTAAGGATCTGGAGAAAGCCGCGCACTGGCTTTCGCGCATCGCCACCAATACCGCCATCGATTTTCTGCGCCGCGCGGGACGCGTGAATTTCGCCGAGCTGGATAATCTGCCCGAACCAGTGTTGCGTTCGCATCAGGAAAGCCCGGAGCAGAGGGTCTTACGCACCGAACATCGGGAGCGCCTGGAAGCCGGCCTGGAAATCTTGACCGCGCGAGAGAAGATGGCTCTGCTGCTGCGCGACGTCGAGGATCTGCCTGCCGAGGAAGTCGCATTGCGGCTGAACTGCTCGAAAGCCACCGTGCGGTCGCACATCGCCAATGCGCGAGTGAAGCTGCGGCGGTATATGGAACGGAAGAAGATATGAGCCGGCATGTAGTTGAAACCGATCTGGCGCTATACGCCGCGGGCGATCTGCCTGTTTGGCGGAGCGCGCAGGTAAATCTCCACGTGCGCCGATGCGAGGAGTGCCGTGATCTGCTGGAAGCCCTGCGCGCGGATCGCAAAGAGCTCCGCCGGTCGGCCGACGATATGCCGGCCAATGTGGACTGGGATCAACTCGCGGCGGAAATGACAGCGAATATTCGCGTCGGGTTGGCGGCCGGTGAATGCGTTACGCCCCGCGAACGCAAGGTTCCGGCGATCTCCTGGCGTCCCGCAGCCATCGCCGCCGGACTGGTGATGCTGATGGCCGGGGCCTGGTGGCTGAATATCCCGCGCACCGACACGGAAGCGATCGGGCGCGCGATTCGCAACATGGCCACCGGAGGTCGGGCGATTTTGCCGCAGGAAGAAAGTGGTCCAGTGGTGGGAGCGTCTGCGTCGGGCGTCAAGCTGGTCGAAAACGGCGGGCAAATGGGGATCGAACAGAGCGGTTTGCACCCGGTGATGTACTCGGTGAGCACGCAAGGCTCGGCCAGCGCGCGCTACGTGGATCAGGAAACGGGGCAAGTGACGATTACGGCGGTATATGACCAATAAGATTTACATCGCTATTGCCGTGAGCGCTCTCTCCCTGCACGCGCAGGGGCTCAACCACAAAATCGATTTTCCCAAAGACTCGCCGGTCAGCGTGCTTTCGGCGGATTTCGGAAATTCGAACGCTACCGCGCGCGGCGCGAACCTCATTGAGGTCAATGCGGCCTTGTCTCTGCGCAATTCCGGCCAGAAGCGGATTCGCAGCATGACGCTGATGGTCAGCGCGCCGGATGCGGTTGGCAAAGGGTCGGTTTCGGTGCCAACGCTGGACGCCGGTCCCGGAGAGACGTTCTCCGTGCACATCGGCACGCGCCTGGTTCGGCCGCTGGCCGCGGGAAACCCGGTGGTCGAGGTGACGCTCGACGGCGTGCTGTTCGATGATTTGAGTTTCTTCGGGCCGGATATGCTGCACTCGCAGCGCTCCATGATCATGTGGGAGCTGGAGGCGCAACGCGACCGCAAATACTTCAAATCGCTGCTGGCCACGGCGGGCGCGGAAGGCCTTCGTAACGGAATGCTTTCGAGCCTGGCCCGTCAGGGAGACAGTTCCCAGCGCGGCGTGCAAATGGTGCGCGGCCGCGCCACCAACCTGGACGCGGAGCGCGAGACTCAATTTGCTTTTTTGGAAATCCCGGAATCTCCGGTGGAGGCTTCAAACGGAATGGCGCGGATCGGCGCGAGCCTGGCGGGTGCCCCGCGATTTGAAGTTCGGAACCGTTCCAATCGCGCCGTGCAGCATCTGGAGATTTCCTGGATCGTCAAAGACCAGCAGGGGCGCGAGTTTCTGGCGGCGTCCATGCCGGCCGATCTGAAGCTCGCGCCCAATCAGAGCGGGCAAGTGGCGCAGGATGCCGCCTTACGCTTCGACCGGCCCGTTTCCATCCAAAGCATGTCGGGATTTGTTTCGAGCGTCGAGTTCGCCGACGGAACGCAGTGGATTCCCAGCCGTAGTGCGCTGGATCAGCCCGGCCTGCGCCCTTTGGTCGCGCCCTCGCCCGAGGAACAGCGCCTTTCGCAGATCTACAACAAGCGCGGCCTGCAGGCGCTCATCGAAGAACTTAAAAAGTTCTAGCGAGCCCCGTATATGATGGGGTGTGATGTCTGCACCTCCCCTCGAAGTGGATCCCCAGGAAGTGAAACGGCGTCTCGACTCCGGCGAAAAGCTTCATCTGATCGACGTCCGCGAACCCCACGAGTTCGCACTGGCGAAAATCGCAGGCGGCACGCTGATCCCCATGCGCTCGATTCCCAGCGAGCTGCAGGATCTGGAAGCCCGCGCGGATGAAGGCACGCTGATCGTCTACTGTCATCACGGCGTCCGCAGCCTCAACGTGGCTCATTGGCTCCGCGAGCAGGGCGTCAGCGCCTGCCAAAGCATGGCCGGTGGAATCGACGCGTGGAGCCTGGGCATCGATCCCTCTGTTCCCCGTTATTAAATGCGAAAAGCTCCCCTGTATCTGGCGGGTGCGGCCGCGGCGACGACGGTGGTTTCGATTGCCTACAGCGAAATCCTGCTGGGCGCGGCCTTACTTGCCGTGTTGGCCGCGCGGAAATGGCGATGGCCGCCTGTCGTCTGGCCGGTAGCTCTCTGGATGACGTGGACGCTGGTTTCGCTGGCGGCTTCAGGCCACGCACAAGATGGGCTGCCCCAGGTGAAGAAGTTCTACGTCTGGCTGATGCTGTTCGTTGTGTTCTCGGCTCTCCGGACGCTGGCCCACGTTCGCTGGGTCACGCTGGCATGGGCGGCCGGAGCGACGCTGTCGGCCCTGTGGGGTTTCGGACAATTCGTGCACATCTACCGCACCACGCCGGTATTTTTTTATTACGCCTATTCCAACGGCACTCGCATCACCGGCTTCGCCGATCATTGGATGACGTTCAGCGCGCTCCTCATGATGGCGCTGCTGATGACCGGGGCGATGCTGCTGTTCTCGAATGACCGGCGGCGATCTGCATGGCTACTGCCCGCGCTCGCGATCATCGGAGCGGGACTTTTGCTCTCCTTCACGCGCAGCATGTGGGTGGGAAGCGTCGCCGGCGCGGTGTGGCTGCTGTGGTGGCGAAAGAGGTGGCTGGTCATTGCCATACCCGTCGTCATCGGGATCATCTTGCTGGCGAATCCCTTGCAGGTGCGCGAACGCGTACTGTCCAGCGTCCGCGCCCAACCAGGTGTTCTGGATTCGCGCGCGCATCGCGCCGCGTTGCGCCGCGTGGGTTGGGAAATGATCCGGGCTCACCGGATCGTAGGCGTCGGGCCGGAACAGGTGGGCCCGCAGTTCAAGGATTATCTTCCTGCCGACCTGCCTCATCCCTTCCCCCCGGAATGGTACAAGGAACATCTGCACAACATCTACGTGCATTTCGCGGCGGAGCGAGGGTTGCCGGCGCTGGCCGCGCTGCTCTGGTTCCTGGGCCAGGCGCTGTTCGATTTTTGGCGCGCGCTGCGACGCCTGCCGCGCGACTCAGAGGCCCGCTGGGTGCTGCATGGCGCCATTGCGACGATCATCGCGGTGATGGCCTCGGGCTGGACCGAACTGACACTCGGCCATAGCCAGGTCCTGGAGATGTTTTTAGCGGTCGTCGCCTGCGGGTATGTCGCCGTCGACTCCTCGCAGAACTCACTTGGGCCAGGCGCTAACTCTTAATTCCCTCGAAAGCCTGCTCGATTTCGCGTTTCGCGTCCGGAGTGATCGTGGTCAGAGGCAAGCGCGTCGGACCTCCGTAGTAGCCCTTCAGATCCATCGCATACTTCAAGCCGGGGATTCCGTAGGTGGTCGCGCAGAGCTTCGCGGCGCATGCGATCCGGCTCTGCCAGTCCGCGGCCGCCTCGGGCTCGCGCGTGCGATGAGCTTCAAAGATACTGATGCAGGCGTATGGGATGGCGTTGGCCACCGCGAGGATGGCTCCGGGGCATCCGGCGGCCAGAGAATCCGCCAACACGCCGGCCGAGCCCGTGAGGACCTGGAAACCCGGTTGTACAGCCGCGAGGAATCGCTTGGTGCCTTCCAGATTTCCCGAGCTGTCTTTCATTCCGATGATATTAGGGTGCTCGGATAGCGTGGCGACGGTTTCGGGTGTAAGATCGATGCCGGTCACTTGCGGGAAATGATACAGCAGGATGGGAATCTTAGCCTGATCCGCCACCGTGCGGAAGAATAAGACCTGCGTCTCCATGCGGCTCATCAAGCCCCTGAAATAGTGCGGAGCCAACACAAGTCCAGCCTTGTAGCCCAGGTCCGCAGCACGGTTCGTGAGCCGGACGGATTCGCGAACGCTCTCGGCGCCGGAGCCTGCAATCAGGATCTTGTCAGACGCGGCGTACTGCGCCGCCCACTCCCACACCTGAAGCTTTTCTTCGGTCGAGAGGTAAGGGCTTTCCCCGGTCGAGCCCGCGACTAAATATCCTGCGAGGCCCGTGCGATTCCACTTTTCGATGTTGTGCTGGACTTTGACCTTGTACAGATCACCGTTATGGTCGAAGGGGGTCGTGATGGCGGGAAAAATACCTTGGAGTTTCATGGGAACAACTGTGGCGGAGCCTGGGGGCCCCGCCCACCAGCAAAGCGCCTACTTCAAGTACAAGAAAACGATGGCCAGCCCATAAATGGTCAGCGTCTCGATGAAGACCAGACCTAGAATAAGTGCAAACCGGATTCCGCCGGATGCTCCGGGGTTGCGGGCCATGGCTTCGGCCGCTCCAGCGACCGCCTTCCCTTGTCCAATTCCGCACAGGCCTCCGGCGATCCCCAAACCTAGCATGGCTCCGAGGAATTTCACTTCTCCAGGTCCCATGCCCGATGTGCCGGGAGTCTGCCCGAACATCGGGCAAGCAACCAACAAAAACAGGGCTGCCAGCAGCAGCGTCTTCTTGTTAACCATTCGCGTGTACCCTCTCTTTCGTATTAAATTGCGCCGAGGAGGTGGTTCCGGGCTGTCCTGGGGGATCAGTGGCTCACACTCGACGCCATAATGCCGCTATAAAAATTAGTGTTCGTGCGAAGTTGCCATACTCACGTAGATCATCGTGAGCAAAGAAAAAACGTAGGCCTGCAAAAACGCCACAAAAACGTGCAAGCCCATAAAAAGTACCGGGACAACCAAGTAGGTCAGACCGATAAAAGCGTTAGTAATCTGCTCGCCGGCAAGCATATTGCCATAGAGACGAACCGTGAGCGAAAGCATGCGCGCGAAGTGTCCGATGATTTCTATAAAAATCATGAGCGGCGCCAGCCAGATCACCGGCCCCAGAAAATGCTTCATGTACTGCAGGGGCCCAAGTTCGTGCACGCCCATTACGTGATAGTAAATCCATGTGGAGAGCGCTAGCCCGGCGGGAACGGCAACCTCCATGGTGGGCGATTCGAAGATCGGAATAATGCCGATCAGATTCATGGCCAGGACAAAAATAAATATAGTTCCGAAGAATGCCGAGTACTTCTCAGGATGATGGATCCCGACTTCGGAGGCCTGGGTCTTCAGGAAGCCGTATAACAATTCGAAAATATGTTGGAGCTTCCCGGGCTTGTCTGACGACAAGCTCGACCGAACCGTGGCAGCGAGTGCCATCAGGAGCACCACGACCAGTAACTCCATAACAATCCAATTCGCCCACGGACGGGCTGGGTTCTCGGCGTGAATGTTGAACACATTCAGGATCGCGTTGGCGATACCGGCAAGGTAGTCGTTAAACAGGGCGGTCAGCCACAGTTCATGTTCTGGCATGCAAAATTAACTCGTAGAGAATTTCCAGGATCACCGCTGCGAATGCCGCCAAAAGTCCCGCCAACACGGCTACTGGGGCGATTCCAAGAATCCTCACTATAACATAGGCGGCGACGCCGACGATTGCATAGCGCAGTGCGATTAACACGCCCCAACCACCCGCTTTCCGAGCGGACGCGCCCATCACGTGAGCCAATCCTCTGAGGAGCTCGAAATTGACGTAGGAGATACCGGCCCCGGCGAGGAATCCGGCGGCGGCTCCCCGCCCGCGTGCGAGGAACACGGCTGCCGTCCCCAGCACACCGACCAAAAGCGTGAGGTATTTGATGCGGGTCAGCGCGCGGTCATAATCGAACGCGCTCATGCGGCGTCGCGGCCCAGGATGCGGATCAACTGCACGATGCCCGATATCACACCCAGAACCAAAAGGATAAGACGCAAAAAGGTCGTCGAGAACAGATAGTCGAGGCCATAGCCGAGCAGATAGCCGGCCAAGGCGCTGGCCGGCATCAGCATGATGACGGGAGAATAGCGCGCCATCAGGCGGAAGAAATCGTTCTCTTGCTTCTGATTCACTGCTTAGATTGTAGAATCTCTCGTGCGCGCTGCGAGACTTCGCTTACCAGGAAACCCATCTTGGGATGGGAGGGTTCGAAATCCACAGATAAGCCGTTTTCACGCAGGGTTTCGCTGGTGCTGGGTCCTACCGAGGCAAGGACCATGTGTTGCAGTGCCGCGCGCACCTCGCTTTCCAAGCCCTCTTCGGCGGCGATCCGCAGCAGATGCGAAACCTGTATGGAGGTCGTAAATAGGACCACATCGAATTGGCCCGCCGCGAGACGCCGTACAGCTTCCCGCAGCGGACCGAGGTCTTCGGGAAGGTCCCACTGATAGACCGGCACGGTGGTCACCTCGGCGCCCCGGGCTCGCAGGGCCTCGATCAGCTCCACGCTGGTGCGTCCAAACTCCTGGACAGCGATCTTGCGCTCGGGACGCTCTTCCGTCGCAGCCAGAATTTCGCGCCAGGTGTTGGGTTCGGGCACGGCCACCGCTACCGGCACGTTCCATTCGCGCATGACGGCGGCGGGCTTCGATCCACGGACCACAACAGTTAACTGCCTCAAAGCCTCGCGGAATGCTGCATGGGGATAGCGTGTTTCCAGGATTTGATCGAGTAGCCGCGCGCCGACTCCGGTGAGCAGGATCACCATGTCGAACTCGCCCGCGAAGAGGCGATCAGCAAACGCGAATGCTTGGGGATTAACTTGAAGCGGGATTTCGCGCATGGACGGGGCAACGAAGGGATCGCCGCCCCGCGCACGAATCAGCTTCTCGATTTCGGCGGAGCGCCGGCTTTCGAGAGATAAGAGACGTAGCCCGTCAAACTGCATCCCGGGCAGGTCCTTGAGGGTTAGTTACCCGCCGGCGGCGCCATTAACGGCTCGGTGCTGCCGCGATGGCAGGTGAAGCAGGTGACGTGTACTTTGCCGTCCGGGAACTTAGCGTTGATGTCCTTCACCATGGAGATCATCATGCGGGCCATCACTTTTTCCTGCTTGGTGTCGGCGGAGCGATCGTCAGCGACGTGACAGAAATTGCAGCCGCCTTTGTCGGCCAGCCCGAGCGCCGGCACAAAAGCCCGCATGTTGTCCATGAGGTTTTCGGGCGTGAGAACTTGGAGATTCTTGGGAGGGCCGCCTTTGCCACCCTTGCCTTTGGGTGGACCGCCCTTATCTTGGG
>Ga0310810_10005029_pt1 | contig 14722 bp, 16 predicted proteins | sample NCmetagenome_FD_207641 | JGI IMG/M metagenome (GOLD analysis project Ga0310810, IMG submission 207641) | Soil microbial communities from experimental microcosm in Duke University, North Carolina, United States - NC | ecosystem: Engineered > Artificial ecosystem > Soil microcosm > Unclassified ... | reverse complement strand
CGATCGATCAGTTCCGCCAGCACTACGTCTTCCTGGTGCCGACGACGTTCCAGGACAACTACATGGTCGTGTCGATGCCGGTCGGATCGCACATCGAGCTCGACGGCTCGGTCGAGTTCCCGCCGACCTGCACGCAGCGCGACATCGGCGAGGTCGACGGCAAGATGTACCGGCAGTGGACGTGCCGCCTCGAGCCGGGCCCGCACAAGATCACGACCGACGAGGCCGCGCAGCTGATCATCTACGGCTACTACAACGTCGGCTCGTACGCGTTCCTCGGCGGATCGAACGTGAACATCATCAATCCGATCCTGTAGCGGCTGGTCCAGGCTGGTCCACACGCGCGCCCGCAAGCGCGCGGAATGCGCGGGCGTGCGATCGGCGCACGCGTTGCAATCGAGGCGTGCGATGCGGATCTGCGTCGTGATCGCCGCGCTCGCGCTCGGCGCGTGCGCGAAGTCGAAGGAGGCGAAGTGTCGCGACTTCTTCGCGCGCGCCGCGGAGTGCCTCGTGAACGACGGCAACGTGAGCGAGCGGAGCGAGGCGATGTGCGAGCGCCCCGAGGTCTCGAGCGCGATGACCGAGGTCGAGGAGTGCACGAGCGCACCTGATTGCGCGGCCTTCCAGGCGTGCCTCGATCGGCACCGCTAGCCGTGCCGAACTTCGTGCTTGCGGATCGAACCCAGGTTTTCGTAGGGTCCGACCAGTTCAACCGGGGGCTATATAGATGAAGGCGATGATGATGGGTCTGGCGGTCGCGCTCGCGTTCGCGGGCGCCGGCTGCGGCAAGAAGGGCGCGTCGGAGTGCAAGGCGTGGGTCGAGAAGTCGCTGCAGTGCGACGACGACACCAAGGGCATGTCCGAGGACGAGAAGAGCGCCGGCAAGGAGCTCATCCAGGGCATGTGCGAAGAGGCGATGAGCGGGAAGGATCCGGGCGGCGAGGGCGAGGCGCACGATCTCGCGGTGCAGATGATCGACGGCATCAAGAAGGAAGTGCCGTGCGGTCAGAAGGCGACCTGCGAAGAGTTCAAGGCCTGCGAAGAAGCCGCGAAGAAGTGAAGCGGCTCGCGCTCCTGGTGCTCGCGCTCGCCGCGTGCGACGAGAAGATGACGCCGGAGAAGTGCGTCTCGATCTGGTCGCGCGCGGTCGCGTGCACCGATCCGGACGTGAAGACCGTGCCGGACAAGGCGGAGCCGTCGTTCCTCGACGACGCGCTGCCCGATCTGTGCAAGGACGATCAGATGATGCAGGCCGCGCGCGAGGCGGCGGCGTGCATGAACAAGTCGTCGTCGTGCGCGGACTTCCGCGCGTGCTGGAAGCAGCCTTCGATCGTGCCGAGCTTCCGCTAGGAGCCCGGCATGAGATCGATCGTGTCGGCGCCGACGCGCTTGCCGCGGAGGATGCGGAAGTCGGCGCCCCACTGCTCGACGACGGCGGTGTCGTCGCCCGCCGCGTTGTAGAGCCACCAGCGGCAGCGCTCGACGGTGCCGCTGATCGATTTTCCCGCGGCCGGCTTCGGCGCGAGCGTGCCGACGTCGCCGTCGAGCTTGCACGTCGCGGTGCCGCGCTTGTCGAGCGCGTAGCGCGTCTCGCCGAGCACGAGCGCCTCGGGCGGGTAGCCCGCGATCTCGCTGCCCGAGTCTTCGGTGCACACGCGCACGGTCGACGCGCCGCTGCGCTCGAGCCCCACGACCAGCCAGCGCACATCGGCGCCGTCGACCACGCGCGCGCCGGTCCAGCGATGGCCGTCCTCGTCGTAGCCGATCACGCCTTCGGTGAGGAAGTCACGACCGTCGAGCGTCACGACGTCGCCGGTGCGTAATTCGCGTAGCGTGCGCTCGATCTGCGGCTCGCCCGACGGCAGCTGCAGCGGCGCGCCGCCCGGCAAGCGCTTGCGCCCGTTCGCCGCGACGGCGACACCGGCGCCGGCGGCGCCTGCGATCGTGACGATCAGCGCGATGATGATCCAGACGAGCACTGCGCTGCACTATACGGCGGCTCGACCAATTGCGTCATTGCGTCGTGCCGCGCTGTAGCTTGACACCCCCGCACGGGCTCAGTACACCGGGGGCCGACAACGCCCTTGGAGGCATCATGGTTGCCGTGCAGATGCAAGACGACCTACGCCGCGTCCTCGACGACGAAGGCAAGGTGCTCCCGGGCGCCAAGGTCCCGCAGATCACCGACGAGACGCTCGCGAAGATCTTCGACACCATGATGCTCGTGCGCATCATGGACGACCGCATGATGCGGTTGCAGCGCCAAGGCCGCCTCGGCTTCTACATGAAGTCGATCGGCGAGGAGGCGAGCCACTTCTCGGTGGTGCCGCTCAGGCAGAGCGACTGGGTCTTCCCGAGCTATCGCGAGCAAGGCGCGTGGTTCTGGCGCGGGTACTCGGTCTCGGACTTCATCAACCAGCTGTTCGGCAACGAGAAGGATCCCGTCAAGGGCAGGCAGATGCCGGTGCACCACTCGGCGAACTGGCTCAACCTCGTCTCGATCAGCTCGCCGGTCGGCACGCAGATCCCGCAGGCGGTCGGCGCGGCGCAGGCCGCGAAGATCATGGGCAAGGACGACGTGTCGATGGTGTTCTTCGGCGAGGGCACCTCGTCGACGGGCGAGTTCCACGTCGGGATGAACTTCGCCGGCGTGTGGAAGTCTCCGTGCGTCTTCATCTGCCGCAACAACGGCTGGGCGATCAGCGTGCCGCGCGAGAAGCAGACCGCGGCGAAGACGTTCGCGGCCAAGGCGGTCGGCTACGGCATGCCGGGCATCCGCGTCGACGGCAACGACATCCTCGCGATCCTCCAGGTGTGCAACGAGGCGGTCGAGCGCGCGCGCGCCGGCGAGGGCCCGACGCTGATCGAGGCGCTCACCTATCGCGTGCAGGGCCACAGCTCCTCGGATGATCCGAGCGTGTACCGCGACCCGAAGGAGCCGGAGATCTGGGAGAAGAAGGATCCGCTGGCGCGCCTGCGCGGCTACATGAAGACGCGCAGCGCCTGGAGCGAGAAGCTCGAGGCCGAGATCAGCGAGAAGTACAACCAGCAGATCACCGACGCGCTCGCCGAGGTGGATCGCCTGGGCCCGCCGCCGGTCGAGACGATGTTCGACGACGTCTACGAAGAGATGCCGTGGAACATCGCCGAGCAGAAGGCGTGGGTGATGTCGCAAGAGCGGACCAAGTCGCCGCACTACCACCACTAGGATCCGCACATGCCCGTCATGAACATCATCGAAGCGGTGCGCGACGCGCTCCGCATGCAGATGCGGCTCGACAACCGCGTCGTCGTCCTCGGCGAAGACGTCGGCAAGTTCGGCGGCGTCTTCCGCGCGACCTCGGGCCTGTCCGACGAGTTCGGCTCCGATCGCGTGATCGACACGCCGCTCGCCGAGGCCGGCATCATCGGCACCGCGATCGGCATGGCCTTGTACGGCCTGCGCCCGGTCCCCGAGATCCAGTTCGGCGACTTCATCTTCCCGGCCTTCGATCAGATCGTGAACGAGCTGGCGAAGTTCCGGTATCGCAGCGGCGGCCAGTATCCGTGCCCCGTCGTGATCCGCACGCCGGTCGGCGGCGGCATCCGCGGCGGTCACTATCACTCGCAGTCGCCCGAGTCGCTGTTCATCCACACGCCGGGCCTGAAGGTCGTCGCGCCGTCGAACCCGTACGACGCGAAGGGCCTCCTGCTCGCGTGCATGCGCCAGAACGATCCGGTGCTGTTCATGGAGCCCAAGCGCATCTATCGCGCGTCGCGCGGTGAGGTGCCCGAGGGCGACTACGCGATCGAGATCGGCAAGGCGAACGTCACGCGCGAAGGCACGCACGTGACCGTGCTCGCGTACAGCGGCATGGTGTCGATCGCCGAGGAGGCCGCGAAGAAGGCCGAGGCGTCGGGCATCTCGTGCGAGGTCGTCGATCTGCGCACGCTCATGCCGTTCGACATCGACACGATCTTGGCGTCGGTGAAGAAGACCGGCCGCTGCGTCGTGATCCACGAGGCGCCGCGCACCTGCGGCTTCGGCGCGGAGCTGATCGCGTCGATCCAGGAGCGCGCGATGGAGCACCTCGAGGCGCCGATCCTGCGCAACACCGGCCTCGACACGCCGTTCCCGTACACGCTCGAGCACGAGTACATGCCCAACGCGGATCGCTTGCTCGGAACCATCCGGCAAGTCCTGGAGTGGTAGTCATGGCGTTCGAGTTCCACCTGCCGGACATCGGCGAAGGCGTCGTCGAGGGCGAGATCGTCGGCTGGAAGGTCAAGGTCGGCGACACGGTCAAGCTCGACCAGCCGATCGTCGAGATCATGACGGACAAGGCGACGGTCGAGATCCCGTCGCCGCGCGCCGGGAAGATCGCGAAGATCAATTACACCGACGGCCAGGTCTGCCCGGTCGGCGCGGTGCTGCTCGTGATCGACGAGGGCGGCAACGGCAAGACGGTCGCCGCCCCCGTTGCATCGGAGGCGCCGCAGGTCCAGATCGCGAGCCATCTGCCGCCGCCGCCGCCGGTGGCCGTGCGCAGCGGCGGTGCGATCGAGGTGATCGACGCGACGCCGCGCACCGGCGGCCGCGTGCTCGCGACGCCGGCGACGCGCCGGCTCGCGCGCCAGCTCGGCGTCGATCTGCACGGCGTGTCCCCGACGGGAAAGCGCGGCCGCGTGACGAGCGAAGACGTGCGCGGCGCGGTCGGTCGGCCGGCCGCGGCTCCGCAGGTCGCGCGCGCGCAGCACGCGCCGATCTCGATCGCGCCCGGTGGCGACGAAGAGCGCATCCCGCTGCGCGGCCTCCGCAAGAAGATCAGCGAGAACATGGCGCGCGCGAACGCGACGGTCGCCGCGTTCACGTACGTCGAAGAAGTCGACATGACCGAGCTGGTCGCGGTCCGCGAGCGCGCCAAGGCGCGCGCCGCCGAGCGCAACGTCAAGCTCACGTACCTGCCGTTCATCGTGAAGGCGGTCGTGTCGGGCCTGAAGAAGTGGCCGGCGCTCAACGCGTCGCTCGACGAGAGCACGCAGGAGATCGTCCGCAAGAAGTACTACCACATCGGGATCGCGGCCCAGGGCCCGCAGGGCCTCGCGGTCTCGGTCGTCCGAGATGCGGACAAGCGCTCGATCTTCGATCTCGCGCGCGAGATCGATCGGCTCGGCGAGGCGGTGCGCACCGGCACCGCGACCCGCGACGATCTCAGCGGCTCGACCTTCACGATCAGCTCGCTCGGCAAGCTCGGCGGCGTGATGGCGACGCCGATCGTCAACCTCCCCGAGGTCGCGATCGTCGGCGTCCACAAGATCGAGGAGCGGCCCGCGGTGCGCAACGGGCAGATCGTCGCGCGCTGGCTGATGAACCTCTCGATCTCCATCGATCACCGCCTCGCCGACGGCTGGGACGGCGCGATGTTCCTGCAGGACGTGAAGTCGCTGCTCGAGGATCCGACGACGATGTTCATGGAGATGGTGTAGCGGCGATGGCGGTCGCCGTGGCGCGCGCGACGGGCCTCTCGTACTTCGATCTCGACGACGAGGCGAAGGCGCGCGGCCTGTTCCGCTTGCTCGCCGAGGACGGCGCCGCCGCGCACGACGAGCACGATCTCGACGCGTTCGATCGCGCGCTGGTCACGCGCTTGTACGAAGCCATGGTGCGCATCCGCGTCACCGACGCGCGCATGACCGCGCTGCAACGGCAGGGCCGCATCAGCTTCTACGGCGAGGCGCTCGGTCAGGAAGCCGCCGTGGTCGGCGCCGCCGCCGCGTCGAAGCCCGACGACTGGATCGTCCCCGCGCTGCGCGAGGCCGGCGTCGGCCTCTTCCGCGGCATGACGCTCGACAGCTACGTCGCGCAGATCTACGGCAACGCCGCCGACGTCACGAAGGGCCGGCAGATGCCGTGTCACCCGTGCGATCGCGATCATCACTACGTCGTGATGTCGTCGTGCGTGTCGACGCAGGTCCCGCACGCGGTCGGCATCGCGATGGCGATGAAGATCCAGGGCGACGGCGATCGGTGCGCGTTCGGCTTCATGGGCGACGGCGGCACCAGCGAGCCCGACGTGCACTGCGCGCTCAACTTCGCCGGCGTGATGCGCGCGCCCGCGGTCTTGATCTGCCAGAACAACCAGTGGGCGATCTCGACGCCGGGCTCGAAGCAGTGCGCCGCCGACACGATCGCGCTCAAGGCGCTCGGCTACGGCGTCGAGCCGATGCGCGTCGACGGCAACGACGTGCTCGCGGTCTACACCGCGGTCTCGCGCGCCGCCGAGAAGGCGCGCAGCGGCGGCGGCGCGACCTTCCTCGAGCTGCTCACGTATCGCGTCAGCGCGCACTCGACCTCGGACGATCCGACCCGCTACCGCGACGAGCAGGTGACCGAGGTCTGGCGCCACCAGCGCGATCCGCTGCGCCGCGTCCGCATCTTGCTCGAGCGCCGCGGCTGGATCACCGCCGACGAAGACACCGCGCTCGCCGCGCGCATCGAGGCCGACGTCCGCGAGTGCATCGCGCGCGCCGAAGCCACGCCCCCGCCCGCGCTCGCGACGATCATCGAAGACGTCTACGAGCAGCCGACCTGGGCGCTCCGCGAGCAGCTCGCGGCGCTGAAGACCTGATCGCCGCGCCGCGCGTTGGATCGCGCATGAGAGGGATCGCGATCGTGTCGATCGTCTTGTGCGCGCGGGTCGCCGCCGCCGAGCCGCCCGGCGAAGACGTCGCGATCCGCGCGGCCAGCGCGTGGTTCGCGGCGGGTCGCGCGGGCGACGGCGCGGCGCTCGCGAAGGTCTCGGCGCGCACGGTACGCGTGCAGATCGATCAATACGGCTGCCACGTCGACGCTGTCGCGAAGTCGCGTGCCGCGCTGCGCCGCGTCGCGAAGCAGCTGAAGGCGTGCTCGCTGATGTCGGCGCCGCCGTCGAGCTGGCACGCGTCGCAACCGCCGGTCGGCGATACGCGCGTGGTCGGCTTCGCGACGATGGACGAGTCGTTCGTGATGGTCGGCGTCACCGTCGACGCGAAGGGCCGCGTCACCGACGCGTCGATGACGACGTCCTATGGCGGTGAACAGGAAGCGAACTGATCTGCACGTCGCGTGGAACGAGTGGTAGGTTGCGCGCATGGCAGGAGAACGGTTCGACGCGATCGTGATCGGCGCGGGGCCCGGCGGCTATCCGGCGGGCATCCGGCTCGGACAGCTCAAGGTGAAGACCTGCGTGGTCGAGCGCGAGTACATGGGCGGCGTCTGCTTGAACGTCGGCTGCATCCCGTCGAAGGCGGTGATCCACGCGGCGAAGACGTTCGAGAAGATCGGCCACGCCGACGAGCTCGGCATCGGCGTCGCGTCGAAGCCGACGATCGACATGAAGAAGCTGCAGGCGTGGAAGGGCGGCGTCGTCAGCAAGCTCACCGGCGGCGTGAAGACCTTGCTCAAGGGCAACGGCTCCGAGGTCGTGATGGGTCGCGCGAAGTTGGCCCCTTCGACAGGCTCAGGACCAGGCCCGGATGGTCATCGCGTGATCGTCGAGAGCGCGAGCGGAACCCAGACGCTCGTCGCGAAGAACGTGATCATCGCGACCGGCTCGCGGCCGATCGAGATCCCCGGCTTCAAGATCGATCAGAAGCGCATCATCGACTCGACCGGCGCGCTCGCGCTCGACGAGGTGCCCGCGCGCATGATCGTGATCGGCGGCGGCTACATCGGGCTCGAGCTCGGCATGGTCTACGCGAAGTTCGGCTCGAAGGTGACGGTCGTCGAGGCGCTGCCGTCGATCCTCGCGTCGATGGACAAGGAGTGCGTCGCGGTCGTCGCGCGCAAGCTGCGCAAGATGGGCGTCGAGGTGATGACCGACGCGAAGGCGAAGTCGTGGGAGGACAAGGGCGATCGCGCGGTGCTCACCGTCGAGCTCAAGGACGGCAAGACCGCGACGATCGACGCCGACAAGATCCTCCTCTCGATCGGGCGCCGCCCCAACAGTGAAGACCTCGGGCTGGCCGAGGCCGGCGTCGCCGTCGACAAGCGCGGCTACATCACCGTCGACGATCAGCTGCGCACCAACGTGCCCGGCATCTACGCGATCGGCGACGTCGTCGGCGGCATGATGCTCGCGCACAAGGCGACCAAGGAGGGCGAGGTCGTCGCCGAGGTCATCGCCGGCCACAAGGCGGCGTTCGACGTGCGCACGATCCCCGCGGTCGTGTTCACCGATCCGGAGATCGCGTCGACCGGGCTCACCGACGAGGAAGCCAAGGCCAAGGGCCACGAGATCAAGGTCGGCAAGTTCCCGTTCGCGGCGCTCGGGCGCGCGCTCAGCGTGAACGACACCGAGGGCTTCGCGAAGGTCGTCGCCGACGCGAAGACCGAGGAGATCCTCGGCGTGCACATCGTCGGCAACGGCGCGGCCGATCTGATCAGCGAGTGCGCGCTCGCGATCGAGATGGGCGCGGTCGTGCAGGATCTCAACCTCACGATCCATCCGCACCCGACCTTGAGCGAAGCGGTGCGCGAAGCGGCGGCGGCCTCGATCGGCGAGGCCGTGCACATCATCAATCGCTAGATCATCCCGCGGCGAGCCCGCGCGGCGGCGGATTCGGCGGTCGCGCGTGCTCGAGGTACCGGCGGACCGACCCACGCGCGAGCGTCCGATCGACGAGCTCGCGCGCCGCCGGCGGGAGGACCTCGCCGGCGCGGACGGCGCGGAACAGCGACAGCGCGAGATCGACGTGCGCGACGCTCCATGCCGCGAGCTCGCCGGTCTCGGACAGGTGGACGACGAAGTCGGAGAGCTCGCGGACGTCGCGCTCGGCGTTGCGCGACAGCGGCGGCAGCGGGCCCGCCGGATAGACGCACGTCCACCACGGCCGCTCGTTGCGCAGGTCGCCGCCGCTGGTGCGCGCGAACATCATCGCCTGGCGCGTTCTCGCACGCGCGCGCGGGTCGTCGGGCAACAGCCGCGGATACGACGGTGGTGGAAACGTCTCCTCGAGGTACTCGACGATCGCGAGGGACTCGGTGAGCCAGAAGTCACCGTGCTGCAACGCCGGCACCCGCGCGATGCCGGTCCGCTCGACGAGCCCCAGCGCCATGCCGCCTTCCCGCAAGAGCGCGCGCGACGTCGAATACGCGAGCTGCTTCTCCTCGAGCGCGACCATGCAGGTCGCGTCCCATTGATTGACGAAGTAGCCGTCGACGTACAACGTGATCGCGCGCTGCGAATCAGGCTGCATCGGCCTGCTGTAGCCCATGCGCGCCGCGCGCGCTAGGCTGCGGCGATGGAGCCGCTGCGCGTCGACGATCTAGGCCAGACGGCTTATCGCGACGCGTACGCGAAGCAGATCGCGCTCGTCGAGGAGCGCAAGACCGGCGCGGGGATCGACACGCTGCTCTTGGTCGAGCACCCGCACGTGATCACGGTCGGGCGTTCGCGGGCCGCGCTCGCGAACGTGGTCGCGCCCGGCGGCGTCGAGGTCGTCGAGATCGAGCGCGGCGGCGACGTCACGTATCACGGCCCCGGCCAGATCGTCGCGTATCCGATCCTGCTGCTCCGCGAGGGCGAGCGCGACCTGCACAAGTTCCTGCGCAACCTCGAGGAGGCGGTGATCCGCACGCTCGCGCGCTTCGATCTCGACGCCGGCCGCGAGCCCGGCAAGACCGGCGTGTGGCTCGACGGACAGCTCGGCGCGCGCCGCAAGATCTGCTCGATCGGGATCGCGTGCCGCCGCTGGGTGACGTTCCACGGCCTCGCGCTCAACGTCTCGACGGATCTCTCGTACTTCTTCCGGATCAACCCGTGCGGCTTCGAGTCGTCGGTGATGACGTCGATGGCGGAAGAATTGGGCGCCGCGCCCGAGCTCGCCGAGGTCGAGCGCGTGCTCGCGGTCGAGCTCGCGAAGACGCTCGACCGCGCGCTCAGTTGATCGTCAGTTGACGACGATCGTGCCGGGATTCGCGGTGTCGACCGACCACTGGAAGTTGTCGATCACCACCGAGGAGTCGAGGTTCGTGTCGCTGGTGTCCCAGATCGCGATGCGCAACGTCATGACCTCGCCGCCCTTCACGTTACCGGCGGTGAGCAGCCAGCCGGTGCCGCCGCCCGCGAGGCTGTTCGTGTCGCACTCGCCGCCCTCGGGGTAGTCGAAGCCGGTCTGCGACAGATCCGTGACCGCCTTGCACGTGCTGATCGTGCCCTCGGGCCACGACACGCCGAGCCCCGCGCAGCCGGTCTGCCCGTTCACGCACTGCGTGAACAGGCCGGTGTCGCCGTACGCGAGGTTCACGCCGACCGGGTACTTCTTCATGTTCGCGTCCTGGTAGAACGCGAGGTTCTTGTCGGTCGGGTTCGCGGGCTGGCCGCTGTACGACGAGTCGAGCAGCACGACGAAGAAGTCGTTGTAGAAGCTGCACGTGTACTCCGGGTACTCGTAGCTGAAGAAGTTCACGTTCATCGAGAACGACTTCGCGTTGGTCGGCGTGCGGATCTTGAGCGTGAGCATCTCGGGATCCTCGGCGGTGTTGCCGTCGGGCTCGGGGCAGCCCGGCGCGTTGGGCAGCGTGCCGTTGTTCGGCGGCGCGTTGAGGAAGTCGTTCGGGAACGGCGACGTGCCGCCCGAGTGCGAGGTCGAGACCGCGCCGTCGCCCGCGTACTTCGGGCTGTTGTCGCCCTTGCCCGCGGCGACGCCGGTCGAGAGGAGCGCGAGCGCGCTGCCGCCCTTGGGGAGGACGTTCTGTCCGAACTTCGGACGAACCGAGTGACCCTGCGCGTCGGGCGTGCCCGAGCCGTTGGTCAGCGACCAGCTCGCGCTGATCAGGCCCCACTTCTTGTCGCCGGTCGTCGCGGTCTGGCAGATGTCGATCGCCTTGCCGAAGTCCATCGCGTTGCCGGTGTTCGACGCGATGCCGGTGTCGCAGTTCGCGGCGACGTTGTCCTTCATCCCGTCGCAGTCGTCATCGAGGTTGTTGCCGGGCGCGTCGAATGCGCCGGGGTTGACGAGCTTCGGATCGCTGCAGCCGTCGGTGATCGAGTCGCAGCAGTCGCCGCCGCAGGTCGTGAAGCCGTCGCCGTCGGAGTCGGTGTCCTCGTCGACCATGCCGTTGCAGTTGTTGTCGATGCTGTCGCCGCACGTCTCACCGGTCGGCGTGACCTCGCCCATGCAGATGCCCCAGTAGCCTTCGTTGGTGCAGGTCTGCTGGCCGCCGACGCACGGGCCGACGCCCTCGGTCGACGGCGCGCCGTCGTAGCACGCGCGCGTCTCGCCCGGATTGCACGAGGCAGCGACGCAGACGCCGTCGCTGCACGTCTGCGTGGAGTCGCACTTGTTCATGCACGTCCCGCAGTTGTTGGGATCGACCTTGAGGTTGTTCGGATCGTTGCAGTCGCCGGTGCCTTGATGAGAGGACGACGGACCACACGCTGCAAACAGGAGCGCGAGCGCGAGCAAGACGGACGTGCGCATGGGCGCACTGTCCCAAACGCCATTCCCCGGCGGGGCTAACGCCACCTAACTTAACGTGCGCTACGCGGTTCGCACGGAGAAGTCCCTCACGGCCACGACCTGGTTCGCGTCGAGATCGCAGAGGAACGAACGTCCGGTCCCGATGCGCCCGTCGAAGGCGAGCAGGTACCAGACGTCGAGGGTCCAGCGCGGGTGTTGCGACTCGCACGGCGGGGTCCACGACACCGCCTCGAGGTCACCCAGGTAGCTCGGGCGTTGCGGCGTCGACGACACCAGCCGCTGGAACTCGGCAGATTGCTGAGCCAAGGAAACCGCGGTTGCGGCGTCGGCGGACGCGATCGTGCGGCGCCAGGCCGACGTCAGGCGGCAGCGGCCGATCGTGCCCGAGGGCGCGAGCTCGATCTCGTACGCCTCGTCGGCGGCGAGCGACTCGAAGTCGGGGACGTCGAACTCGGGGTACTTGTCGCGCTCGGCGATCTGCTCGACCCGATCGTCGAACGCTTCGTGGCCGGCCTCGAGCGTGTCGTCGGAGTAGAAGCCGTAGATGCGCAGCGCGAGCGTCTGCGACGGGATGCGGTGATCCCAGTCGATCACGGCGATCGCGCCGACGTAGTCGTGACGGAACCGGGGCAACGCCGGCAGCATCGCGGCGATTCGCGCGGCTGCGCCTTCGTCGGAGAAGAGGCTCTGGTACGCCACCCGCGGGTGCAGGCGGACGTCCTCGGCAACGAAGGCTCGCAGGTCGGAGGTCACCCCGCGACGAAAATACCAGAGTGTCGTCGCGGAGTCAGGCGCTGACGGCAGCCTCGAGACGCGTGATCAGCTCGCCGACCTCGGCCCCACGAAGCTTGAGCGCCGCTCGGCCGACCACCAGGCGGCTCGAAATCTCCCCGACCTCGTCGACGACGACCAGCCCGTTCTGCTTGAGGGTCTCGCCGGTCTGCGTGATGTCGACGATCCGGTCGCTGAGGCCGGTCAGCGGCCCCAGCTCGATCGCGCCCGACAGCGGGATGACCTCGGCGGTCAGCCCCTTGCGCGCGAGGTACGCGCGGGTGATCCGCGGGTACTTGGTCGCGATGCGGAGGTGCATCTGCGAGCGCTCGTCGACCGGCGTGTCGGCGCGCTCGGCGACGATCATGCGGCAGCGTCCGATCCCGAGATCGAGCGGCTCGTAGAGATCGAGGCCTTCTTCGTCGAGGACGTCCGAGCCGGCGATGCCGAGGTCGGCCGCGCCGTGCGCGACGTAGACCGGGACGTCGCTCGATCGCAAGACGAGCACGCGCAGCGCGCCGCACTCGTGGACGAGCCGGCGCGAATCGCTCTTCACCGCGGAGATGTCGAAGCCGGCGCGCGCGAAGACATCCACCGCTTCCTCCAAGATCCGCCCTTTCGGCAACGCCAAGACCAGCGGCTTGATCTTCGGCGGCGGCGGCTTCTTCTTCTTGGCCTTCACGTCTTCACCCGCTTGATCTTCGCGCCCGCGCCCCGGAGCTTCTTCTCGATCGACTCGTACCCGCGATCGAGATGATAGACGCGCAAGACCTCCGTCTTCCCGCCCGCGACCAACCCCGCCAAGACCAAGCTCGCCGACGCGCGCAGATCGGTCGCCATCACGCTCGCGCCGCCGAGCTTCCTCCCGCCCTTGATCACCGCGACGCGCCCGTCGACGTGGATGTCGGCGCCCATGCGGCCGAGCTCGGGCACGTGCATGAAGCGGTTCTCGAAGATCGTCTCCTTGATGACGCTCTCGCCCTTCGCGATGCACGCGAGGACCATGAACTGCGCCTGCATGTCGGTCGGGAAGCCGGGGTGCGGCTGCGTCGTGATGTCGACGGGGATCAGATCGCCGCCGCCCTTCACGCGCAACCCATCCTTCTCGGCGGAGATGTGCACGCCCGCGCTGCGCAGCTTCGCGACGATCGCCTCCATGTGCTCGAGCCGCGCGCCCTCGAGCAGCACGTCGCCGCGCGTGATCGCCGCGCCGACCGCGAACGTCCCGGCTTCGATCCGATCGGGGATGATGTGGTGCTCGATCCCCTGCAGCTCGTCGACGCCTTGGATCGTGATCACCGGCGTGCCGGCGCCTTGGATCCGCGCGCCCATCTTGTTGAGCACGAGCGCGAGCTCCTCGACCTCCGGCTCGCGCGCGGCGTTCTCGATCACGGTGCGGCCCTTCGCGAGCGCCGCCGCCATCATCAAGTTCTCGCAGCCCGTCACCGTCGGCATGTCGAGCACGATCGTCGCGCCGCGCAGCCGCTTGGCCTCGGCCTCGACGTAGCCGTGATCGAGCGTGATCTTCGCGCCCATCGCCTCGAGGCCCTTCAGGTGCTGATCGATCGGCCGCGCGCCGATCGCGCAGCCGCCGGGCATCGAGACGCGGCCGCGTCCGTAGCGCGCGACCAGCGGGCCGAGGACGAGCACGCTCGCGCGCATCGTCTTGACCAGCTCGTACGGCGCCTCGAGCTTCGCCTTCTTCTGCGTCGGCGGCGCGATCACGAGCGAGCGCTTGCCGTCGACCTCGCAGCCGAGCCGGCGGAGCAGCTTGCCCATCGTCGACACGTCCTCGAGGAGCGGCATGTTCTTGAACGTGCTCGGGCCGTTCGGCAGGAGCGCCGCCGCCATGATCGGCAGCGCCGCGTTCTTGGCGCCGCTCACCGGGATGCGCCCGACGAGCCGCTGGCCGCCTTCGACGACGATCTTGTCCATCGCGCACCTCGACGTATCACGAATGCTGCGATGAAGGAACGCGCGAGGGGCGGTTGCGTATTCAGCGGTCGAGCGAAACGTCGACGGCGCCGCCCTTGACGCTCAGTCGCACGGTGCCCGACGCGTCGGCGCCGAACGAGTCGAACGCGACGTCCTCGAGCTGGCGCGTGAGCGTGGACGCGAGCCCGCGCGCGCCGGTCTCGCGGCGGATCGCGTCGGCGACGATCAGGTCGAGCACGTCTTCCTCGACGTCGAGGCGCCAGCCCTCGGCGCGGAACTCGCGCGTCATCCGCGCGATCACGTCGGTGCGGAGGATGTCCTTCAGCGTGCCGGCGTCGAGCGCCTTGAACGGGACGATCCGCGTGAAACGCGCGACCAGCTCGGGCAGGAAGCCGTACGCCTGGAAGTTGGCGATGTTCTCGACCTGCTCGTTCGTGAAGTCGACCGCGATCGCTTCCGGATCGGTCGGGTTGCCCAGCGCGGTGCGGCCGAACCCGATCGAGTCCTTCGACGCGCGCCGATGCGCGACCTGCTGGAAGCCGCTGAACGCGCCGGCGGCGATGAACGCGATGTC
>Ga0310810_10005028_pt1 | contig 14722 bp, 16 predicted proteins | sample NCmetagenome_FD_207641 | JGI IMG/M metagenome (GOLD analysis project Ga0310810, IMG submission 207641) | Soil microbial communities from experimental microcosm in Duke University, North Carolina, United States - NC | ecosystem: Engineered > Artificial ecosystem > Soil microcosm > Unclassified ... | reverse complement strand
ACCCGCTGTTCGGGTCGTACGGCTTCGTCGACGCTTTCAACCCGACCTTCCAGGTCAGCGGAAAGGCAACGCAGGGGCAGGTGGTTCCCGGCAAAGGCTGGTTCGACATCGACTATCTCGGCATCGACCAGGGCCCGATTCTCGGAATGCTGGCCAACTACCGGACCGATCTCGTGTGGAAATACATGCGGAAGAGCCCCTACATCATCCGGGGGCTGCGCCGCGCCGGCTTCCGCGGCGGCTGGCTCGACCAGGCGCCGCTCCGCCGCTAATCCTCCGGCTGTCGTTTGATCCACCCCCACCAGAACGACAGGCGATAGGGACCGCGCGAGATAGTCCACAGGCCGGTCAGCAAATAGTAGAAAGTCCCCGACGCGAGTGCCCGGTGTGGCTCGGCGCACCACGAGATCACACTCTCCCCTTCGCGCAGGTCTTCAGGGATGAAATACTCCGGGACGTGACACCACCCGGGGAAATCGGCGATGCGGAAGTGAGCGGCTTCCGACCCCAGCGCGGGCACGGCAAGCCACATGCTGGCGAAGGTGGCAAGGGCGAAGAGCAACAGCTCGCGCAGCGGCATCCGTAGGCGCTTCGTACTCTCGGGCCCCGCCGATACTGCGCGCAGTCGATTCCAGAGCAGGCCCCCGTATGCGCCGACCGGCCACCAAACACGCCAGTACACGACCATCAGGATCGGTGGAACGATGCAGAGCAGCAGCAGAACCATGAAACTCTTCACCTTCTCGAACCCCTTGTCCTTCACCACCGCGTCGGCCATCGCCGCCGAGAACAGGGTCACGAGGAGAATCGTCCCCTCGATTTCGATCAGCAGCATCAGATCGATACCGAAGCGTGCGCCCAGTCCCAGCAGATTGAGCCAGGCGGCCAAAAACAGCGCCCCGAGTCCGAGGTCGGGAAGGCTGCGTGCCAGCCGCTGGACGATGCCAGGACCCTCCGGCAGGCTCGGCGGCAATATGCGAATCATTCTCTAATAGGCATCGCGATTGATCTCGCGGATCAGACGCTCGTAGTCGGCGGGTGTGTTGATGTAGTCCGTCACCGCCGGATCGTCGACGGGCACCGCCTCGACCTCGCTCGCGTGCGCGTGCAGCACGGCGCGGGCGCCTTCCCGTTCGGCCGCCTCGCTGCTGCGCAGCTCGGCGAACAGCGATTGATCCCAAATTACCGGATGGCCCCGGCGACCCGCGAACGTGGGCAGCGTGATCGCGGCGTGCCCGCGCCGATACGCCTCGACGAGCCGCTCCGCCGTCGCGACGTGAACGTGGGGAAGGTCGACCGGCCACACCAAAACTGCGGGGGGATGAATCGCCTCGAGCGCCTCGAGTGCACGCCGCAGCGAGCCGATTGGGCCCGAGTCGGGATCGGGGTTCTCCACGACCAGGCAGGGGTGCGCGGCGATCGCCTCCCGGGTCTCGTGGGCTCCGGGACCCACCACGACGACGCGCGTCTTGAGATCGAGCGCTTCGAACGCTTCGAGCAGGCGCAGGACGAACGGCTCGCCACGGAAATCGAGCAGGGCCTTAGGCGTGGCCATCCGGGTCGAGCGGCCACCCGCGAGAATCACACCGGCGAGAGGCATGGGGCGACTAGGGTATACCCTGGGAGTCGGTGGAGCAAACCGCCGCGGCGCTCGGGGGTATATGGAGAAACGCTATTTCATGATTCCGCAAATGGTTACGTCGGAGACACGCTTTCCCTGTTGCGCCTCCGGCGGAAAACGCCAGTATTAGGGCCCCCTATGGCTGTTCGCCGCATTCGCCTGCTCGGCGACCCGATCCTGCGTCAGCGCTGCCAGCGCGTGGAGAAGCCTTCCTCCGCGGCGGTCCGGCTCGTGGCCGACGATCTGCGCGACACACTCAAGGAAGCGAAGCAGAAGTTCGCCATGGGACGCGCCCTGTCGGCACCGCAGATCGGGGCGCCGGTGCGCGTCGTCGTGGTGGACATCGACGGGGCGAAGCAACGCCTCGTCATGGTGAATCCCGAGATCACCGACGTCGGACCCAAGGACTTTCTGGTGTGGGACGACTGCTTCTCCTTCCCCGACCTCCTGGTGCGCGTCACGCGCGCGATGCAGGTGACCGTGGCGTACGAAGACTTGAAGGGTCGCCCTCACACGCTGCAGTGTGAAGGACCGATGGCCGAGCTGATGCAGCACGAAATCGATCACCTCGACGGGATACTGGCGGTCGATCGCGCCGTAGGTCTCGACCCCTTCGCCTTCCGAAGCGAGTGGGAGAAATACCACCTCCCCGCCGAGCGGTACGGCGTGCCGTATCCGCGCGAGGCTCCCGACGAAGCCATAGCCACCCGCCTTTGATCCGGATCGGCGGGTGCGTCTTGGGACGGGCATGAGGACGAGTCTGCTCGTCGCGTGCGTGCTGTTGGCGCTCGCCTGTGGCGTAGCGCCCTATCGCGCGCGCACCAGGACGTACTTCGTGCGGGCGGAGCCGGTGCGCTGGAGCTTCATGCCGGAGGGCTACGACTCGGTCATCGGCCAGCGTCCGCAAAGTCCTTGGGGCGATTCGCTCGTATACCCGATGCTGCACTACGTCGGCTACACCGACTCGACCTTCTCAACGCCTACCGCACGGCCACCCTGGCTCGGGATACTCGGGCCGACGTTGCGCGCCCTCACCGGTGACACGATCCGCGTCGTGTTCCGCAACGCGACCCGGCAACCGCTCTCGATGCACCCGCACGGCGTGCGCTACAACGCGGAGAACGAGGGCGCGCTCTACAATCCGCCGCGCGGCGGCGGCGACAGCGTGACGCCCGGCGGGACCTACACCTACAACTGGCTGGCGGGGCGCGAAAGCGGCCCCGAGGGCAGAGAGCTGTCCAGCAAGGTCTGGCTCTACCACTCGCACGTGCATCCCGAGACGGAGATCGAGGAAGGGCTCGTCGGGGCGATCATCGTCGCCGATCCGGCGCGGGCCAATGCCGTCACCGCCGTGCCGACCGACGTCGAGCGGGAGTTCATCACCTTCTGGATGGTGTTCGACGAAAACGGCCCCACGTCCCCGCCGCGCGACGCGGAGATGAATCTGAAGCACTCGATCAACGGACTGTTCTTCGGCAATCTGCGGGGACTGACGATGGCAAAGGGCGACCGTGTGCGGTGGTACGTCACGGCCCTGGGCAGTGAGAACGATCTGCATACACCGCATTGGCACGGGGCGAAGCTGCAGCTCGACGGCCGCGAGGAAGGCTATATCGACGTGATCGAGCTGCTGCCGGGGAGCATGAAGGTCGCCGACATGGTCGCGCGCAATCCCGGCGTCTGGATGCTGCATTGCCACGTCAACGACCACATGGCGGCCGGGATGTACACGACCTACACCATCACGGATGGCGCTCGCTGAAGCGGCTCTTCGCGACGAAGATTTGCGTGTAGTAGTAGGTGCCGTCCCCCGAGCGGGCGATCCCCACGCCCGTTCTGTTGAAACTCCCTTCGATGTTTTCCCGGTGATGCCGGCTCCCCAGCCAGCCGTCCATCGCGACCGCAACGGTGCGGACGCGGGCGTAGTCGTTGAGCGCCACATTCTCGGCGATCTCGGCGAAATCCAGGCGGCGCTCCGCCTCCTTCGCCCGGTCGGAGAACCCGTCGTGCCCGAACGACACGCGACGCTCTGCCATGTCGCGGCTGTGGCCGCGGGCGATGCGCGCCAGGCCTGAGTCGGCGACCAGCGCCCGCAGGTGCAGACGGGAACGGTGGGCGTTCACGAGGCGGACGACCGCCAGCTCGAGATCGCGAAAATCCGTCGTAGCGGGCGCCGGGGGCGGCGCACTGCCGGCCCCGCAGGCGAGCGCGAACACGGCACAGAGGAAGCGGCGCATGTGACCCCGGAAAACTAAGGTTAGATTCCGCGGTGACAGGGGTGCCCGTCGTCACGCGGCGGCCGGGCTGAGATCAGACCCTTTGGACCTGATCCGGATAATGCCGGCGAAGGGAGTTCACTATGAGCTGTGTCACGCAGATGTTTCATGCCCGCCAGGGGACGGTTACACCCGCCATGCGGCGCGTGGCGGAGCGGGAAGGGCTCGAGCCCGAGCTGATTCGTGACGAGGTCGCCCGCGGGCGCCTGATCATTCCGGCCAACATCCAGCATCTCGCGAAGCGCCTCGACCCGATGGCGATCGGCAAGGTGGCGCGCGTCAAGATCAACGCCAACATCGGCAATTCGGCCGTCACCTCGGACGTCGACGGCGAGCTCGAGAAGCTCCACCACGCCGTCCATTACGGGGCCGACACGGTGATGGATCTGTCGACGGGCGGCAACATCGATGCGATCCGGCAGGCGATCATCGACGCGTCTCCCGTCCCCATCGGGACGGTGCCCATCTATCAGGCCGTGACGGAAGTCGGCAAAGTCGAAGACCTGACCGCCGACGACCTGATCGACATGGTGGAGCACCAGGCGCGCCAGGGCGTGGACTACATGACGATCCACGCCGGCGTCTTGCGCGAGCACGTTCCGCTGGCGCTGGGACGGGTGACGGGGATCGTGTCGCGCGGCGGGTCGTTGCACGCCTACTGGATGTCCGCCCATCAGGCGCAGAATCCGTTCTACACGCACTTCGATCGCGTGCTCGAGATCGCGCGCCGCTACGACGTCACGCTGTCACTGGGCGACGGGCTCCGGCCCGGCTCGGTCGCCGACGCCAACGACCGCGCGCAGTTCGCCGAGCTCGCGGTGCTGGGCGAGCTCACGCGGAAGGCATGGGCGGCGGACGTGCAGGTGATGATCGAGGGCCCCGGGCACGTGCCGATGCACCTGATCGAGGTGAACGTCCGCAAGGAAAAGGAGATCTGCCAGGAGGCGCCGTTTTACACGCTCGGGCCCCTGGTGACCGACATCGCCCCCGGGTACGACCACATCACGTCGGCGATCGGCGCGGCGATGATCGGGTGGTTCGGCGCCGACATGCTGTGCTACGTGACCCGCAAAGAGCATCTCGGCCTGCCCAACGCCGAGGAAGTGCGCGAAGGGGTGATTGCGTACAAGATCGCGGCGCATGCCGCCGACATCGCGCGCGGCCGCGCTGGGGCGCGCGACCGGGACGATGCGCTCTCCCGGGCGCGCTACGCCTTCGACTGGAACGAGCAGTTTCGCCTGAGCCTCGACCCCGACCGGGCGCGTGAGCTGCACGACGAGGCGCTGCCGGCCGAGTACTTCAAGTCCGCGGAGTTCTGCGCGATGTGCGGGCCGAAGTTCTGCTCGATGCACATCACGCGGGAGATCGAGCGGCGCTATGCCCCGGCGAATGGGTCGACGGGAGAGAATTCACCAGAGCCCGTGTCCACAGGCTGATGATCCCGGTGCGCACCACGTGATTGTGTCATAGTCCCTGACTTGACGCGCCGTCCGAGCCGCGTTCTCTTGTACCACGTCTTGAAACTCGGTTTCACATTGTGATCACCGCCCGAACCTATCCCGGCACGCAGGCGGTCGCCCGCGCCGTCAGCCTCCTCAAGGCGTTCTCCGACGCCCGCCGCGGCTGGCGGCTCACCGACCTCGCCCGCGCCGCCCATCTCCACAAAGCGACCGCCCACCGCCTGCTTGCCGCACTGGAACGCGAGGGCATGGTCACCCGGGATCCCGCAGGCGGCGAGCACTACCGACTCGGCCCCGAAGCAATCGCCCTCGGCGCCCGCGCGGCGCGCGCCTCGGACCTGCGCGCCACCGTCGTGCCCGAGCTCGAAACCCTCGCGGCCAGCTCCGGCGAGACGGCGACGCTCGAGGTCCCGGCCGGCGGAGCGATGCTCATTCTCCACGAGGTCCCGGGCGGCGCCTTGCTCGGCGCCGTCCCGGAGGTCGGCACGCGCTGGCCGCTCCACGCGACCTCGACCGGTAAAGCGCTGCTCGCGCTCATGCCCGGTTCGCAGCGCCGCGACCTCGTCGGCGCCCGTCTCAGCCGGCACACGCCGCGCACGATCATTTCGTCGAGCGCCCTCGATCGCGAGCTCGACCGCATCCGGCGCCGGGGGTACGCCGTCGCCGCCGAGGAGCTGGAGCGCGGCTACGTGGCCGTCGGCGCCGCGGTGCAGGACTCCGCCGGCCGCCCCGTCGCCGCCATCAGCCTCGGCGGCCCGCGCGTGCGCTTCCCCGCGACCCGCATCGCCCTCCTGGGCCGGCAGGTTCGCACCGCCGCCGAACGCATCTCCCAGGCGCTGGGCTACCGGGGGACGCCGTGCTGAAGGAAACTCCGTTCCACCCACGCACCAGCGCATTGATGGAAGGCTTCGCGTGGCGCCGCTGGGCCGGCTACACCGCCGCCAGCGTCTACGAGCTGACCCACGAGCGGGAATACCACGCCGTGCGCAGCTCGGCGGCGCTGTTCGATGTCACACCGCTCTACAAGTATCTGATTCGCGGCCGCGACGCGGCGCGCCTGCTCGACCGTGTGGTGACGCGCGACATCGCCAAGTGTCGCGTCGGCCAGGTGCTGTACACCCCCTGGTGCGACGGGCGCGGGAAGGTGATCGACGACGGCACCGTGTCGCGGCTCGACGAAACGACGTTCCGGATGACCGCCGCCGATCCCAACATCCGTTGGTTGCAGCTCAACGCCTCGGGCTTGGAGTGCACGATCGAGGACGTCTCGGAGCGCATCGCCGCGCTGTCGCTCCAGGGCCCGCTGTCGCGCGTCATCCTCGAGCACGCCTGCGAGCAGGATCTCGCCGCGCTCAAGTTCTTCCGGCTCACGACTGCCAAGATTGCGGGGGTCACGGTCACGATTTCGCGCACCGGATACACCGGCGACCTGGGATACGAGGTCTGGGTCGATGCCGCCCGCGCGTTGCCGGTGTGGGACGGGTTGATCGCGGCGGGGCGCCACTACGGCATCACGCCCGCCGGCCTTCTGGCGCTCGACCTCGTGCGAAACGAGGCCGGCCTCTTGCTGATCGACGTCGACTACATCTCGGCACACCACGCGCTCATCGAATCCCAGACCTCGACGCCCTACGAGCTGTCGCTCGGCTGGACGGTGGCGCTCGACAAGGAGCGCTTCAACGGCCGGGATGCGCTGGTCGCCGAAGCGTCGCGCGGGCCGGCGTGGCGCTTCATGGGCATCGAAGTCGACTGGGACGCGCTGGAGCGGCTGTACGCCGACGTCGGGCTGCCCCCCAAGCTGCCGACGACCGCCTGGCGGGCCAGCGTCCCGCTGTACGTCGGCGGCGTTCAGGTCGGCTATGCGACGAGCGGGTGCTGGTCACCGCTCCTGAAGCGCTACATCGCGCTGGCGCACCTCGAAGGCCCGTACGGACAGCCCGACACCGTGGTCGAGATGGAGATTACCGTCGAGCATCGCCGCAAACGCGCCGGCGCGACGGTGCGTGCGCTGCCGTTCTTCAACCCTCCGCGCAAGCGAGCGTGAGCATTCCCTCGACCTGGGACGTCATCGTCATTGGCGGCGGCCACAACGGACTGGTGACCGCGGCTTACCTCGCGCGCGCCGGCAAGAAAGTGCTCGTGCTCGAGCGACGCTACTGCGTCGGCGGCGCGGCGGTGACCGAGGAGATCTTCCCGGGGTTCAAGTTCTCCGTGTTCTCCTACGTCGTGAGTCTCCTGCGGCCCGAAATCATCCGCGACCTCGACCTGCCCCGCCACGGCCTCGAGATCCTGCCGCTCGAAAGCACCGTCACCCCGCTCGACAACGGCGACTATCTCGCCGGATGGGGCGACCCCGACAAGACGCGTCGCGAAATCGCGCGGCACTCCCTGCGCGATGCGGAGGCGATGACCGAATTCGGGCGGCTGATGCACCACATGGCCCAGGCGGTGAAGCCGATCCTCGGCATGGTCCCCCCCGACCCGACGTCGCTCTCGCCGCGCGAGCTGACCGGCCTGCTGCGCGTCGGCCGCCACTTCAAGGATCTGGGCGCCGAGCGTTTCCACGCGCTGTACAAGTTGATGACGATGAGCTCGGCCGACTATCTCGACGAATGGTTCGAGACCGACGGCCTCAAGGCGACCAAGTCGGCGAGCGGCATCATCGGCACCTTCCTCGGACCGCGCTCACCCGGCACCGCGTACGTCCTGCTGCATCACTACATGGGAGAGATCGACGGCTCGTTCCGGGCGTGGGGGTTCGCCAAGGGGGGCACCGGAGCCATCAGCGAGTCGATCGCAGGGGCGGCCCGCCGCTTCGGCGCCGAGATCCGCACCGATGCCGGTGTGAGCAAGGTCCTCGTTCGCCGGGGCGGGGCCGCCGGCGTGGTGCTCGACAACGGGGATGAGCTGCGCGCCAGAGTCGTCGTGTCGAGCCTCGACCCGCATCGCACCTTCCTGCAGCTCGTCGGCGAGGACCATCTGCCCGACGAGTTCGTCGGCGATATCCGGCGCTTCAAGTTTCGCGGCTCCTCGGGGAAAGTGAACCTCGCGCTCGGCGAGCTGCCGAATTTCACCTGCCTCCCGGGCGTGGGACCGCACCTGCGGGGCGCCATCTCGATCTCACCGAGCATCGACTACCTGGAGCGCGCTTACGACGACGCCAAGTACGGCGAGTTCTCGAAGGCGCCGTACATGGACGTCATCATCCCGTCGATGATCGATCCCGGCATGGCGCCCCCGGGAAAGCACGTGATGTCGATTTTCGTGCAGTACGCCCCGTATCACCTGAACGGCGGGTGGACCGACGCCAAACGCGAAGCGTTCGGCGACGCCGTGGTCGATACGCTGACGCGCTACGCGCCGAATCTGAAGCAGGCGATTCTCCACCGGCAGGTGGTCACGCCGGCCGACATCGAGCGCACCACGGGGTTGACCGAGGGCAACATTTTCCAGGGGGAGCTCTCGCTGCACCAGCTCTTCTTCCTCCGGCCGGCACCGCGCTGGGCGCAGTACCGCACGCCGGTCCGCCACCTGTATCAATGCGGCGCCGGGACGCATCCCGGCGGCGGCATCATGGGGGCGTCGGGCCGGCTCGCAGCGCTCCGCATCCTGGGCGACGGGCGCTGATCTCATGACACGAGAGTTGATCATCATCGGTGGCGGCATCAACGGACTGGTCGCGGCGGCGTACCTCGCCAAGGCCGGTGTGAAGGTGCTGTTGCTCGAAGCGCGCGACGTGCTCGGTGGGCTCGCCGGCGGTGTCGACCCGATTCCGGGCTACCGCTGTGACGTGGGCGGCCCAGACGCCGGATGGCTCCTACCCGACATCGTCGCCGATCTCCAGCTCGACGCCGCCGGCCTCGAGCTCGTGACCCCGCAGGCGTGCGTGTGCAGCCCGCAGGAGGGCGGTCGCGCCCTCACGCTCTGGGCGGACTCCGCGCGCACCGCCGAGGAGATCAGCCGGTTTTCTCCCGAGGACGCGCATCGCTGGCCCGATTTTGCAGCGCAAATCGGACGCTTTGCCGGACTGCTCGAGGCGCTCTACGCCGTCGCCCCGCCGCAGGTGCCCGACCCCGACGGCCGCGACATCGGCACACTGCTGCGCCTCGGCCTGCGGCTGCGACGGCTCGGGAGGCGCGAGATGGTCGAATTCCTGCGCGTCGCGCCGATGTCCGTGGCGGAGTGGCTCGACGACTGGTTCAAGAGCGACGCGCTCAAGGGCGCGCTCGGGGCGGGCGGCATTACGAGAATCTTCCAGGGCCCCCGCGGCGCGGGTACGGCATTCGTCTTCCTGCATCACCAGGTCGGACGCCCCGCCGGCGCGGCGCGTGGCGCGCACTACGTGCGGGGGGGACCGGGCGCCCTGGCAGCGATCCTCGCGAATGTGGCCCAAGGGTACGGCGCGGAGATTCGCACCACCGCGCCGGTACGCGAGATTGTGGTCCGAGACGGAAAGGCGATCGGTGTCGCCCTCGAAACGGGGGAGCACCTCGCCGCCCGACAGGTCGTCTCGAGCGCCGACCCGCGGCGCACTTTCAGCCGGATGGTGGACGCCGGGCAGCTCGACCCGGAGTTCCTGTGGACGGTGGGTAACATTAAGTGTCGCGGTGCTGTCGCTACGGTGCATCTAGCCATGAGCGAGCTGCCGCGCCTCTCCGGTGTCACGGAAGAGGCCCTCGGCGGCGCGATCACGATCGCCCCGAGCCTCGACTATCTGGAGCACGCGTACGACGACGCGAAATACGGGGCGGTGTCGCGCCTGCCCTTCCTCGAGGCGCGTATTCCCACACTGCTCGATCCGTCGCTCGCGCCGGCGGGGAAGCACCTGGTGTCGGTGCAGCTGCAGTACGCCCCCTACCGGCTGCGGCCAGGTGGGTGGGACGACCGGGCTCGGGAAGAGGTGGCGAACGTCGCGATCGAGACGCTGTCCGCCTACGCACCCAACGTGCGTGGCAGCGTGATCGGTCGGCACGTCGTGACGCCCAAGGACCTGGAGGATCGCTACGGGCTGACCGAAGGGCACGCCTACCACGGCGAGCTCACCCTCGATCAGATTCTCTTCATGCGCCCCGTTGCCGGCTGGGCCCGCTATCGCACGCCGATCGAAGGGCTGTATCTGTGCGGCGCCGGAACGCACCCGGGAGGCGGGCTGGCGGGCGCCGCCGGCCGCAATGCGGCGCGCGAGATGTTGAGGGAGCGACGGGCATGAACACGTTCTTGAAGACAGTCGAAGCGTACAAGCAGGGTGCGCGCACGATGCCGGGCCGGTACTACACCTCCGCCGACGTGCTGCGTGAGGAGCAGGAGAGGATCTGGCGCCGCCAGTGGATCTCGGTGGGGCGTACGGCCGAGCTGGCTTCGCCGGGTGACTACCGCACCGTCCTCATCGGCGGCGAATCGCTGATCGTGCTGCGCGACCAGCAGGGGAAACTGCGCGCGTTCTTCAATATCTGCCGCCATCGCGGCACGCGTCTCTGCACGAGCGAGCGGGGCCGCCTCTCGGAAACGATTCAGTGTCCCTACCACGCGTGGACGTATGCGCTCGACGGGCGTCTCATCGGCGCACCGCACATGCACGAGGTCGAAGGGTTCCAGAAGGCGGACTATCCGCTCCACCAAGCCGCGCTGGCCGAGTGGAACGGGTTCTACTTCGTGAACCTCGACCGCGAGCCTCAGTTGTTTACGAAGGTATTCGCGCCGCTGGGGGACCGATTCGACCGCTTCAACCTGCCGGCGCTCGTAACGGTGCGCCGCATCGTCTACGACGTGCGGGCCAACTGGAAGCTCATCATGCAGAATTACTCCGAATGCCTCCACTGCCCCACCATCCACCCGGAGCTGTCCACGAAGCTGCCGTATACGAGCGGCGCCAACGATCTGGTCGAGGGCCGGTTCCTCGGCGGTTACATGGATATCAAGGCGCCGAACGAGAGCGCCACGATGACGGGACGCGCCTGCGGCCTGCCTTTGGGTAACCTGTCGGCGGACGACCGCTCGCGCGGCTACTACTACACGCTGTTCCCTTCGATGATGTTGAGCCTGCACCCCGATTACGCCGTGTACTACACGGTCTGGCCACGCGCGCCGCAGGAGAGTCAGGTTGTGTGCGACTGGATGGTGCATCCCGATTCTCCGCAGTCGCCGGGATACAACATCGCCGATGCGGAAGAGTTCTGGGATCGCACCAACCGCCAGGATTGGGACATCTGCGAGCGCAGCCAGCTCGGTGTCGCGTCCGCGCGCTATGAGCCCGGTCCCTACTCCCCGCGCGAGAGCATGCCGGCGGCGTGGGACCGGGAGTACCTGCGTCACATGGAAGCCTAGACGCGCTCGGCCGGGTCCTGCCGGTAGAACCCTTTGAGCTCGCGGTACAGGTCGGGATAGCGGTCACGCATTTCCACCGGCTGCTCGAAGAACGCCTCCGTCGCGACGGCGAAGAATTCGGCCCGACTGGTTGCGCCGTACCCGCTCAGCAGATCGTCCTCGCCTTCGAGTGTCTTGCGACGCAGCTCTTCGAACCGGTCGCGCAGCACCCGCGCCCACACGCGCGTCGACGACGGCGCCTCGAGCAGTGGGATCCCATCCACGTACCCGTCCTCCTGGTCGAGCTGGTGCGCGAACTCGTGCAACACGACGTTGTGGCCATCCCCCGGTTGACCCAGACCCTGCTGGACGTTCTCCCACGACAACACGATGACGCCGCGCAGCGACTCGCCCAACAACGGCACCGGCTCGCTCTCCGGCTCGAGCCGCACATGGCCGTTCTGGCCCGGGACCCTGGGTACGAACGTGCCGGGATAGAGGATGATGCTGCGCACGTCGGGAAAGGGCCCCACGTCGAGGGCCAACAGCAGGAGGCAGGCCTGGGCCGCGACGATCACTTTCATTTCTTCGGTGATCACGAGCCCCTTGATCCCTTCGAAGTTCTTGTCCCGCACAAACCCCCTCACGAGACCGAGCAGTCGGTTCCACTCCTTTTCCGTGAGGTTCTTGGTGAGGGGGACGCGCTGCTCGATCAGCGGGCGCCAGCCACTGGGCACTTGCGCCGGGACGTGCGTCGACGGCGCTGGGTGCCAGCTCCGCACCAGCGCCCATCCGACGAGCAACCCGAGGAGCAGGATGCCCGCCGCCACCGGGAGGACGAGCGAATCCATCAGGCCGTCGCCCCGCCCCCCGTCGGGAACAGACGCGCAAGCGCCCGCAGCAGCTGGCCTTCGGCCGAGCCGCCATCGGGGGCTTCGGCCAGGACGACGGCCAGGCGACGTTTGAGCAGCGGGTCGCGACACGCCTGGGCGGCAAACTGCATCGTGAGCGGGATGAACCAAGCGGCCTGGCGGGCGCCGGCACCGGCGCGAGCCACCGCGGCGTACTGCTCGAACAACCCGAGCAGGAACGCCCCCTTCGAAGGGAACTGGCGGTAGATGGCCCCTTTGGTGTAGCCAGCGGCACGCGCCACGTCGTCCAGTGTGGCGAGATCGAAGCCGCGGTCAGCGAAGACCTTGAGGCCTGCTTCGAGTAACAGGCTGCGCGTTTCGGCCTTGCGGCGGAACTGTGTAGAACTCAAGCGTATCTAAGATACCGATGAGTAGCGTTATCACAACTAGGACAGTTGATGTGATGTCCAATAGATACTGTCTGGACTCTCAGATTCTTGTTGGTATCTTTCGAATTGACCTTGACGCGCGCGACCGACCCTCTAGGTTCTCCCCCTTCGCGACGCTCGCCCGGAGAAGTGTGCAGATGCCGTACATCATCGTCGAACCGTGCATCAACGTAAAAGACCGCTCCTGCGTCGATGTCTGTCCGGTGGACTGCATCTATGAAGGAGAGGACCAGCTCTACATTCACCCCGACGAGTGCATCGACTGCGGTGCTTGTGAGCCGGAGTGCCCGGTGACCGCGATCTTCCCGGAAGAAGACGTCCCGCCCCAGTGGAAATCGTTCATCGCCAAGAACAAGGACGTTTTCCAGAGCGCCAACCCGCCCGGCAAGCCGTCACCGGAACGAGGCATGAAGTAGGAATTCCTCGAGCGCCCCGTTCACCAGCTCGGGGCGTTCGAGCGGTGCCAGGTGCCCCGCCTCAGGCACCTCGACGTACCTCGCACCCCGAATCCGCAGGGCCATTGCCCGCATTCCCGCGGCCGGCGAAATCTCGTCCTCGCTCCCGCCGAGGACGAGTGTAGGCACACGGATCTCCTCCAGCAGCGGTACCGAGTCGGGGCGGTCGCGCATCGCCGCGAGCGCTCCCACGAGCCCCGCCACCTGCACTCGCGCGGCCATCGCGCGGACCACCTCCACCACGCGCGGGCGCTGCGCCCGCGTCGAGGGCCCCAGGAGCTTCGGCAGCAGCCGCTCCGCGATCGCCGCCGCTCCCTCGCGCTCGGCGACCCGCGCGAGCTCGTCCCGGCCCGCTTTCCCTTCCGGCGTGTCGGGCTCCGCCTTCGTGTCGCAGAGGATCAAGCCGCGGACGCGCTGCGGGTAGCGCCGCAACAGCTCGAACAGCACGTAGCCTCCCATCGACAACCCGCAGCAGATCGCACTCTCGACGCCCGCCGCATCGAGCTCCGCGGCCAGGTCGTCGGCGTATCCGCCCATCGAGTAGCCGCCGGCGGGCGCGGCGCCGCCCTTGACGCCGCGCAGGTCCGGTGCGATGCAGCGCCACGCCGTGAGCCGCTCGAGCTGCGGACGCCACTGTTCGTGGTCGAGCGGAAAGCCGTGCACGAAGAGGATCGGGACGCCGGTCATGGGCCGAACTTAGCCTCCCCCACCCCGGGCGGGCGACTATGTTTCGGCCATCTTCCTATCCGCGAAGGTGAGCAATGCGAGTTCCCACCGAGTACATCCGGCATGCCGCCCGAGCCGCCCGCAAGTGCGCCGGCGATCCGCTGGGGGGCGCACCCCAGCCGGCCGACCCCGAGTTCTACAAGGTCCTGGCGAAAGCGTTGGAGGAGATCGCGTCCGGCCTCGAGCTGGTCGGTAAACCCACCGAGTGAGTGATTTTCGCTACGTCGACACGGCGGCGGCGCTCGCGGAGGTGATCGCCGCCGCCCGCGCCGAGCCGCTGGTCGCAGCCGACACCGAAGCGGCGAGCTTCCATCGCTACAAGGACCGGGTGTACCTGGTCCAGCTGTCCACCCGGCGCACGACCGCCGTCATCGACCCTCTCGCGCTCGCCGACTTTGCGCCGCTCGGGTCGTTGCTCGCCGACGCGAACGTCGAGAAGGTCTTCCACGACGCCGATTACGACTTGCGCACCCTCGACCGCGACTACGCGTTCCGGGCGCGGCACCTCTTCGACACGCGCATCGCCGCTCAGCTGGCGGGCGAGCCCGCGATCGGTCTGGCCGCCCTGCTTGAGAAGTACG
>Ga0310810_10005027_pt1 | contig 14726 bp, 11 predicted proteins | sample NCmetagenome_FD_207641 | JGI IMG/M metagenome (GOLD analysis project Ga0310810, IMG submission 207641) | Soil microbial communities from experimental microcosm in Duke University, North Carolina, United States - NC | ecosystem: Engineered > Artificial ecosystem > Soil microcosm > Unclassified ... | reverse complement strand
AATCAGGGATGGTGCTCACTTATGAGGGCGGGCGCACTTGCCTTCGTTCGTGAGGTGACACGGCCACGCCCGGAAGCGGGAGCGCATGCGGCAGAAAAAACGCGGCCCCAGTTTTTATCGAGCATGAACGCCCAGTCGGAAGGATAGCGCCGAAACCAGTCTTCGAAATTGGAGATCCAACGCTGCGTGCTCTTCTCGATATCCGGGTCGAGATAGCCTTCGGCGGTGAGAATGGTGATTTGAGGTCCGTCCATGCGAATGAAACCGGGGACAATCGGGATGCCAAATCGAGCGCTGATTTTCGCCGGCCACGCCGGGCTATGAATCCGCTGGCCGAATGCCTCAGTTTCGACGGTGTCCGCTCCCCGCGTCGCAACATCAGTAGTTCCTACAATTACCTGCCCTTCTCGTAAGGCGCGCACGATGTTCCGCATTACGGTGCCCGGCGGTATGTTTCGCGACAAAATGTATTTTGGCCCGAGCTTTTGCACGTATTCGAGCATGAGTTGACGACGCTCGGGCGAGCGCGGCTCGCGCAGGAGCAAAGTAGTGGGGCAAAAGTTGCTCAATCCGGCACTGCTCAACACAGCGCCGACGCAATGCGGAACGAGGATCATCACACCGCGATTGCCGCTGCCCAATCGCTGATATTCCGTTGCCCAACTCGGGTCAATGACCGTTTGGGAGAGAAGTTTTGACCGACCGTAGCGGAAGATCGTCGCGTAATGGAGAGCCGCATGCTCAACGTTGCGGATCATCTCAGAATAAACGGGCCAGGGATCGGAGCGCTCTGCAGCGCGGCAGAAATTCTGAACCGTTCGGGCGATGGGACTGCCCGGGACAAAATAGCCAGCTTTGGCCACACCTCCTATTGAAGCGAGAATACCACGGCTGAAGTTCGCCGGAAGCCTGGCAATCAAGTTGCCGAAGCGATGAAGTGGCAGGGCGATAGCGTCTTTGACAGGGCGATAGTGCATTCTGAGTTATGAGCAGCGACTGCAGAAGAGCCCGGCGGTCTCGTGTTCGGCGCCCGCGAACCTTGCACGACAAATTGAGGAGTCGTGCAAGTGTACGAACCGGTGATCTCCTCCGACTGGTTCCTGATTCAGGCCTGGTTTTACTTCATACGAGATGGCCAGTCATTCGTTTGTCACTGCAAGCCTTTCTAAAATTCGGGTTAAACATCGGCGCGGGCGACAGGAACTGAACCCGTTCAGTGCCTACCAAATTCTTCGCCGCGCCGTATTCGCCCGGTAGATAAGTCCGATTTTTTGCTTCGTCAAGTTTCGGTGAATACGACCGATAGTAGACTTTGATCTACATCTGCTGGTTACAACCAAAAACGCTTTTGGAGAATCTCTCGATCAACAGATTTGGTTTTTTGGCCGGTTCACGCAGTGGAATTGTTCACGACAGGGTCTTGCCAGCCACCAGGCGGAGTGAGGTGCTCGACTTCAGCTGGCCCCCACGTTTTTGGTTCATACTCATGGACCGGAGTGTCGGCCTTCAAAGCGGGATCGACGACACGCCAGGCTTCTTCAACGTAATCTTCACGTGCGAACAATGTGGCGTCGCCGGCCATCGCGTCGCTCAGCACGCGTTCGTAGGCGTCCATCTCTTTGGCATACGGATGACGGCTGGCCAGCAACTCGGATAACTGGCTTCTGGATTCCTCGACGGGCGAAGTCACGTTCATTCCGAATCCCATCACGATGTCGGGACTGATCCGCAGCCGGACGTAATTGGATTCAAGGTTGTAGCGTTTGTACATCGTCGGCGGTTGACGCAAACGGATCAGAATTTCGGTGCAGGTTACGGGAAGGCATTTTCCAGCACGGATGTAAATCGGCACTCCACGCCAACGCCAGGAATCGATGTGCAATTTGAGCGCGGCAAAGGTCTCCACTTTGGAATCGGCCGCGACCCCAGGTTCTTGTCGATAGCCACGAAATTGGCCGCGCACCAGGTTTTTCGGATCAAGCGGGGACATCGCCTTGAGCACTTTCACCTTTTCATCGCGAACAGATTCGCTGTCGGTACGGATCGGAGGTTCCATGGCGAGGTTGGCGAGGACCTGGAACAAATGGTTTTGGACAACGTCGCGCACAGTGCCGACTTGTTCGTAAAAGGCCCCACGCCCCTGAACGCCGAAATCCTCGGCCATGGTGATCTGGATGCTGTCGATGTGAGAGCGATTCCAGAATGGTTCAAGCATCTCATTGGCGAAGCGAAAAAACAGCATGCTGTGTACCGGCTGTTTCCCAAGGTAATGATCGATTCGGAAAATCCGCTTTTCGTCGAATGTCTGCAGGAGAATGTTGTTCAGCTCACGGGCTGACTGCAGATCGCGGCCAAACGGTTTCTCGATGATAACTCGGGCATTGCGAGTGCGACCGGTTTTTGAAAGTCCCTCGACGACAATGCCGAATGCAGCCGGAGGAATGGCGAGGTAATAGGCTGGGCGCTGTGCCGAGCCGATTTTTTGACACAGGGTTTGGAAGGTCGCCGCGTCATTGTAGTCGCCGTCGACATACTGCAACAACGCCGAAAGTTTTTCGAACGCCGCAGAATCGAGTCCTCCATGTTTTTCGCAACTATCTTTGGCCCTCTCCTTGAGCTTATCCAGATTCCAGCCACCTTTGGCAACGCCGATAACTGGCACGTCGAGTGTGCCGCGTTTGACCATGGCCTGCAGGGCCGGAAAGATTTTCTTGTAGGCCAAATCCCCGGTCGCGCCGAAAAATACCAACGTGTCAGAATGGGTAGAGTTGGGACTCATAGTTAATTAGGCGCTGTTTTTTCCAAATGGCCGCCGAAACCGAAACGCATCGCGGAGAGCACTTTGTCTTCGTAAGTGGCTTCGCCGCGGGAGGTGAACCGTTCGTAGAGTGCCGTCGTCAAGACCGGCACGGGAACGCCTTCGTCAATCGCTGCCTTGATTGTCCAGCGACCCTCGCCAGAATCAGAAACCCGGCCGGCAAACTGCGCCAATTGAGGATCGGTGGTAAGAGCGTTTGCAGTCAGATCCAGAAGCCAGGAGGCAATGACGCTTCCGCGACGCCACACTTCGGCGACGTCGGTCAGGTTGAACTCATACTGATACTCTTCCGGATCGCGCAAGGGCGTCGTCTCTGCATCAGTATCGCTCTTTCGCTTTCCAATATCGGCCGCCTTCAAAACTCCGAAACCTTCGGCATACGCGGCCATTATGCCGTATTCGATCCCGTTGTGGACCATCTTGACGAAATGACCCGCGCCGTTTGGGCCGCAATGGAGGTAGCCTTGCTCAGCAGTTCCGTCGAGTTTTTCGCGGCCTGGAGTATGTGAAATGTTGCCGATACCCGGCGCGAGGGTGGAAAAAATCGGATCCAGATGTTGAACCACTGAGGCTTCGCCGCCGATCATCATGCAGTAGCCGCGCTCCAGACCCCACACACCGCCGCTGGTTCCGACGTCGACATAATGAATGCCTTTTTTGGCCAACTCTTTTGCACGCCGCAAATCGTCAACGTAGTAGGAGTTGCCGCCATCAATCAGGATATCTCCTTGCTCAAGCAGAGGTGCGAGCTCAGCAATACTCTGGTCCACGACCGCCGCGGGGACCATGAGCCAGATCGCGCGGGGTTTTGCCAGCTTTTGAACGAATTCGGCAAGTGACCCGGCCCCAACGGCTCGTTCCTTTACCAGTTCTTGCACGGCCTCTGGCGAGCGGTCGTAAACGACACATTGATGGCCGCCACGGAGCAGGCGTCGGACCATGTTAGCACCCATGCGTCCCAGCCCGATCATTCCGAGCTGAATTGTTTTGTCTCTCATAATCGAATTTCATTGAATGTGTTTTTCACCCGCGAACATCGGAACGTGGTCTTTACGACGTTGGCACGCAAGCATTGTTCATCTACCGGTCCTTTAGCGTTGAGCCTTTAGATTTCAACCTTCAGCCTTTACACTTTAAATATGAAAACCGTTCTCCTCCCGACGATGCTTATTCCTCTCCTTGCCATCGGCGCTGAAGGCGGTCCCTTCACCAACACAGTTGCACAGAGCACCCTTCCGCATGGGCCAGGTTTGGCGGCCGGCTTCAAGGCTGACTCCGGTATCGATACGCACACTGCCGTTATCTTCGCCGATGACTTCGAGAGCGGCGAATTAGGCGCGCGCTGGGATGAACAGAGCCCCGCCAAAGAAAAAGCCCTCAGCTTCGCGCCTCCCGGCAACGATATTTGTGGAAAACGCTGTCTCAGAGTCGAGGCGCGTCTTGGCGAAAATCACGGCGGCGGTCTTACCAAATGGTTCGAGTCCGCCGAGCGTGGTGCCCCGACCGGGCAGGTCTTCGTGCGCTTTTATGTTCGCTTCGACCCTGGCTGCGACTACGTCCATCATTTCGTCACCCTCCGCGCCAACAAAGGCTTGCGGGGCGGCGACAAATGGAGCGGTTTCGGTGGCGCAGGTGAGCGTCCCGTCGGCGACGAGCGCTTTTCCACCGCCCTTGAACCGTGGGGCAACTGGGCCCAATGGCCCGCGCCGGGTAAATGGAATTTCTATAGCTATTGGCATGAGATGAAGGTGTCACCTGATGGCAAGTACTGGGGCAATTCATTCTTGCCCGAACCGCAGCCAGTCATCCAAAAGGACCGCTGGATCTGTGCCGAGTTCATGCTCAAACACAACACGCCCGGGCAATCGGATGGTGAGCAGGCTTTCTGGATTGATGGCCGTCTGCTCGGTCACTGGACCGGCATCAATTGGCGCAAAACCGAGTCCCTTAACGCCAACGCGCTCTCACTGGAATCGTACGTAACCGACCGTTGGACCAAAAACACCACCAACATCGTTTACTTCGATAACGTCGTCATCGCACGGGAATATATTGGACCCGCCGGGCGGAACTAAGGCGGCAACATATCATCCGCGCGCGTTCTAACTCCAGTCACCATTTGTAATAGACCGGCCTCCTGCACGGGGGTTAAGGTTCCCGGGTCGGCCCACGATTCCGCGACGAGTCTACATGACCAGGCGAGCAACAACGGTCAGGCGCAACGACGCAGCCTTGCGCATAATCTTCCCGCTCGCCGGTTTGCTGATGTTCTTCCTGCCGCTCGGCCTTTTCATCAGTGGGTTGGTGTCAGCACACCGGCAATACCTGACCAATACAAGCTACGAGCCGGTGAACGCCATGATCGTCGCCTCCTCCGTGGATAGGTACAAGGGATCAAAAGGCGCCATTCATTATGCTCCCGAGGTGCGTTATCGATACGAAGTCGGCGACAAAACGTACGAGTCGGACAGATTGATGGCCGTCTACGTTTCGGGGGACGAAGAGTGGGCGCAGGGGATCGTGAACCGATTTAAAATCGAGACATCCACAACGGCATATTACGACCCGCGCGAGCCGAGCCGGGCGGTGTTGCTCAAGCGGTTCAGCTTCAGCCCGTATTTTGATATGCTGACCGTGAGCTTCGCGCTCGCGGGCGGGAGCTTTCTCTTTCTGCAGGTATGGACGCAGAGGAGCCGCAGCGTTACTCCGACAGGAAACGGCTGGTATGAAGTCCCGCCGAAATTGGCGGCGAAACGAAGGCTGCTGATCGCCGGAGTTTGCACCGCGATTTGGTACGGTCTCGGGGCAGTGGCGATTGGTCATTACTTAACGTTTGTTCCGGGACCGCACCCGAGCTGGTCAATAACCCGGCTCGAGATATACGGGCTAATGGGATTGGTGCCGCTCGGGTTTTTGATTCGCTATCTCTTAATGAGGCGCGAACTCACGGATGCGCGTTTGTTGGTAGATCGGCCAGTAGCAGCTTCCGGCCAGCCATTCAGATTTTCCATCTCGCAACAGGCTCGCCGACCGTTGGAATTGAAGCATGCGCGTATTCGGTTTCGGTGTGTCGCCACGAAAGTGCAGGGTAAGTCACGCACACATCCTGTGCTGTACGAAACCGTTCCTGTAGAACTGCAAAAACATTCTCTGCACGCTGGAGAAAGCCTGACACTCTCAGTCGAACTCACGCCACCTTCGGAGCAACCTCCCACCGGGCGCGATGCCACTGGCAAATTCACTCGGATTGACTGGAGCATAAAATTGGAATGCCACGTTGCGCGCGGGCCAAATTACATCGTGGAATTTCCGCTCACGGTCGAGGCTGCTCCGGGCATCGAACCGGCCCAGCCGTTGGAGAAACCGCGAGCTGTGGTTGAGGTTCGGCGTGTTGACGCCGAGCAAGCGGGCCGGATTCTTGGGAAACGCAACGTGCTCATAGGAAATCTGATTGGCTTATCTCCAGTCCTCTTTCTCCTGGCCGGGGCAATAATGATGGCAACAACTTTTCTGACCGTTTTTCCCGACAAGTCGGCATCTCAGCCTGGTCCGGGTTTCAATCGTCCGCGGACCGTCGCGTGGTTTGTGGCCGGTGCGGCTGTGGTAGCGGTCTCTTCGATTTTTGGCCTGGCTTTTCCAAATCTGCTGGCTGGCAGATACATTTGTTCTATCGCCCGGCGGGCGATAAATAGCCGTCGGGACGCGATAGTGCGTCCGGGAGACGGCAGCGTCTTTGTGGATGTGGTTCCGCGCGCCAACTGGAATCGAATGATGTTTGAGAACGCTGCCGATATCGGCTTTCTGGCGGTGGATACTGAGCGACGCGAGATCCGATTTGAAGGGGATAAAGAACGGTACCGGATTCCGGCAGAAGCAATCGTCTCATGCGAATTGGCAAAATCTGTCCTGCTATCCACTGCCAGGCCGGACGCTCCAGGCTTTTGGATGGCGGTCATCAGGGCGTGGGACCAGTCTGGCATCTGGGAGGCACCTATCGCACCGCGGCTGTCCAACAGCCTGCTTTGGGGTGGGCGGTCTCGTAAGAGAATCGCGGAGGATCTTCAAATTCGGATCAACGCGCTCATAACAGCCTCGAACTCCGTGGCGGAGCCGGCTCGGTCATTGGCACGGCATTAATTGGCGCAAAACCGAGTCCCTCAAAGCCAACGCTCTCCAGCTGGAATCGTACGTAACACACTGCTGGACCAAAAACAACACCAACATCGTTTACTTCGATAACGTCGTCATCGCGCGCGAATATATTGGACCCGCGGCTGAGCTAAAAAGGGCTCGACAGATTTTTTTCATCCCCTGCCCGCCAGGAGAGAACAACTGCGGCGAGTCGCCAGACTTGCCTTTGATCAACGTTCGTCCAACCATTGGGTAGCCCATGAAATTCAAAGTCCCCATCTCCGTTGGTTTTTCTGCCAGTCTTATCCTTCTGATTGCGCCTGCCGCTCGGTGCCAGGTCGCTGATGCGCCCGACGGCACCGTCGCCGGCATTCCCGCCAACTACACTGAAGCTCACGTCGGCGCCTACAAGTTGCCGGATCCGCTCAGGCTCGAAAACGGGCAAGCGGTAAAGAATGCCAAAGCGTGGACCGAACAGCGCCGACCGGAGTTGCTGAAGTATTATGAATCCCAGATCTATGGCCGCGTCCCCGCCACAGCGCCGAAGGTGAACTGGCAAATGGTCAGCAATGACGCGAGTGCCCTGGGCGGCGTCGCCATCCTCAAAGAGTTGGCCGGTCACATGGGTAGTCCAGACGGCCCCGCTATCGCCGTCACTCTGTACACTCCGGCGAAGGCCGCGAAACCGGTGCCGATGCTGGTCAGCATCAGCTTCAATTTCCCGGCCGGCGGGCGCGGGCGTGGGCGTGCGGCTTCAACGAACAACACCAATGCGCTGACCCGAGACGGTACATCTCGCTCAACCAATGCGGGTGGCGCAGCCGCGGGCGTGGCCTTGCGAGGCACTCCGGCCGAACTGATTTCTCACGGCTTTGGTTACACCCGCATCATTTACAATTCAATCGAGACCGACATCGAAGGCCAGACTAATGTAAACCTCGCCCGCAAACTCGCCCTCTCTCCGGGACAGACCGCACCTGCGGAGGACGAATGGGGGGCCATTGCCGCGTGGGCCTGGGGGATCAGCCGGGTCGTGGATTATCTCGAAACTGACCCCGCGGTGGATTCCAGGCGCATTGCGATCACGGGCGTCTCGCGCCTGGGCAAGACCGTGCTCTGGGCCGGCGCAAACGACCCGCGCATCGCGCTGGTCATCGCGAGTTGCTCGGGCGAAGGAGGCGCCGCGCTGGCACGGCGCAACTACGGCGAGACCATTGCTCATCTCGTGGCTCCTGCGCGATACCCGTATCAATTCGCTGGCAACTACGCCAGATACGCCAAAGACCCGAGTCAATTGGCCGTCGACACGCATTGCCTGATTTCGCTAATAGCTCCTCGTCCGTTGCTGCTCCAAACCGGCGACACCGACCGCTGGTCTGACCCAAAAGGTGAATTTCTTGCAGCCGTCGCAGCTCGGCCTGTCTACGAATTGTTCGGCAAACGCGGACCCGATGACAATTTGCCGCACCCGGGCCAACTGGCTGGCGATACCCTCGCTTATTACATGCACGCTGGCGGACACGGAACCCTCCCCTCCGATTGGGATATCTATCTCAAATTCCTGGAACAGCACCTGAAACCGTGAACTGCTATCGCAACCCGAAAACTCCGATTAGAATGGGGCACATCCTTCAAATGGGAAGCATGGATTCAAAATTATCATTTTCTGCATCAAATTCTTTGTTAACCTCTCTGCAGTATATCCAATGAACCCATTCGCTCACGTCGCGAAATATTTTGAAATCATTCGGCTTCGTGTGCGCAATCAATGGACTCCCAGCCATGAGCAAATTAGATTCCGCAGTTGACCAATTAGCTCCCGAAGTCAGCAAGTTCCTCTCGGCCCAACCGCAAAAGTTATTCATCGGCGGCAAATGGATCGCCGCCCAAAGCGGAAAAACCTTTGAGACGCGCGACCCGGGCGCGGGCAAGGTGCTCGCCAACGTCGCCGCAGGCGACGCACCGGACGTGGATGCGGCGGTCGCCGCCGCGCAGGAGGCATTTCGCAAAAGCGCTTGGGCGACGATGCCGGTCAACGATCGCGCGGTAATTCTTCACCGGCTCGCCGATCTGATCACGAAACGTCAAGAGATCATCGCTCAAATCGAATCGCTGGATGTCGGCAAGCCGCGCGGCCAGGCTGCCGGGTTCGACGTGCCGCATGCCGCGCAGACGTTTCGTTATTACGCCGATCTCGCCGTGCATACGCGACGCCGCGAGCCGATTGCCGTGTCCGGCTTTGAAGCGCACACATTGCGAGTGCCTTACGGCGTATGCGCATTCATTTTTCCATGGAACTTTCCGTTCTTGCTCGTCGGCTGGGGGATCGCCCCGGCCCTGGCGGCTGGAAACACCGTCGTGATCAAGCCTGCCGAAGATACGCCGCTCTCGACACTTTATTTTGCGACGCTGGCGGAAGAAGCCGGAGTGCCGCCCGGCGTGGTGAATATTGTCACCGGGTTTGGTGAGACGGCTGGAGCGGCCTTGGCCGGCCATCCGGGAATCAAAAGGATGTCCTTCACCGGCTCGCCGGAAGTGGGGCGGCTGATCGCCGAAGCCTGCGGCAGAAATCTGGTGCCGGTGAAATTGGAATTGGGCGGCAAAGGCGCGGCGGTGATTTTCGACGATGTGAACGTCGAGGCCGTGGCTGATTCCCTGGCCGGCGCGGTGACATTGAACGCAGGGCAGGTTTGTTGCACGGCCACTCGCTGGCTCGTGCATGAAAAGATTCGCGACCGATTTGTCAGCAGGGCCACCGCCACAATGAGCGGGATGAAAATTGGTTACGGCGCCGACGCTGACACGAAGATCGGGCCCGTAGTCAGCGAGAAGCAGCGGGCGCGCGTGCTGGGTTACCTGGACAAAGGGGTGAAATCCGGCGCGAAAATGTTGCTGGAAGGTGGGCGCGCGGAGGTCAAAGGTCACGAGCAAGGTTATTACGTAAAGCCCGCGCTGATGACCGGCGAGCCCGGCAACGTTTGCGCGCGCGACGAAATCTTCGGGCCGGTCGCCTATCTGATGAGTTTCAACGACGAGGACAAAGTCATCGACCTCGTCAACAGTTCGACCTACGGCCTGGCGAACAGTGTTTGGAGCAGCAACCTTGAGCGGGCGAATCGGGTCGCCGAGCGGTTGGTCGCAGGGAACAGCTGGATAAACGCGCACAATCTTTTCGCGCACGGCATTCCCTATGGCGGTTGCAACTTGAGCGGTTGCGGCGGCGGCGTGCTGGGGCCGGAGACGCTTTCGGATTATCTGCGCAACCAATCAATCGTGCGCCCATTGGCGTGATTTTAAAATGAGTCCCAATCCTCCACTTGGCGTTGTGCTGCATAGCATCGGCGGGCTGATGTCCGCAATTTTTTACCTGCCTTATCGGCGCGTGAAATTTTGGGCCTGGGAAACTTACTGGCTGGTTGGCGGCATTTTTAGCTGGCTGATTGTGCCGTGGGTCATCGCCTCGCTGATGGTCCCCAACCTGTGGACAACTTTGTCGCATGCGCCGCTGAAAAGCGCGTGCTGGAGTTTTATTTTCGGAATGTTATGGGGAATCGGCGGCGCGATGTTCGGGCTGACGGTTCGTTATCTTGGCATTGCACTGGGCACATCGATGGCACTGGGCTATTGCGCGACTTTTGGCACGTTGCTGCCGCCGATTTTCAGCGGAGAATTTGTGTCCGTCATTCACACGACCGCCGGGCTGGTGGTCATGGCCGGTGTGGGTGTGTGTTTGCTGGGAATCGTGATCAGTGGATTGGCGGGCGTCGCCAAGGAGGGCGAAGTGCCCGAGAAAGACAAGCAGGCAAGCATCCGTGAATTCAGTTTCAAGAAAGGCGTATGGGTCGCGACTTTTTGCGGCATCATGAGCGCCTGCATGTCCTATGGTTTTGCGGCGGGCAAGCCGATCGCCGCGCTGGCCGTCAGCAACGGCGCTTCGGATTTGTGGAAGAATCTGCCGGTGTTGATCATCGTCCTCGCCGGTGGCTTCACGACGAATCTCCTCTGGTGCGGTTTTCTCAATATCCGCAACAAGACCGGTGACAACTATCTGCGGGGGGCGGTCGACATGCCTTCCGCCGAACTTCCAGCGCCGCAAGTCGAGCGTGTTCCGCTGTTAATCAATTACGGGCTCTGCGCGGTCGCCGGCACACTCTGGTATATGCAGTTTTTCTTCTACGGAATGGGGACGACCAAGATGGGCCGATACGACTTCTCCAGTTGGACGCTGCACATGGCGACCATCATTATTTTTGGAACGCTGGTCGGGCTCGCTCTTTCCGAATGGAAAGGCGTCAGCCAGCGGACATATCGGTTAATGCAGTTGGGATTGGTCGTGCTGGTTTCCTCGACTGTGGTCATCGGCTACGGAAATTATCTGGCCAAGGAACATGCGCCGGCTGCTGAGCCGCCAAAAGTCTCTGAGACTGGCGCTGACTCACTCAAGGTCGCCGAGACTCCCCCGAAATGAAAATTTCCGCGCTGCAAAAATTCCGCAAGAAGCTCGCTGGTGACGAAGCCGTTTATGGCCTTTGGGTCACGCTGGAGTCGCCCAGCATTTCGGAAATGGCAGTCGCCCTCGGCCTCGATTGGCTCGTCGTCGACGCCGAACACGGTCATCTCGATTGGAAAGAAATTCTCGAACACATTCGCGCGACCGTGCGCAGCGATACAGTCGCGCTGGTGCGAGTGGCCGAATTGAACGCCGGTCTCATCAAGCGCGCGCTCGACATCGGCGCGGATGGCGTCGTCATTCCCTGGATCGAAACGGCCAACCAACTCAAGCAAGCCGTCGCGTTCTCAACCTATCCGCCCGAAGGCATTCGCGGCATCGGTGCAGACCGCGCGACGGCATGGGGACAATGCTTCGCCGAGTGCACTCAAGAAGCCAATGAGAATGTCCTCGTCGTCCCAATCGTCGAATCCGTCACCGGCGGCAAAAACATTCACGCTCTGCTGCAGGTTGGCAAAGTAGAAATCGTCTTTCTCGGCCCGGCGGATTATTCCTCGACGGCAGGATTTCGCGGCCAATGGGAAGGTCCGGGCGTTGCAAAGGAACTTTTGGCCATCAAGGACGCGGTCCGCGCGAGCGGCAAGCATTGCGGCGTCGTTGCGACGAGCCACGAGAATTTGCTCGAACGCCGCTCGCAAGGATTTCGCATGCTGGGCTTGGGCATCGACAGCGGATTCTTTTTGCGCGGCCTGCACGCGGCCCTCGGCGTAGTCGGGCGGGATCGGTCGATGTCGTTGGCACTTACGCCGGACAAGCCGATGACGCCCTTGCCGCGTCTTCTCCCTCTCCCCAAGGGAGAGGGTCGGGGTGAGGAGGAAGGAAGTGCCCGCCAACCCACAGTTCCGGGAAGGAGGAAGGCCATACGCCGTGAGCGCTGAAAAATTCGTTGTCGCCTTGACCGCGGATTTTTACGACCGCAACGGCACGCCGAAGTATCGCGACCTCGGATTATCGGTGCTGGCGGAGAATCCGCGCATTGAACAGCGCGTGTTCAAGGAGCATCGCAAACAGATCGGACCGGAGCAGATTGACGGCGCGAATGGCCTGATCGTGTTGACGCCGGCGGTGACAGCGGAGAGCATTTCGGATACTGGCAAGCTTCTTGTCATAGCACGTTTTGGAGTGGGCTATGACGCGGTGGATGTGAAGGCCTGCACTGGCGCTGATGTGCTTGTGACGATCACGACCGGTGCCGTAGATCGCTCAGTGGCTGAGGCAACGATTGGCTGGATGATCGCCCTCACCCATCACATGCGTATCAAAGACAACCTCGTCCGCGCCGGTCAGTGGGACGACCGCTCCAAATTCATGGGGCGGGAGTTGCGTGATCGCACGCTGGGCGTCATCGGGCTCGGGGGAATCGCGCGCAAGACGATTGAGTTGCTGGGCGGATTTGGAATGAAACAACCGCTCGCGTTTGATCCGTTCGTGGCCGAGGACGGAGCCTTGAGGGCTGGCGCAAGGCTTGTCGCGCTGGACGAAATCCTGAGACAGGCGGATTTCGTTTCGATCCATTGTCCGCTGACGGACAAGACGCGCGGCCTCATCGGGGCGCGAGAATTGGGGTTGATGAAGACGGATGCGTATTTGCTGAACACTGCGCGCGGCGGGATCGTGGATGAAGACGCGCTTTACGACGCACTGAAGATGCGGCGGATTGCCGGGGCCGCGCTCGATTGCTTTGCGCAGGAGCCAGTAGTCAAGCCGTCGCGATTTGTCGATCTCGACAATGTGCTGCTGGCGCCGCATAGCATTGCGTGGACGGACGAACTTTTCCGCGACATTGGCCGGGCGGCGTGCCGCGTGATGGTTGATTTATCGCTCGGACGTCGGCCGCACGGGGTCCTCAATCCGGAATTATTTGAGCGAACCTCATTCCAGTCGAAATGGAAACGATTGTGCAAGTAGAGCAACATGAGGCCAAGGAACGGAGCACTGCTCATGGGCGAGCGTCAGGGAAAGCGGCAGAGGACAGCCGCACTCCAAAACCTCGCGGAAGGAGTGGCGCGCAATCCGTCGCGGCAGCGTCTTGGAGTGCGGCTGTCCTCTGCCGCTTTGATCTGCGTTCGTTCGCATCGAGAATTCCCACAACTGCAAGCTCTCCGCATTGTTACCACGGCGGCTACAAATTTTCGAAGCACAGGCGCCGTAAACATCTAGACTTATGAAACCGGAGCATTCGCTCAGCGACGAGCAGATTGACCAATACCGGAACGAAGGATTCGTTGTCGTCGAGCGCCTGTTTAGCGCCGATGATTTGGCGCGAGTGGACGCGACGGTCCTACAGCTAACCGAGCAGGCGCTCGCCGGCGGTGATTTCAGCAAGGTGCTCGAGCTTGAGCCGGAGCCAGTCGATGACAAACGCGTCCCGCGTCGCATCTTCAATCCATACGATCAGCATGAAACGTTTCGCGCGCTGGCGCACGACCCGCGTTTGCTCGACAAAATCGAATCGCTCATCGGCGGCGATTTCAACCTGCAACACAGCAAGCTCAACATGAAGCCGGCGAAAGTCGGTTCGGTAGTGGAATGGCACCAGGACATGGCCTATTTCCCGCACACGAACGACGATCTCGTCACGGCGCTCGTTTATCTCGACGATGCCACCGAAGAAAACGGCTGCCTGCAAGTCTTGCCGCGGCATCACACGCATTTCTTCGATCATAGCGGGCCGGACGGGCGCTTCGCCGGAATGATCACCGAGAGCCTGGCCGATTTCGGCAAGCCGCGCAGCCTCCCGGCGCCGGCCGGCAGCGCGATTTTCATGCACTGCATCACGCCGCACGCCTCCTTGCCCAATCGCTCGAACCGCGCGCGGAGAACGCTCATTTACGAATACCGCGCCAATGACGCCTTCCCGATTTATTACGGCGAAATGACCAACCTGGCGGAAGCAAAGTTCCGCATCATTCGCGGACGGCCCGCGCGGTTTGCTCGTTTTGGCGGGCCACGTCCAATGATTCCAAACGTCGGCAAGTATGCGTCGTTGTACGAACTGCAAAGCCAGGCGAAAGCGCGAATGAAATGATTACCAGACTTAAAATCCAGGTGGCATGGATCACCATCGAGTCGCGGACGCTCGGGGTATGGAGTCCCGGCTTTAGCCGGCAGCGCGTGCAAAAGGGTAATGATTCCGAAACAATCCCACGCTCGGCGCCACCAGGACCTGGCCGGCTAAAGCCGTATCGATGTAGTTCCTTTTTCAGCAATTTGCGATTTATCAGCAGTTTACAGAGCCAATCTCCAACTGCATTGCAGTTCAACAGC
>Ga0310810_10005026_pt1 | contig 14727 bp, 15 predicted proteins | sample NCmetagenome_FD_207641 | JGI IMG/M metagenome (GOLD analysis project Ga0310810, IMG submission 207641) | Soil microbial communities from experimental microcosm in Duke University, North Carolina, United States - NC | ecosystem: Engineered > Artificial ecosystem > Soil microcosm > Unclassified ... | reverse complement strand
TCACGGTGGGGTCTCCATGCTGGAGGCCGAGCCAGCGGCACAGGAGCGCGGCCGAGAGGATGGCCGCGACCGGGTTGGCGATGCCCTTCCCGGCGATGTCGGGGGCGCTGCCGTGGCAGGGCTGGAAGAGCGCGTAGCGATCGCCCACGTCGCCCGAGGGAGCCAGCCCGAGCCCGCCCACGGTGGCGGCGCCGAGGTCGGACAGGATGTCGCCGAACATGTTCTCGAGCACGATCACGTCGTAGCGCCACGGAGCCTGCACCACGTACATGCTCATCGCGTCCACGTAGGCGAAGTCGGTGCGCACGTCGGGATAGGCGCACGCGGTCTCCTGGAACACCTGGCGGAAGAACGCGTAGGAGCGGAACACGTTGGCCTTGTCCACGCAGGTCACGCGGGTGACGCCGTCGGCGGGCGCCCCGCGGCCGCGCACCCGCGCGGTCTCGAAGGCGCGGCGCACCACGCGCTCGGTGCCCTTGCGCGTGATCACGAGCGTGTCCACCGCCAGCTCCTCGCCCACCTTGGAGCCCCCGCCCAGGGAGGCGAAGAGCCCCTCGGTGTTCTCGCGGAAGATCACGTAGTCGATGCGCCCGTCGGCGGGCAGGCGCAGCGGGCTCGGCACGCCCGGGTAGAGCTTGACCGGACGCATGCCCGCGTAGAGGTCGAGGACCATCCGGAGCGTGATCTGCGGCGTGAGCTCGGTGCCATCGGCGTGGCGGATGTCGGGCAGCCCGGCCGCGCCGAAGAGGATGGCGTCGACCGCCCGGCACAGGTCGACCGTCTCGTGGGGGAGATCCTCGCCGGTGCGCCGGTAGAGCGCGGCGCCGACCTCCGCCTCCTCGAACGAGAAGCGCAGCCCGTCGCCCTGGATCGCCTCGAGCACGCGCACCGCCTCGGCCAGCACCTCGGGCCCGATGCCGTCGCCGTCGATCCGGGCGATCTTGTAGTGCGGCATGCTCAGCGGTGGCTTCGGTCGGGGCGGCCGTTCGTAGGCCGCGACCCTGACGGCCTGTACTGCTTGTTCTGATCGGGGGGGAGCGGGCGCCGCTCCTCCCCCGAGCCCCCCCACCGCCCTACGGATGTCCGGTGGCACACGCTCACGGGTTTCGGTTCGCGCTGCCGGCGGTGAGCATTCGGACGGCCACGTCGATGGCCTCGAGCATGCTCTCGGGGTTGGCGATGCCCTTCCAGGCGCGGTCGAAGGCGGTGCCGTGATCGACCGAGACGCGCAGGAACGGCAGGCCCACCGTGACGTTGACCCCGGAGAGCCCGGTCCAGGTGCCGCTCTTCTCGTCGTAGTTGAAGCCGAGGGTCTTGACCGGGACGTGGCCCTGGTCGTGGTACATGGCGACCACGATGTCGAACTCGCCGCCGCGCGCGCGCGAGAAGAGCGTGTCGGCGGGCAGGGGGCCGTACACGTCGAGCCCCTGCCGGCGCGCGTCCTCGACCGCGGGGATGATCTGGGTCTTCTCCTCGTCGCCGAAGAGGCCGTCCTCGCCCGCGTGCGGGTTGAGCCCGCACACCGCGATCCGGGCCCGGGGGCGCCCGAGCCCGACCATGGTCTGCTGCGCGAGCTGGATGACGCGGCCCACGCGCTCGCGGGTCACCAGGTCCGGGACGCGCCGCAGGGCCACGTGGGTGGTCACGTGGATCACGCGCAGCTCCTTGCCCATCAGCAGCATCGCGAAGTCCTTGGTGGCGGTCAGGCGGGCCAGGATCTCGGTGTGACCCGAGTGCTGGACGCCGGCCGCCGCGAGCGCCTCCTTGTTGACCGGCGCGGTGACGATGGCGTCGATCTGCCCGGCCTGGCAGAGGCGCACCCCGGCCTCGATGTAGGCGTAGGCGGCCCGTCCGGCCTGCGCGCTCACGGTGGACTTGGGCAAGGTCGCGCAGTCCACGTTGGCGAGGTCGAGGCACTCGAGCTGCCCCGACCGGAACTCGCACGCGTCCACCGAGGAGACCGCGTGCAGCGTGAGCGGGGACCGGAGCAGGCCGAGCGTGGCCGCCATCACCGAGCGGTCGCCGATCACCACCGCGCGGCAGGCGGCGGCGACCTCCAGGTGGGCCAGGGCCTTGGCGGTGATCTCCGGGCCGACCCCGGCGGGGTCTCCCATCGTGATGCCGAGCACGGGAACGCGGGGAGCGGTCACGAGGTTCCTCCGAGGAGCGCGGTGAACAGATCCGGCCGGCCGAAGCCGCCGGCCTTGGTCAGCACCGGCAGGATGGGCGCTCCGTCGCGGGTCAGACGGCCCAGCGCCAGGCCGTCGGCGGGCGCGCCGAGCAGCTCGAGCCGTCGGGGCCGCAGCGCGCGGAGCAGGGCGTGGGCGGTGTCGCCGCCGGTGACCGCCACCAGGTCGGCCCGGGCACGATCGAGAACGTGCGCCGCGGTGGCCGCCAGATGCCGGGCGATCGCCTCGCGGGCGGCGGGCGCGGAGGCGCTCGCCACCACCGCGGGGCGCCCGCGCTCGAGCGCGGCGATCGCGGGCGCCGGATCGCCCGGGCCGGCGGCGTCGACGGTCACGACCGCGACCCCGTCGCGCGCGAGCGCGTCGAGCTGGGCGCGACTGGCCGGGTGGAGGCTGCCGACCACGACGAGTCGCGCCCGGCCCGCGGGCAGGGCGACCGCCGGTGCGGCCAGCCCGAGCGCGTCGCTCAGCGCGCGCCCGAGGCCGGCCGAGCCCGCGGCCACGGTGCCCGGCACCGAGAGGACGGCCCGGGCCAGGCTCGCGAGGTCGGCGTCGGTCACCGCGTCGGCGGCCACGACGGCGCCGCGGTGCTGCTCGAGCACGTGCGCGATCTTCTCGCAGCCGGCCCGCACGTCGTCGAGGCCGAGCGGGATCACCGGCACGGAGCCGCCGAGCAGCCCGGCCAGGTCCGAGGTGGTGCCGCGGAAGCCGGGATCGCGGCCGATGGGGGATTCGTGAACCGGAACGGAGTCGACCAGTAGGCGACCGTGACTGACCACGCGGCGCAGGGCGGGGAACGCGGGACACACGAGCGCGCCCGTGAACGGCGGCCCCGGCTCGAGCAGGGCGGCCAGCTCCGCGGCCACCGGCCCACGCATGGTCGAGTCGATCTTCTTGAACACCGGGCCCCGTCCGAATCGCGCGCGGAGCCGCCCGGCCGCATCGCGGACGGCGGCCGCCGCGTCCTGGTCGGCGAGCATGCGGGTCTCGGTGTCGATCGCCACGACGCGTCGATCGTCGGCCGCGAGGATGGGGTCCACCCCCACCGCCACCGGCCCCGAGCCGGCGAACAGGCAGCCCGTGTCGCAGGCGCCGGTGAGGTCGTCCGCCAGGATCGTCACCACGGGGAGGGGCGTCGCCGCCATGGGTGCATCACCCTACCATGAATCGCGATCGTTCCGATCAGGCCCCGGCCACCCGGGGCCCGGGTGAGCGCAGTGTATACTGACCACGTGAAAACCCGCGTCGTCGTGGCGTTCGTGGCCCTTGCCGCAGTGCTGCTCACCGGCCGCGTGGCCCCGGCGGAGGACCCGGTGGCGGCGCTCTCGCTCGTCCGGCCCAAGCCGGCGAAGGACGCGCCCGATTTCCAGCTCCGCACCCCGGACGATCGCCCGATCCGGCTGGGCGATTTCAAGGGCAAGGTCGTCTTCCTGAACTTCTGGGCGACCTGGTGCGAGCCTTGCCGGGAGGAGATGCCCAGCATGGAGCGCCTGCACCGGGCCTACAAGGACCGCGGTCTCGTGGTGCTGGCCATCTCGCTCGACTCGCAGGGGGCGAGCGTGGTCAACCCCTTCGTCAAGAAGCTCGCGCTCACCTTCCCGGTGGCCCTCGATCCGAAGATGGCGGTGCGCGAGCGGTACGGGGTCTGGGCGGTGCCGTCGACCTTCATCATCGATCGCCAGGGCAAGCGGGTGCTCTTCGCCAACGGCTCGCGCGAGTGGGACGGCAAGCCGGCGCACGCCCTCATCGAGTCCCTCCTCCAGTGAGCGAGTCGCTCGGGGTCCTGGTGGCCTTCTCGGCCGGGCTCTTCTCGTTCCTCTCGCCGTGCGTGCTGCCGCTCTTCCCGTCGTACCTGTCGTTCATCACCGGCATGTCGGTGGACCGTCTCGCGAGCGAGGTCACCGCCGGCGCCCGCAGCCGCGTGCTCCTGCACTCGCTGGCCTTCATCGTCGGCTTCAGCGTGGTGTTCGTGAGCCTCGGGGCCTCCTTCAGCGCGGCGGGACAGTTCCTGCTCGACTACCGCGCCGCCATCCGGATCGGCGGCGGCCTGCTCATCATCGTCTTCGGCCTCTACATCGCGGGGGTGCTCCGCGTGGGCATCTTCGGCCGCACCCAGCAGCTGCAGGTCCGCAGCAAGCCGGCCGGCCTCCTCGGCTCGTTCCTGGTCGGGCTCACCTTCGCCATCGGCTGGACGCCCTGCGTGGGCCCGATCCTGGGCTCGATCCTCACCCTGGCCAGCAACGACAAGACGGTGGGCCAGGGCATCACCCTGCTGCTCTTCTACTCGGCCGGCCTCGGCGTGCCGTTCCTGCTCTCGTCGATCGCGCTCGGCAGCTTCCTCCGGTTCTTCAAGCGCTACCGCCCGTTCATTCCCATCGTGGAGCGGGCCGCGGGCGTGCTCCTGGTGGCGGTGGGCCTCCTGGTGGCCACGAACTACTACGTGCTCCTCAACTCCTGGGCCGTCAGCCTCACTCCCGAGTGGCTGCTCAAGCGTCTCTAACCGACGGAGGCCGCGCATGGTGATCAACCGGGTTGGGCCCCTCTCGAGCGCGAAGGTGGTCGGCCTGCTCTACGCGATCCTGGGGCTGGCGATGGGCGGGCTCTTCTCGCTCGTGGCCGCGGTCGGCGGCTTCGGCCACGGCGGCCCCGCCGGCGCGTTCTTCGGGGTGACGGCCGTCGTGTTCCTCCCCGTCACCTACGGGATCATGGGCTTCGTGATGACCCTGATCATGGCCGCGCTCTACAACGCGCTCGCGAAGCTGGTGGGCGGCGTGGAGATCGATCTGCGCTGAGCGCCGGGGCTCACGTGAGCGCGCGGAGCCAGCGCGCGATCTCGTCCTGGACCCGGGCGTAGACCTGCGCCTGGGGCACCGGGCCCCGCTTCGGTACCGCGAAGGAGTGATCGCCCCCGTCGACCACGTGGACGCGGACCGCGGGGCCGAGCGGGGCGAGCAGCGGCGCCAGCTCCTCCGGCGTGCCGAACGCGTCGCGCGACCCCTGCACGAACAGCATCGGCTCTCGGATGCGCGCGAGATGCTCGGCCCGGAGCCGCTGCGGCTGGGCCGGCGGGTGGAGCGGGTAGCCCAGGAAGACCAGCCCCGCCAGGCCGTCGAGCCCCGCGGCGGCCACGTGCGAGGCCATGCGGCCGCCCAGCGACTTGCCGCCGATGACCAGCCGGCCCCCGGCGGCATCGGGCCGTTCGCGGACCGCCCCGATCACGGCGCGGAAGGCGGCCTCGAGGACCGGCGCCCGGTCCGGCAGGCGGCGGCCTTCCTCCATGTACGGGAAGTTGAACGTCACGGTGGTGAATCCCCGGTCGGCGAGAGCCTGCGCGAAGGCCACCATGAAGCCGCTCGTCTGCGGGGCTCCGGCGCCGTGCCCGAGCACCAGGGTGAGCGGCGCCGCGGGCTCCGCGGGGGAGTAGCGAAGCACGGTCAGGCTTCCGGAGGCGACCGCGACCTGCATCGACTCGGGCACGGCCGGCGCTAGCCGAGCAGGTTCTCGGCCGCCTCCATGAGCGTCTCGGAGAGGGTCGGGTGCGCGTGGATGGTGGCGGCGACGTCCTCGACGAGCGCCGCGGTCTCGACCGCGAGCGTCGCCTCCGCGATCAGCTCGCCAGCCCCCAGGCCCACGATGCCGACGCCGATCACGCGCCCCGATCCGGCGTCGGCCACCAGCTTGGTGAGCCCATCCGCGCGCCCGATCGTCGCTGCGCGCCCGGACGCCGCCCACTGGAATTTCGAGACCTTGGTCTCGATCCCTTGAGCCTTCGCCTGAGCCTCGCTCAGGCCGCACCAGGCGATCTCGGGATCGGTGAAGACCACGGCCGGGATGGCGACGTTGTCGAAGGCGGCGGGCCGGCCGGCCAGGGCCTCGGCGGCCACCTTGCCCTGCCGCATGGCCCGGTGGGCCAGCATCGGCTCGCCGGTGACGTCCCCCACCGCGTAGATGTGCGGGTCGCCGGTCCGGCAGCGGTCGTCGATCTGGATGAAGCCGCCGCGGTCGGTGAGGCGCGCGCGGGTCGCCTCGAGGCCCAGGCCGCCGCTCCGGGCGCGGCGGCCCACCGCCACCAGCACCCGGTCGAACGCCTGCGGGTCCTGGCCCTCGAGCACGGCCTCGATGCGGTCGCCGGCCTCGCGTAGCCCGGTCACCTTCGTGCGCAGGTGGATGGCGGCGAACAGCCGGTCGACCCGCCGCTGCAGGGGCTGGACCAGGTCGCGGTCCACGCCGGGCAGGAGGCCCTCGGTCATCTCGACCAGGGTCACGCGGCTGCCGAGGGTCGCGTACACCGTGCCGAGCTCGAGCCCGATGTAGCCGCCGCCGATCACCAGCAGGCGCTCCGGGATCTCGGGCAGCTCGAGCGCGGCCGTTGAGTCCATCACCCGCTCGCTCCGGAGCGCCTCGCCGGGGAGCGGGCTCGGCGCGGACCCGGTGGCCACGATGGCGTGCTTGAAGCGCACCTTCCGGAGCGCGTCGCCCTCGATGCGCACGGTGCTCGAGTCCTCGAAGACGGCGCGCCCGCCGACCACGGTCACGCCCCTGGCCTTCGCCACCGAGGCGAGCCCGCGCGCGAGCTTGCCCACCACGCGCTCCTGCTTCCACTTGCGCAGGGGATCGAGCGAGATGCGCGGCTCGCCGAAGTCGACGCCCCACTCCTTGGCGCGCTCCGCCTCGCTCACCACCGCCGCGACGTGGAGCAGGGCCTTGCTCGGGATGCAGCCCTCGAAGAGGCAGGCCCCGCCCAGCCGCGCGTCGGCGTCGATCACCACCGTCTCGAGCCCGAGCTCGGCGCAGCGGAACGCGGCCGAGTAGCCGCCGGGGCCGCCGCCCACCACCGCGACGTCCACTTCGTCCACCATGTCGCCCATCACCATCAGCCGAGGTCTCCGATGAGGCGCTCGGGCGCCTCGAGCAGGCTCACGATCGCGGTCGCGAAGCGCGCCCCGTCCGCGCCGTCGGCGACGCGGTGGTCGAAGGTCAGGGTGATCGGCAGCATGAGGCGCGGCACGATCTGCCCCTCGCGCACCACCGGCTCCTGACGCGCGCGCGCGACGCCCAGGATGGCGACCTCCGGATAGTTGATGATCGGGATCGCCGCGGTCCCGCCCAGCGCCCCGACGTTCGTGATCGTAAAGGTGCCTCCGCGGAGGTCGTCGAGGGCGGCCCGGCCGTCGCGCACGCGCTGGGCCAGGGCCCCGAGCTCCCGGCCGATCTCGAGCACCGGCTTGCCGTCCACGTCGCGGAGCACCGGCACGATCAGGCCGCGCGGGGTGGCCACCGCGATGCCCAGGTGGTAGTAGCGCTTGAGGATCAGCTCGCCCGCGGCCGGGTCGAGGCTCGCGTTGAACTCGGGATGGGCGCGCAGCGCGAGCGCCGCCGCCTTCAGCAGGAAGGCGGTGAGGGTGAGCGTCACCCCGCGGGCCCGCGCCGGCTCGAAGTTGCGGGTGATGATCGCGTCGAGCTCGGTGATGTCGGCGCGGTCGAAGTGGGTGACGTGGGGGATCAGGGTGGCCGACAGCGTCATGCGCTCCGCGATCGTCCGGCGCAGGTGGGAGAGCGGCTGCCGCTCGACCGGGCCCCACTGCTCGAAGCGCGGCAGGGGCGGCGGCTCGAGGCCGAGGCCCGCCAGCGGCTTGGCCGGGCCGCCGGTCGCCGGCTCGCGGGTCGCGGCCGCCGGCTGCGGGCGCGCCTCGCTCGCGGCGGGCGCCGGGCGAGCCCCCGCCGCGCCGCGCACGTCCGTGTCGAGCACGCGCCCGCCCGGCCCGCTGCCGCGGACCGCGCGCAGGTCCACGCCCAGTTCGCGGGCGAGCCGGCGGGTGGCCGGCGTGGCGGCCACCGGGCCGGCCCCGGGCGCGCTCCCGCGTGCGGGAGGCGGCCCGGTCGACCCGGGTGGTGCGGGCGCCGGCCGCGCCGCTGCGGCGGGCGCGGCGGCGGGTCCGCCGTTGTCGGCGAACGTGACGAGCACGGCGCCGACCTTCACGGTCTGCCCGGGTGCCACGTGGATCTTCTCGACTCGGCCGCCGATCGGGGAGGGGATCTCGACCTGCGCCTTGTCGGTCTCCACCTCCAGCAGCGGGGCGTCCTCGCCGACGACCTCGCCCTCGCGCACCAGCACCGCGACGATCTCGGCCTCGGTAAGGCCTTCTCCCAGGTCCGGCAGGGTAAACTGGCGCGGCATAGGTCGAAAGCTAGAAGGCGAGCGTCTCGCGGCAGGCCGCGAGCACGCGGGGCACGTCGGGGACGTTGGCGCGCTCCCGGGCGAAGCCCACGAAGGGCACGTCGTGGGCGGTCACGCGGCGGACCGGCGCCTCGAGCGAGAGGAACGCCGCCTCCATGATGCTGGCCGCGATCTCGGCGCCGGGCCCGAAGCTCCGCGGGGCCTCGTGGATCACGACCGCCCGCCCGGTCTTGCGCACCGAGGCGGCCAGCGTCTCGCGGTCGAGCGGCGAGATCGTGAGGAGGTCGACGATCTCGACCTCCACGCCGCTCTCCTCGTGGAGCTGCTCGGCCGCCTCCCGGGCCACACGGAGCATGGCCCCGTAGGCGACCAGGGTCAGGTCGGTGCCGGACCGGTCCACGTGGGCGCGCCCGATCTCCATGGTCTCGATCTCGTCCGGCACGTCCTCCTTGGCGGCGTGGTAGAGCGCCTTCGCCTCGAAGAAGATCACCGGATCGGGGTCGCGGATGGCCGCGGCCAGCAGCGCCCGGGCGTTGCGCGGGCCGGAGGGGATCACCATCTTGAGCCCGGGGATGTGGGCGTAGAACTGCTCCTCGCTCTCCGAGTGGTGCTCGAGGGCGCGCACCCCGCCCCCGTAGGGCATCCGCACCACCATCTGGCAGCCGAAGCGGCCCTGGCTCCGCATGCGGTACCGGGCCGCGTGGTTCTCGATCTGGTGGAAGCACTGGAAGGCGAAGCCCGAGAACTGGATCTCGCAGACCGGCTTGAGGCCGTAGAGGGCCATTCCCACCGACGCGCCGATGATGCCGGCCTCGGCCAGCGGGCTGTCCACCACGCGATTGCTGCCGAACTTGCGGTGCAGGTCCTCGGTGACCCGGAAGACGCCGCCGTCGACGCCCACGTCCTCGCCGATGACGAGCACGTCCGGATCGCGCTCCATCTCCTGCAGGAGCGCCAGGTTGAGGGCCTTCACCATGTTCAGCTTCGCCACGGCCGCCTCTGGCCCCGCATCGGCGGGCTCTCCGGGTTGGCCGGCGCGGGCTCGCTCGCTCCACCGGGCGCCGGCTCGGTCGCGGCCTTCGGGTCGGCCGTGGGCGCCTGCGCGAGCCGCGCCTGCATGTCGGCCCGCTGCGCCTCCAGGGGGGCCGGGCGCGTGGCGTAGGCGTGGTCGAACATGCCGAGCGGGTCGGCGGGCCCGACCGCCTCGAAGGACTGGACCGCCCGCGCGATCTCCGCGTCGATCTGTTCCTCGAGGCCGCCGTCGAGGAGGTTCCGCTTCTGCAGGTAGGCGCCGAAGCGGGTGAGCGGGTCCTTCCGCTCCCACGCCTGGACCTCCTCGGCCGAGCGGTATTTCGTGGGGTCGTCGGAGGTGGTGTGCATGCCCAGCCGGTAGGTGACGCACTCGATCAGGGACGGACCGTCGCCGCGCCGCGCCCGCTCCACCGCCTCGCGGCTGGCGGCATAGACCGCGAGGAGGTCGTTACCGTCGACCTGCAGGCCCGGGAAGCCATAGGCCAGGGCCTTCTGGGCGATCGTGCGCGAGTGGGTCTGCTTCTTGAGCGGGATCGAGATCGCCCACTGGTTGTTCTGGACGAGGAAGACGAGCGGCAGGTGCCAGACCCCGGCGAAGTTCATCGCCTCGTGGAAGTCGCCCTCGGAGGTGGCCCCGTCGCCACAGTAGACCATCACCACCACGTCGTCGCCGCGGTACTGCGCCGCGTAGGCCAGGCCCACCGCGTGCGGCAGCTGGGTGCCGACCGGAATGCAGATGGGCAGGTCGCGCTGATCGGGCGCGGGCTGCCCGCCCTCGAGGTAGCCGGCGAAGAAGAGCAGCACCTTCTCCATCGTCCAGCCGCGCCAGAGCATGGCCGCGGTCTCGCGGAACGACGGCACCATCCAGTCGGTGCGGCGCAGGGTGGCCACGCTGCCGATCTGGGCCGCCTCCTGGCCCTTGATCGGCGCGAAGGTGCCGATCCGTCCCTGTCGCTGCAGCCGGAGCATGCGCTCGTCGAAGCGGCGGCCCAGCAGCATCGCGCGGTGGAGGCGCTTGAGCTCCTCGGGGGCGATCTCGGGCTCGAGGGCGGAGTCCAGGTTGCCGTCGCTGTCCAGGATGGACAGGTGCTCGACGGTGAACTGCGGCTCGATCGTGGTCCTCGGCATGGGGCCGGCTCGTTCCCTCGCATTCTACCCCGGACCGCTCTAGGCGGCCTCGGCGAAAGCGGGTAATCTCTCTGCCATGCGCGTCCGGGTTCGGGTGCCGGCCACTTCCGCCAACCTGGGCCCCGGATTCGACGCGCTCGGCCTGGCCTTGGCACTCCACAACGAGGTCACGATCGAGCAAGCCGATCGGGTGTCGGTCGCGGTGGAGGGCGAGGGGAGCGGTCGCCTCGACGCGGGCGCCAAGAACGTCGTCGCGCGCGGGGCCGCGCTCGCCTTCGAGATCGCGGGCCGCCCGTTCCCGGGCGTCCGCCTCCACTGCGTCAACCGCATTCCGCTGAGCCGGGGCCTGGGCTCGAGCGCGGCCGCGTGGGTCGGCGGGCTGCTCGCCGCGAACGCGCTCATGGACGAGCCGCTCGACCGCGACGGACTCCTGGCCGCCGCCACCCGCGCGGAGGGCCACCCGGACAACGTGGCCGCCGCGCTCCTGGGCGGGCTCACCGTCTCCTGCGCCGACGGCGCGCGCGTCGCCGCGGTCAGCCTCCCGGTGCCGCGCGAGATCGAGTGGGTGGTCCTGCTTCCCGAGACCGAGAGCTCGACGCGCGAGGCTCGTGCGGTGCTGCCCGAGTCGGTGCCGCGCGCCGACGCGATCTTCAACGTGCAGCGGGTGAGCCTGCTCCTCGCCGCGCTCGGCGCCGGTCGCGCGGACCTCCTCGAGCTGGCCATGCAGGATCGGCTCCACCAGCCCTATCGTCGGCGGCTCTTCCCCTGGATGGACGCGGTGGCCGCGGCGGGGCGCGGAGCGGGCGCGCTCGGCTGCGTGCTGAGCGGGGCGGGCCCGTCCCTGCTCGCCGCGGTGCGTCCGCGTGGCGGCGACCCCGTGGCCCGGGCCATGGAGCAGGCCCTGCGCACCGCCGGGATCGCGGGGCGGGCGCTCCACCTGCCGGTCGATCCGGGTGGCGCGGTGTGGGAGCGGCTCCCCGAGACTTGACTCGCGCTCGGAGCAGGCAGTACGATCCGAGCAAGGTGTATCCGTGATCAAGAGTGACCGCTGGATCCGGCGGCAGGCCCTCGAGAAGGGCATGATCAAGCCCTTCGAGGACCGGCAGGTTCGCAAGGGCGGGATCTCCTTCGGGCTGTCCTCCTACGGCTACGACATCCGGATCGCGGACGAGTTCAAGATCTTCACCAACATCAACACCACCATCGTGGATCCCAAGGCCTTCGATCCGCGCTCCTTCGTCGACTACCAGGGGGAGGTGGCGCTGATCCCGCCCAACTCGTTCGCGCTGGGTCGGTCGGTCGAGTACTTCAAGATCCCGCGCAACGTGCTGACGATCTGCGTGGGGAAGTCCACCTACGCGCGGTGCGGCATCATCACCAACGTGACGCCGTTCGAGCCGGAGTGGGAGGGGTACGTAACGCTCGAGATCAGCAACACCACCCCGCTGCCGGCGAAGATCTACGCCAACGAGGGCATCGCGCAGGTCCTGTTCTTCGAATCGGACGAGGCCTGCGAGACGTCGTATGCTGATCGGCAGGGGAAGTATCAGGGCCAGCAGGGGATCGTGCTGCCGACCGTCTAGGCCCTGAGACCGGCCCCGCGAACGCGGGGCCAGGAGGTACCTCCGATGGCTGAGCAAAAGAAGAAGGAGACGAGGCCGACCAAGCCCAGCGAGGGCGGTGGCGAGGACGGTGGCTCGGGGAGCGCCGATCTCTCGAAGAAGGGCAAGAAGATCAAGGAAGAGCTGGACAACCTGCTGGACGAGATCGACGACATCCTCGAGGAGAACGCCGAGGAGTTCGTGAAGAGCTACGTCCAGCGCGGCGGCCAGTAGCCGCGCGTCAGCCCGAGGAGCCGGAGCCGGACCATGCCGATCTACGAATACGGGTGCTTGGCCTGCGGGGCGCAGTTCGAGAAGTTCATGCAGGTGGCGACCGCGGTGGCCTGCCCGTCGTGCGCGAGCGATCGGGTCAGCCGGCGCCTGTCGGTGGTCGGGGTCAAGGTGGGCGGGCGGACGAGCGATCCGTCGTCCGCCGGGCCCGCGGCCGGAGGCGGGGGCTGCTGCGGAGGCGGCTGCGGCTGCCACTGATCGGCATCGTCGGCTGCGCGTGGTCCCGGGGGCCTTCGGGCCCCTTCGTCGTCCCGACTGACCGCTGCACCGCCTCCCCTCGCTAGACAGCGCCCCGCCCCCCTTCTATACTCGGCCCGTGGATCTGCGCCAGCTCGAGATCTTCGTCAAAGTTGCCGAGCTCGGTTCGTTCTCCCGCGCGGCCCAGGCCCTCTTCCTGACCCAGCCGACCGTCTCCGAGCACATCCGCACCCTGGAAGACGAGCTCGGGGTGCGCCTGCTCGACCGGCTCGGGCGCGGCGCCGCCGTGACCAAGGGCGGGGCGCTGCTCCTGGGCTACGCCCAGCGCATGCTCGCGCTCTCTCGTGAGGCCCGCCAGGCGATGGAGAGCTTCCAGGGACGCATGAGCGGGGACCTCCTGGTGGGCGCCAGCACCATCCCCGGCGAGTACATCCTCCCGGCCCTGATCGGGCGCTTCAAGGAGAAGTTCCCCGACATCGCCATCACCCTGCTGATCGGCGGGAGCCAGGCGGTCAGCGAGTGGGTCCTGGAGGGTCGGGCCGAGATCGGCGTGGTGGGCGCGCGCTCGGGCCATCGCGCGATCGAGTACCGCGAGCTCTTCCCCGACGACATCGTGCTGATCGTGGGTGCGGCCCACCCGTGGCACGGGCGCCAGCGGGCGACGCTCGAGGAGCTGCGGGGCGAGCCGCTGCTGCTGCGCGAGCAGGGTTCGGGCACGCGGGCCGCGCTGGAGGCGGCCCTCACCGCCGCCGGTAGCGACCTGGGCGCGTTCCGGGTCGTCGGCGAGATGGGCTCGACCCAGGCGATCAAGCAGGCGGTCAAGGCCGGCGTCGGGGTGTCGATGGTGTCGCGCCGGGCGGTGGAGGAGGAATGCCGCGCGGGCAGCGTGTGGTGCCTGCGCGTGCAGGATCTCGCGATCAGCCGCGCCTTCTATCTCGCCACGCACCGGGAGCGCAGCCGCTCCCCGCTCGCCGAGGCCTTCCGGGGCTTCGTCGAGACCGAGGCCAGCTGACGACCCGTTCCCGGCGGTCCCGCGGCCGATGGACACTCGCCTGATCGATCCGAAGACCGGCAAGGAGATCCGCCTCACCGCCTACGCGGCCTGCGCGGGGTGAGCGTCCAAGATGGGTCCTGGAGATCTCCAGGACGTGCTGGGCGACCTTCGAGGGGAAGAGCACGCCGATCTGCTGGTGGGCCTCGGGCGGAGCGACGACGCCGCGGTCTACCGGGTGACCGACGACGTGGCCATCGTCGAGACGGTCGACTTCTTCCCGCCCATCGTGGACGATCCGTACCTCTACGGCGCGATCGCGGCGGTCAACTCGATGTCCGACGTCTACGCCATGGGCGGACAGGTGCTGTTCGCGCTGAACGTGGCCGGCTTCCCGCGCGATCTGCCCAAGGAGATCATCGCGGCGGTCTTCCGCGGAGGCGCGGACAAGGTGCGCGAGGCGGGCGGCGTCGTGGCGGGCGGGCACACCGTGGTCGACGCGGAGCCCAAGTACGGCCTCTGCGTCACCGGCCGCGTCGATCCGCGCCGCGTGCTCCTCAAGGGCGGCCTGCGGCCCGGGCAGCGCGTCTTCCTCTCGAAGCCGCTCGGCACCGGGGTGATCGCCACCGCGGCCAAGAACGACGTCTGCGAGCCCGCGGTGCTCGACGGCGCGGTGCAGAGCATGCTCCGGCTGAATCGCGTCGCGGCCGAGGTCGCGCAGGAGGCCGGTGCCACCGGCGCCACCGACATCACCGGCTTCGGCCTGCTCGGCCACGCCGGGGAGATGGTGGAGGCCTCCGGCGCCGGGCTCGTGCTGCGAAGCGGTGACCTGCCACTGCTGCCGGGCGCGCTCGCGCTGGCCGAGCGGGGCAGCTTCAGCGGCGGCATGGGTCGTAACCGGCGGCATCTCGACGACGCCTTCGGGGCCCGCGGGCGGCTGCGGATCGACCCCGCGGTGCCGGAGGCGCTCGTGAAGCTCCTCTGCGAGTCCGAGACGTCGGGCGGGCTGCTCTTCGGGGTCGACGCCGCGCGGGTCGCGACGGTGCGGGACGGGTTCGCGCGGCGCGGCGAGCCGGTGTGGGAGGTCGGCCTGGTGACGACGGAGCCGGGGCTGACGGTGGT
>Ga0310810_10005025_pt1 | contig 14728 bp, 11 predicted proteins | sample NCmetagenome_FD_207641 | JGI IMG/M metagenome (GOLD analysis project Ga0310810, IMG submission 207641) | Soil microbial communities from experimental microcosm in Duke University, North Carolina, United States - NC | ecosystem: Engineered > Artificial ecosystem > Soil microcosm > Unclassified ... | reverse complement strand
CGGCGAACGCAATGTGCTGACGAAGGGCGGCTGGTCCGCCATCCCGTTCTTCCAGCGCGCGATCGATCTCGATCCGGACTTCGCGTACGCGCATGCCGCCATCGGGCTCGTGCTTGGCAACATGGGAGACGCGACTCGTGCGAGGGCTCACACGGAACGCGCGTACGAGTTGCGCGATCGGGTCAGCGAGTGGGAACGGTTTCTGATCACGGCGCAGTACTACGAGCGGGTGACTGGGCAGATTGAGAAGATTCCACCGCTGTGCGACCTGTGGATTCAGGCGTATCCGCGCGACCGCACGGCCCATACCCTGATGGCCCGTGCATACAGGGAGCTTGGCCGGTATTCACCCGCACTCGTCGAGAATGAGCGGGCCCGCCGGCTGGGCGAGAATCACCCGCTCGATGTCGACGCGTGGGTGACGACGGCGATGCAACTGGATCGAGTGCCGGAGGCCACGACCATCGCGAGGCAAGCGGTCGAGCAGACGCCAGAGCGGCTGCCCTTCCGACGAGCGCTCCATCGCCTGAGTTTTCTCGCCGACGACGTGAACGAGATGGCCGCGCAGGTCGCGTGGGCGATGCGCACGCCCGGCGCCGAGGCGCTGTTTGTCGATCAATCGGACGCCGATGCATACGTGGGTCGCGTCGCAGCCGCGCGTGAGTGGCTGCAGCGCGGAGTGGCGGCCGCTGCGCAGAATGACGTCAAAGGGCAGGCGGCCGTGTGGTTGGGCGTCGACGCCGTGCGCGAGGCGATGTTCGGCAATGTCGAGGAGGCGCGTCGGCAGGCACGCGCCGCGCTTGATTTTGAAGACAGTTGGGAGACGCGCGCGCTCGCTGCGATGGCGCTGGCGCGCGTCGGCGACGCTGCCCAGGCGCGCGAGCTGGCCGACAAACTGAACGCTGATCGCCCGCTCGGCACTCTTGTCCAGAACTACTGGCTCCCCGCCATTCGCGCCGAAATCGAGATCCAAGCGGGCAACGCCACGGAGGCCGTCGAGCTGCTTCGTGCCGCTGAACCCTACGAGCTGGCCGACACGCGCGTGCCGCTGCTGCCCGCGTACCTGCGTGGCGGCGCATATCTCCACATGAGCGACGGACGCGCCGCCGCCGAATTTCAAAAGCTACTGCAGCGCCGCGGATTGGTGGGCCCTTGCGCATTGGGAGTGCTGGCTCATGTTGGTCTGGCGCGTGCCCATGCGCTCGCGGGCGACACCCTGAACGCCAAAAGGGAGTACGAGTCCTTCTTGAACTTGTGGGCGGCCGCGGATTCGACGATCCCCGTCCTGACACAGGCGAAGGCGGAATATCACGCGATGAAGTGAACCGATTCGCCGGGGGTGCAACAACTTACCCTTTGGCAGATGCTGCTCAGTGTGAGTCTTTAGAGGAGGACTACTGAAAGCTTCACAATCGAGGCGCCGGCTCGCATCTACTTGAACTTCACCTTCGCGATTTCCGGGTTCGGCGTGAACCCGTCGCCGAAATCCTCGACGTCCATCAACCTGCGGATCTCGACCACCGCCTCGCGGTCCGGAAAGGCGTTCGGGGCGCGTTTGACCCACTCGATCGCTTCTTCCTTCGACTTCACCTTGATGATCGAAAAGCCCGCAACGAGCTCTTTCGTCTCGGCGAACGGACCATCGATGACGGTGATCTTGTCGCCGCTGAACTTCACGCGCGCACCCTGCGAGCTCGCGGTGAGTCCCTCGGCGGCGAGGAGGATGCCATTCTTCACGAGCTCTTCGTTGTACTTCTGCATCGCGGCGAAGGCTTCCGGCTTCGGCGGAGGGCCCGCCTCGGATTCCTTCGTTGCCATGACCATGACCATGAAACGCATCGTTCTCTCCTGAATTGCCGCGTCATCCGCGGCCTCACTCACACGTCGAACGAGACCGGTCGAAATCGACATCCTCTACCTGATCGTATGCCGACGAAGAGTCCGCTGAATTCGCCTCGGCCTTAGGACGCCGCCCGATACGGATCTCTCCACATACTGACGATCGGCGGTTGCGCCCCCTTCCGGTCGCGCCGGGGCGGACGGCGCGGCCGGTGCGAGTGTCAACTGCCTTGGCTGGAGACGCGCGACGTCCCAGTGATAAATTGTCGCGATGCGCACCTCGTTCAACGGATCCCGTAGCGACCCTCACGCAGTCGCCTACGCGCGCGCGACTATCGACCTGGCATCCCGGGACGTGCGCATCGAAGACGTGCCGTGCCGGAACCTCGAGGATGTGCTGGGAGGATTCGGCCGATCGTTCCAGATCCTGGCGGAACGGACCATCACGCACGCGTTCACGCCCGACAATCCCCTGATCATCAACACCGGCGTGCTGACGGCGTCGAACGTCATGACCGGGCTCCGGACGTATTTTTCAGCCTACAGCCCGCTCAAGGTCTCCAACCAGGGCCTGCCCGCCGCGATCTGGTCGGCCGGGAGCTGCAAGTTTGGCCCGAAGCTCAAATGGACCGGGCTCGACGAGGTGATTCTGGAGGGCCGGGCCGACGTGCCGGTGTACCTGGTGATCCGGCACAGCGAGCAAGGTCCACGGATTTCGTTCGAGCCCGCCGGCGATCTGCTCGGGCTCAGCTGCCACGAGAAGATCATGTGGCTGCGCGATCGGTACGCCGATGCGCACTTTGCGGTGATCGGCCCCGCCGGCGAGCGTTACGAGGATTGCTACATGGCGTCGGTGGCACTCAGCACCGAAAACCAGCTCAGGTCGGGCGACGACAAGTGCCGGTGGGCCGGCCGCGGTGGCATGGGCGCCGTCATGGGGTACAAGCGTGTGCTGGCGATCGTCGCGCAGACGCCAGACCGCATCACGAAGCTGAAGCCGGAGATCCGCGACATCAACAAGGCCGCGTCGACCGGCCCCGGATCGCGCAAGTTCCGCGAAAAGGATAAAGGCGGGCTCGGCGGGACCTGGTCGAACTACGAGCCGCTCGAAAAGTTCCACTTCGTCCCTCAGAACAACTTTCGGCCCACGGGCGACGGCAAGCCCGAGCTGATGTTCCGCGACCACGTCCAGCCGGACTTCGTCGTCAAGGCCGAGTCGTGCTTTCGCTGCGGCATCAACTGCCACAAGAACGTGTACGAGAAGAACGCCGACGGGACGCGCGGCGCCTTCCTGGCCAAATTCGACTACGAGCCGGTGAACTTGCTGTCGACCAATATCGGGATTCACGATCCGCGCAAAGCTGCCACGCTCATCAGCCTGGTCGACCGGCTCGGGATGGATAACATCTCTTTGGGTACGACGATCTCGTATGTGATGGACTACAACGAGCGACATCCCGACGCGCCGATCCTGAACGGCGCGACCTTCGGAGACTTCGACAAAGCGCGCGAGCTCGTCGAGGGAGCGGCCACGGGGAAGTTTCCCGAGATAGGCCGCGGCGTCAAGCGGCTGTCGGAGAAGCTCGGGGAGACCGGGTACGCCATGCACTGCAAGGGCATGGAGTTCCCCGCGTACCAGCCCGACACGAACCCCGGCTATCCGTGGGCGATCGCGGGCGGACACATGTCGATGGCCACCTACATGGCGCTGGCGCTCGAGGGCAACACCTCGCTCGACTACTGGGCCAAGCTGATCACCGAACGCGGCCTGTATTTCGTTCGCGACGATCTGATCGGCCTGTGCAAGTTCGCCGGCGTCACCGCCGATCACGCCGTCGAGGGCCTGAAGCACGAGATCGGGTTCGAGGTGACGAATGCGGAGCTGCTCGCCGCCGTGCGACGCGCGTTCATCCGCGCGTTGTGGCTCGAGCGCAAGCAGGGGTACGATCGATCGGACTACACGTTGCCGTCGGAAGTATTCGATCGGCCCAACCCCAACCTGGGCGTACCTCCGTTCGTGACCCGCGAGTTCTTCTCGCAGCTCAGCGATCTGGTCTGGGCCGTGTTCGACAGGGAAATCGACGAGATGGCGAAGGCCTCACCGTCCTGATCGGCCTCGCCAGGGACTGCCACTGTTGTATGCCGCGTATCCGTTTCACGACTCTCTTCGCCGAACGCATCGGCGGCGTCAACTCCGTTGATGTGCAGGCCACGACGGTGGAGTTGGCGCTCCGCGCGCTCACCGATCGACATCCCACCCTGACGCCGCTCGTCTGGGCGAAGGACGGCGCCCTCAATCCCGTCATGGTGGTCTTCCTGAACGACCGCCAACTCGCCGTCACAGAGATCGGGACCCCCGTGGGGCCCGGCGATGAGATCGACATCGTTTCTGCGCTCGAAGGCGGGTAAAAACAGCAGCGTTATCCCCTTCCGCTCTGCAGGCGCTCACGCGGTGCCCAACTGCGCCCTGTGCCTCTGTGCCTCCGTGTGTCGTGATTTGCGGCCAGCTGACGGCAGACGTCACTCGATGTACAGTCTCGGCATGGTCGGCCGCACGTTGATGCACTACAAGGTCGTTGCCGAACTCGGCGCCGGCGGGATGGGCGTGGTGTACGAAGCGCTCGACCTTCGTCTCGATCGCCGCGTGGCGTTGAAGATCCTCCCGGCCGACAAGAGCGACGACCACCAGCGTCGCGCGCGCTTCCTGCACGAAGCGCGAACGGCCTCCGCGCTCAACGATCCGCATATCGTCACGATCTTCGACATCTTCACGATAGACGATACCGACGTGCTCGTGATGGAGCTCGTGCCTGGACGCACGCTCCGGGACATCCTCAACGACGGCCCGATGCCGCTGGCGAAGGCACTCGATGTCGCCGTTCAGGTGGCCGAAGGCGTCGGCGTCGCGCACGCCGCCGGCATCGTGCATCGGGATTTGAAACCGGGCAACGTGATGGTCACCGAGCGCGGACGCGTCAAGGTGCTCGACTTCGGCCTGGCAAAGCTCGTAGGCGGCGGTTCTCTGGCCGATCAAGCGACGACGCTGGCACCGGCAACGGTGGCTGGTATGCTGCTGGGAACCGTCGACTACATGTCGCCCGAGCAGGCCAGGGGCGATCCGATCGACGCGCGAAGCGACGTCTTCTCGCTCGGCGCGATGCTCTACGAGATGATCGCCGGCGCGCGTCCGTTCACCTCGGGCCACGTTCTGGGCGTGCTCCACGAAATCGCGTACGGCGCGATCGTCCCGGTGCGCGCCAGACGCCCGGACGCGACGGCCGACATCGAGCGGATCGTGTTGCGCGCGCTGGAGCGCGACGTGACCCAGCGATATCAGTCGATGGAGGCGTTCAGCGCCGACCTGCGGCGGGCGCACCGCATCGTCGTGGCGGATGCGCCAACTGCCGTGGACACGCCGGCGCCCGTCATCGTACCGCCGCCGCTGCCGCCGCACGCCGCTCAGCCACCTGCCGGACAATCCGGTTCGACCTACACGCCGGCGCCGCCACCATCCGGTTCTGCTGTCGGTCAATCGGGTTCGATGTACGCGCCGTTGCCGGCACCATCCGGTTCCGCTTCTCCATATACGGTCACACCAGACCCGCGCGCGATGCGGCGGGCGCGGCGGTATGGCGGCCGCGTTCGCAAGGGGCGCTCGCTCTGGCGGAAGGTCGCTATCGTCGTCTCGATCGTGTTGATGGTGAACTGGGCGCGCAGCTGCGTGTTCGACAGGCCTCGGGTTGTGAGAAGCCAGCGTGATGCAGCCGACGCACAGCCACCGAAGCAGAACGACCTCGGGCAGACCATCGAGGACGCCGTCGCCTCGGGGCTCTTGCGGTTCGGCTCGGGGTCGGCCGAGATCCAGCTGGCAAGCGCGCAGATCTATTGGAAGCGCGCCCAGGAGACCAGAGATCCAGTGTCGATGAAGAAGGCGGAGGACGCGTTCAACGAGGCGATTCGGCTTGGGCTGAAGGACGCGAGCGATGAACGCGAAGCCCGAGACGCGCTGCGGCAGATCGCGGCGCTGAAGACGCCGGCCGAGGACGCTCCAACTGGTGACGAGCCGTCACGTCGGCCCGCCACCGACGGAGCGAATCCCCGATAGCCACAGGAATCCGGCCGTCCACGCAGGTGTCGATGACGCTGTGGAGCATCGTTGTTTTCGTGCCGACTCAGTAAAGATGATCGGGCCGTTCACGCGCTCGTGTGGTGTCGCGCCATGCGGCCCTCGTACAGGCACGCCAGGAAGTCGTAGATCACCAACTCCTGCGCACGTTGTTCCGCTCTGAAGAGCCGATTCAGGTGCATATGAACGTAGCTCTCCGCGAGTACGGCGACAGGTACTTCTAGCAGTCCGGCATGTTCAGCGGCGTGTAGCCTGCTAAGCGCTTCCCGTGCGTGAGTCGAGCGGCGAGCGAAGACATCCCGCCACGGCGACGACGGGTCCAAATCCAGCAGACCCTCCAAGTCGGGCCTGACCGCACGGTACTTCGTCGCGAGCTGCCGGGCGAACGCCGCATCGGCGTAAAACTCGCGGCCGAAGAGGTCGCGAAGCTTCCGCATCAACTGAAGCTTCGCAGCGAGATCGAAGCCAAGATCGGACAGCAGCGTATCAACGCCCGGGACCGCCGCTCGCCATCTCAGCTCGCGGTCGATGGCGGTGCCTTTCACCGGGTCGAGCAGCCGGACGATGGCTTCGCTATCGGCCCAGAAGTATTGTTCGGCGGCTTCAAGGCCCACCTCGCCGCCGTAGCGCTCGATTTCCCGCTCGTAGGTGTCGAAGACAAGCCGTCGGACGAGGCCCTTGCCGAGCGCCGTCGCGACGACGCTCTCGACGCGTCGTTGCACAGTAGCGGCGCGCGTCGTGCCGGCCACATGCAGACGCCACCTGAGATGTTCATCCGGATCGGTGTAGCGGATGAAGAACCAGCGGTCGATGTGGCCCTTCGACAGGAACGCTTTGGAGACCGGACCGACGATCTCTGACAGCAACCGATCCATGGTGTTGGCGCCGGCGTAGAGCTTGGCGAACACCCATTCAGACCCGGGAGCGAACGTCCGCTGAATTGAGGTGGTCTGGCGCCTGGACGGCAGCGCGTGTGCGCTTTCAGGCACGTCTAAAGGCTCGTCTGTACGTGTGACCGTCTTCGCCCGGACGATGCAAGGAATCAGCAGTTCGTGAACGTACCGACCATCGTCGCCTTCGGCGCAGAGATCACTTGGACCCGGGTACATCTCGGTCAGCGTCGCGGATTCCCTATCCTTCAGAAGCTGAATCAACGAAGCGATCGCGAGGGCGTTGTCCAGATCGACAGGGAGCGTGTTGTCGTACTCGGTCAAAACCACCCAGCGCGGCAGCCGGCGTACGGTGCGCCAGCGCTGAACCTCGTCGTACTGAGCTGCGCCCTGGGCCGCGTTTGTCAGCAGGCGGATGTCATCGCGTGTCACGCGCCATGTCGCGCGCGAGAAGACGAGCGGTCCGTATGTCACGCGGGGCAGGAACGGCAAGGACGCGAGCGCACCCCAGTCCCACGCGCAGCCATGAAGGTGGCCGTCGGATTGGAGCAGGCACAGAAGACGATAGATGCTCAACGTGCGTGCCGTGAAGTTGTGTGCGCTCGTCAGCCTGGGCACGATGCGACGCCCGAGCCTTTGAGACCGCAGGGCGAAGGCGTCGCCCGATAGGCGCAGCGTCAGATCGGTGACCGGAATCTGCTGATCCACCGGGGCGCCAGATCGGCCGAGATATGGAATCTCGTAGCGGCGGAGCACCGGGCGAAGAAGGATGTTGCCCAGGCGCCCTTCGGGGAGGTGCACGACCTCGGCGAACACTGCGTCGGCATCGAGCGACTCTTCGTCGCGCAGATGTGCGGCCACGTTCGCGAGTAAGTCGGGATCGGCGTGGCAGAAGCGGCCGAGCAGTTTGGCGCCCGACGGGCCGCTGACATTCTGTAGCAGCACGCGAACACCACCATGCGCCGCGTTACGAGCGGTTGACGGGATGAGCGTGGCCATCACCGAGCAGGCATCCGGCAGCGGCGGTACACGGCTGCTCGCCATCACGTCGATGTCGCGCGGGCTCAGCGCCATCTCCTGATGCCCGTCGCTCAATGTCTGGCCGACTCGGTGCAGAAGATGGGTCTCGCGCATACCCCAGCCTGTCGTCGACGCCGGCACCGCGGGAAAGTCGAGCCCGCGTAACAAGGGCGACGCGTCCCGCTGCCCGCCTTCGACCAACGCGGCACCCACGCCGGACTCTTCGTCGAGCGCCTCCACGAGCGGCACCTCGCGTTGCTCGTAGCGCTCGGCAAACGCCGCGCGAAATCGCGCCAGCTGATCGCGATCGGCGTCAGGCGTCAACCGGCGGAGGATGTCGGCGCCGTGGATGATCTCGTCCACGAGCGCACGATCGAGCGTGGCGGCGGCCGCCGGGCGAACGAGGTCGACCTGAAACAGACGCGCGAGGTCGACTCTGGCAGGGAGGGTTTCGAGCCGTTGCGCGATGCTGCGGTATAGGGCCGGCGCCGCCCCGAGGCCGCTGGCGTCGAGCGATTCGAGCGCCGATGCGACCGGTTCCAACTCCTGGGCCACAGATTCGCCATCCGGGCTGCGCCGGAACAGGTGGATGAGGTGAGCGAGCGGTTCGCAGCCGGTGATTGGGCACTCGATATCCGGCACGAGGATCTGGCCGTCGATCAACTCGTCCACGAACGCGGCGGCTTCGTGTGCGGTCACGTCCTTGTCGACGAGCGCGGCGGCGAGCGTGGCGCGCCCGACCCCCTCGCGCGCACGTTCGATCGTCGACGCAATTGCCTCGCTGTCGTCGAGCGCGACCAGGTGTTGCGATCGGTTCCTGTCCTGCATCCGCGTCTCGACGAACCGCCAGCGATCGCCCGAGCGGTAGAGACTGGAATTCGGTGTGTACCGCACGACGGAAGCGAGCGACGGATCGCGCGCGAGTGCATCCGTCAGCTCGGACAGATAGTTCATGTCGAGGCGCGTGTGCCGCCGGCACGCCGCCCGCGGGCTGACGGCGAGGCCGGTCGCTGCGCCAAGCGTGCCGACCCCGCTGCCCGCAAACAGGCCGAATGGCGTTGCCCGAGTGGCCATCCGCGTGACGTATTTCATCACCGCACGTTCGGTGGCCTCGACCTTTTCGTCTTCCGAGCCGGACAGCCAACGGTCGATCGCGCGATCGAGATCGGGCGACGCAACGAAGATGGCTTCGCGAATGGCCGGCTCACGAAGAAGCGCCTGCAGCCGGTTGCGGAGCCGGGCGCGATCGCGAGACCAGGCATCCGGCAAGCGGGCGGGATCGTTGACGACTGCCGGGGCCTCGAGGTCGTCACTCAATCGAATGAGCGTGTCAAAAGGCAGGAGTGGCGTGCGGAGAACGAAAAAGCCGGCGGGCTCCACGACACCCGAAATCATACCTACGCCCGGTCTGCATCCTACGCGCCGATGCCCAACCGATCGCGAGCCAGGACGGGTTGCGAATCAGGATGTATACGCGCCCATCGACGTGTGTACCGACTGCGCCACGGTCGCCTGCCTCGCATGGCCTCAGACACAGGCCCATGGCTCTCGAACAAGGCCAGGTCTGGGCTCGAAACAAGGCCAGGCCTGGACTCGAAACGGGACCACCATCTGTCTGTCGACGTGTTTTGCCCGGAGTCCTCGCGTACGCCGAGCAACTGCGAGTGCGCAAGTCGTGGCACCGTGATTGCTCTGCCGGGACATCGAAGACCAGCAAGACGCTTGGTCCGCGAAGGGGAGAAAGTCATGAATCGCAAGACCGCGGAGCAGAAGCGCTCCAAGATCAGGCTGGCAGTGAAGAAAGAAACGCTGAAGGATCTCAGCACGAAGCGGCCAGTTCTCGGCGGCTTCATCATGAAGGACACCATCATCGTTCGGACGAGTGGTTAACCCGTCCGACGCAAGCCCCTGAGGATTCCTGGGGCCAGCTTGCACGCCGGATAGCAGGGCCTGCGCAACGATCCGGGCTGGCATCCAGGGGACCGCCGCCGGCACTCGCACTGAACGGCATCCACAGCGATGGCGTTCAGTGCGATGCAGCCCCTGTTATGCGGTGGGTGTTACGTGTTTCCTACGGGCAGACCATTGAAGCGCTGATATCCACCCTACCGTGGTTAAGACGATCGCGCCTGCATGCGCGCGGGCCGCAACCTACTGCGGCCAGGTGGCCGCTCCGTCGAAGTTGATGATCGACTGCGCTGGTTGCGTCGGAACCATCGGACGCAAGTAGGGGAGGCCCGATGCCTTGTGACAGGCGTAGCAGGACTCCAGCGTCACCCGGTACGCCGCAGAAAACGCGGTCGGATTCCTGGCCTGGATCGCATCGGCGACCATCTTGAACGCGCTCGTGTCGATGGCTTCGAAGATCGGCATCAGGTTCACATCGTCTCCGTCCGGCCCCTTCCGCACGGGCCTCAACCGGATGGTCCAGAGGATGTGTGCGCGTGTTTCCCCGAGGTAGAACATGGCCAGCGGCCAGTTCTGTTTTTCGCCGGCGAACCAGAGATTGGTCCAGTGATATCCGACGTCGGACATCGTGTGTGACTGCGATGGCGCGTTGGTTTTCAGACGGGCGACGTCCGCGCGCAATTCGTTGAGATCGTTTCTCGCTCCGCTGTCATCGGCGGCACTGGGCACTCTCGAGCCGGCGGCCGACGTGACATCGTTCCGATGGAGGAACGCGACCGCACCTGCACCGATCAGCACGCCGACCGCTGCTGGCAGGATTGCCCGTACGAATGCATTCGATGCTGCCATTGCTCCCCCACTGACGTCGCCCTGTGCCGGCCGGCTCCCATGACCGACGGCGACGCGTTATACACTCGATGTCCACCTTCACCATCATGTGGCGGTTCGTCTCGACGCTCCTCCTCGCGGCCATGCTGTCGGCATCGTGCGACGGCGCTTCTCCGGGATCGCGCGTCGCACGCATCCGCCAGCGCGGCTCCCTCGTCTGCGGAGTCTTCCCGGGCATCGCCGGGTTCGCCCGCGAAGGCAGCCAGGGCCGCTATGCCGGCTTCGACGTCGATTTCTGCCGCGCCGTCGCCGCCGCCATCCTGGGGTCCGCCGAGCGGATTAGATACCAGCCGGTCGCGACGATCGATCTTTTTCAGCGCTCCAGCGACATCGACATCGTGTCGCGCCGCCTGACATGGTCGCTGCGCCGTGAAGGGCTGCGCGTCCTGTTCGGTCCGGTGACGTTCTACGACGGCCAGGGTTTTCTCGTCCCGGGGAGCGTCGAGATCGATCACGTGACGGAGCTGGCAGGCCTACCCGTGTGCGTCGCCGAGGGCTCGGAACACGACGTCACGCTGACCGCCTACTTCCGGCGGCACCAGATCGCGCTCGACAGGGTTGGCGTTGCCGACGGTGCGGCCGGCGGACGCGCGCTGGCAGAAGGACGTTGCCAGGCATTCAGCGCGGACGTATCCGAGCTGGCCTCGGTCCGCAGCACGATGGAAACCCCGCGAAGCTTCCGCATACTAGCCGATCGGATTTCGCAGGAACCGCTCGCGCAGCTCGTACGCCAGGAGGACATCGATCTGTTCAACGTCCTGCGCTGGACGGTCTTTGCGATGATCGCCGCCGAGGAGCTCGGCGTCACCTCTGCCAACGTCTCCGAGATGGCAGCGCGGGACGATCCCGAGATCGCACGACTGCTCGGAGAGCGTGGTGGGAATGGCGCGGCACTGGGGCTCGACGAGGCATGGGCCCGGCACGTCATCGCAGACGTAGGCAACTACGGAGAAGTGTTCGAGCGCAACCTCGGTACGTCCACGCCAATCGGCATGGAGCGCGGGCTCAACGCCCTGTGGACCCAGGGCGGCCTACTGTTCGCGCCACCGCTGAAATAGCCGTCAGACCGAAGCAAGCCGCCAGCAGGATAAATGTCGGCGTTGATGAATCCACAGGTGCGCTACCGCCGCCCGCCGCGACGGGTTGACTCGGAGCCGCGGTGGACGCGCTGGCGCCTGCGCTATCGCCGCCGTCTTTCGGCTCCATCCTCACGCTGAGCTCGACGGCGCCCTTCGCCCTGCGAGGGATATTCGTCAGCTTCAGCGTGTGATAGCCCGCTGCGCTGACGACGATCTCCAACTGCCTGGTGTCGATGGGCTGAGTGGAGACTTCCTTGATCGCGGCGCCGATGTCCGGGCTCCTGAAATGTCCCGGACCGTCGCCCTGGAATGGAATATAGATTCCGCTGAACGGATCGACGAAGTTGACGTACGGCGTCTTCTTGATCGGCCGGCCCGTTCGCGCATCCTTGACGCGCGCGAAGTAAACGAGATCCACCGGCCCTCTGTCCGCGGGAACGAAGAAGATCTGACCGTTTGCCAGGAGCGTTCCTGCGCTCGCAAGGACGAGAGCTGCAACAATCGCCACGACCGCGGCTGAGATCGGTTGCTGTCTCTTCATGTGCTCCTCCCTGCTACACAAACCATCGGCGCTCGTAGATCAGCATTGCAACCACTGAGGCCGTCGGGATGATCCAGGCCCAGCCAGGCCAGAGGCGCTCCGCCAGGCTTCGCGGCACCGCGTACGCGATGGCCGCGCTCGCAAGTCCTGCGGTAGCGATCCAACCGTACCACAGGATGACCACGCCGAGGTCGTCCTGACGCAGCCAGTGGAATTCCCTCACCTCCGGGTAGTACCGGAACAGCGCGAGATCGTAATAGAAGGCCACGAGATAGAGGACGCCGAACACGATGGAAAAGATCGTCAGTCTGGAATCCTTCATGGCAGCACGCCTCTGATGTTGTTGAGCACATGTCCGACGATGAAGCTCCACCAGACGAAGAACGCGAGGAGCCACGTCAGATGACGGCGTGGCGCGGCCGTTTCCGCTGTCTGTGGCCGGCGCCAGAAGAGCCAATACGCGGGCAGCAATCCCAAGCCGATCGCCGCGAGGTGCTCCTTGATCTCGAACACCCCGTTCGCGGCGACGTTCTGCGTGTCCTCGAGTGCCGGCCGCACGTCGATCCGGTACTGGGGATAGAGCAGCCCACCGCCGATGGCGGTCACGGTAAACAGCACCACGATAGGCGTCGTGTACGCCGTGGCGTCGACGCCGCGGAATCGGTCGAAGAAACGCCACCGGCCGTTTGTCCCCGGCGCAACAGCGCTGACGCTGAGCGCTTGATGCGTGATCGCACCGAGCAGGGCGACTGCGAGCAGCCCGTGAAGAATGAGCAGGACCACAATCATCGTGCGGGACCTCCCTGCTCGGGCCACGCCCGGCCGGTATCGCTCAGCACTTCGCGGGCGGTCCGCTCGCCCGACTCGAGCGCCCCTTCCATCCAACCGGTCCACATCGAGGTGTGCTCCCCGGCAAAGTGAAGCCCGCTTTCCGCGGACGCCAGCACCGGCATGAGCGTCGTCATTTGCCCCGGACGATACATGGCGAAGGCGCCGCGCGTCCAGGGCTCGGCGCTCCAGCGGTAGACGGCGCCCTTCTCGAACTCGGAGCGGATGCCGGGAAATGCGTCCGCCACGAGATCGACGCCCACGGAGAGGCTCCCCTCGGGCGTCATGCCGAGTGCGCGACGGCCCATCTCGCCTGCAGCCGTGGCACCGAGAATTCCGCGCGACGACACGTTCTGGTCGTTCGCAGCATCCCAGATTTCCGTTGCGCGGTCGGTTCTCGCCGATCCGCTCAACCCTGCCGCCTTCCAGAACGGGCGCTTCACCTGAAGCAGGAAGCGGACGCCGTCGTAGTACGACAGCTGCTCGATCGCCTGTTCCTTCTGACGAGACAATCGAGGTTTCATGTCGATCTGCCGCATCGTGCTCGCCGGAACAGCAAACACGACGTGTGCGGCCGTCACGCTCCTCACCGCGGTGCCTTCCTTGTAGTCCACGCGGAATCCCGTCAATTGGCGTTCGACGCGAACCACCGGCGCATTGTATTGGATGATCCCGGCAAGCGATGCTGCCATCGCGGCGGGCAAGCGATCCATGCCGCCGCCAATCCCGTAGCGCTGTGTCGAGGCGCGAAGCAGTGCGTACTGACGCAGGACGTAAAGCGCCGCCACATCGCTGGCATCCGCTCCCACCGTCATGAGCTTGATGGCGTCCGGCGAGGCGCCCCGTAATCGCAGCCATTCCATCCACGTAAGGCGCTCATACGCGTCCCACCGGGCGAATGCCGCTCGAGAGGGGTTCGGGTCACTCAACTCGCGCGGCAGGTCACCGACGTACCTTTCCAGCAGCGCCGCGGCCGTCTTCAGCTGTTCGTCGGGCTTCAACTCCAGCATCCACGCACGCTGACCCTGAAGTGTGCTCGCGGGCCGGCCATTCACCGCCGTCACGTCGGCACCAGAGACCAGGAGGGGCACCAGGGGCAGCTTATACGCGCGCGCAGCGCGCAGTACCGCCCCGTGCACAGCCGCGAATCGTGTTGGGCCAGCCTCCGCATGCAACCCGTCATCGAACGGCGCCCGAATGGTGAGGACACGCCCACCCGGACGCGCCTGGGCTTCCAGGACGATGACCCGCGTGCCGGCCTTGTGAAGGAGATCAGCGGTGCGCAGGCCTGCGAGACCGGCGCCGACGACGACTACGGGCTGACCGGCATCGAGCGCCTGCGCGGAGACGCCTCGAACGGCGGCTGCGGCGAGAGGAACCCCACTCGCGACGCGCTGAAGAAATCGTCTGCGATTCACGCTGTTCGTACGTCGAGACGCCGTGCCGTCGGAGACCGAGGCATCATGGCAAGGGATTTCTGGAAGTGTCAAGAAGGTGCGACGAACAAAGTAAAAGGCACAGAAGCTCGGTGCCTCTGTGCCTGAGGCGGGCCTCGCCGTAGCATCGCGGAGGCGGAAACAGGACCCGCCAAGCAACGAACCGCGACGGC
>Ga0310810_10005023_pt1 | contig 14729 bp, 11 predicted proteins | sample NCmetagenome_FD_207641 | JGI IMG/M metagenome (GOLD analysis project Ga0310810, IMG submission 207641) | Soil microbial communities from experimental microcosm in Duke University, North Carolina, United States - NC | ecosystem: Engineered > Artificial ecosystem > Soil microcosm > Unclassified ... | reverse complement strand
GCGTCATACTTGAAGCGGCAATCGGTCTCGCCGACCGCGACGCGGCAGACGTCGGCCAGCATCTGGGGAGCCGTGGACATCGCGGCGGGATGGCGGACGTCGTAGTTGCAGACGCAGGCGGTGCCGGCATCGGCCGCGACGGGGATGTCGCAGGTCGTGCCGTTGTTCGGGATGAGGCAGGAGCCCTCCGGCTTGGTGCAGGAGCAACCGCCGCCCACGGTGCAGTGGTCCCCCGGGCCCGTGTAATTACAGGCGACGGACCCGCACTTGCGCGGCGTGACGCCGTCCGTCTCGTACAGGCGGCAGACCGCGTTGAAAGACTCCTCGAAGGGGTTCTGCGGCGTGTTCTGCTGGGCCGAGAAGGCGCGGCAGCCGACGGCCTTATCGCGGCACAGATTGGTGAACGACCGCAGATAGGCTTTCTCGTTCTTGCTGGTGGTGTATTCCCTGCAGCCGAGCATCTCCTGGGGCGAAGCGATGCCGTCCGCGGTCTGATCGCAGGAGGCCGGCGTCGTCCACGAATCGCGGACCACATAGACGCTGTCCTGGACCGCCTTGAGATCGACGTTGTCGACGAAGACATCGGACGTGCCGACGGCCTCGAAGTTGAGCTTCACCGAGGTCTGGCCCCACGGGGTCTGGCCGGGCGTGGGATTGCAGGCCGCCCCGCCGCCGCACTCGAGGTTCGTGGCGCAGGCCCTGGTGGCGTCATTGCTGCACCGTCCGGATTCGATGATGACCGGACCGAGCGTGTACTGCTTCCATTCCGACGAGAGGGTGATCTTCGGAGCGGTGGTGCGCGGCGGCACGGAAGCTTCGTCGTCGTCGGCGAAGTTCGAGCTTCGCGGCGGAGCGGACGTGGCGGTCGTGAACGAGCAGGTGCCGTCGGGGCAGTTCGAACCGGTCGTGCAGGCCAGGCCGTTGTTGGCGCCGCCCTTGCAGGTGCCCGGCGAGACGCCCGGCACGCCTGAGGCGGCCGAAATGGTGCAGGAGGTCGCGACGCCGTTGTTCGGGACCATGCAGGTCAGGCCGGTGCTCGTCGAGCAGGGGCAGCCTTCGGTCGAGGCCACGGGGCAAGCCGTATCGATGTTGCAGGTGATCGTCGCGCCGCCGTCGCGGAAGCCGACGTTCAGCGAGCCGGTGCCGCGCGCCCAGAAGGTGAGGATATAGGCGCTTCTCGGCTGGACCAGGCCGCCGATCTCGCGGCGCGCCAGACGCGTGCCGCCCGTGCCGATCTTCATGGAATGCCCGCCGACGGTGACGGATTCGCCGGACTGGGTGAGGACCCCGAGGGTCACGTCGCCGCTGCCCTTCCAATTGCCCGGCCAATCCTCGAAATCGTCATGGAGCAGCGACTGGACGTTGGTGGAAGCGTTGCCTTTGTACGCGCGGCAGCCGTTCTGTTCCTTCGGGCATACGTTGCTCGCGCCGGCGTCGGCGAAGTAGACGCACTGACCCTTCGCGGAATCCCAGCGGCCGTTGGATTTCTCGCAGTCCGCCTGCGTCGAGGTGGTGATGCGGTACTGAACGCAGGACGAGGACGCGATGATGGTCTTCGACAGCTGGCGGTAATGGCGGTTGCCGAGCGCATCGTAGAACTCGCGGCAATCGAAGTCGCCTCCGTCGATGGCCGAGCGGTTGCAGTAGCCCGCCGTATCGGAAGAGCCGTTGCCGATGGCCTGGCTCGCGCAGGCGGTCGCCTGGGCGTTCAGCCTGGTGCACGGCGCGGGACCCGCGTTCGCGCAGCCGGCATCCGCGCAGATGTCGTTCGCAAGGCCGGCGGTGATGTCGGCGGGCGAGCCGTTCACGACCGGAGCGGCCGTCGTGTTGGTGGTGTCGGTGGTGTTCTTGAGGTTCCAGACGAGCAGCTGGTAGCCGGTCGTGTCGGAGCCCTCCCAGCTATAGTAGACGCCCTTGGTCGCGTCATCAGGCTTGATGCAAAGACGGAGATGCGAGTAATACTCGACCTTCTCGGTCTCGAGGTTGGTGAACTCCGAGCATCCGACCTCGTTCTCCGTGCAGGAGGTCGCGGTCGTCGGGATGAAATAGACCGGGAACTTCACGGTGTCGAAGTCGGACTCTTCCTGTTTGAAGACGTCATACCCGGCGCATTCCTGCGGGCAGCGGTCCTGCGGGCCGGCGATGCCGGGAACCGTGGCGTCGCCGTTCGTGGGCGTGTAGGCGTCGCAGCCGACCTCGTTCTCGCGGCACACGCCGGCGAACGCGTTGCATTCCGGCCGGTCGCCCTCATCGCCGGTGCAGCCCAGGAAATCCGGCGGGACCTTGATGGACGCGGTTTCGCTCGTGTTCGCGCCTCCGTAGGCGGAATGGTAGGAGGATCCGCCGCCTTCCTCGAACTGGACCGCGTCGGCGTAGACGGTGCCGCTCGTGGTGTAGAGCCAGAGGGTCGCGTGCGAAACGTCCTTGTTGTCGATGACGAACGTGCAGGAAGCGCGCAGGCCCTTCTCGGTCGCGGCCTTGGTGCCGGACGCGCGCATGTTGATCTCGCCGGAGGCCGCGCCGCCGGAAGTGCCGTCGACGGTGGCGGCGCAGTTCACCGTGGGCGTGGTCCCTTCCGCCTCGCCCGAGTAGCCGGTCGTGGTGACGACGTCGTCCTGCGCGAGCGTGACGGTCGCGCCGTTCGCGTCCCGGAAGGTCAGGCCGATGCCGCCGCTGACGTCGTTGCCCGAGTCAGGGATGAAGGTGGCGGAAACGGTGTAGGTGGTCTTCCTTCTCACGGGCAGGCCCTGCTGCGCCACGTTCTCCGTGACCGAGCACTTCTGCTGTCCCTTGATGACCTTGCAGGTGTCGTTCAGGACGTTGCCGGCCGTGCCGTACGTGCAGGGGCAGCCGAGATCGGCGATGCAGGTGCCGGCATTGATGGTGGCGTTCGTGACGAGCGGCAGCGTGCAGGCCGCGACGGTGCCCAGCGTGCCCGGCGGATTGAAACCCGTCGCCAGGACCGGAAGGCGCATGGCGTTCGCGCCATCCACGGCCTTGCTCCCGTCCTTGCTCAGGAAACCCTTGTTGGCGGACGGAACCTCGCCGAACGGGGTCCAGCTGGTCGCGTGATCGGGCGTGCCGTCGTTGTCCCCGTCCTCGACGTCCTCGAAGCTCGGGTTGCGGACGAGGTTGAGGGCGTCGCCCGCGTCCAGCCGCACGAGCGAGGAACAGCCGTTGCTCGTGGCGCTGCAGGTCTGGGCGTTCTTGTTGAAGAATCGCGACGGGTCGATCTGCCAGTCATCGCCCTCGGCCTTGGCGCCGGTGAGCGACGAGCAGGAGCGCTGGCCCTTCTCGACCTCGCAGGTCAGGCCGGCGGTGCAGGAGCAGGAAGCGGTGTTGCACGGGTAGGGCTGGCGGCAGACGGCGCCGTTGGGCGCGGTGCACGACGTGTTGTTCTTCGTGATGGTGCAGGATCCCGTGTTGAACGCCGTGCCCGAGTTCGGCGGGACCGTGCAGGTGCAGGACTTGATCGGGTCCGAAGCGTCGACGGGATGCGTACAGACCGACGAAAGACTGCAGGTCACGGTGCTCAAATTGAGCGCGTACTGGCGGCAGCCGGCGTTGTCGGCGTTGCAGACGCCGTGGTCGATGGTGTTGAGGACGTAGTTCTTGATCTCGCCGGTGCGGGCCTTGAGCGTGCGGCACGTGTTGTAGGCAGCAGGGCAGGAATCGCCGTTGAAGCGCCAGACGTTCCGCTCGCGCGCGCAGTAGCCCCAGCCGCCGGTGCAGTTGCCGTTGTCGTCCTGCTTGAGGCAGGTCTGCGGATCCACGCACTGCTCGGCGCGGCTCGCGATCTCGCTCGACAGCGGGACGGGACCGAAGGCCATCGCGCGGCATTGCGTCGGCGGGATCTTCAGCACCCAGTCGGGGTCGATGAGATGGCACCACGGGTGGGCGGCGTCGATGGTCCCCTGGTCGTTGCAGTTATTGAAGCCGGCCATCACCTCGCGGAGCTTGGTGTTGGGACCGGCCTTGCGCGCGGCGATCTCCCAGCCGATCGGCAGGATGCGGGCCGCGCGGAGCTTCTTGATGTTGCTCTCGCAGTACGCGTAGGTATAGCAGAAAGGATCCTGGTCCTTGACCGGATCGGAGGACGCCACGAACGGCCAGTCGCCGTGGAGCATGTTCTTGTCGACGGCCTCCCTGACGGTCACCGGCGTGACGTCGGCCACGCGGACGGCGTTCGCGAACTGCTGATCGATGACGCAATTGTTCGGGCCGCGCTCCGCGCCGGGACAGACGCTGAACTCGAGCAGGGGGTCGATGATGCCGGTATCCTTCGGCTGCGCGGCGGTGAACCGCGGCGCCAAGGCTTCGGTCGCGCCGGTGGTCCCCGGCGGCTGCAGCAGGCCTTCGGGGTTCAGGATGAGGTCCGGCTGGAGGGCGATGAGCTCCTCCGTCGACATGAGGCCGTTGATGAGCTTGTTGAGCAGGCGCGAAATGAGGGTCATCGCGAACGTCTGCACGGCGTTCACGACGATGGAGATGACCGCCTTGGAGGCGATCTGGCCGGCGGCGTAGGAAGCCGAATACTGCTGCGGGTTGTCCTGCTGCATCTTCTTCATGCGCTGGAACTCGTCGTGCGTCACCGACGACGGCGCCTTGGCGCGGCCCGAAACGGGATCACGGACGTCGGAGAACCCGCCGCCCGCGGAAGCGTCCATGATGCGTTTCATGACGTCGGCCCTCTTGGCCTCTTCCTTCACTTCATAGAGGCCGCTCTGCGCGCCGAGCGCGACCGACAGCGGGGCTTGTCCCCTCTCGAAGGTCGGCTTGAGGCCCTTGAGCACCTCGCCGCTCGTGACCGAATCCTTGAAGTTCGACCAGTTGCTCGCGACCGCGTTGAAGTCGCACTTCGGCGGCGGCGGCTTGATCTCGTCGAGGGCGCCCAGCTGGATCTTGAGGGAGAACTTGATGCCCGGGTTGCAAAGGTCGAAACCGAGCTTGGTGAAACCGCCTTGCGTGGAAAGGGTGCCGATGGCCTCGCCGATGGCGCCCTGCCATGCCTGCTTGAAGCCGTCTTCGAACGCCTTGCTGTTCCAGCAGACGACCTGGCCGGGGCAGTCGGACGTGAGGGCGACGGCCGCGGTGTAGGCGAGCTGCGAGGTGAAATAGTTGACGCCGTTGACGACGGCGGTGACGGCCGCCTCGACGAACGCGTCCTTGATGGTGGTCCAGACGTTGGTGGTCGTGGTCTGGACGCTGGTGATGGGGTCGGTGTATTGCGCGTTGGCCTGGCGGGGCGACCCGAAGAGGAGGGTCGACGAGGCCAGGAAGAAGCCGAACAGGAAAAGCAGGAACGTCGCCATCGCCTTCCTCCCCGAGCGTCCGGGGTCCTTGCTGTAGAAAATCCCCATCGTCGTTTTCTTAAAAAGATTGACGGCTACGGCGCGTTGACGTTCGTTCCTCCGGCCGGCGCATTCGTGTTGGTCGCGGGTTCGTTGGTGTTCACATCCGGCACGGCGATCTCCGACAGCGTGTCGGTGACCAGCTTGCGGAGGGTCGCGTCATCGGCTTTCTGGAGCGCCTGCGCCGGTATGCCCAGCTTGCCCAGGAAGATCCGGAGATCGGCCGCCGACATCGTTTCCAATCCGTCCTTGATCTTCTGCGGCGTCAGCGTGGCGACGGGCCCGAAGGTCTCTTCGATGACCGCCATGACCTTGGCCTCGGCGTCGCTGCTCGTCCCCGTCGTCGGCGCGCCTGCCGCGCCCGTGGCCGGGTTCGAGCTTCCGGTGTTCCCTCCTCCGGTCGTGCCGCCGGTCTCCTGCTGGGCTGCCGCGAAGATCTTGGCTTGCCGGCAGGTTCGTCCTTTCGGGCAGTTCGGGTCCGTCTCGGCGGCGACCTCGGCGCCGTCGTTGATGCCGTCCGAGTCCGAATCCTCGAGGAAGGGGCTCGTGCGGAAGACGTAGAGCTCGTCGTAATCAGTCAGGCCGTCGCCGTCCGTGTCCTGCGTGCGCAATTTCTGCGTCCTCTCCTTCTCGATCTGGTCCGCGGTCTTGAACGTGAACTGCGTGTTGCGCTTGAACGGCAGCACGATCGCTTTGTTCAAGCGAAACAGACCCAGGACGATCGTCGAAAGACCAATAACGATAAAAACCCCGAGACTCAACTTCTGATGTGAAGAAAGGGAATCCCAGTTGGTCACATGGTTCGTCGACAGTATAACATGCGCGTTCTTCGAGCGTCCACGCACCGTAGCTTACCAAAAATCGGGCTAACCGGTAAGCGCAAGCACGAGGCGGCGCCAGTCCTCTACGGAGAGCGTTTCGGGGCGGGCCTCCGGCCGGATGCCGGCCGCCGAAAAGGCCTTAAATAGGCCCGTTTCGTCGATACCGATGCCCTGGAGCGAGTTCTTGAGCTGTTTCCGCTTGCCGGCGAAGGCCGCCCGCACGATGGCGAAGAAGCGGTCCTGCCCGAAGCCGGTGAAGAACGCTTCGAGGATGACGGGGTCTTTGCGCGCAATGTGGATAACCGACGAATCGACGCGCGGCGGAGGGTAGAACGACCTGGCCGGCACCTTCACCACGCTGCTCGCCTCCCCGATCGAACGGACGAGCACGGCCATGCCGCTCATGTCGCCCGTCTTGGCGAGCAGGCGGTCGGCCACTTCCCGCTGGATCATCACGGTGACCGATATCGGGTACGGCGGTTCGAGCAGGAATTTCCTGATGGCGTTCGAAGTGATGGCGTACGGGAGGTTCGCGACCACCTTATAACTAGGAGCTCGGAGCTCGGAGCTCGGAGCTCCGAACGCCGAGACGATCTCGGCGTTCGAGAAGTTCAGGGCATCGCCTTCAAGGAGATGGAAGCGCGGGTTCGCGCCGAAGCGGTCACGGAGCAGCGCCGCGAGCTTGCGGTCGAGCTCGATGGCCGTGACCTCGGCGCCGCGGCCGAGCAGTTCTTCGGTGAGGATGCCGGGGCCGGGGCCGATCTCGACCACGCGTGAGCCGGGACCGACGCCTGCGGCGTCGACCATGGCCTTCACGACGCGGCCGTCGAGCAGGAAATGCTGGCCGCGGTCGCGGATGGGGCGGATGCCGTAGGGTTCGAGCAGGGCGCGAAGCTCGTCGGCGGTCATGCGGCTTGGGGTCGAGGTTCCTTGAGCGCGGAAAAGAGCAGCGTGAAGCAGGCGCCGAGGACGAACACCGCCCACCACGAATCGTGCCAGAGCCAGAGGAGCAGGGCGGCGAGCAGCGCGGCGGCGATCTTGCCGAGCGACAGCGACATCTCGAAGAGCACGACGTCGTCCATCACCTCTCCCCTCTTGGCGCCGTCGTAGAGCCCGGCGAGGAGCGGCACGTTCACCATGTTCTTGGAGATGCGGTAGAAGGAGTCGATGAGGAAGGCGCCGAACCCGCCGCTCACGAGGATGCGGACGAGCCAGGACGCGGAGGTGTAGAGCGTGCCGCTGCGGAGCACCGCGGTCTTGTCGCCGTCGTCGCTCACGCGGCCCACGTAGAGCGTGGCGGCGACGTTAGCGAGCATGGCGAAGGAGATGATGGCGCCGAGGAGCGCGGCGTCCGGCACCATGATGGCGAGGAACAGCGGCCAGGCGACGAGCGCGAGCAGTTCCTCGCCGAAGCCCATGAAGCCGATGACCTTGCGACGGTTCTCCTTCCGGGCGATGCGGCGCATGGCAGGGACGTAGGCGAAGGGCTGCGGCATGTAGAGCTCAGGCGTGCGCAGGAGCGGGACGTTGGAGAGCAGGATGAGGACGCTCACGCCGATGAACAGGGCCTGATAACCGGCCGCGCGGATAAGCAGGCCGCCGAAGGCCGGCGCGAAGGTGGCGGCGAGTCCGGCGACCGCGGCCATGGTGGAGACTTCGCGGCCGCCTTCCTTGCCGTCGCTCCAGGTCGCGAAGTTCGCGTGGTAGCCGGGCCAGTAGAGGATCTTTTGGATGGCGAGCGACAGGATGGCCACGGCGATGAAGGCGGGATGCATCGGAATGGCGAAGAACGCCAGGTACCAGACGATGAGGAACGGCGAGCTGAAGAGGATGGTGTGCTCGTAGCCGTGGCGGCGGCAGATCTTGCCGCCGAGAGGGAGGAGCAGGAAGTAGACGACGTAGAGCGCGGCGTAGAACAGGAGCACCTGCACGATGGAGAGGCCGACGCTGTGGAGGTAGATCGGCTCGAAGAGCATCACCGCGCCGGTCGCGAAGTTGAGGAGCGCGCTCGACAGGAAAAGCTCCTTCATCTGCTGGGAAGGATGCGGCGCGAAGTAATGTTCGATGACGTTGCGGAGATGACCGGAGGGCATGGGAAGAGCGTCGAGTCGAAAGTCCAAAGTCCAAAGTCGAAAGTTCCGCACGCTTGCGCTCTCGACTTTCGACTATCGACTCTCGACTTTCACGGCACCTGGCCGCAGCACCACCATCTTACCTCTTTTCAGGGCCGCGATGGTGGAAGGGCGGCGGACGGGCAGCTTGCCGGCGTCGAGCACGAGCGCGGGCGCGGTACGGCGGCCGCGGAACGACGCGACGACCTTGGCGGCGTCGTAGAGCGTGGCCTCGCCCGAAACGTTGGCGGAGGTCGAGGTGATGAGACCGCCGGCGGCCTTGGCAAGCGCGCGGGCCCAGACGGAAGCCGGCACGCGCACCGCGGCGGTCGGTCCGGGCGACGCGGGCAGGCGGCCTCCCCTCTTATATGGCAGCACGAGCGTGAGCGGCCCCGGCCAGTGCGCGGTGGCGAGCTTCCGGGCCGGGCCCGCGAGCACGAACCGCTCGCGGACGTCCGCGGCAGATGCGGCGATGAGCGGCAGCGGCTTGCCGCCGGGCCGTCCTTTGATGCGGAAGACCGAGGCGACCGCCGCGCGAACGGCGGGGTCCGCGGCGAGGCCGTAGGCAGTCTCGGTCGGCATGACGATCACGCCGCCGGCGCGAAGGACCGCGGCGGCTTCGGCGAGCGCCTTCTTCGAGACCCGGCGCCGGTCGATCTTGATGATGCGCATGCTTTTCGAGTCGAAAGTCCAGAGTCGAGAGCGCACAGATCCACCCTCTCGACTTTCAACTCTCGACTCTCGACTTCAAGTCTTTATCGCTCTTTGAACCATTGCACGGTGCGCCGTATCCCCTCCTCAAGCCGCACCCTGGGGGTCCAACCGAGCACGCGCCGCGCCAGGCGGCTGTCGAGCGCGCTACGGCGCTCCTCCCCGGCGTTCGCGGGTCCGTGCGGGATGCGTCCGTCCCAGCCCGCCTCGCCGGCGATGAGCGCGGCCACGCGGTTCACCGACGATTCGCGGCCGGTGCCGATGTTGTAGACGCCGACCGCGCCGCTGCGCATGGCGAGGATGTTGGCGTTCACGACGTCGTCGACGAAGACGAAATCGCGCGTCTGCCGGCCGTCCCCGTAGATCGTCGGCGTTTCGCCGGCCAGCAGCTTCTGCGTGAAGATGCCGATGACGCCCGCTTCGCCGCGCAGGTCCTGCCGCGGGCCGTAGACGTTGGCGTAGCGCAGCGCGACGTAGCGCTGGCCGTGCGTGCGGTGCGCGCTGCGGAGGTACATCTCGAAAGCGAGCTTGGCGACGCCGTACGGCGACGTCGGCGTGGCGGCCGCGGTCTCGGGCGAAGGGATCTTCACCGACGAGCCGTACATCGCTCCGCCGGACGACGAGAAGACGATCTTCTTCACGCCCGCGCGGCGGCAGCCCTCGAGCACGCGCAGCGAACCGTGGATGTTCGTCTCCGCGTCCATGACCGGGTCCTTCACCGAAGCACGCAGGTCGATCTGCGCCGCGAGGTGGAAGACGACGGCGGGCCTCTCCTTGGCGATGAGGTTCGAGACCGCCGGACCGGCGATGTCGATCTTGCGGAAGGCCGCGGCCCTGGGGACGTACGAACGCCGCCCCGTCGAGAGGTCGTCGACGACGGTGACGCGATGGCCGAGGCGGACCAGCCGCTCCGCGAGCTGCGAACCGATGAAGCCGGCGCCGCCGGTCACGAGCACTTTGTCCTTCTTGGGCATGCGGGTGCGGGTTATTTCTTCATTTGATCCTTGAGCCAGGCCTCGACGAACGCGTCCAGATCGCCGCCGAGCACGCCCTGGGTGTCGGTCGTCTCGTGCTTGGTGCGGTGGTCCTTCACCATCTGGTACGGATGGAGGACGTACGAGCGGATCTGGTTCCCCCACTCCGCGCTCGTGAACTCGCCGCGCAGCTTCTTCTTCTCCGCGGCCCGCTCCTCGAGGTACTGCTTATGGAGCTTGGCGCGCAGGATGCGCATGGCGGTCTCCTTGTTCTGCGTCTGCGAGCGCTCGTTCTGGCAGGTGACGACGATGCCCGTCGGCAGGTGGGTGATGCGCACGGCCGAGTAGGTCGTCTGCACGCCCTGGCCCCCGTGGCCGCCCGCGAGATAGGTGTCGATGCGCAGGTCCTGGGGATCGATCTTCACCTCTTTGATCTCTCCCAGTTCCGGCAGGACCTCGAGCAGCGCGAAGGAGGTCTGGCGCAGCGCGTCCGAGTTGAACGGCGACTGCCTGACCAGGCGATGCACGCCGGCCTCTGCCTTGAAATGTCCGTAAGCGTAGCGGCCCTCGATGGATAGCGTCGCGCTCTTGATGCCGGCTTCAGTGCCGCGGCTCTCGTCGAGCATCTTCACGGTCCAGCCTTTCCGCTCGGCGTAGCGCATGTACATGCGGAGCAGCATCTCGGCCCAGTCCTGCGCGTCGGTGCCGCCCGCGCCCGCATGGATGGCGATGATGGCGTCGCGTTCGTCGTACTCCTCGCCCATGAGCGTCGCGAACTCGAGGGACGCGAAGTCCTTCTTGAGCCCGGCGAGCTTTTCGTTGATGTCGGCCTCGGCGTCGGCGTCGACCTCCGACTCTTCCATGAGCAGCTTCGCGAAGGCCTGCAGGTCCGCGGACTCGGTCCGCAGCCGCTCCCATTTGCCGTAGTAGTCCTTGAGGTCGGCGAGCTTGCGGCTCACTTGCTGCGCGTGGGACTGGTCCTTCCAGAAGTCGGGCTGCTGCGTTTCCCACTCGGTCGCTTCTATCTCTTTCGCGGTCTTGTCCAGGTCAAAGTAACCCCCAAGTATCGGAGACCTTGCGCACAAGTTCCTCGATGTCCTGGAGGTTTTGTTTATTCACCATATGCGTCGAGCTTCGAGCTCCGAGGTTAGAGGTTGATCTTCTTGGCGTACCTTCCGAGGACGGGCAATTCCCATTGCCGGCCCGCGAGCGCCTGCAGCATGCCGTAGAGCGAGGCGATGGCCGGGACGGCGAGCGCGAACCAGCCGATGAACGGCACGGCGGAGAACAGCGCCTCGATCACGAACAGCACGATGCCCTGGCGGACGTGGAACTGCAGGAAGGGCGATTTCTTGCGCGCCAGGAAGAGCGGGATGACGAAGAAGATGCCGATGTAGGCGATGGCCGCGAGGAAGCGCTCGTTGTCGCGGTCCTTGTCGCCGGTCGGGTACGTTTGGTCGGGCATAGTGACGTCATTGTAGCGCTTCTTTCGCTGAGTTTCAAGGAAAAAATATGAGTCCTTATGAGCCGGCCGGCGGGAGACGGCTTGCGGCGGCTTTCATGTATGTACCCCGCGGGTCCTGTCACGGTCCACCCCCAATGGGTGCTCGGGACTCGGCCCTGCGCGCCCATTGGGGGACCCCCGGACCGTGCCACCCGCGGTCCTTGGACCGGCGCTCTCAGGAAATGGGGGCGGAAAGGAAATCCGGCCTGCGTGTCGCGGACGATCGCCTATGCACGGAAGGGCCGGATTTCTCGCAGGATCTCAAAACTCAGCTTCGATGGTGCGGCTTTATTGTATGAAAAAACCCGCGGTGTAGGCGGGTCAGCTCGCGGCCGAGGCCGGAGAGAGGGCGAGATCGAGCTCGCGGTGGAGAGAGGCGACGATGCGACGCTGCAGCGTGAAGTGCGGCGTCTCGGTGCCGTTCGCCCAGCGCAGGACGCTGTGCGGCGAGCATTCGAACTCGACGGCGAGCTCGCGGATGAGGGAGGTCCCCTCGTTCCAGAGCGTCATGAGGAAGAGCGTGTTCTGCATGCAGACCTTGAACGGAAGCCCCGCGGGGCTCCAGCGCTCGATCTGGCTCATGAACTTGCGGGCGTCCAATTCAAGGTGCACGGAGGTGTCTGATGCTTCCATGGTCGGTTACCTCGTGGGCTCAACCTTGCAGAAAAATGACGATCTGTCAACCCCCATCGGGACCGTCCTGCCCGCCGCGCTTGCCGCTCCTGGCGGCGAGCCTGAAGAGGACGACCATATCGAGCACGAAGAGCGCGCAGCCGATGGCGACCGCGGGCTTCGGGCCCAGGAAACGCCACAGGACGGCGGTCAGCATGATGATGAGGATGGGCAGATACCGGAACACCGCGAAGTACGCAAGCATCGCCTTGGATCGCTTTTCCATCGAGTTCTCCCCTTGGTCGAAAGAGCCTGCCAAGGCTACCGAGAACCCCTGCAAAACGCAAAAACGGCCCTTTCGGACCGTTTTTGGCTTGGTTGAGCCTAGAAATCCATGCCGCCGCCCATGCCGCCATGGCCATGGCCGCCAGCCGGTTCCTTCTTCTCGGGGATGTCCGTCACGACGCACTCGGTCGTGAGCAGGAGCGAAGCGATGGAGGCCGCGTTCTGGAGGGCGAACCGGGTGACCTTGGTCGGGTCGATGATGCCGGCCTTCACCAGGTCCTCGTACTTGTCCTCCGCGGCGTTGTAGCCGTAGCCGTGCTCGTGCTTCCGGACCTCGGCGACGATGACCGCGCCGTCCTGGCCGGCGTTCGCCGCGATCTGGCGGAGCGGTTCCTCGAGCGCGCGCTTCACGAGCTGCACGCCGGAGTATTCGTCGTGCGGCATCGAATCGCCCTTGATGTGGTCGAGGGCCTTCGAGGCGCGGAGCAGCGCCACTCCCCCGCCCGGCACGATGCCTTCCTCGACCGCGGCCTTCGTCGCGGCGATGGCGTCCTCGATGCGCTGCTTCACTTCCTTCATTTCGGTCTCGGTCGCGGCGCCCACCTTGATGACGCCGATGCCGCCGGCGAGCTTCGCCAGGCGCTCCTGCAGCTTCTCCTTGTCGAAGTCGGAATCGACCGTCTCGAGCTCCTTCTTGATCTGGCTGACGCGGTCGGCGATGGCCTTCTTGTCGCCCTGGCCGTCCACGATGGTGGTGTTCTCCTTGGTCGAGACGACCTTGCGGGCGCGGCCCAGGTCCTCGAGCTTGGCGTCCTCGAGCTTGAGGCCCAGCTCCTCGGTAATGACGCGGCCGCCCGTGAGCACCGCGATGTCCTTGAGCATCTCCTTGCGGCGGTCGCCGAAGCCCGGGGCCTTGATGGCCAGCGCGTTGAACGTGCCGCGGATCTTGTTGAGCACGAGCGTCGGCAGCGCCTCGCCGTCGACGTCCTCGGCGATGATGACGATCTCCTTGCGGCCCGTCTGCGCGACCTTCTCGAGCAGCGGCAGGATGTCCTGGATGGAGGAGATCTTCTTGTCGGTGATGAGGATGCTCGCGTCGGAGAACTCGGACTCCATGCGGTCCGCGTTCGTGACCATGTAGGCCGAGATGTAGCCCTTGTCGAAGCGCATGCCTTCCACGACCTCCTTCTCGATGCCGAAGGTCTGCGATTCCTCGACGGTGATGACGCCGTTCTCGCCGACGTCCTTCATGGCCGAGGCGATGAGCTTGCCGATCTCGGCGTCGTTCGCGGAGATGGCGGCGACCTGCTCGATCTCGTTGCCGGAGATGGCCTTGGAGATCTTGCCGGTGAGCTCCTTCACGACCGCGTCGACGGCGTTGTCGATGCCCTTCTTGAGGGTCATCGGGTTGGCGCCGGCCGCGACCATCTTCGAGCCCTCGGCGTAGATCGCCTGGGCCAGCACGGTGGCCGTGGTGGTGCCGTCGCCGGCGACGTCGTTCGTCTTGGAGGCGACCTCCTTCACGAGCTCCGCGCCGACGTTCTCGAACTTGTCCTCGAGCTCGATCTCCTTGGCGACGGTGACGCCGTCCTTGGTGACGACCGGCGAGCCGTAGCCCTTGTCGAGGACGACGTTGCGGCCCTTGGGGCCGAGCGTGACCTTCACGGCGTTCGCCAGCTTGTCGACGCCCTTCTTGATCTTCTCGCGTGCCTGTTCGGTGAAGAGGATCTGTTTGGCCATAGGTAGGTTGTAGGTTGTAGGTGGTAGGTTGTAGGGCATCGGAAGCGGGTTCTACAACCTACTCCCTACCACCTACAACCTCTGAAATTATTGAAGGACCGCCAGGATGTCCGACTCCTCGAGGATGAGGAGCTCGGCGCCGTCCACCTTGATCTCGTCGGGGGAATACTTCTTGAAGACGACCTTGTCGCCGGCCTTCACGGTCATGGCGGCGCGCTGGCCGTTCTCGAGCATCTTGCCGGGGCCGGTCGCGACGACCTCGCCCTTCTCCGGCTTCTCCTTCTCGACGGTGTCGGGAATGATGATGCCCGCCTTCGTCGCCTGCTCCTCGGAGAGCGGCTTCACGAGCACCCTGTCGTTCAGCGGTTTCACCTGCATACGAATGATGAAAGTTTCGGTTGAGTTACGCGCAAAAGAATATACCGTTAGCACTCGAAATAGTCGAGTGCCAATATGATAAAAAATCCTGACGAAGTGTCAAGAACCGTCCGACAGGCGGTCAGCGGGCCTTTTTGAGGTCGAGATAGGCGGCATGGAGGAGGCCGGCGACGCACCAGAACAATAGCTGGCCGAACCAGGAGCTCCACAGGAAATGGTCGAAGAGGGAGGCGACGAGCATG
>Ga0310810_10005022_pt1 | contig 14730 bp, 11 predicted proteins | sample NCmetagenome_FD_207641 | JGI IMG/M metagenome (GOLD analysis project Ga0310810, IMG submission 207641) | Soil microbial communities from experimental microcosm in Duke University, North Carolina, United States - NC | ecosystem: Engineered > Artificial ecosystem > Soil microcosm > Unclassified ... | reverse complement strand
AACGGGACGCGACGTTGAAACGCGCGGACGCGCCGTCGAAGCTCCGTCGCAACTTTTTCATCGTCCGTACGGATGAAGTTGAAAAAAATCTGTGTATTATCATCGCGTGAGTTCCCCGACAGTTCGAGCTCGTACGTGGCAGGCGGGAGAGATCTTCACCGTCAACGACGCGACGGAGTTGTACGAGCTCGATCGGTGGGGAAAGGGCTACTTTTCGATTTCGAACGAGGGCCACGTCCTCGTTCACCCGACGAAGGACCCGGCGCGCGCGATCGATCTGAAACAGCTCACCGATCATCTGATGCTTCGAGGGATCGGTCTGCCGGTCCTGGTCCGGTTCACCGACATCCTGCGCCACCGCGTCGGCGACATCCATAACGCCTTCCGGGCGGCCATCAACCAGCACTCGTACGAGGGCAAGTACGTCTGTGTTTACCCCATCAAAGTGAACCAGCAGCGGCAGGTCGTCGAGGAGGTGCTCGACTTCGGCCGCGAGTACGGCTTCGGTCTCGAGGCCGGGTCGAAACCCGAGCTGCTGGCGGTCATGGCGCAGGCCTACAACGACACCCCCATCATCTGCAACGGGTTCAAGGACGCCGAGTTCATCGAAATGGCGATGCTGGCCCAGAAAATCGGGCGGAACGTCATCCCGGTGGTCGAGAAATACACGGAGCTCGGCCTGATTCTGAAGTACGCGGAGAAAGTCGGCGTTCGGCCGCAGATCGGGATGCGCGTCAAGCTGGCCGCCCGCGGGAGCGGCCGCTGGCAGGGATCGGGCGGATATCGGTCCAAGTTCGGCCTGACCGTTGCCGAGGTGCTCCGGGGTCTGGAGGAACTGAAGGTTCTCGGCATGCAGGACTGCTTCAAGCTCCTGCACTTCCACCTCGGCAGCCAGATCCCGAACATCCGGATCGTCAAGGCCGCCCTGAACGAGGCCGCGCGCATCTACACGGAGCTCGTCAAATCGGGCGCGGGCCTCGAGTATATCGACGTGGGCGGCGGCCTCGGCGTCGACTACGACGGCTCACAGACGAACTTCGAGTCGAGCGTCAACTACACGCTGGAAGAGTACGCCAACGACGTCGTCTATCACGTGCAGACCGTGTGCGACGACGCCGGCGTCAAGCATCCGACCATCGTTTCGGAGAGCGGCCGGGCCATCGTCGCTTACCACAGCGTCCTCATCTTCAACGTTCTCGGGGTTTCGGCGTTCGGCGAGGAGAAGATTCCGGACGCGATTTCACCCGACGAGGCCGAGCAGCCGGTCATCGACCTGCTCGAGACCTATCAGAACCTGTCCGTGCGCAACGCCCTCGAGAGCTACCACGACGCGCAGCAGGCGCTCGACATGGCGATGAACCTCTTCACGGGCGGGTATCTGCCCCTCGACCAGCGCTGCCAGGCGGAGAACCTGTACTGGGCGATCCTCGTGAAGCTCAAAAAGCTCGTCGCGCAGATGGAGGACGTCCCCGAGGACCTCCAGGCGCTCGACGATGCGATGGCCGACACGTATTTCTGCAATTTCTCGCTGTTCCAGTCGATCCCCGACAGTTGGGCCATCAAGCAGCTCTTCCCCGTGATGCCGATCCACAACCTGAATCGCGCGCCGAGCCATCACGCGGTGCTGGGCGACATCACGTGCGACTCGGACGGGAAGATCGATTCGTTCATCGATCGGCGCGACGTCAAGAAAACGCTGCCGCTGCACACGGTCAACGGCGAGCCGTACTATCTCGGCGTCTTTCTCGTCGGCGCCTATCAGGAAATCCTCGGCGACCTGCACAACCTGTTCGGCGATACACACGCCGTGCACGTCAGCCTGGACGAAGGCGGGAACGTCGTCCTCGACGCCGTGATCAAGGGGGACACCGTCCGCGAGGTACTCGACTACGTCGAGTTCGACGCGGAGATGCTCGTGCGGAAGCTGCGTCAGGACGTCGAGCTCGCGGTCCGCGAAGGCCGGCTCTCCTACGAGGAGTCCGGGCGCCTGCTCGAGTTCTACGAAGAAGGGCTCCACGGCTACACCTACCTCGAAGAGCCCCGGGAGAGATAACTCCAGTCCCCAGTCCCCAGTCCCCGGTCCTCGGTCCCCGGTCCCCGGTCCCCGGTCCCCAGTTGACTCAGAATCTCGAGCTGTTGTTGCCGGTCGCGGCCTTGGCCCCGGGATCTTTCCCTACCGTGACGGTCGCCGCAGCGGTCGACCTGTTTCCCGCGCGATCGGCGCAGGTGACCGTGAGCGAGTAGACGTTGCTGTCCTTCGCGCGCACGCTCGCCGAGAATGCGCCCGTGACGAGCGCGTCACCGGCCGCGCCGCCCGTGACCGACGTCAGCGCGCACTGCGGAGCCGCGTCGACGTTGTCCGTCGCGCTGACCGTGACGACGACGTTCACCATCTTGCCGTTCGGCGGCCAGACGAAGGCCGGCGACGCCGCGACGCTTGTGATGACCGGGGCCGTCGTGTCGGGCGGCACGACCACGTCGACGCTGCCGTCGCTGTGGTTGCCCGCCGCGTCGAGGCATCTGACGTGCAGCGTGTAGGTCCGGCCGCCCGTTGCGCGGAGAACCGCCTCGAACGGGCCCGTGATGGTGAAATCGCTTGCCGAGCCTGCGCTGCTCGTGATCGACGTCAGCCCGCACACGGGCACGGCGTCGACGTCGTCTGTGGCGACGACGGCAACCTTGACGGGAACGAGCGAATCGTTCGGCGGCCAGATCGTCGAAGGCGTCGCGCTGACGCTCGAGATCACGGGCGGCGTCGTATCCGGAGGCACCACGACGTTCACGCTGCCATCCACGCTGTTGCCGGCGGCGTCTTTACACGTCACGACGAACGTATAGGTCGCGCCGCCCACCGCGCGCACGGATCCGGAGAGCGGACCGGTAATGCCGGCATCGCTCGGCGATCCACCGTGGCTGTCGATGCTCGTCAGCGTGCAGACAGGGGACGGGTCCTTGTCGTCCGTGGCGGTCGCCGACAGCGTCACGGGCACCATCACCTTGTTGGGCGGGACGATGCTGGACGGGCTCGCCGTGAGCGACGTGATGACGGGTGGGGTCGTGTCGGCCGCCTTCGGGGGCGTCAGCCGGAAGACCCGCGCCTCGCCGTTGAGCGTGCCGTCGCCGACGATCTGCCCGGCGGCATTGATGCCTTTCGCTTCGGACAGGAACCATCCGGAATCCGCCGGAATGCGCTCGTTCAGATCGACCGCGCCGTCGGCATCCGTGTGCAGCAGGGCGTGCGACGCGAAGTCGACGTCCGAGATGAACCAGCCCGCGCTCGCGCCGTTGGCGATCGCTTCGACGTTGCCGAATACGGAATGCGCGCTGTCGACGTTTACGGGCGGGCCGGTCAGGAAGCGGAACGCGTGAAACACGCCGCTGCCGAGCGAGTAGCCGCCGATGTTGCCGGCGTCATCGATCGCGCAGGCGTTGCTGATCCCGCTCGGACCGTCGAACGACGTCGCGTCGTCGGTCGTGTCGTCGACGTTGATCCGGTACGCGTGCTGGGCGCCCGTTGCCGTCGTCGACGTGCCGGCGATCTGGCCCGATGTGTTGATCCCGCACGTCATCGCGAAGGTGCCTCCGAGCGTGGGAAGCGTCTGGGCGGGCAGACCCGGACTGGCGCGCCAGCCGCGGAGGCCGCCGTCCGGCGTATCGCTGTAGCCGACGACAACGCCGGCCTCGTTGATGCCCGCGCCGATCGTGGCCGTGCTGCCAGCCGGCGGCTCGATATCTTCGAGCGGCAGGCCGTCGCGGAAGCGAAACGCGCGGGTGCCGGAGCCGACCGAATGGGAGCCGGTCAAATCGCCGTGACCGTTGATCGCGTACGCGATGCTGCCGACGCCGAGTCCGGGAAGATACTCCCAGCCGAAGCCGTCGGTATACCGCACGGCGCGCGGGCCGGTCGGGCCGTTCACGTAACCGGAAATCTGTCCGGAGGCGTTGATACCGGTCACCGCGGGTACCAGTCCATCGATGGTCCCGAGGTCCTCAACCGTGTACGAAACGGCATCCGCCCTGAGGGTCGACCGCCAGGGGACGACGACAAGAAGGATGACCACGGCTGCAACGGCATATCGCTTCATCAGCGACCTCCGCTGTCGAGCTGAGCAACCTCGGTGCCCTCCGGCAGAGCCTGGGCTACAAGCCTTTGTATGTCAATAAGATACAGTCTGCATTTGGCGACTGTGCGGGGGTGTGCGCCGGCTCGGCGGGATCACGAAATGGAACAGTTGATCACCGTTGCGCGATCACTTATGGACCATAGAGTCACGTTTTGTCTTGAACTCGTTCCCAGGCTTCCATTCCGGGTATTTCTGTGCATTTGCCACGCGATAGCCGACCGCCAGCACGAGCTGTGCGTCCTGCGCGGTCCCCGATAGATCCCAGTCCGGTTTCACCTCGTCGGACGGCTGGTGATAGTGGTGCTCCTCGTAGTCATCGAGCTTGCTCTTCAGATAATCGGGCGGTTTGCCTGCTGACGGAGCCGTTTCCACGCCGCTTTCGGTGTACAGCGACGGCACGCCCTGCTTCGCGAAGTTGAAATGGTCGGAGCGGTAATAGAAGCCTTTCTCCGGCTGCGGATCGGCGCGAAGCGTGCGGCCCTGTTCCCGTGCCGCCTGGCGGAGATAATCGTCGAGATCCGACGCGCCGTAGCCGATGACCGTGACGTCTTTCGACGGCGCGTAGACGTTCGGCTCGTCGACGTTGATTTCCGCGAGCGTCTTCGCCAGCGGATGCAGCGGCATGACGGCGTAGTACTGCGAGCCGAGCAGCCCCTGCTCCTCGGCTGTCACCATCACAAAGAGGATCGAGCGCCTGGGCTGCGGCCGCACTTTCGTGAAGGCGCGCGCAACCTCGATCATCGTCGCGACGCCGGCCGCGTTGTCGCGGGCGCCGTTGTAGATGTTGTCGCCGTTGACCGGCAGACCGACGCCGAGATGATCCCAATGCGCCGTGTAGATGACGTACTCGTCTTTCACGGACGCATCGGTCCCTTCCACCTTCGCGACGACGTTGTGGGAGTCGATCGTGCGCAGCGTGTTGTGGATGGCCATCGAGGCGGTGACGCCAAGCGGCACCGCCTTGAAGCTCCTGGTGAGCGCCTGCTTCTTCAGGGCATCGAAATCCATTCCGGCCATCGAGAAGAGCTTGCGCGCGGAGTCGACGGTGATCCAGCCCTCGATGTTCACGCGCCCCATGTTCCTGTCGGGCGGAATGATGTCGAACTTCTCGCCGAGGTTGCCCTGCACCACGGAGAACGGATACGCGGCCGGCTCGGTCTCGTGAACGATGAGGACGGCGGCCGCGCCCTTGCGCGCGCCTTCCTCGAACTTGTACGTCCAGCGTCCGTAGTACGTCATCGCCCTGCCGCCGAACATCTTCGGATCGAGTTTCGACGGATCGGCCGGATCGGGCACCGGCGGATCGTTGATCAACACGACGATCGTCTTGCCCTTGACGTCGACTCCCTTGAAGTCGTCCCAGCCGTACTCCGGCGCTTCCACACCATAACCCGCGAACACGACGTCGGAGTTGGCGATGGCGGCGCTGTCGGCGACGTGCTTCGACCACGCCACCACATCGTCTTTCCAGGCGAGCGCGAGCGTCTTCGAGCCTTTCGTAAACGTGAGCGGCTTCGCCTCGGCTCCGGTGATGCCGACGAGCGGCACTTTCTGGACATACGTGCCGTCGGGATTTCCCGGCTTCAGCCCCATGTCCCTGAACTGCGTCTGAAGATAGTCGACAGTCAGGTTCTCGCCCGCGCCGCCGGGCGCCCGTCCTTGATAGGGGTCCGCCGAAATCACCTTGACGTGCTGAAGGATCGCCGCCGGATCGACCTGTGGCAGCGACGCGACCGGCACATCTCCGGATGTGGCCGTCGTTTCACTGGCAGGCGCCGCCCCGCGCCCGCAACCCCCAGCGAGAAGAGCGATGACGACAACGGCCGGAAGCGCTCGTCGGGCGTTCACCATATTCGGGATTCTATCTCCGCGCCCGACGTTCCACCGGTTCCTGAGGTTCCATGGGTTCCACAACCCCGGAGCCTGGAACCCCATCCTTTCCTACCACCCCCCGTCTAACCCCTCATGTGGATCGATCTCAGGCATGACATCAAGTACGCAATCCGGGGGCTGCGGCGGACACGCTCGTTCACCGCAGTCGCCGTTCTGACGCTGGCTCTCGGCATCGGCGCGAATACGGCGATCTTCTGCGTCATCAATACCGCGCTCCTGCGGCCGCTGCCGTACGCGGACGGCGATCGACTCGTGTTCGTGTGGAATACGAAGGACGGCGCGCCCGAGCCGCTCGGTCCCGGACGGATGCTCGATCTTCGAACGCAGGCGACGAGCTTCGCCGGCTTCGCCGGCATCAGCCACATCTCGTACACGCTCACCGGCGCCGGCGAGCCGGAGCGGATCAGCGGCTCGAGCGTATCGTCCAGCTTCTTCGACGTCCTCGGCGCGCGTCCGCTGCTCGGGGAGCCGTTTCACGCCGGCGGCGCGGATCCGTCGGCGGTCGTCTTCAGCCATGCATTGTGGAAGCGGCGCTTCGGCGCCGACCCCTCCATCGTGGGCCGCACGATTACGCTCAACGGCAAGCCGCGGTTCGTGACGGCGGTGATGCGGCCGGACTTTTTCTGGCCGATGATCACGGGACGGCCGGGCGCGACGCCCGGACCGGAACTGTGGGTGCCCGGCGGCGCGGGGGACATTCCACGGACCGCCAGCGATGAGGATCGCGACATGACCGGCAACCGCAACGGCGGCTACCTGCGCGCGGTCGCGCGGCTGAAGCCGGGCGTAGCCGTCGGGCGCGCAAGGGCAGAGCTTGCGGCGATCGGCGATCGGCTGTCGCGAGAACATCCCGAGGACGGCGGCCGCGGCGCGACTGTCGTCGCCATCCGCGATCAGTTCTTCGGACCCGTGGAGCGTCCGCTGTTCGTGCTCGGCGGCGTAGTGACGTTCGTCCTCGCGATTGCGTGCGCGAACGTGGGCGGACTCCTGCTCGGCCGAGGCGCCGCCCGGCGCCGCGATCTGGCCTTGCGGCGCGCGCTGGGCGCGACGCGCGCGCGGGTGATTCGACAGCTCCTGACCGAGGCAACCGTGCTGTCGATGGCCGGTGCGGCCGCCGGTGGAATCCTTGCGTGGTGGGGATCGGCCGTGATGTCGCGGGTCGCGCCCAGCGATTTCATCGGCAGCCAGACGCCGGCCATCGATGCGCGCGTCCTCGCGTATTCGCTCGGCGTGTCGATCGTGTGCGGCCTCGCGTTCGGCGCAATCCCCGCGCTCCAGCTTTCGCGCGATGCTCTGTCGGGTGCGCTCGGAGAAGGCGGCGCGCGCTCTTCGAGCGCGACGCACACCGGCCGGATGCGCGACACACTCGTCGCGGTCGAAATCGCCGTCGCCGTCGTACTGCTCGCCGGATCCATTCTGCTCGTCCGCAGCTTCCGCGAGCTCACGCGCGCCGATGTCGGGCTCGATACGAGGAACCTGCTGACATTCGAGGTTTCGCTGACCGGCGATCGCGTTGGGAATCAAGCGAAACAGGTGCAGTTCTATGATGCGCTGGCGCAGCGGCTGCAGCAGGTGCCCGGCGTCCGCGCGGTCGGCGCAGCGGTGACGCTCCCGATCGGGGGCGACAGCTTCGGCACGAGTTATCTTCCCGAAGGCCGCGCCGTGCTGACTCGCGCCGAGCTGCCGTCGGCGGGATATCAGGTTGTGATGCCGGGGTATTTCGCGGCGATGGGAATCCCGATCAGGTCTGGACGGGACGTTCGCAGTTCGGACACGCCGGACGCGGAGCCGATCGTGCTCGTCAACGAACAGCTCGCGCGAGAAGCGTGGCCGGGCCAGGATCCCGTGGGCAAGCGGCTGAAACTCGATCCGGCCGACACGTCGTGGTGCCGCGTGGCCGGCATGGTCCGGGATATTCGTCATCTCGGGCCGGCGGTACCGCCACGGCCAGAGGTCTACCAGCCCGCATCGCAGCGCTCGTTCCCGTTCATGTCGTTCGTCGTTCGTACCAGCGCCGACCCGTATGCCGCCGTCGTGTCGATTCGACGCGCGGCGGCCGAGCTCGATCCGAGGCTGCCATTGGCCGGGGTGAAGACGATGGATGAACATGTCGAGCGGGCGCTCGCGAAGCCGAAGTTCTTCTCGGCGCTGGTCACCTCATTCGGCGGCCTCGCGGTGACGCTGGCCGTCGTGGGCATTTACGCGATGATGGCGTGGTCGGTCAGCGAGCGGCGTCAGGAGATTGCCATCCGCATGGCGCTCGGCGCGGGTAGTGCGTCGGTCGCGGGCATGATCGTCCGGAAAGCGCTGTTTCTCGCCGTATCGGGCATCTGCGTGGGGCTGCTGGCCGCCCGGGCCGCGACCTCGGTCCTGACCGGACTCCTGTATGGCGTGCGCCCGACGGATCCGTCCGCTTTTGCGCTGACCGCGGCGGTCATCGGACTCGTCGCGCTTGCGGCATGCTACGTGCCCGTCCGCCGCGCGATCCGCGTGGATCCGATCGACGCGCTGCGATAGTCTTCGGCTCATGCCGAAGACGCTGTCGATCGCCGCGTTCGCCGCCATGGTGGCCGGGATCGCCGCGCTGTACTACGTGCACGCGTTGGTCGCGGTCCGGCCGGGATTCATCGCGTTGCAGGTGGCCGCGGTACTGTTGATGATCGCCGCTCGCATCACATTCGGGCGGCGAAGTTTTCACGCCGCGGCGAATCCGACGGCCGGCGGCGTCGTCCAGAACGGGCCCTACGCTTATATCCGGCATCCGATCTACGCGGCCGCCATCTATTTTGTCTGGGCCGGCGCCCTGGATCGCTTTTCCTGGCAGGCGGCCGTCAGCGCGGCCCTCGTCACGGCGGGCGCGTTCATCCGAATGAACATGGAGGAGCGGCTGCTCGTAGGCAGATACCCGGAATACGCCGCGTACATGGCGCGCGTCCGACGGATCGTTCCTTTCATTTACTGACGTCCTGATCCGCCTGCAGGAGGCAGATGAACTCGCCGAGGATCATCGCAGTCGCGCCCCAGACCTGGCGACCGAGGAGATCGAAATAGGGGTATTCGATTGCGAGCCCCTCGCGCGTGCGCGTTCCGCGTCGGATGCGCGAGGCGTCCTGCAGATCGTCGACCGAGACCTCGAGCACTTCCTCGACTTCGTGCGCGGCCGGGGCAAAGGCCGGGCGATCGTCGGTCACGCCGACGACGGGATGCAGAGTGAATCCGCTCACCAGCACGTGAACAGGCGTCAGTTCGCCCAGGATGCGCACGCGCGCCGGATCGACGCCGATCTCCTCGTGTGCTTCGCGCAGCGCCGCTTGCACCAGCGTTTCTCCGGGATCGGTCGCGCCGCCCGGGAGGCTGATCTGCCCGGCGTGCCGGCGCAGGCCGCTCGCGCGCACGGTCAGCGGAAGCGAGGGTCCTTGCGCGCCCGGATAGAGGAGCAGGAGTCCGGCCGCGCCGCGGGCGTCCGTCGGGAATTCACCGGCCTTCCAGCCGGTGCGCGCCGGCGTCGGCATGAACCGGAGCTGCGCCTCGAGCCCGGGCAGCGTGCCGGCAAGACGCTCGCGAAGGACGGTTTCGAGCGCCGCTAATGGAGAGCTCATTTCGTCCGGCCGGCGAGCAGTCCGACGCTCAGTCCGTACGCGTTGACGCAGTTGTATTCGAGGATCGCCTCATAATTCGGATACACGAGGAAATGCCGCTTGACGCCGGATACGAGGGAGGCGCGCGCGATGCTCCTGTCGGCGCCGGCCAGGGCGCCGCCCGAAGAGGTGCGCACCCCCAGCTTCGACCACGTCGCGACCGGCAGCGGCACGCTCATCTGCCGGCGCGCCAGGCATCCTTCGGTCTGCAGCGGCGCGACTTCCGACAGGCGCGCGAGCAGCGACACGGGCACTGTGACTTCACGGCCCCAGGACTGATCCTTCGTCCATCCGTGCGAGGCCAGATAGTTCGCGATCGACGCGAACACGTCCGGCGTGGATTTCCAGATGTCGCGCCGGCCGTCGCCGTCGAAATCCTGCGCGTACAGCAGAAAGCTCGACGGCATGAACTGGGGCTGGCCCAGCGCGCCCGCCCAGGAGCCGCGCATCGCCGCCGGCTCGACGTCGCCGCTGTCGAGGATCTTCAGGGCGTCGAACAGCTCCTCGCGGAACATGGCCGACCGCCGTGGATCGTAGGCGAGCGTCGCCAGCGTCTGTATCGTCGGACGAACTCCGCTGAAGCGGCCGAAGTTCGACTCGAGTCCCCAGATGGCAATCACGATGCCCGGCGGCACGCCGTATTTGTCGCGCACCTCCTTCAGGACGGCGGCGTGCGCCGTGCGCATCGCTTGCGCGGTCCGCACGACTTTCTTCGTCAGGTGCCGCTGAAGGTATCGATCGAGCGTCATCACCAGCTCCGCCTGCGTGCGATCGCGCTCGACGACGATCGGGAGCGGTTGAAGGCCGGCGAAGGCGGCGTCGAGGGTGGCGTCGCTGATCCCGCGCTCTTTCGCTTCCTCGCGGACGGCGCTGAGCCATTCGTCGAACGGCTGCGGCGCGAGCGGCGCGACGGGCGGCACCTGCTGGAGGAAGAGAACGAAGCCGACGAGGGCGGCGAGCTCGCGCATCTGTCATCTATTATGCGCCGCGCGCGCGGGGCGGGTTAGGATCGCGCTATGGCAGGCTCCGAGTTCCCGCGCCTCGATCGCGACGCCGCGCTGTCGGTCGCGGATCTGGTGCGCGGCTGCACGTTCGACGACTTCCTCCTCACGCCTCAACGCAGCATCGTCGCGCGTCGCGATCCGGCCGCGATCGACCTGTCCTGCCGCGTGTCGCAGCGGGTTGCGCTCAAGCGGCCGATCGTGTCCGCGAACATGGACACGGTGACGCGCGCGCCCATGGCGATCGTGCAGGCGGAGGAGGGGGGCATCGGCATCATCGACCGGGGCTTCCGCGCCGGCGACATTCAGCCGCAGGTGCGCGAGGTCGAGATCGTCAAGCGGACGCAGCACGGCGTGATCGGCGATCCCTACAGCGTCGCGCCTGATGCGTCGGTCGACGAGGCGGCGGCGCTCATGTCGCGCTCACGCGTCGGGACGCTCGTGGTCGTCGACGAGCGGCGGCGGCTGAAGGGGCTGCTGACGGAGCGCGATCTGCGGTTCGTCCGCGGCGAGGGCCTGCGCGTGTCCGATCGGATGACGCCCGTGGACCGGCTCGTCGTCCATACGGGCGCCGTTTCCGCGGAAGACGCGGAGCGCATCATGGTCGAGCGCAAGGTCAAAAAGCTGCCCCTCGTGTCGGGGGATGGCACGCTGCTGGGGCTGGTGACGGCGCGCGATCTGGTGAAACAGCGGCGGCTGCCGTTCGCGACGCGGGACGATCAGGGCCGCCTTCGCGTCGGGGCGGCCATCGGCGCGACAGGGGATTACCTGGAGCGCGCGGCGGAGCTGCTCAAGGCCGAAGTCGACGTGCTCGTCATCGACATCGCGCACGGACACTCGCAGGTCATGGATCGCGCGATCGGGGAGGTGCGCAAGCGGTTCGGCGATGTCGAGCTGATTGCCGGCAATGTCGGCACCGCGGAGGGCACGAAGTTCCTGCTCGACCGCGGCGTCAACGGCATCAAGGTCGGGATCGGCCCCGGCGGCGGCTGCACGACGCGCATGACGACCAGCTTCGGCGTACCGCAGGCCCAGGCCCTCGTCGATTGCCGGCTCGCCATCGACGAGTCGGACGTGGCGCTGATTGCCGACGGCGGCATCCATCGCCACGGCGGGCTCGCGCTCGCGCTGATGTTCGGGGGGGACTGCGCGATGCTCGGCAGCGCGTTTGCCGGTACGGAGGAGGCGCCGGGCGAGGTCGTGCACAAGTCGGTGCTGCTGCCGGAGTCTCAGAAGACGGTGAAGGTGCCTTTCAAGGTTCTGCGCGGCATGGCGTCGCTCGAAGCGATTCGCGATCGGCTCGACGTCGAGGATGCCGATCGCGTGGAGATCGAGGCGCTCGGCGCCGAAGGCATGGAGATCAGCGTCCCGGCGCGCGGCTCGGCGCGGACGATCGTCCGCGACATGCTCAAGCACCTGTGTTCGTCCATCAGTTACGGCGGCGCCGCCAGCCTGCGGGAGCTGCGCGAGCTGTTCTGGAAGGAGCCCGATCGGTACCTCATCAAGCTCTCGGCGTCTTCGCGCAGGGAGTCCTATGAAAGATGAGCGACCAGACGCGGCAGATCGCGCGCGTGGTCCGCGATCAGCTCGTCTCCACTGAGCAGTCCATCCACGCCGCGGAAGCCGAAGCCGTACCGGGCGAGGCAGATCCGCGTGCGGGCCGCGCGCGCTGTCTTCAGGTCGATCGCCGAGTCGCCGATCATCAGCGTGTCGCGCGCGCCGGCCGACGCCTGCGCGATGAGGTGATTCAGGCCGCCCGGGTCCGGCTTCCGGCCGTGCGCCGCGTCTCCTCCGATGACCCATCTGAAATAGCGCGCCACGTCGAGCCCGTCGAGAATGCGCTCCGTCGCGCGCTGCGGCTTGTTCGTGAGGACCGCGAGAGGCGCCATCGCGCGGAGGCTCTCCAGCGCGTCGTACACGCCGTCGTAGAGGCGCGTCTGCGCCAGCAGCCGCTCGTCGTACAAGCTCAGAAAGCGCGGAAGATCCTCGTCGAGGTCGACGACGGCGCCCGCCGCCGTCAGCGCCCGTTGCACGAGCAGCGCCGCTCCTTCACCAACCATTCCGGCGATGGCCTCCACCGGTAGCGGCGAGCCGCCGCGCTCGACAATCAGCGCGTTGGCGGCATCCGCCAGATCGCGCCGCGAGTCGATCAACGTGCCGTCGAGGTCGAAGACGATGAGGCGCACATTTCCAAATCCCTCTAGGCTGCGTCGGGCGGCTGATACAGCGCGCAGATCGCGCCGGCGGGATCCTGGATGACGCAGTAGCGGCCGCCGCCGTGGCTCCGGGGCGGGGAGAGGACGGTGCCGCCGAGACGCTGGCATTGCTCGAGACTGTGATCGAGATCCTCGACCGTGATGTAGACGAGCCAGACCGACGGCAGGTCGGCGTTGTGGCCGCGGGCATGGCAGACGCCGGCGACCGCTTCCCCGCCGTCGGCGTTCATGACGAAATCGGAATAGCCGCCCATCGAGATAGGCGCCGGCGTCCAGCCGACGACGGCATGATAGAAATCGCGGATGTTCTCGGCGTCCTCGACGGTGAGATCCGTCCAGGAGATCGTCCCGGGACGTAACGTGCCGCCCATCAGCTGCATCTTAATCGATCGGGCTGCATCCTGCGGCGCGTCCGGCGCTTCCGTGAGCCTTCCGCGCCGCCCGTTTCGCCTTATCGGCAGGAGGCTGTCACGATGACGGCCAGACATCTCACGTGCGCGCCTGGCACCTCGGCACGCTGATCTTCTTCGGGTACGTGGCCGGCATCGCCATGCTGCGGCGCGGCCTGCCGCCGCGCCGACGCGCGCGTGCCCTGGCCGCCACCGCCGGCGGCGCGATGCTGACGCTTGTGTCGCTGTTCGGCTCCGCTGACGGTCTGCTGGCGGTCTGGATCGTTCCCATCGCGCTACTACTCATCGCGTATTGGGCCAGCGGCTTTCTGTTCGTCGCGCCGATGAGTGCCGCGGAGGCGATCCTTGCGCGGATAGACGCGGCGCTGCGAATCGATCGGGCGTCGGCGCGAATGCCGCGGATGGTTGCCGAACTTCTGGAGCTTGCTTACACGGGCGTCTATCCGTTGATCCCCCTCGCGCTCTTCCTCGCCCGGCGATCGAACGTCTCCGTCGAGCGCTTCTGGACCATCGTGGTGTTCACCGACTTGATCTGCTTCGCGATGCTCCCGTGGATCCAGACGCGTCCGCCGCGCGCCGTCATGGGCGTCCAGCCCTGGCGCACGTCATGGCGGCGCATGAATCGCCGGATTCTCGACGCCGGCAGCATCGGCGTGAACACCTTTCCGAGCGGCCACGCAGCGGAAGCGCTCGCGGCCGCGCTGCTCCTGTCTGGCAGCGCCTGGCCGATCGCGGCCTGCATGTTCGCGATCGCCGCGGCGATTTCCGCTGGCGCGGTCCTTGGGCGGTATCATTACGCTGCCGACGCGCTGGCCGGATGGGCGGTCGCGATACTCGTCTGGGCTCTCGTGAACCATGCGTAACGCCTTGCTCGTCATCTCGATGCTCCTGTCCGGGTGGGTCGCGGTCGACGCCGTCCGGCGCGGTCGCTCGTGGTACGCGTGGTCCAGGATCGCGTTTTTCGCGAATGTGCTCGGGCTCGCGGCCTGGATGGTCGTTCGCCGCCGATCGGCGCCCGCGGCCGCCGCTCTCCCGCCATGGCGAGTCGGGCTGTACGCGCTGGCGGGCGTTCCGTTGCTGGCCCTGACGCTGCTCGCTACCTCGTTTACCGAGACGTACGTGTTCATGACCGCGCGGGTACAGGGAAATGCGATGGCCCCTGCGATCGCCGACGGCGCGCGCGTGGTGGTGAGCAAACTGGAATACCGCCTCCACGACCCGCGCCGCGGAGACATCGTGATGTTGTACTACCCGCCGAAACCCGATCGGACGTTCGTGAAACGCGTCATCGCCGAAGAAGGCGATCAGGTGCGCATCATCGACGGCCGTGTGTTCGTGAACGACGTCGAAGCGAATCAGGACTACGTGGCGGCGCAGAACCGCAGCCACGATAACTGGGGTCCGCAGGTGGTTCCCGAGGGCGACTTCTTCGTGATGGGCGACAACCG
>Ga0310810_10005021_pt1 | contig 14734 bp, 11 predicted proteins | sample NCmetagenome_FD_207641 | JGI IMG/M metagenome (GOLD analysis project Ga0310810, IMG submission 207641) | Soil microbial communities from experimental microcosm in Duke University, North Carolina, United States - NC | ecosystem: Engineered > Artificial ecosystem > Soil microcosm > Unclassified ... | reverse complement strand
AGCGAGGGGCCCTCGTCGACGCGCTCGTGGCGAGCTCCGATCCGAAGCTGATCTTCTCGAACGTCGTGACGATCGATGGCCGGGTGGTCGGCACGTGGCGGCGGGTGACGGGGAAGAAGGCCATCGTGTTCCGGACGACGCTTCGTCGTGCGCTCGGCGCGCGGGAGCAGGCTGCGGTGGACGCCGCGGTGCGGCGGTACGAACGCTTCATGGGCGTGCCGGTCGACCTGGCCCGTGACGCGGTCGGACGGTGATGGCGCGACGGGTCGTGATGACGAGCTGTCGTGACCCGCGAAAGGCGTGCGAAGCGGGAGTGCTCGACTTATGTGGCCGCGGCGCGCGGAACGAACGGGAGCTGTACCGGCAACCCGATGCGTCTTTCGGGTCTCCCGATCGAGACCGCCACCGAGGGAGTCGATGCACCGTCCCCAGATCGTCACCGTCCTGCTGCTCCTTTCCGCCTCCGGCAGTCCCTTGCTCGTCGGGTGCGGCGGGTCCACCCCCGGAGGTCCCGGAACTCCGGGCAACCCCGCCCCCGCCCCCGCCGGACCGTCGATCACCCGCTTCGAGGCGAGCGACGCCAGCGTCTTCGTCGGAGATCGCACCCACCTGACCGCGGTGTTCTCCGGCGAGAGCGCGGAGATCGACGGGCTGGGTCCGGTCGTGAGCGGAACCCCCGTCGACACCCCGGCCCTCGCCGCCGGCCGGACGTTCACCTTGACCGTCCACGCCGCGGGGAAGACCGCCACGGCCACCGTGACGGTGGCGGCGCACTACCGGGATCGGGTCCGCCAGCTGGCCAACGCGGCGGTGTCCCGGAAGGACCACGTCGCGATCGCCGTCTCCGACGGGAGCGCCCTGGTCATGGGCGGGAACACTTCCGAGTCGATCAACGTGCCGGACGCGAACACGTCGTCACGTTTCGACCCGGCGCTGGAGGCGTTCACCCGTGGCCCGGATCTGGCGTTCTCCGCGGCGGTGGACACCGGCTTCACCAACGTCTTCCCGCTCCGGACCGGATTCCTCCTCGCCGGAGGCGGCATCAACGCCGGCGTCGGAATCGGGGCCCCGGGCACGGTGCTGAGCCAGACGTTCGATCCAGGGTCCGGGAGCTTCTCCCGGGCCGGCAACCTCCAGATCAATCACCTGGGCACGGGGAACGGGACGCTGCTCGCCGATGGACGGGTGCTCCTGACCGGCGGCGGGCTCCCAGGCATCGCCGAGACGGAGATCTACGATCCCGCGGCTCGCACCTGGACGACGGGCTCGCCGATGGGGAAGGCGCGGCGGCTGCACTCGGTCACGCTGCTCCAGGACGGACGGGTCCTGATCGCCGGGGGCTTCGTCTGCTGCGTGGTGGAGGGGCAGACCGTTCGCGAGACCGCCACCGACTCGGCCGAGATCTTCGACCCCGCCACCGGTCATTTCACCCCCACCGGGTCGATGACGGTTGCTCGCGCTCTGCACCAGGCGACGCTGCTCCCGGACGGGCGCGTCCTCATGAGTGGTGGGTTCGGGGAGCCGTCGCCGGGGACGCCGGGTACGGAGCACGCGGAGGTCTTCGATCCGGCGACCGGAACCTTCGGCCCGGCGGGGGACCTCCACGCGACTCGCTTCCTCCATTCGGCCGTCCTCCTCACCGACGGTCGCGTCCTCGTCGTCGGTGGAGTCGCCAACCCCGGCGACCGGGGGGCGGTCACGCTGACCGAGATCTACGACCCCACGGCGAACGCGTGGGCTTCCGGCCCCACGCTCCAGACGTCGTGGCTCGGGTCGACGGCCACCTTGCTCGGCAATGGCAAGGTCCTCGTCTTCGGAGGAGAGAACGCCAGCGGGTTCCCCGAGCCGACGGCGCTGCTCTTCGAATAGCTCTCGAAGAGGGTGTGCCGAAGCTCGCTTTCGACGAGAATGTCCTCGTGACAGCGACTCCGGCCGACGACCTGAAGCGGGCTGCCGCCGAGGCGGCGGCCCGGCGCGTGACCTCCGGGATGGTGGTGGGCCTGGGCACGGGCTCGACGGCGATCCACGCCGTGCCCTTCCTGGCCGCGCGACTGAAGTCGGGCGAGCTGCGGGACATCCGCGCCGTCGCCACCTCCTTCCAGTCGCTCATGCTCGCGCGCCAGCTGGGCGTTCCGCTGGTCGACCTGGACCAGATCGAGCGCATCGACCTCGCCATCGACGGCGCGGACGAGGTGGCGCCGGATCTGACCCTCATCAAGGGGGCGGGCGCGGCGCAGACCCGGGAGAAGATCATCGCCGCGCTCGCCGACGACTTCACCGTGGTCGTCGACGAGTCGAAGCTGGTCGAACGGCTCGGGTCGAAGATGCCGGTGCCGGTGGAGGTGCTGCCCTTCGCCGTGGTGCCGGTGAGCCGGGCCATCGAGCGGCTCGGCGGCGAGCCGGTCCTCCGGATGGCGGTGAAGAAGGCGGGGCCGGTCGTCACCGACCAGGGGAATCTGGTGATCGACGCCCGCTTCGCCGCGATCCCCGACCCGGCCGCGCTGGAGCGTGCGCTGAAGCTGATCCCAGGCACGCTCGAGAACGGCCTCTTCGTCGGCCTCGCCCGCCGGGCGTTCGTCGCCAGCATCGTGGACGGGGTTCCCACGGTGCGTGAGCTCCTGCCGCGCGGCGGGCGCTGACCGCAGTCGCTCAGAGATAGGTGTGGAGCTGGATCAACCCCGACAGGGACTGGAGCCGTCCGCCCTGGCCCGGATAGTTCCGGTAGAGGACGTCGAACCGGAGCTCGGTGTGCGGAAGGCAGAACCAGTCCAGCGTCAGCCAGTATCCGGTCGCGACGCCGGACGTCCCCGGGGTCCGCAGGATCTCCAGGGACGGAGTGACGTGGAGCCCCTGGATGGGCTCGACGTCCGTCTGGAGCCAGCCCACCGCGCTGAAGTCCTGGGTTCCGCTCCCGAGGGTGTTCTTCGTGAACACGTCGCCCTCCAGCATGAAGGTGACTGGAAGCACCGGCGCCCAGCGCGCGAAGGCCCCGTAGGCCTGACGGAGGTAAGGCGCCGCGTCCTGGACGAAGGAGTCACCGCGCGCGACCAGGGCGCTCAGCCCCACGGTGGCCCGCGGCGCGACCTTGAGCTCGCCGTAGCCGGAGAACCCGCGCTCTCGATACCCCGTATCCGAGGCCCGGAGGTTGCCCAGCATTGCCAGGGCCTCGGTTCGCCACGGGCCGCGCTGGAAGCTCACGGCGAGCCCGGTCTGCTGGGAGACGTTGATGTCGGTCTGGGTCAGGTCACGGACCCACGAGGTGTGCTCGACGTTGCGGAGCCCGAAGGGGAGGTTCACCCGGCCGAGACGGAGGAGCACCGACTCGTTCACCAGCGACAGCCCCACCCAGTACTCCCGAGCCAGTAGCATCTGCGTCTGGTCGTCGTTGGTGAACACCGCCGCGGGCAGGGTGAGGATGGTGTTCCCCCATCCGAGCGCGCCTCCCACCCGGAAGGCCCCGAGCTTCAGCATCCCCCGGGCGTCGAGCAGCATCTGGAGATACCGGGTGTCGGTCATCGTCGAGCCGTCCGGTGCCTTCATCCAGGTGCTGAACCCCGCCCCGCGATAGCTCACGGTCGCCAGGAGCCAGTCAGGCAGGTCCACCAGGCCATACAGAAACCCGGCGTACCTGGGTTCCTCCTCGGGGCTGGCGCCGTAGGGCATCCGGACGAGGAGCTCGGACTGCGCGCGCCCGTACGCGGTCAGCAGGCCGCCTCCGGACGGATCGGCATGGCAGGCGGCACACGCCGCGTAGTCGTGCTTGATCATCCATGGGTAGGCCCGCGCGGCCGGCGGCGCGCCCCAGACCGCCAGGGCGAAAAGAACGGCGGAGGCCCTCCACCTCCGGAGCGGGAGCAGCATGTCTAGGGCGCGCAGCGATTCCGGACGGGGGCAGGAAACTTGTCGGCTTGCACGTTGATGTTGGTGGCCGTCGCGCAGAACACCGTCCCTCCTGTGGTCCGGTCGACGTAGGTCTGGTTCGCGGTGGCCGGGGTCCACTCGAGCATCGCGCCCACCGGGAGGGTCGGGAGGGCGTCACGGATCCCGGCGTCGAGGTCTCCGGTGGCGACGAGGTCGTCCAGGATATCGCGCCCGATCGGCTGGATCTTGACCTGGAGCGTGATGCGGTCGATCTGCCCCGAGGGGGGAATGATCGGAGCGCCGCTCGGAGGGAAGAACCGGATCTTGTGGGTCTTGTAGAAGTCCGGGCTCGAGGGATCGAAGGTCGTCTTCACCGGCAGGGTGTTGCTCTCGTAGTCCGCAGCCTGCCAGAACATGTCGACCTCCGCGCCGTTGCCGTCGAACATGCAGTCGCGGAGCAGCCAGAGGTCCGGGTCGGCGTCGGTGAGGAGGTTGGCGCCGTCCGGGACGACGCCCGACTGGTACACGGTGTTTCCTCCCGAATAGGCGACCACCTCGAACCACGCGCGCCGGTCCTGGGCCGCACCGCTGGGCCAGAAATGCCCCGTCGCCACGTTGTCCAGCAGGACGCCCACCTTCGAGCCTCCGCCGAAGGGCTCGACGCACAGGGCGGTCTGCAGCGTCGTATTGAGGAAGGCCAAGACGAGGTTCTTCTGGTTGTCCTTGTCCGGGAAGTCGGTCACCGCCAGGTCCACCCCGGGGAAGGCATGGCTGTGCGTCCTGCGGAGCGGTGCCCCAGGCACGTTCGCCACCGGTTTCATCGTGGTGCTCTGGGGCATGTGGCACTGCGAGCAGGTCGCGCCCCGGATCTGCTGGAAGACCGAGGACTGCCACTCCACGAACGTGCGCTCGATGTCACCACCCGGTGGCGCGTGGATGTCGTGGCAGGCGCCGCACATCGCGGCCGAGCTCGCGGTGTCGCGGTCCAGCAGCTCGGAGTACGCAGCCTTGTGGGGGATGCCCTGGGTGTAGACGTCCGAGAATGACCCGCGGAGCACGTCGTCGGTGGCGAGCTTCAGCGGGTTGTTGTGCGCTCCGTCGACGCTCTGCACCGAGTGGCAGAAGAAGCAGGTGACGCCGTGGAAGTTCTCCGGCACCGAGTCGAGATTCAGCCCGTCGGTGGTCATCTTCTCCTCGAGGGCGACCGGGGCGTGGCACTGCACGCAGAAGCTCCCCAGCCCGCCGTCCGTCTCCCGCTGGCCCCGGGCGTTCATCGCCCGGAAGACCGGATCCTTGGTGGAGTAGGCGTGCATGCTTCCCGCCCACTCGGAGTACTGGTCGGGATGGCAGCTCTGGCAAACGGCGGGGTCGAGCAGCTGGGCGCGGGTGAGCATCGTCGGGCCCTGGGGCGGGGAGCTGCTCGAGCACCCCACCGCCGCCGCCGCGAGCAAAACAGGAAGGAGTCGCCGAAGTTCCATGGGCCTCAGCCGGGGACGCAGAAGAAGAACTCGCCGACGTCGGCCTGGTTCGAGCCGATCCAGAAGGTGATCCGCCAAACGCCGGGCATGAAGAAGTAGAGCGGCGCCACGGTGTAGGTGCCATCCGAGCCGCCCGTGACCACCGCGTTCACCGAGGTCCCGTGACCATGGTCGGGCATGAAGGGAAGCACGCCCACCGTGAGCCCCGGCTGGGCGGTACCCGAGGCATCGGTGATCTTGATGGACCAGGTGTCGGTTCCCCGGGCCGGCGGAGCGGGATCCGCGGAGAGGAGGACGTACTTCCTCGTCCCGGTCGTCGACGTCACCGACAGCCCCGGCGCGTAGCTCATCACCCGTGGATCGTTCTGGCAGGTGATCAGGTCACCGGCGTCGGGCGTCTGCTGCGGCGGCGGATTCGCTCCACCGCTGCTCCCGCAAGCCAGCGCAAGCGCCAGCAGACTTCCCGCCACCACCCCGCATCGAGCCCTCATCGGACACCCCTCAGTTCTGCGGCGCACCGCACACCAGCCAGGCCAGAAGCGCCTGACGTTCCTGTTCCGTAGGCTTGGCCGCCGTGGTCGGCGGCATGTTGCAGGCGTAGACCTGGTTCAACACCGCGCTCCGCTCGGCGTAAACCTGCGCGTAGGTCTGGAGCGGCCTGCTGGCCTCCTGGCCACCCGGAGAGTGGCAGGTGACGCAGCGGAGGTTGATGATCGGTGCCACCGTGGCCTGGTAGCTCGGGGCTGCCGAGGGGCAGCTGGGAGGAAGGTCGTTGGGGCAGGACTCGCTGGACCGTGGCCCACCGCAGGCCACGAGCAGGGTCGCGCCGATCGCGGCGATGGGCCCGGTGTGCAGGGAGCGCCACCGGAGCCTCCGGTCAGGGGACGTCGATGTAGAAGGCCACGTGTCCATGTGGTGAGTCGTCGGTCGAGTCCTGGCAGTCCTCGTGGAGGTGGAACCGGACGGTCCAGCGGCCCGCGGCATCGAACTTGATCGGGCCCACGTCGTAGACACCCCCCGGCTTCTCGTTCGTCGCCTGCCCCGAGTTGGGCGCGGGGTGCGTCGCGTTCAGGAAGACCTCGGCCTCGATGTTCGCGCCCGCGGCCGGCTGTCCGTCGGCGAGGGTGGTCGCGGTCACCGTGAAGGTCACGTTCTCGTTCCGGCGCACCGGGGTGACGGTGAACTTCACGTGGTACTTGCAGTCATCGTCGTCCGCTTCCGAGTTGTAGAGCGTCGGCCCGTAGTCCGGGTCGCCCGGCGGAACGTTCGCGTGGCACGTGGCGAGGTCCACCACCTGGGCCATCCCCGCGCAGTGGGCGTCGACCGCCCCCGCGACTGGTCCGCCGGTCGGGCCATCCCCCGCGCTGCTCCCGCAGCCCATGGCGAAGGTCAGTCCGAGGGCCAGAACAGAGAGGCGGACCCGTCTTGGGGCGACGACGTGACTCATGACCTCATCCTCCTGAAGAGAAGCACGACGACGATCAGGCCCAACGCGACGACCCCGTCGCCCCCGGCCGAGGAGCAACCGGACTTCGTCTGCCCGGGGTCTGCCGGCGGCGGCGGAGGTCCGGCATCGGGTCCACCCCCGCCGGGTCCCGCGTCGGGTCCGCCGCCGCCCGGTCCGGCGTCCGGGACCGGTCCGATCCCGAGTACGCCCTGAATGCGTGCCCAGTGGTCGACGCACGCGGCGGCCACGGGCGCGCAGGTCAGAGGCCCGAGCAGATCGATGAAGCTCATCATCCGCAGGAAGGTCTGTCCGCTGTCGTCGCTGTAGCCCACGCTGAACCCGTCGAGGCCCATGTCGCCGCAGGCGAAGACACGGGACGTCCCCGGGCGTTGCCCCAGGCAGCGAAAGTGGGGCCCGGGGAGGCTGGTGAACTCCGTCGCGCCGGGGGCCCGGACGTGGAGTCTCCCGGCCAGCTCGCCCACGTAGAGCGCGCCGTCGCTGGACCGGAGGAAGGCCGAGAACTGACCGGTGATGACCAGCGGGGTCTCGAAGGTCTGCCCACCATTGGAAGTGATCACCACCGAGTCGTAGAGCGCCCCGTTGGTCACCCGCAGGTAGACCGTGTCCGCGTCCTCGGGGTCGATGCCCATGATGAGCGGCTCGGTGCCGGCCGGGACGGTCACGGGCAGGGGTGTCCAGTGCGCGCCGTGGTCGTCGCTCCGGGCGAGAGTCGCCCCGGTGCCCGAGCTGTTGATGCTGGTCACGTAGATGACGCCCGGCGACGACCGGGAGAGCTCCACGCCGGTGATCAACCCGGTGCTCGTGTAGATCGGGGGATCGACGAAGGTCTTCCCGCCGTCGTGCGACGCCACGATGTAGTAGCCGGACACGTCGACCACGACCGCGAGCACGACCGTGGCGTCGGTCGGGTCGGGGAACATGTCGAAGATCGGCTTGCCGGCGATGACCCCACCCGAGGGCGGCCAGGTGCACGCGTCGTCCTCGCTCCGGGTGATCTCGCGGGATTGCGCCAGCATCGCCCCGTCGGCGGTCAGCTGGTAAAAGCTCACGTTGTCCTGCGTCAGCGATGCGGAGGAGCCCTCCGTCACCCAGGGCTCGCAGGCGTAGCGCCAGGTCGCTCCGTCGTCCTCCGAGACGAGGAGTCCGAAGTTCGCGCCGACGTAGATCCGGTGCGGGGCGCCCACCGGGAAGTGGATGCTGAACTCGTCGGGGAACGCTCCATCGGCCCGGGCTTCCGACACGAGCGCGGCCATCAGGAGCGCCGCGAGACGCCCCGACGATCCGATGGGGCGTCCGCGGTCGCGCAGCATGATGGAAGCTCCAGGGTGCCGGCTCGGCCCCCGGGAGTGGGGGTCGAGCCTACCGTGCTCTGGCGGTCAGCGTTCTAGCTGGAGCTCCTCCGTCGCCAGAGCAGCCAAGACAGAAGCGCACCGATCGGGAAGAGTCCGGTCAGCGAACCAGGGGCCGCGCTGCATCCGCTGTCCGAGGACGCGGCCGCGGCGACGGTCACCGTGGCGGCGGCGCTCTTGGTCTTGTCGAGGATGCTGGTGGCGATGACGTGGTAGGTGCCGGGCGAGCTTCCGGTGAAGACACCGGAGTTGCTCACCGACCCACCGCTGGTCTCCTGGACCGACCAGTTGACTCCGGCGGTCTTGGCGGCGCCGTCGACCGTGGCGGAGAAGGACTGGGTCTTGCCGGTCTCCACGTTGGCGCTCGTCGGGCTGACCGTCACCTTGGAGTAGAGGCTGATCACCATGAACCCGTTGTCCTGGGAAGTGGTCCAGACGTCACCGGTGTCCATCCCGCGGTCCTTGGGGAAGCTCGGCTTCGACGTGGCCCAGTCGTAATACCGGAAGAAACCGGGGATGGTCTGGCGGTTCGCGTTTTGCGAACCGGGGAGGACCGCCGTCCCCATCGCGGGCGGCTTGAAGTAGGCCATCTCCTTGATGCTGGTCGGGTCGTGGATGTCGAAGAAGCGCAGGCCGGCAGCGAAGCAGTTGCAGGCGAGGATCTTCGCGTCATCCACGTCATCGACGTTGCAGTAGTGGCAGGAGTGGGCGAAGAACCCCGGCCCGATGGTGTCCACGACTCCGCCGTCGGACAGCGTGCTCCGTGTGCCGCTGATGGGTGCCGTGGAGATCGCCGCGCAGTTGGCGGGATCCGCGACGCCGAGCTGGATCTTCGCCGTCACCTGCGGGTGAGCCGGATCGGACACGTCGATCAGGCGCGGGAAGCCGTTGGCCGACTTGCCTGAGGCACATCCGGCCGCGCCTCCGCCGCCCTCGTCCGCCATCACGACATAGGGGTGGCCGGCAATCGTGACCGGGAGCGCGTTCTGCGCGCCCACGCTGCCGTCGTCCCAGGTCAGCTGGCTGATGACGCGGTAGCCGGCGTCCGGGCGGCGCTGCTGGAAGTCACTCACGTCGAGGATGGCGAAGCCGTTCCCGGCCGCGGTGGCTCCGTTGCCGAACATCGTGATGTAGGCGGTGTTGCCGTCCTTGGTGAACTCGAGGTCGTGCAAGCGCGGCAGCGAAAGCTCCTGCGCCGAGAAGGTGTAGATGCCGTCGGGCAGCACCGATGGGGCCGTCGCATCGTCGACGGCCACCGCGATGATGCTCGGCGTGTTCATGAGGGGAGTGATGTAGTAGGTGAGCCCGTCCGGCGCCCACTGGCCGGTGTGACCCAGGCTTCCCGCCAGATGAACGTCGGACTTCTGGACGGGGTGCGCGCAATCCGCGGAGATATCGAAGACGGAGAACCCGTCGCCCGGCTGCGCGGCGCTTCCACCGAGGGGACGCTGGCCGCCGCCGAGCAGCTGCCGCGCCGGATTGACCTTCAGCGACTCCCAGGGATCGATCAGCGCCGGCGTCGCGAGCCATGCCGTCGCCGTCGGATGCGTGGGATCGCTCACGTCGACGACCACCGTCCCGGGATTGGCCTCGGCCGGGCCGTTGAAGACCGTGCCCTCAGCTGGATTCCGCTGGTCGAAGTAGGCGCAGTTCTTCCACGCGGCGAGCTGCCAGCTCGCACCCTCTCCCTGGTACTGCCCCACCAGGTCGGTGTTGCATGTGAAGCCCTTCGCCGCCGCGCTATCCGTGCCACCGTCGCGCTCGGCCGCCGTCGTCTCGCCCGAGATTCCGGTCTCGGGGCGGTCCGTGGGTCGGCAGGTCGCCGATGGTGTCGCCGCGGCTGCCGCGAGTGGGAAAACGGCGAGAAACGAGAACGCCAGACACGCGACCTTCGCTCGACCCATCGACCCCTCCATCCATCGACAAGTTTCACCTGTTCGAATGCTCGCGACTCCCGATCATCTTGCCTCTGATTGTGATCGCAATGATTGGCAAAACAACCGGACGGTCGGCACGCTTAGCAACCGGACACCGTTGCCGTCGCACGTGTTCTTGCAGGGTCGAGCGGAGTCTTGCGTGTCGCGACGCGTCGGCGCCCGGCGCTCAGGACCCTGACGCGTTGCGATAGCTGCGCGGGGTGACGCCGGTCACGAGCCGGAACGCCTGGGCAAAGTGGCTCGGGCTCGCGAAGCCGCAACTCAGTGACACCTCGAGCACGCTCGAATCCGGCTCGGACAGCAGCTGCTTGGCTCGCTCGATCCGACGCCGGGTCACGAACTGGTGCGGAGGAAGTCCCGTTGCGTCCTTGAAGCGGCGGACGAGCTGGAAGGTGCTCATGCCGGCGATCGCCGCGAGCTCATGCAACCGGATCTGCTCTGCGAGGTGGTCCTCGACGTAGTCGAAAAGTCGACGGAGCGTCGTCGGTCCGAGTCCGTTCGCTCCCCTCCGCTCGAGCGGGATGCGGAGCTGCGTTCGGAGGAACTGCGCCGCCACCGCCGCCCCCAGTGTCTCGGCGTACAGCGCGCCGCCCGGGTTGTCGGTCCGGACCTCCTCCGCCAGGGCGAGGAGGAGCTCGTTCAGCAGGGGATTCCGGGCACGAAACATCGGCCGGAGCTCCCGCGGTGCGCGGAGGTGCTCGTCGGCGGCGACCTCCTCGACGACGCGTGGGTTCAGGAGCGCGGCCACGATGCGACCTTGTCGGTCGCGGCGGATCGCCCAGGGCATCGTCGCGGGGAACATGCAGAGATCGCCGGGGACGCACTCGCCAGTCTTGGCCACGCCGGCGCACCAGAAGCGCGTCTGCGCCGGCCCGTCGAGGTGGGCGACGAGCCGATGACTGGGAAGCGAGTTCTCGGGGATGTCGGTGGGCCCGGTGACGTGGACGAGGTCGACCCGGATGGCATCCCAGCGATCACCGCTCGAGAGGAGAGTCCGGCGGCCCGGGACGGGCTCCCCGGGTCTGGCAGCGAGTCGCGACCACTCGACGCCGGGGGGAAGCACCATGAGCCCTCCAGGCAAACGGAGCGCGCGAGTATCCACGCCACCACGGCCGCCGTCCAGCGCGGACGATCGCGGCGATCCGCGTCAAGACCTCAATTGGGTGCGACCGCACGCGACGGCCGGCGATCACGGCGATCCGCGTCAAACTCGAGTTGAGTGCGACCGCACGCGACTGGCGGGGGTACGCGGATGCCGGATACCCTGCCGCGCCCCAGCAGGGAGGCGCCGCATGACGAGCCCCCAGATCGTGTTGCCCGCGCCGAGCGCGCCTGCGAAGCGTGCGTTCGACTTCCGGATCCCGATCACCCTCTGCGTCATCGCGGTTCTCTGTGGGTTCTTCTGGATCGGGTCTCGCTACCCGTCGTTGCAGGGCAAGGCGAGCGCAGATCCGAACGAGGCGCTGTCGACCCCGCTCGGATTCGAGCGCTTCTTCCCCGAACCGCCAGCCGACCAGCGCTTGAAGCACATCGGCTGGACGGCGGTGGAGTGGGGCATCACCAATCGCCAGGGCATGACCTACGGCTTGTTGCTCGCCGCCGCGATCATGACGGTTCTCCCGCTGCTCCGCCGCCGCCCGGGCGGAAAGCTCGCCGGCGCGCTTCAGGGCATGGTGATCGGGACGCCGCTCGGCGTGTGCGTCAACTGTGCGGCGCCCATCGCCCAGGGGATGATCAAGGGCGGCGGACGGGTCGAGACCGCTCTCGCGACGCTGGTCAGCTCGCCGACGTTCAACGTGATCGTCCTGGGGATCGTCTTCACCCTGTTTCCCTGGTACCTCGCGGTGCTGAAGATCCTGGCCGGGGTCTTCATCGTGCTGGTGGTGGTGCCCTGGCTCGCGCGTCTCGCGGAGCGTCCCGGCTGGTCACGCCCACAGCCCGTCGCCTCACGCCTGCCTGGGCTGTACATCTTCCAGAAGCTCGAGGCCATCCTCGGCACGCCGCAGCTCGCCGCGGAGGGAGAGAGGCCTCCGCCTCCCGGCCCGGTCCGGGCGCTGGGCTGGGTGGTGGTTCACTACGTCCGCAACCTCGGGCGGGTGCTGGTCACCGCGCTTCCGCTGATGCTCCTCGCCGGCGTCCTCGGCGCGATCCTGGTCGAGGTCCTCCCCTGGAGCGTGCTGAACCACGTCTCGCGGGTCGAGGGTGGGGCGGCGAACGCCGCGGTGCTCCTCCTGGCCGGTGTCTTCGGCGTTCTGCTCCCCGTGCCGATGGCCTTTGACGTCGTGGTCTGCTCGGTTCTCCTCGGCGCGGGCATGCCGGTGCAGGTCGTCGCGGTGCTGCTGGTGACGCTCGGGACCTACAGCGTCTACGCCTGGAGCCTCCTCGGGACGACGCTCTCGTGGCGCGTGGGGAGCGCGGCTGCGGCGGCGATCCTCGGGACCGGAGTGCTGACCGGCGCCGTGGCGGGAGTCGTCGACCACTGGAACGACCTGTACCAGGCACGCCGGACGGCGGCGCTCGCTGCTCTACCGGCAGCGCGTCCGGGGACGCCCCCGCTCCCGGTGGGGCGGAGCGCGGTCGAGCTCAAGGGTCTGGCACCTGCCGCAGCCGCGGCTCATCGGGTGCTCTCCGACGGCGATCTCGAGCTGTGGGCCGCGCCGTTCGAGGGGAACGGCACGCGAGGCGAGCGAGAGTACCGTCGCATCGAGGGCTCGACCGTCGGCTTCAGGCGCCTGCCCCTTCCGGCGCTGTACGAGACGATGGAGCCTGGGCCGATGCACCTCGGCTCGCTGGCCGCCGGAGACGTCAACGACGATGGGTGGCCGGACGTCGCGGTCGGCAGCCCGTTCGGCGTTTTCCTCTATGCGAACCTCGGCGGTCGGTTCGAGCTCCAGCAGGTCGACTTCCCGGAGATGAGGTCGTGGCGCATCTGCGACGTGGCGCTGGTCGACCTCGACGGGGACGGAGCCCTCGACCTCTACTTCTCCGCATGGATGCACGGCAGCCACGTGCTCTTCAACCGGGGTGGCGCGTTCTCCGGCAGCGCGCACGCGGAGCTTCCCCGCGGCGGCGAGGTCTGCGCAGCCTCGACCGCGTTCGCCGACGTGGATCGCGACGGACTCCTCGACATCGTGACCGGCGGCGCCACCTTCGAGTCCTGGTACTTCTACCCGGAGCAGGCGGTGAACCGGCTGTGGCACAACCGTGGCGGCGGCCGTTTCGAGGCCGAGACGCTTCCCGGACCGGAGGGGGACACGCTGTCGCTGCTCTTCACCGACCTCGACGGGGACGGCTGGCCGGATCTCCTGGTGGGCAACGACTTCGACGAGCCGGACCGGGTTTACCTGAACGACCACGGAAAGCTTCACCCGGTGAAGGCCGCGGAGTCGCCCCTGCCATTCTCGGGAATGACCACGATGTCCTTCGACACGGCCGACCTCGACAACGACGGCAAGCCCGAGCTGTACGTCGGGCAGATCGCGATGGGAAAGATGAACGAGCTGCCGAAGCGGCTCGCTCCGCCGGTGATGAGCTGCGGGATGTACACCGACATGGCGGACATCTCCCGGTGCACGGCCCTCGCGCGCTTCCAGGCCGCGGTCACGCGCGGTCGCGACACGTGGACGGTCGGGGTCTGCGACGAGCTGAGCGATCCAGCCGAGCGCCGGGACTGCGCGGTGATGGCCTACCACTGGACGCGGATTCTCCTGCGGATCCCGGCATCGGGCGCGGACAAGAAGGCCGTGCTCGACGAGTGCGCGAAGGTTCCGCCCGACTTCACGCTGCTGCGCGACGTCTGCGACGCGATGGCCCGCAGCCCCATGGACTACAACCAGAGCCACAAGGTCTACACCGACGAGCTGCCCTCGGTGGCGCACCACAACCTCATGTTCACCGCGGACGGCAAGCGCTGGACCGACGCCACCGACCGGTGGAAGGCCGGCTACGGAGGCTGGAGCTGGAATTCTCGCTTCGCCGACGTGGACAACGACGGCTTCCAGGATCTCTTCATCGTCCAAGGCACGCGGCTGCGCCTCTACAACCCCTCGAACGTGCTCTACCGCAACCAGCGAGGCGCCCGGATGGAGGAGGTCACCCGTGTCGCCGGGCTCGAGGACCACCTGCCGACGGCTGCGTCGCTCTTCCTGGACTACGACCAGGACGGTGACCTCGACATCGTCACCTATCCATTCCAGCTCACCCCCGTGCTGTGGCGAAACGAGAAGCCCGCCGGTCCCGGTTTCGAGGTGCGCCTCGATGACCAGCGAACCGCGAACCGGTACGGCGTCGGAGCGCAGGTGCGCATCCGATCGACTGATGGCCGGCTCCAGCTGAGGGAGATCAAGGCCAGCGGCGGCCACCAGTCCCACGATCTCCTGGTGGCCCGCTTCGGCCTCGGCGACTGGCCGGGCGTCTCGTCCATCGAGGTCACCTGGCCAGATGGCGAGGCGAGCGCGGTGCGCACCGGGTCGGCCGGTCCGGGTCGCTACCGGCTGGTGCGACGCGCGAGGTAGCGGACCTGACCTCCCTCGCCAGACGCAGCCCATCGCGACGGATTCTGCGCGCCGCCGTCGCGGCGCTGGCGCTACTCGGCCTCCTTCTCGCGCTACGGGCCGTGCGCGACCCGGCGGCGCGTCTCCT
>Ga0310810_10005020_pt1 | contig 14734 bp, 14 predicted proteins | sample NCmetagenome_FD_207641 | JGI IMG/M metagenome (GOLD analysis project Ga0310810, IMG submission 207641) | Soil microbial communities from experimental microcosm in Duke University, North Carolina, United States - NC | ecosystem: Engineered > Artificial ecosystem > Soil microcosm > Unclassified ... | reverse complement strand
GCTTGGGCGCCGGCTTCGGCGGAACGGAAGCCTCGCGGCCGGGGACGGCCTGCTTTTCGTCATCGCCAACAAAGAAGCTCTTCACCTTGCCGAAGAAGCCTCCGCCATCCGAGGAGGAGGCGTAGGCGGTACGCGTCGGCGCCGGCTTCGATTCGGCGGCGGCCGTCATGTAGGTTGAACCGCCGGCCTGCGATTTCGGCGGAGCGCTCGCGAGCGCCGTGCCGGTCGGTTCTGAATCGACCGGATGCGTCTCGAGCGGCGGATTGACGTAAGTGCCGAGCTTCTTGGCGGCGTTCTCGTCGACCATGTAGCGCACGGTGCCGTCGGGCTCGCGCACCTCCTGCGGCTTCAGCTTGGCGAGGAAGGTCGGATGCATGCCGCCGTCGCGGCCGGTCTTGATCGGCGCCGCCGTCACGCGCGTGGAGAGGGCCGCGATCTGCAGGTTGTCCTGATGCTGCTTTTCCTTCACGGCCGTCGCCACGTCGGCCGCCACCTCATAGGCCGGGCACTTGCCGGTCGGGTTGAAGCGCAGCGAAGCTTGCTGGGCCGGGTCGCGGAAGCCGCCCCACGGGGTGCCGACCTTGATGCTGTTGCTCGGCGCCGGCGTTGCATTCTGCGGCGCCTGCGGATCGAACACGTAGCGCTTCTCGCACACCTCGACGACCGGCTCCTGGCGCGTCAGCTCGAAGTGATCGTTGCCTTCCTTGAGCATGCGCCAGAACGGGATGTTCGGATTGTTGCGATGCTTCGCGAAGTTCGCCGCCGTCATGCGGAACGGATAAGCCTGCACCTGGAAGGCGCGCTGCCCGCCGAAGAACGACTCGCGGGCCAGCGCATAGATCTCGCCGATCTGGTCGTCGGTCATCGCGTAGCAGCCGCGCGACGAGCAGTCGCCATGCACCATCAGTTGCGAGCCGGTGCGGCCCCACGCTTTGTCGTAGGCGTTGGGGTAGCCCATGTTGAACGACAGATAGTAGTTCGAGTTCGGATTCATCTGCGCCGGGGTGATGGTGTAGAACCCCTCGGGCGCCTGCCGGTCGCCTTCTTTCACCTTCGGACCGAGCTCGCCGGACCAGCGGCAGATCGGATAGGTCTTCAACAGGTCGTAGCGGCCCGAGGCATCCTGCTTCCAGACTTCGAGCTCGGCTTCCTGCTTGAACAGCCGCACCAGCATCGGCGACTCGATCGGCATGTTCTTCTGGGTGAGCTCGGCGCGCATCGCGGCCGAGAGCTCGCGCATTGCCTTGCCGGTCGAGAGTCCATCGGTCTCGCAGCCGGCAAGCGCCACCACGGCGGCAAGCGCCGCGCAAGTCATCAAACCGCGCACGTAACCGGAAAACGTCAACCCCATGCTCCCCGACCCGTGGTCCCGAACCGGTCCAATCAGGCCCGTATGACCCTATCCGTTATCCCTAAAGATGAGGCAATCACAAGGCAGCCCGAATCCGCATCCCGGTTTCGAGCATGGATATGGTGAATGAAACGTAAACGGCGGTCAAAGGCAGGTTATAAGGCCCTGCCGATATTGAGGAATTTCTCCCGCCGCTGACGGCGGACGGAATCACGGTCGAGCCCCGAAAGGGCCGAGAGGGCGTGGCCGATGGCGGTCCCGGTCGCCGCAATTGCCCCAACGGGGTCGCGGTGCGCGCCCCCGACCGGTTCGGGCACGATTTCGTCGATCACCCCGAAGCGGATGAGATCCTCGGCGGTGATCTTCATGTTGGTGGCGGCGTCCTGGGCCTTGGCGGTGTCGTGCCACAGGATCGAGGCGGCTCCCTCCGGCGAGATCACGCTGTAGATCGCGTGCTCCAGCATCAGCACGCGGTTCGCGGTCGCGATCGCGATCGCGCCGCCCGAGCCGCCCTCGCCGAGGATCACGGCAACGTTCGGCACGCCGAGCATCAGGCACGCGTCGGTCGAGCGCGCGATCGCCTCGGCCTGTCCGCGCTCCTCGGCGCCGATCCCCGGATAGGCGCCCGCGGTATCGACCAGCGCGATCACCGGGATGTCGAAACGATCGGCCATCTCCATCAGCCGCACCGCCTTGCGATAGCCCTCGGGCCGCGCCATCCCGAAATTGTGCTTCAGGCGGCTCTCGGTCGACGAGCCCTTCTCCTGTCCGATGACACAGACGCTCTGCCCGTCGAAGCGGCCGAAGCCGCCGACGATCGCCTCGTCGTCGCCGAACTTGCGATCGCCGGCGAGCGGCGTGAAGTCGGCGATCAATTGCGCGACGTAATCGAGGCAATGCGGGCGCGTGGGCCAGCGCGCCACCTGCGTCTTCTGCCACGGCGTAAGATTTTCGTAGAGCTCGCTGAGCGTCTCCTTCGCCTTCGCTTCAAGCCGCTCGATCTCGTCGGCGACCGAGACATCGCCGCTCGCCTGCATGGCGCGCAGCTCCTCGATCTTCTGCTCGAGCTCGCCGACCGGCTTTTCGAAGTCGAGGTAGGAGCGCATCGCGCCTCGGGTATGGGAACGCAATCTGGAAATTGCCGCGGCGCGGCGAAACTGACCCGCAGGGGCAGCCAAGTCAAGGAAACGGCTCAGCCCAGATCGTCGAGCGAGACCTTCAGGGCAGCCGCGATTTTGCGCATCGTATCGAGACTTCCTTCGCGCTGAGCGCTCTCGATTTGGCTGACAAACGGCGCGCTCACACCCGCAAGCTCGGCGAGTTGCTTGAGATTCAGCCTGCGATATTCGCGCCACACGCGCACCGCATTCTCGCCATCGAGCAGACGGTTCACGACTTCCGCCGGAACGAGCTCGTCTTCACCCGACTTCAGGCGCCGCATCGCGTCATCATAAGCGCGCACGTCGGCCAAATCTTCCGCTGCCTCGACCAATCGCTCGTACTCGGCCAACGGAATAACCGCTAAGCGATCGCCGCTCGGACTTTTAATGATCGTTGGCTTGTTCATCTCGCTATCCATACACGCTGCCGCGCGGTCCGATCACGAGCACATCGATGCTCTCAGTGCTTTCATTGAAGATGACCCGCCAGTCGCCAACTCTCAGTCTTAGCGCTGGACGCCCTTTGAGCCGCTTCACATTGTTCGATAACGAACCAGGATGACGTGCGTACTGTTCAATCTTTGACCTAATTCTCTGCGAGTCCTCAATATTGATGCGCATAGGCTCTTTTCGAGCCTGATTGCTGTAAGCAATCTTTTTCATGACACAAAGTAGCTTTTAGCAAATTTTACACGAAAGGGTCAAGTATTCTCCGCCAGCGGATGCAGGTCGCGCACCAGGCTTTTCAGCCGCTCTTCCAGCACATGCGTGTAGATCTGCGTGGTCGAAATATCGGCGTGGCCGAGCAACGTCTGCACCGAGCGGAGATCCGCGCCATTCTGCAGCAGATGACTCGCGAAGGCGTGACGCAGCACGTGCGGGCTGATGTGTTTGGCGCGCAGCCCGGTTGCCGCCGCGAGCGCTTTGAGGTCGCGCGCGAAATGCTGGCGCGTGATGTGGCCGCTCGCGCCGAATGACGGAAACAGCCATTTCGCGGCTTTCGCGGAGCCTTTCTTGTCGCGCGTCGCTTCTTCACGCAGCGCTAGATAATCGCGCATCGCGGCTTTCGCGGAGTCGTTCAGCGGCACAAGACGCTCCTTGTTGCCCTTGCCGCGCACGATCAGCATGCGCTGATCGCGCAGCGCCGCGGAGGCCGGCAGCGCGACAAGCTCGGAGACGCGCAAACCGGTCGCGTACAGCACCTCGAGCAGGCAATTGAGCCGCGCAGCGCGCACGCGCTGCATCATGGCGCCGTCGTTCATGCCCTTGCGGGCGGTCGAGAGCAATTGATCGACGTGACTGACCGACAGGACCTTGGGCAAAGCGCGGCCGCGTTTCGGCCCTTCGATCGCGGCGGCGGGATCGTCCTTGCGGTGTGCCTCGGCGTAGAGAAACCGATAGAGCTGGCGGATCGCGGAGAGCCGCCGCGCGACCGAGGCGGCCGAGAAGCCGCGTTCCGCGAGCCGCCCGAGATACTCGCGGATATTCTCAGCTCCGGCTTTCGCGATGGTGCCGCCGTAACCGGCGAGATCGGCGGAGAAGTCGGAAAGGTCGCGCCGGTAGGCTTCGAGCGTGTTCGCGGCCGCGCCGCGCTCAGCCGCGAGCATGTCGAGATAGAGGTCGATTGCCCGATCGTCGGATGGCTTCATGCGAATCGTCCCGCATGAAGGTCTAGCGCGCTTGGCGTTCGCGCGAAATCAGTTCGGCTTCAACCGCTGCTGCGGGATCGTAATGATCATTTCGCGCTGCTTCGGCGTCACGAAATTGGCGAGCGCAAACATGGCGCCGTAGGCCGCGCCGCCCAAGAGGCCGACGACCATGAGGAGACGGATCAAACTCGGCATTGCCCGAACTCGACTATCCGCGATCTGCCGAATCGGCCCTTGGCCGCAGATTGAGGCGGAGAGCACTAACCAACACGTTCCGGCCAAACTGGCAAGCGTTGCGTCGCCGCGGTATAGGCTTGCCGGCAAACAAAGGTGAATTTCGCCGGAACCCATGGACGAGGTCGCCGCACAGGAGACGGCGCTCGCGCCGCAGGACGCAGCCCTTGTGGCGGCGCTCGGGCGGCGTTCGGTCGTGCTCGTCGGCATGATGGGGGCAGGCAAGTCCTCGATCGGACGGCGGCTCGCGCAGCGGCTCGGTTTGGGCTTCGTCGACGCCGACGCCGAGATCGAGGCCGCGGCCGGCATGGCCATCGCGGAAATTTTTACCTCTTATGGCGAGCCGTATTTCCGCTCCGGGGAGCAGCGCGTCATTGCGCGGCTCCTGGACAGCGGCCCGCAGGTGCTGGCGACCGGCGGCGGCGCGTTCATGAACGCCGACACCCGCGCGAGCATTCGCGCCAAAGGTATCTCGGTCTGGCTCAAGGCCGAGTTCGATGTGCTGATGAAGCGGGTCAAGCGCCGCGCCATGGGTGACCGCCCCATGCTGCAGGGCGACCCGGCGAACCGCATCCGTCATCTCATGGCCGAGCGTTATCCGGTCTACGGCGAGGCGGACGTGACCGTGATGTCGCGGGAAGTGTCGCATGAGGTGATCGTCGCCGAAATCGTCGCCGAGCTAGCGCGCGTGCTGGGCGTGGCGGCGCCATCGCCCGTTGAGGCGGCGCCATGATGACCGCGCCGCTTAAGGCCGGCGAGATCACCGTGCCGGTCGCGCTCGGCGACCGCGCCTACGACATCGCGATCGGCCGCGGGCTGATCGCCGATCTCGGCAGGCGCATCGCGGCACTGAGGCCCGGCGCCCGCACCGTGATCGTGACCGACGAGACGGTTGCGAAGCATCACCTGCAAGCTGCCGAGGCCGCGCTCACCGCAGGAAATATCCAGAACGCCACCGTCATTGTGCCTGCCGGCGAAACCTCGAAGAGCTGGGGCACGTTCGAAACCGTGTGTGAGGCGATCATCGCGGCGCGCATCGAGCGCAACGACCTCGTCATCGCGCTCGGCGGCGGCGTGGTCGGCGATCTCGCGGGCTTTGCGGCCTCGGTGATCCGGCGCGGCCTCGACTACGTGCAGGTCCCGACCACATTGCTCGCGCAAGTCGATTCTTCGGTCGGCGGCAAGACCGCAATCAATTCGCGGCACGGCAAGAATTTGATCGGCATGTTTCACCAGCCGATCCTGGTGATCGCCGATACGGCGCTGCTCGATACCCTGCCGCCGCGCAACTTCCGCGCCGGCTATGCGGAAGTCGTGAAGTTCGGGCTGCTCGGCGACGCCGGCTTCTTCGCCTGGCTCGAGGCGAACTGGCAGGATGTGTTCGCGGGCGGGTCTGCGCGCGAGCACGCGATCGCGATCGCCTGCCGCGGCAAAGCCGGAGTCGTGGCGCGCGACGAGCGCGAGACCGGCGAGCGCGCACTGCTCAACCTTGGCCATACCTTCGGGCATGCGTTCGAGGCGGCGGCGGGGTTCTCCGACAGGCTCCTGCATGGCGAGGCGGTCGCGCTCGGCATCGTGTGCGCGTTCGAGTTTTCCACGCGCCTCGGCCTGCTGCCCGGCAACGACGCGGGCCGTGTCGCGCACCAGCTTGCGGCGGTCGGGCTGCCGACACACATCGGAGATGTGCCCGGCCTTAATGTCACAGCGGACCGCCTGATGGACCTGATCGCGCAGGACAAGAAAGTGAAGCGCGGCAAGCTCACCTTCATCCTGAGCCACGGCATCGGACAGGCGTTCATCGCGAACGATGTCGATCCCACGCAGGTGCGCGCGTTTCTGGCTGAGAAGCTCGGCGCATGATCCCGAAAAGCATGTCCTCGACCCTGATCGGGGATGGGAATCGGTTTTCTGATAAGATCATGCGCAGACAAGAAGGCACATGACTGCATTCGACTGGGTCTCGATCGCCGTCATCATCGTATGCTTGCTGCTGTCGTTCTTCTTCGCCGGCAGCGAGACGGCGCTGATGGCGTTCTCGCGCGCGCGCATGCTGCGTCTTGAGAAGAAGGGCAACCGCAGCGCCGGCATCGTCAACCGCCTGTTGGAAGTGCGCGAGCGCCTGATCGGCGCGCTGCTGCTCGGCAACAACGCCGTCAACATCCTGGCCTCTTCGCTCGCCACCAGCCTGTTCCTGCTCTGGTTCGGCGACATCGGCGTGATCTATGCGACCATCGCCATGACCGTGCTCGTTGTCGTGTTCGCCGAGGTGCTGCCGAAAACGGTGGCGATCCAGGATCCGGACCGCATTGCGCTCGCCACCGCGAAACCGATAAACGCGGTCGTGCGCCTGCTCGGCCCTGTGTTGATCGCCATCGAGGCGCTGGTGCGCTGGATCCTGCGGCTCGCCGGCTGGAGCGTGCGCGATGACACGGCGGTGCTCTCGGCGCACGAGGAGCTGCGCGGCGCGGTCGACCTCCTGCACAAGGAGGGCAGCGTCGGCAAGCTCGACCGCGACATGTTCGGCGGGCTGCTCGATCTGCGTGACCTCACCGTCTCGGACGTGATGATCCACCGCACCGAGATGATCACGGTGTGCGCCGACGAGCCGCCCGAGGAGGTGGTGAAGGCGGTGCTCGCCGCACCGGTGACGCGCGTGCCGCTGTGGCGCGAGAAGGCCGAGAACATCATCGGCATTCTGCACGCCAAGGACCTGTTGCGGGCCATTCAGGCGGCGGACGGGGATCTCTCCAAGATCGACATCGCCGAGCTCGCGCTGCCGCCCTGGTTCGTGCCTGACATCCGGCCGCTCTCCGAACAGCTCAAGGCGTTCCGCCGCCGCAAGACCCACTTCGCTCTGGTGGTCGACGAGTACGGCGAGGTGAAGGGGATCGTGACGCTGGAGGATATCCTGGAGGAGATCGTGGGGGATATTTCCGACGAGCACGACATCGCGGTGACCGGATGCAAACCGCAGCCGGACGGCTCGGTGGTGGTCGACGGCGCGGTTCCGATCCGCGACCTCAATCGCCTGATGGACTGGACGCTGCCGGACGAGGAGGCGACCACCATCGCCGGCTTGGTGATTCACGAGGCGCGCGCCATTCCGGAAGCCGGGCAGAGCTTCACGTTCCATGGATTCCGGTTTCGCGTGCTGAAGAAGCAGCGCAACCGCATCACGGCGCTGCATGTCGCGCCGTTACAGCGCAAGCCGGTTGCGAAGGTTGCCTGAATCTCCACGCGCAGGCCGCTTCTTCTCCCGCCATTCCAGCAGCGTGCCGAGAATGCCTTTCGGCATGTAGATGATGAACAGGATCAGCAGCAGGCCGTAGATCATCGTGTCGAGCGCGAGGGCCCCCTGCCCGAAGATGGACTGCATCGTGGCGGAGCCCTGGATCGAGACCCGCAGCACCTCCGAGAGCACCTGGGTGAACACCGCCCCCACCGTCGGTCCGAGCATCACCCACATACCGCCCGCCACCACGGCGAACACAATGTTGAGCGACACACCCAATCCGGTGATGGTGTCCGGCCCGATGTACATCTGGTATTGTGCGTAGATCGCGCCGCCGACCGCGCACATGGCGGCCGATATCGCGATAATCTTCAGCTTCTCGCGCGTCACGTTGATGCCGACCGAAGCCGCCGCGTCCTCGTCCTGGCTCGCGGCATTGAGCGCATAGCGGTCCATGCTCCGATCGACGCGCCACCAGATGTACAAGCCGACCGCCCAGAGCAGAAGGGCGATGTAATAGGACAACACCCGGTCCGGCTCGAACTGCAGCGCGTAGAGCGAGATGCCGTCGCCGAAGCGGCGGGGTTGCGTGCCGAGCGAGCCGCCGGTGTAGTCGCGCAGCCCGACGATGCAGAGCCGCACGAACTCGGTCAGCGCGAGCGTGAGCAGCGCGAAGTAGTGCCCGACGATGCGCAGGTGGAAGCACGGATAGCCGACCAGCAGCGCGACCACGACTGCGACGACCACCGCGACCGGAATGCCGAGCCAGGGCGTCAGGCCGGCGTAATTCCACAATAGCACAGTCACATAGGCGCCGATGCCGGTGAAGGCGCCATGGCCGAACGAGGTGAGGCCGAAGCGCCCCATCAGCGACCAGCCGGTGTAGATAAACGACCAGATCAGGATCTGGATCAGCAGGTGCAAGTAGTATTTCTCGGCTTCCGGAAACGCCAAGCGCACCGCGAGCGGCACCAGCAGCAGGATCGGCACGCCGATCAGCGCGGTCTTCGGGATCCGCATCACGACTTGCCCCCGAACAGTCCCTGCGGGCGGATGAAGATCACCACCATGAAGAACAGGAACGCGATCGCGTAGCCCCACTCGGTGGCAAAGCACGAGCCGCCGACCGCGATGAACTGCGCGATGATCAGCGCCGCGATGAAGCCGCCGATCATGTTGCCGAGACCGCCGAGCACGCAGATCATGAAGATGAGCGGGCCGAACTGCAGGCCGATCTGCGGATAGATGTCGAACTGCAGCACCATTAACGCGGCGGCCAATCCCGCGAGTCCCCCGCCGATCGCCGACGTGACGATGTAGACGCGGCGCTGGTCGACCCCCATCAGCGGCATGATCTGTCGATCCTGCGCGATCGCGCGGATCGCAATGCCGATGTAGGTGCGCTGCAGGAAGGCCCACAGCAGAACCATCGCGCCGATCGCGACCGCGAACGTCACGATGCGCGCATACGAAAACGACATGTCGAACACGTTGTAAGAGCCGAGCCGGATACCGATGTTCTTGAACTCGATGCCGAACGCCATCGTGGCGGCGGCCTGCAGTACGAACAGCATCCCGCCGGTGACCAGCAGCTGATTGATCGGCGCGGAATCGAGCACCGGCCGGATCACGAAGTAATGCAGCGCCATACCGGCAAGCGCGATCAGCACGATCCCGATCACGGCGGCGAGCAGGAACGGCGCGCCTTCCTTGTGCGCGAAATAGATGCCGTACATGCCGACCATGACGAGCTCGGCGTAGCAGATCCACACCACATCGATGACGCCGAAGATGAGATTGAGGCCGAGCGCCAGCAGCGCAAATAGTCCGGCGAGCAGCAGGCCGTTCAGCACCGCTTCGAGGAAGAAGATATCGAGCTGGCAGTCCATCAAATCCCCATGTAGGCGCGGCGGATCTCGTCGCTCGCCGCAAGCTCCTGCGCGGTCCCGCCCATCTTCAGCCGCCCAGCCTCAAGCAGGTAGGCGCGGTCGACGATCTTGAGCACCTGGCGCACGTTCTGCTCCACGATCAGCACGGTGTAGCCTTGCGCGCGGATGCGCCGCACCAGATCGAACACCTGCGCGACGATCACCGGCGCGAGCCCCATCGAGGGCTCATCGAGGAGGATCAATTTCGGCCCGCTCATCAGCGCGCGCGCGATCGCGCACATCTGCTGCTCGCCGCCCGACAGCGTTCCGGCGAGCTGATGGCGCCGCTCCTTCATCCGCGGGAACAGGTCGTAGACGAACGCAAGGCGCTCGGCGAATTTCTCGCGCGCCGCCGGAATGAAGGCGCCGATCTTGAGGTTGTTCTCGACCGAGAGCCTCGGAAACAAGCGTCGGCCTTCGGGCACATGCGCAATGCCGGTCGAGATCACCTTGTGCGGCGCGATCTCGCGCAGCGGCACGCCTTCCATCGTCATCGTGCCGGCGGTCGCGGGGAGCAGGCCGGAGATGACGCGCAGCACCGTGGTCTTGCCGGCGCCGTTCGCGCCGATCACCGCTACCGCCTCGCCGGCGTTCACCGTCATCGAGACACCGAACAGCGCCTGAAACGCGCCGTAGCCGGCATCGATGTTGGAGAGCTCAAGCAACGGCTTCGCTCCCCAGATAAACCTCCACCACGCGCCGGTCGTTCTGCGCGTCCTTCGGCGCGCCGGTGAAGATCACCTCGCCATGGTCAAGCACCACGACGCGGTCGACCACGCGCATCAGCACGCCCATGATGTGCTCGACCCACACGATGGTGATGTTCTTCTCGCGGCGGATGCGCTGGAGCATGTCGGCGGCCTGCTCCATCTCGGTGTGATCGAGCCCGTTGAGGCTTTCATCGGCAAGCAGCAGGCGCGGCTGGGTGGCGAGCGCGCGGGCGAGTTCGAGCTTCTTCAGCGCGGCCGCACCAAGCCCGTCAGTCGTCACGCGCGGATCGGTTGGCAGCCCGACCAGCGCAAGCGCCTGCTCGGCGAGCTCCCAGCAATCCGCACGGCTCTTGCCGCGGTCCTGTCCGAAGAAGGCGGCGGTCGCGACGTTCTCGATCAGGGTCAGGTTGCGGAACGGCCGCGGGATCTGAAAGGTGCGGCCGATGCCTTTGTGGCAGATGCGGTTCGGGGTGAGGCCGGTGATGTCCGCGCCTTCGAAAGCGATCGTGCCACCGTCCGGGGCGTAGAGTCCCGCGATGCAGTTGAACGTGGTGCTTTTGCCCGAGCCGTTCGGCCCGATCAAGCCGAGGATCTCGCCCGCATTCACGTCGAACGAGACATTGTTGACCGCGCGCAAGGCGCCGAAGCGCCTGGTCAGGCCGGAGACGCTGAGCATGGCCATGGGAGTTCCGTGCGCTTCTATCCCTCCCCCGCAGGGGATCCCCGAAGGGGGAGGGTCGGCGAGCATAGCGAGCCGGGTTGGGCTTTATCGCGCACGCAGGTCACCCCACCCGGTCGCCTTCGGCGACCACCCTCCCGCTTCGCGGGGAGGGATAAGCTACTTCGCGTAAGCGTGTCCCTTCGGCAGCGGGATCACCGGGTCGAAGGTCCGGATCGCGGTCGGCCATACGACCTTGGTCTCCCCCTTCACGAACTGCATCACGACCAGGAACGAGCGCTCGTTCTGCCCGGCCATCGCTCCGTCGCCGGCGAACTTCACACCGTAGCCCTGGATCGTGCCACCGATCGGGATATCGGTGTCGAGCGCCGCCTTGCGCAGCGCCTCCGGATCGTAGCCGCCGTATTTCTTGATCGCGCGCGGCAGCACGTCGGTGAGGAAGATCCAGGCGTTGTTGAAACCCATCGACACGTGCGGCGGCACGTCATGCACGCCGGTCTCGGCCTTGTAGCGCTTCACCATCTCGGCGGTGAGATCGCCGAGGCCGGGTTTGAGCGTCTTGGCGTCGAGAAGCTGTGCCGCGACTGGATCGATGTTGAAGAAGTAATTTACGTCGTCGCCGAAGGTCTGGACCAGTTTGTCGAGCTGGCTGTAACCGGCGCCGTGGCCGATCAACGCCTGAAACTTCAAACCCGCCTCCTTGGCTTGGCGCAGGAACAGCGTGATGTCCGGGTTGTAGCCGGTGTGCAGGATCACGTCGGGCTGCGCGCGGCGCAGTTTCGCCACCATCGCGGAGAGATCGGCTGCGCTCGCCGAATAGGCTTCCTTGTGCACGATCTGCAGGCCGAGCTTCTTGCATTCGACTTCGCTCGCGCCTGCAACGCCGACGCCGTAAGGCCCGTCCTCGTTGACGATCGCGACCTTGATGTCCTTGACAGCCTTGCCGAGCTTGTTCGCGTTCTCGGCCACAAACTGACAGGACGCCTCGCCGTACTGATCGGAGTGCACCTGCGGGCGGAATACGTAGTGCAGGTGACGGTCCTTCAGCACTGCGGACGAAACGCAGGTGTTGATCCACATGAATTTCTTCGCAGCGTCGACTTTGGCGGCCATCGGCACGCAATGCGCGCTCGAATAGACGCCCATGATGAGATCGACCTTCTGCTCGTTGAGCAGCCGCTCGGCCTCGTTGATCGCGACGTCGGTCTTCGATTGCGCGTCGGCCTGTATGTTTGCGATCTTGTGGCCCTCGACCCCGCCTTTCTCGTTGATCATGTCGATCGCGATCTTGTTGCCGATCGCTGCCGCTTTCGATCCGCCGCCCGCGAACGGGCCGGTCTGGTCGTAGATCGTGCCGATCTTGATATCCTGTGCGAGCGCCGAGCCGCCGATGAACGCGGCGGCCAACAATCCAAGGCTCAGTTTCGCGGTGACGCGCGTCATTCCAAGTCCTCCCTCGGGGTGAGTTTTTATTGCCTCAAGTGTGCGAAGCGCCGAGCGGGCTTGTCAATGGCGCCACCCTGCCGCAGCGTGGCACATTCAAGCGCGAAGGCGACGCAGATGGCAGTGTTTGCGGCGGGCGGCTATCGCTACATCCCGGCCGTGTTTCAGTATTCGGGCGGCGTCGCGGCCGAGCCTACTTTCGAGATCGTGCGCGTGCGCTTTCACCGGCCTGTGCCGCTGGCGCAGGGCTTTGCGCGCGCCCAGCAAGCGATCCGCGAAGCCGGACGGCCGCTCACCGCGTTCTGCGCCTGCGAATTGCGCTCGCCCGCACCCTTCACGGAGAGCGGTTTTCGCGCCTTCAACGAGGTCTATGCCGGCACTTTGCGCCAGTGGGGTCTGATGCAGGGCGACGCCAACCCGGTGGCGCGCAGCAACGTGTGTCCGCAGATCGATCCGCCGGCGGAGCCTTCGTTTCACGCCTTCTGTTTCACCGCCGCGGCGCAGACGACGCTTCCGACATTCGTGGTCGCCGGCAGCGGCGAGGCCGTGGAGGGCAAAGGCAATTACCGCGATCACACGGTGCGGTTCGGAGAAACGTCACCGGACGCCATCCGCGAGAAAGCCCGCTTCGTGCTCGGCGAGATGGAGCGGCGGCTCAGCCTGCTCGGTTTTTCGTGGAACCACACGACCGCCACCCAGCTCTACACGGTGCACGATCCCCACTCGTTTCTGGCCGACGAGATCGTGCGGCGCGGGGCCGCACGCGCGGGTCTCACCTGGCACTTCGCGCGCCCGCCGGTCCGCGATCTCGAATATGAGATGGATTGCCGAGCAATCGCGCAGGAGCGGGTGATCTAACGCGTGTCCCGCACGCGCTGCAGCACGCAGTGGTGCAGCGCAGATGCGGGACCTTAAAGAACTCCGCGCCTGGAACGGTCCCGGTTCAGCAGCGCATCGCTGCGTAATGCGCTGCGCCCGGGACGCAGGCTCATGCCGCCGCTTTCGCCGCCTTCTGAATCGCCTGCCACACACGGCCCGGCGTCGCCGGCATGTCGATCCGATCGATGCCCAACGGCGAGAGCGCATCGATCAGCGCGTTGATCACCACCGGCGGCGCGCCGATGGTGCCGGATTCCCCGATGCCCTTGACGCCGATCGGATTGGTCTTGCACGGCACCTCTTCGAGCGCGATCTCGAAGTCCGGCAGCATGTCGGCGCGCGGCATCACGTAGTCCATGAATGAGCCGGTCACGAGCTGCGCCGAGTCCGCGTCGTAGACCGCGTGCTCGTAGAGCGCCTGGCCGATGCCCTGCGCAACGCCGCCGTGCTGCTGGCCGTTCACGATCATCGGGTTCAGCACCTGGCCCAAGTCGTCGACCATCACGTATCGATCCACAGTCACCTCGCCGGTTTCGGGATCGACCTCGAGTTCGACCGCATGCGCGCCGTTCGGATGGCTCGGCGGCTCCGGCGAATGCGAGCCGGTCGCCTCGAGCCCGATCCCGAACTTGGTGAGCGGCCCCATCGGGGCGAACGAGGCCTTGGCGACTTCGGTGAGCGGAATCGCTTTGTCGGTGCCGGCCACTTTGAAATTGCCGTCCGCGAACTCGATATCGCCCGCATCCGCCTCCATCATGGCGGCGGCGAGCGGCTTTGCCTTCTCGATGATGCCGTCCGCGGCGCGCTTGAGCGCGCTGCCACCCACCACCGCGCTGCGCGCCCCGTAGGTGCCGCGCCCGAAGCCCACCTGCGCGGTGTCGCCCTGCACGTAGCGGATCTTCTCGAACGGCACGCCGAGCCAGTCGTGCACGCATTGTGCAAACACAGTCGCGTGGCCCTGCCCGTGCGAGTGCGTGCCGCCGAGGATCGTGACGGCACCGCCCGGATCGAAGCGAATGTCCATGCGGTCGTTGAAGATGCCGCCGAACTCGATGTAGTAGCAGACCGAGCGGCCGCGCAGCTTGCCGTTCTTCTCCGACTCGCGCTTGCGCTTGGCGTAGCCCTTCCAGTCCGCCATCTCGACGCACTTGTCGAGCAAACGCGCGAACTCGCCTGAGTCATAGGTGTAGAGCGTCGGCGTGTTGTAGGGGAATTTGTCGGGCGCGATCAGGTTGACGCGCCGGATTTCGGCGACGTCCATGCCGATCTGTTTCGCCGCATGCTCGATCAGCCGCTCCGTGAAATAGGCGGCCTCCGGCCGGCCCGCGCCACGATAAGGCCCCGCCTGCGGCGTGTTGGTGAAGATGCCGCGGCACACGATGTGGATCGTCTGCACGTCGTAGGCTTCCGGAATGAAGCGCAGCGAGAACAGCCCGCTCACCATGCCGGGGCCGACGAAGTAGGCGCCG
>Ga0310810_10005019_pt1 | contig 14736 bp, 15 predicted proteins | sample NCmetagenome_FD_207641 | JGI IMG/M metagenome (GOLD analysis project Ga0310810, IMG submission 207641) | Soil microbial communities from experimental microcosm in Duke University, North Carolina, United States - NC | ecosystem: Engineered > Artificial ecosystem > Soil microcosm > Unclassified ... | reverse complement strand
AACCCACCCTTGCATCTCATAACCGTCTGGTTGGAGGTTCGAGCCCTCCCGGGCCCACCATCAAAACCCGTAGCCCAGCAGGGTGATTTCGGGCTGATACCAGCGGGCGACGAGCTCGCGCGTGTCGGGCGAGTAGTAGCTGCGGTAGCCGCGCTGTGAATCCTTGTTTGGCGTGACGTTGGTGTGCGGCACTTTCACCCCGCAGCCTGGGACGCCGGCCTTTGCCAGCGCCGCGTTGAGATCTTCCTCCAGCCGCTCGTAGCGGCCGACGAAATCGACGGCGAGGGCGCCCTCGATCGTGTATTGCGCATAATTGGTGACGAAGGCGCGGGCCCGGTCCTGCATGAAGCGCTCGAAGCTCGGCCGCGCGCGCTTCGACTTTGTCTTGTAGAGATACCAGGAGACCTGCCGGTCCCAGGGGTTGCGGTCGAAGGCGAACTTGAAATAGCTGCGCCACACCTCCTCGCCGACATAGTCGCGCACGCGCCATGCCGGCATGTGCTCGTAATAGCCCACGCTCGGATGGTAGTAGCGCTCGGGCCTGCCGAGCAGCTTCCGCCAGAGCGGGCGCTTCGGCTTCAGCGGATTCTCGATGCGGTAGTTCTGCGGCGGGAGGCCTTTGCGGTCCTGCTCGCTCTCCTCGCGATAGGGCGTGATCACGTCGAGCGGTCCGCACAGCTCAGACAGCGCGGCCTCGATCGCGGTGCCCGCCGTTTTCTTCGTCTTGAGGAAGATGAACTTATGCTCGTGCGAGAGGATCATGGGCCCGCTTCAGAACGCGTAATCGAGGAGCGCAATCTCCTGCGCATACCAATCGCCGACCATGGCGCGCGTGTCTCCGTCATAATAGTCGCGGTAAGGCGCTGAGCTCCGCCGGAAGGTGGTCTTGGCGTGGGGGAGGGCGGTGTCGAGCTTGAGCCCGACCTGATCGAGCGCGCGCTTCAGGTCCCCTTCGAGATTCTCGAAGCGCCCAACGAAATCGACCGCGAGCCCTCCGTCGATCGAATAGATGTCGTAATTGTTGACGCGCGCGCGCCGGTCCGAATGCATGAACTCGGCGAAGGGCGGCGGGGTGTCCTTCCGCCGATAGCGGTGGTGATACCACGAGACCTGCCGGTCCCACGGATTGCGATCGAAGGCGAATTTGAAATAGCTCCGCCAGGCCTTGTCGTCGTCGAGCAGCGCCTTCGCCTCCGCCGCCGGCATGTGATTGTAGAAACCATAATCTTCGGCGGTGAATTTCAGCCAGCGCCGCTTCCACAGGAACCGCGGGCTGTCCCACCAGCCGTGCAGCCGCCAATTCTGCGCGCCGCGTTTGCCAGCGCGCTGTGCCTCGTCGATCTCGGTCAGCGGCGTGATGACGTCGTCGGGTCCGCATAGCTCGCTCAAGGCAAGCTCGATGCTCGTCCCGGCCGTCTTCTTGGTCTTGAGGAAAATGAATTTATGGGTGTGGGAGACGATCATGCCCAGCCCGCGGCAAGCCTCTGCAAAAGCAAATTTATTCGCCAAGGGCGGGGATATTTGGACGTGCTTATCACGGCAATCTCTGCCAAACGAGTCTAGTATGTCGTCTCGATGACGGGGACCTCGGCGGGGAGGGGGATTTTGACCAATAGCATAGCGCTTCGTTCGGGCCTCGCCTTCGAGAGCCCGCGCCCGGTGCGGGAGGACCGGCGCGAAGTCCGTGTCGCGGCCAGGGCCGGCGACCTCAAGCATATCTTTCTCATCGCCGGCCCCTCTGGCTCTGGCAAGAGCACGATCATGAGCGAGTTCGTGTATGACCGCCTCCCCAAAGACATCTCAGACTCTCTCCCGCTAGAGGCCAAAAACTGGCAACGCACGAGCGGCAACGAGCTGTCGCGGGAAGGGCTAGCGCGCATCCGAGCGCGTGTGCCCGCACGCCAGGCCTCGTGGTCCACTACGATATCATGCGCCCTTTTGCCAAACGCTTCGAGCACTACGCCAACGATCCAGCCATCAAAGAGCTGACCGCATCAGGTGCGGCGCTGACAGTGCTGACCCTGGCGCCGAACCGCGAGGTTCTGCTCGAGCAGTTCCTCAAGCGCGCCGCCGATCGCGACTATGTCGAGTGGTGGGACAAGCGGCGCTGGACGCGCCCGCTCAAGCGCAAGATCCGCGAAACGATCTACCGGATCACCGGCAAGAAGCCGAAGCTCCTGAGGGAGGAGCAGCTCCGGCTGCTTGGCCTCTATGCCTCAAAAAACGGACTGAAGCGATGGGCTTCGGAGTGGGAAAGCTTCCTCGACGGCGTGCGGAGGGAGCAAGATGACGTCCATCTCGTCTTCGTAACGCCCGAGCCGTCGCGGCCCGGCCATCCCCGCTTCCGCCTGCTGCGGCGTATCTGATTGGGCACCGGCATACTGCGGCAGTTATCGAGGGACTCACCTCTTATCCCGAGCGACTGCGGCGGCGATCGCTGGGAAGTCGGGCGAGAAAGGTCTTGCGCGGTCGGCGCTGGCGCTTCGCGTTTGGCCTAATCGAAGCTGCGTTCCACGTGGCCAAGGCGGGCGGCAGGCCTTATCAGCCGGTCGAAATCGGGGGCAGGCGTTTTGCCAATGTCCGCGACACCGACGAGCGATGGGACGCGGTCGCCAAGGTGCTGCGCGACTACGGCGTGAAAAACGTGCTCGATATCGGTTGTGCGGAGGGCTGGTTCGTCCGCCGTGCCGCAGCCGATCTCAACCTGTTCGCCATCGGCATCGAGGCGACCGACGTCGGCACTGTCGGCGAGCTTGCCCGACTCCACGACCGCGTGCCGCGCGCAGCGGTAGCCAGGGCCTTCGTGACGCCGGAGGCGATCCGCGGCCTGCCGCAGTTCGACGCTGTGCTCTGCCTGTCGGTGCTGCATCACATGATCCGCGGCTTTGGACTTGGCGTCGCGGAGCGCTTTCTTCAGGTGCTCGCCACACGCGTGAGCAAGATCCTTGTGTTCGAGATCGGGACAGCCAGCGAGAGCTCGTGGACGGAGTTCCTGCCGGAGCAAAGCCAAGGGCAAGAGGCCTTTGTGCGTGAGCTGCTCGAGCGTGCAGGCTTCCGCAATGTACGCGTGATCACCGAAAGCGCAGCCTATCACCGCGAGGTGCAACGCCTGTTGTTCACCGCGGAGCCTGCCAAGGCGGCAAATCAAGAGACGCTGAAACAGCTCGAGGTCGCCTAGGCTAGCTCTTCTGCTGCTCGAGCGAGATGGCTAGGTCCTCGAGAATCGCGCCGAAATGAATCTCCGGTACTTGCAGTGCGATGGCGATGTCTTTCAGCTTCTTGCGCTCCTCCCCGGCAATCCGGCCATCGGCAAGGAGCACGAGGTACGCCGAACGGATGATCTCCTCCTTGGTCTGCCGACTCATGCTGCCTGAGATGGCGGCGAGCTCGGCGAGAATGTCTCGTTTGGTGGCGTAAACCTCGGCGGCGCTCGCCACACCGCTCACATCCACCGGACGGCCGGTCCGCTCCTCGTAGACCTGCTGGATCAGCCCGACTTCGCGTGCGTCGAGCCTGCCGTCGGCCGCCGCGACCGCGACCATCGCCCTGAGGATCCAATCCGCCTCGGTGGGTTTCTCTACCACGGGACTGCTCCTCACTGCTTTCTGCTGCCGATTGTGTGGACACGAGGCCGATTTGCCAAGCCGCCTAAAAAACGAGTCTTTGAAGCGGCCCGCAAGTGTGCGCTATGACGCGGGGCTTCGCTCTTGCTCTCGCACAACAGCATGCCACTAACCTCGTGACGCCGCTTAGAATCATTTTCCTCGCCGATACGCGCCCTGGGCACTATCACCTCGCGCAGGGGGTGATTGCGGCAATTGCCCGGCTCCGCCCCGTCGAGGTCACCCGCATCGAGGTCAACCGCAAATGGATCGTGCCGACGCGCTGGCTGCGGGCGCGCATCAATGCCAAGACCTTCTTTCCTCCGCGCATGCTGCGCATGTCCTATCGCATCGATGCCTACGCGCTGCCCAAGGCGGACCTCGTGGTCTCGGCGGGAGGCGAGACATTGATGCCCAATATCTGCGTCAACCGGTTCCTCGGCATCCCGAGCATCTTTTGCGGCTCGCTGCTGCGCGGTCTCGGCCCCGAACATTTCAGTCTGATCATCTCCTCTTATGAGCGCGACGCGACCAGCCCGCAGCACATGGTGGCGCTCAAACCCTCTTCGATCGATCCCGACGCGCTCGGCCGCCCGGCCATGATTCCCCGCTATGGACCCGATCTCTATCCCCGCGTTGCGGGGCTGCTCATTGGCGGCAATGCGGGACCATTCCGTTACCAAAGTGAGGAATGGGACCGGCTTCTCGACTTCGCCGCGGAAATCTCACGCGCCTGGGGCACAAAGTGGCTCGCGTCCACCTCGCGGCGAACGCCCGCTTCGGTGGCCGACAAGATCACGGCGCTCGCTGAGGACGACACCGTGATCGCCCGCTTCATCGATTACCGCACCGCGGGCCCTGGCACCCTTCCTGAAATCTTTGGCAAGACCGATGTGATCGTTTGCACAGAGGACTCGAGCACGATGATCTCGGAAGCGGTCTCCGCGCGGCTGCCTGTGGTCGGGGCGGCGCCGGCAGCTCACCGTTTTACTGATGAGGAGCAGGACTATCGTAATTTCATGGTCGCCAACGGATGGTGCCGAGTCTTGCCGATCGCCGAACTCACGCCCCCGTCCTTCGCAAAGGCGCTGTCGGAAATCGAACCGCCGCGCGACAACCCGCTCGACGTGCTTGCCGCAAAATTGAAAGCACGCCTGCCGCAGCTTTTCTCTGAAACTAGCTAGCCAGCGACTATTTCTGAGCCGATTTGCCGCTCTCCAAGGACTGCGCCGTTTGCAGGTGCTTCTTAAGCGTCGGCAACGTGTCCTTGGCGAAGCTCGCCACATCGTCGCTGCCCTTGGCCTGCTTCTCGAACTCTTTGATGTCCTTCTTGTGGTCGGCCACTATGTGCTTGGCGAATTTCTCGTCAAAGGCCTGGCCGTTAAGCTTCGACAGCCGATCGTACTCCTGTTTCGCCTTCGGCTTCGGTTCCGTCGGCGGAGTCACGCCTTGCGTCTGGGCGAGAGATGTCGCCTTCTCGTTGGCGGCCGAGTGATCCTGGACGAGCATCTGACCGAACGAGCGCACGCCGTCGCTGCCGGCGTTCTTCTGGGCGAGCTGGCCCAGGGAAATCTCCACGAGATTTCCCTGAATGGCGTCGGTGAGGAATTCCTGGTTTGACTTCGCGGAGGCAGCGGCGACCGATCCCAGCAGGATCAGCCCGGCTCCGACGGCGACAAGTGACTTACTATTCATTTGCAAAACTCCATCTTGAGGTTGGGACCGCTTCCTTGCGTCTCGTGCGACAAACTCTGGTCGCGACGGTGCGTTCCGATTTGGCAATTCGACGCTGGATTATGTCGCATAAGGCCATTAGACAGGGCGCCTTCCAGCCAATTCGCGAACACGGAGTGCCATGGCCACCCCTCAATACGTCTATGTGATGAACAAGCTGTCCAAGACCTATCCTGGCGGGAAGCAGGTCCTGAAGGACGTCACGCTAGCCTTCTTGCCTGGCGCCAAGATCGGCGTTGTGGGCGTGAACGGCGCGGGCAAATCGACGCTACTTCGAATCATGGCAGCAGAAGAGAGGGAGTTTCTCGGAGAGGCCTGGGCTGCCGGCGGCGTCTCGGTGGGCTATTTGCCGCAAGAGCCGCAACTCGACGAGTCGAAGGACGTGACCGGCAACGTCATGGAAGGCGTGGCCGAGAAGAAGACCAAGCTCGATCGTTACAATGAGCTCGCGATGAACTATTCCGACGAGACCGCCGACGAGATGGCGAAACTCCAGGACGAAATCGACGCCCAAGGCTTGTGGGACCTCGATGCGCAGGTCGAGCAGGCGATGGATGCTCTCCGTTGCCCGCCGGGCGAGGCGGATGTGAAGACGCTGTCCGGTGGCGAGCGGCGGCGCGTAGCGCTCTGCCGGCTGTTGTTGTCAAAGCCCGACATCTTGCTGCTCGACGAGCCGACCAACCATCTCGACGCCGAAAGCGTCGCCTGGCTCGAGCATCATTTGCGCGATTACCCCGGCACCGTGATTATGGTGACGCACGACCGCTACTTTCTCGACAACATCACCGAATGGACCCTCGAGCTCGATCGTGGGGCGGGCACCCCCTACAAAGGGAGCTACTCGTCATGGCTGGAGCAAAAGGCGAAGCGGCTCGAGGTCGAGGGCAAGCAGGACGAGGCCCGTGAGCGGACGCTCGCGCGCGAGCTCGACTGGATCAGAGCAAGCCCCAAAGCGCGCCAGGCGAAGTCGAAGGCCCGGATCCGCGCCTATGAAGAGCTTCTGGCGGAGGCCGGCAAGGACCGGACGGGAAGGGCACAGATCACCATCCCGCCCGGGCCCCGCCTCGGCGACGTTGTGATCGATGCTGAGCATTTGGAGAAAGGTTTTGGCGAGATGCTCCTGATCGACGATCTCTCCTTCAAGCTGCCGCCCGGTGGAATTGTCGGCGTGATCGGGCCTAACGGTGCCGGAAAGACCACGCTGTTCCGCATGATCGTCGGTCAGGACAAGCCCGACGATGGATCGATCCGCGTCGGCGACACGGTGAAACTCGGCTATGTCGACCAGTCGCGCGACGCGCTCGACGGCAAGAAAACCGTATTCGAGGAGATCTCTGGCGGCAAAGACGTGATCAAACTCGGCAACCGCGAGGTTCCGTCACGCGCCTATGTCGGCTGGTTCAATTTCAAGGGGCCCGACCAACAGAAGAAGGTCGGTCAGCTTTCGGGCGGCGAGCGCAACCGCGTGCATCTCGCCAAGATGCTGAAATCGGGCGCCAACCTAATCCTGCTCGACGAGCCGACCAACGATCTCGACGTGGAGACACTGTCGTCGCTCGAGGCAGCGCTCGAGGATTTCCCCGGCTGCGCGGTCATCATCAGCCACGACCGCTTCTTCTTGGATCGCATCGCGACGCACATCCTGTCCTTCGAGGGCGACAGCCATGTCGAATGGTTCGAGGGCAATTTCGCCGATTACGAGGAGGACAAGAAGCGCCGGCTCGGCGAGGACGCCGTGCTGCCCAAGCGCATCAAATACAAAAAATTCGCGCGGGCTTGACTGGAAAGGGCGCTCCCGCGGGCCTTGAATTCCTCGGCGAGAAGATATAAACATATCTTTATGTCAGATGGCCAAGACGCTCGTTTTGCATCGCCGGGCCTCTCTCGGACCCAAAGCCTTGGGGTACTCCGCGCTGCGGGGGAGGCCACGCGGCTCCGTATCCTCGCACTGCTTGCCGGCGGCGAGCTAAACGTGAAGGACCTGACCCAGATTCTGGGACAGAGCCAGCCACGCATCAGTCGGCATTTGAAGCTGATGGCCGAGGCCGGGCTCATCAGGCGCTTCCGCGAAGGCTCTTGGGTGTTCTTCCGCCTTGCCGACAGCGGTGCCGAAGCCGCACTTGCGACCGCTATCGTGGCGAGCCTCGATCAATGCGACCTCACCCTTGCCCGCGACCGCGCGCGTGCGGCAGCCGTGCAGAAGGCGCGTGCCGAAGCAGCGCAGGCATATTTCAAGGCGCATGCAAGCGAATGGGACAACATTCGCGCGCTCCACGTCGCCGAAAGCCAAGTCGAAGCGGCCATGGACGAAGCGCTCGGGCAGGGGCCGTTCGGTCTTCTCGTCGATCTCGGCACGGGGACCGGCCGCATTCTCGAGCTGTTCGGCGCCCGCGCCTTACGCGCACTCGGCTTCGACCTCAATCACGCCATGCTTGCTTACGCGCGCATGAAGCTCGAGCGGGCAGGCCTATCCCACGCGCAAGTCCGCCACGGCGATCTTTATAATGTCCCTCTGCCTGATGGCGCCGCCGATGCCGTGGTGCTGCATCAGGTCTTGCATTTCCTCGACGATCCCTCGGCCGCGATCGCCGAGGCCGCGCGGGTGCTTAGGCCCGGCGGCAAATTGCTCGTGGTCGATTTTGCGCCGCATGAGCTCGAGTTCCTGCGCGAGCAATCAGCCCACAGGCGGCTAGGCTTTGCCCGCGATCAGCTCGGCCGCCTATTCGAAAACGCAGGTCTGAAACTCGAACGCTTCGCCGAGCTAAGTCCTGAGCCTTCACAAGGCAAACTTACCGTATCGCTCTGGCTTGGATTGAAACCGGCCGACTCAAACAAGAAAAGACTGGGCAGTAAAGTAGAGGTCGCCGCGTAATGCTCTCATCCACCGAACATAAGAGCCGGTTTCTCGGCCGAGGAGCGATAGATGTGTCGTTCGAGTTCTTCCCGCCCAAGACCGCGGCGATGGAGGAGACTCTCTGGCGCTCGATCCGCAGGCTGGAGCCCTTAAGGCCAAACTATGTGTCCGTCACCTATGGCGCTGGCGGCTCGACGCGCGAGCGCACGCACGCGACGCTTGCTCGCATTCTGCGCGAGACCACGCTTAAACCGGCCGCTCATCTCACCTGCGTGGCGGCGACGAAGCCCGAGCTCGACGAGGTCATCCGCGACTATTGGGATCTTGGCGTGCGCCATATCGTGTCGCTGCGCGGCGATCCTCCAGGCGGCGTGGGCGATTGCTACACGCCGACGCCAGGCGGTTACGTCAATGCCGCCGACCTCACCGCCGGCATCAAGAAGATTGCGCCCTTCGAGATCTCGGTCGCCTGCTATCCGGAGAAGCATCCGGAATCGCCGAGCATCGAGGCGGACATCGATATGCTGAAGGCCAAGATCGATGCCGGCGCCACCACCGCCATCACCCAGTTCTTCTTCGACAACGAAGTCTATTTCCGCTTTCTCGACCGGGTGCAGTCGCGCGGCATCACCGTGCCGATCGTGCCCGGTCTCATTCCAATCCATAATTTCAAGCAGGTAGCCGGGTTCGCCGCGAAATCGGGTGCGAGTGTCCCGGACTGGATTGGTCATCGCTTCGAAGGTCTCGACGAAGATCAGGAGACACGCCATTTGGTCGCTGCCGCTGTGGCCGCGGAGCAAGTTCTTGGCCTGGTCGATCAGGGCATCACCGAGTTCCACTTCTACACGCTGAACCGTGCCGACCTCGTTTATGCCATCTGCCATCTCTTGGGCCAGCGCCCGGCAAAGGCATTCACCGAAGCAAAGGTTGCATCATGACCAGAGACGAGCGTACCGCGGCGCTGAAGCGCGAGGCCAAGGAGCGCATCCTCATCCTCGACGGCGCGATGGGTACCATGATCCAGCGCTACAAGCTGGACGAGGCTGGCTACAGGGGCGAGCGCTTCAAAGATTTCGCGCGCGACCTCAAGGGCAACAACGATCTCCTCGTGTTGACCCGGCCCAAAATCATCAGTGAGATCCATAATGCCTATCTCGAAGCGGGCGCAGACATCGTCGAAACCAATACCTTCAACGCGCAAGCCATCTCGCAATCGGACTATGGTCTCGCCGAGATCGCTTACGAAATGAATGTCGCTGCTGCGAGGCTCGCCCGCGAGGCGGCCGACGCCTGGACCAGGAAGACGCCGGACAAGCCGAGATTCGTTGCCGGCGCCATGGGCCCGACCAACCGCACCGCTTCGATCTCGCCTGACGTGAACAATCCGGGTTTCCGCAATGTGAGTTACGACGCTCTGGTCGAGGCTTATGCCACGCAGGCGCGCGGGCTGATCGACGGCGGTGTCGATATCATCCTAATCGAGACCGTCTTCGACACGCTGAATGCCAAGGCGGCGGGCTTTGCCGTCGAGCAGGTGTTCGACGAGCTCGGCGTCGAATTGCCAATCATGGTGTCCGGCACGATCACCGATCTTTCTGGACGCAACCTCTCCGGCCAAACGCCCGAGGCCTTCTGGTACTCGATGCAGCACCTGAAGCCGTTTTCCTTCGGGCTCAACTGCGCCTTTGGCGCGGAACAGCTTAGGCCTTCGGTCGATGAGATCGCGCACGTCGCCGATACGCTGGTCAGCGTCTATCCCAATGCCGGCCTTCCCAACGAAATGGGCGCCTATGACGAGAGCCCTGAACATATGTCCGGGCTATTGGAGGAGTGGGCCAAGACCGGGCTCATTAATATCGTCGGTGGCTGCTGCGGAACGACGCCTGACCACATCCGCGCGATCGCCGGTGCCGTCTGCAAGTATAAGCCGCGCCAAGTCCCGCAACTTGCGCACAAGATGCGCCTCTCGGGCCTTGAGCCCTTCGTGCATGGTTAGGTCCGAGTTAGCATGACAAACGGTGCGCAGAATTTCGTCATGGTTGGCGAGCGGACCAACGTCACCGGCTCCGCGCGCTTCCGCAAGCTGATCGAGGCGAACGACTACGCCGCGGCGCTCGAAGTCGCACGCCAGCAGGTCGAGAACGGCGCCAACATGCTCGACGTCAATATGGACGAGGGCATGCTCGACTCAGAGAAGGCCATGGTCACCTTACTCAACCTGCTCGCCGCCGAGCCCGATATCTCGCGCGTGCCGATCATGATCGACTCGTCGAAATGGTCGGTGATCGAGGCCGGGCTCAAATGCGTGCAAGGCAAGTCGGTCGTGAACTCGATCAGCCTCAAGGAAGGCGAGGGGCCGTTTCTCGATCATGCGTGCAAAGTGCGCCGCTACGGCGCCGCGGTCGTAGTGATGGCCTTCGACGAGCAGGGCCAGGCCGAGACCGCTGAGCGCAAGTTCGCCATCTGCCAGCGTGCCTACAAGCTGCTGACCGAGAAGGTCGGCTTCCCGCCAGAGGACATCATCTTCGATCCCAACATCTTCGCCGTGGCGACGGGTATCGAGGAGCACAATGATTACGCCCACGCCTATATCGAGGCGACGCGTCGCATTAAGACCGAGCTTCCCTACGTGCACGTCTCTGGGGGCGTGTCGAACCTCTCGTTCGCCTTCCGCGGCAATGAGCGGGTACGTGAAGCGATGCATTCGGTGTTCCTCTATCACGCGATCCAAGCCGGCATGGACATGGGCATCGTCAATGCCGGCCAACTCGCGCTTTACGATGACATCGACCCAGAGCTCCGCGAGATGGTAGAAGACGTAATCCTGAATCGCAGGTCGGACGCCACTGATCGCCTGCTCGAAGCTGCCGAGCGCTTCAAGGGCGAGGGGGCGCAAAAGAAAGAGGTCGATCTCTCCTGGCGCGAGAAGCCCGTAGAGGAGCGGCTGGTCCATGCGCTGGTGCACGGCATCGGCACCTATATCGAGCCGGACACTGAAGAAGCGCGGCAAAAGGTCGAGCGCCCACTGCACGTCATCGAAGGTCCTCTGATGGCCGGCATGAACGTGGTCGGCGACCTGTTCGGCTCCGGCAAGATGTTCCTGCCGCAAGTGGTGAAGTCGGCCCGCGTGATGAAGCAGGCGGTCGCCTACCTCATGCCCTTCATGGAGCAGGAGAAGCGCGATCTCGGCCTCGCCGATCAGCCGTCGGCCGGCAAGATCCTGCTCGCCACAGTGAAGGGCGACGTGCACGACATCGGCAAGAACATCGTCGGCGTCGTGCTTCAGTGTAACAATTATGACGTCATCGACCTCGGCGTCATGGTGCCGGCGCAGAAGATCCTCGACACGGCGCGCGAACGAAAAGTCGACATCATCGGACTGTCAGGCCTGATCACGCCGTCGCTCGACGAGATGTGCCACGTCGCGGCCGAGATGGAGCGCGAAGGCTTCGACCTGCCGCTCCTGATTGGCGGCGCCACCACGAGCCGGGTGCACACAGCGGTCAAGATCAGCCCGAACTATCATAAGAGCCAGGCGATCTATGTCACCGACGCCTCCCGCGCGGTCGGCGTGGTATCGAGCCTGATGTCGCCCGAAGGGCGGCCGAAAGCGATCGCGAAAGTGCGCGAGGAATATGCGCGCATGGCCGACTCATATGCGCGTGGGCAGGCCGAGAAAGCTCGCACCTCGATTGCCGATGCTCGCGACAACCGGCTCAAGCTCGACTGGGCAGTCTATACGCCGCCCAAGCCGACGTTTCTCGGCACGCGCGCGTTCAAGGCTTACGATCTTGCCGAGCTGGCACGCTACATTGACTGGACGCCGTTCTTCCATGCCTGGGAGCTTAAGGGAACGTTTCCGCGCATCCTCGATGACGACAAATACGGCGAGGCTGCGCGCAATCTCTATGACGATGCGCGAGCCATGCTGAAGCAGCTCATCGACGAGAAGTGGCTGACAGCAAATGGCGCCGTTGGCTTCTGGCCAGCGAACAGCCTGGGTGACGATATCGAGCTTTATGCAGACGATAGGCGCACCAAGCGTATTGCCGTGCTGCACACGCTGCGCCAGCAGATGGCGCGCGACGGCTCGCGTGCCAATCTGGCGCTTGCCGATTTCGTGGCGCCGAAGGAGACAGGCTTCGCCGACTATGTCGGATCTTTTGCCGTGACTGCCGGCATTGGCGAGGAAGAGGTGGCCCGCCGGTTCGAGCGCGCCAATGACGATTATTCCAAGATCATGATCAAGGCGCTTGCCGACCGTCTTGCCGAGGCCTTTGCCGAGGCTTTGCACGAGAAGGTGCGCCGAGAGCTTTGGGCTTATGCGCCTGGCGAGAAGCTTTCGAATGAGCAACTCATTGCCGAAGACTATGCCGGCATCAGGCCAGCGCCAGGCTATCCCGCCCAGCCCGACCACACCGAGAAGGGTACCTTGTTCGCGTTGCTCGACGCTGAGAAAGCGGCGGGGATAAAGCTGACCGAGAGCTATGCAATGTGGCCAGCGGCCGCCGTCTCGGGCCTTTATTTCTCCCATCCCGAGAGCCGTTATTTCGGCGTGGGAAAGATCGGGCGCGATCAAGTCGCCGACTACGCGGGGCGTAAGGGCTGGAGCATCGAGGAAACCGAACGCTGGCTCGGTACCATCCTCAATTACGATCCCAAGTTATTGGCCGACGCAGCAGAGTAGGGGCCAGCAAAATGCGCGGGAGGCGTCCCACAGCTTGCGTGGAAGACGCACGATCGCTCAAATGCTCGGAGAACCGCTGAGGCTTTAAATCATTCCAAGGAGAATGGCGGCGAGAAAGCCGAAGGAAACTATTGCCATGACGGCGGTCACAGAGGCCGTGAATTCCATCGGAAGCTCCTTCCGGACCAGAGGGCGTTCCATACCGTCGGTACGGCCCCTCCTTGAAAGACGTTTCCCCTTTTGCACTGCACAACCTCTCTTCGGTGCGGTGCGAGCCAAATAACGCCGCCAACGAGTTCCGGTTCGCCGCTCCGAGCACGATTTCTTTTTCGGGGTCGCGAAACAATTTCAAACGGTCGAGGTGGAGATGGTAAAAAGGCGGAATTGCGGGGTCTCGACTGCACAGTTTGGCCGCTGCAGAAACACAATCCAGGCGCTGTTATGGGCTAGGCGCGGCGCCGAAGCATGAGGCACGGGCGGGGCCCGCTAAAAAGGTTCGCCGTTTTCTGGAGGGAACGAAAGGATGAGGACCGTCAGTATTTTAAGCCTTGGCGCATTCGCAGCGCTGTTGGCTCTTCCGGCGGAGGCGCTCACCATCTCGAATATGGACGCCGACTCCCACACCATCACCGTGACCGTCAACGGCAACAACAAGGAGCTTACCGTCGAGCCGCAAGCCGAGGTTGATGCCCCATGCGACAAGGGCTGCACCATAGGACTCGATAGCGGCGAGCAATACGAGATGAAAGGCGATGAGTCGGCTTCGATCGAAGACGGCACACTCTTCGTCGATTCAGCGCCAAGCGACCAAGGCGACGACAACGCCGACGCAGGTGCCGGCGACAAATCTGAAGCGCCCGCAGACAAGGCTTCCAGCGGGGCAGGCTCTCAAGCGCAATAGCTGGCAGGCATACGCCCGGTCATCGACTGCCGCGAAGCGGGAACTTGCGCATCAGTATCTCCTCATAGCCGTCCGCGACTAGCCCGGGCAAAGCTGCGGCATGCTCGAAACCGTGTCGCTCGTAGAAGCGCAGGGCGCGCATATTGAATGACGAGGCGCACACCCAGAGATTACGCGAGCCGTGCTCGATCGCTTCTTGCTCGAACCAAGTGAGAATGGCTGAGCCGATGCCTTGACCTTGCGCTACCGGCAACAACGCGAGCAGCTCCAGATAAGGCCCCTTGAGCCAAGGTGAGCGCACCGAGACAGCTCCTAACTGTTCGCCTCCGATCTCGACCGCGTAACGCGAAACACAACCGTCAGCCGTTGAGAGAAACCGGGCCATGAGGTCGGCGGAATAATTCATTACGGACCATGGCGGCATGTCCACGATTGCGGCCGCGAGCCCGTGAACGCCGCGAGGGTCAAGCGCCACGAGCCGTGCTCGGCCGAGCTCAATAGGGGTGATCGAAAATTGAGAGGGCATTCGGGGCGCCGTCGCGTTTGGCAGCGTGAGCGACGCGCGTATTGTCGCCTGGCTTGTTCAAGTAGCAGCTCGCGGTTACCACAGGCTTTCCTGCCTTGAGCAGCTCGCTCACCGTCACGAAGCTATAGCCTTCTTCCTTGAGCTTGGGGATGGCAAGCGCGAGGGCGTCAGCGGTATGCCAGCCGCGCCCGTTGGCGTGGGCAACGATGATCGCTCCAGGATGGACTTTGGTCAGGATCGTGTCGGCAATGGCCCTTGCAGAGCGGTGCGGGTCGGGATCGCCGGTGATGAGGTCCCACTGGATCGCGAGCAGTCCAGCGTCCGCCACCGCGGCGAGCGACTTCGCGTTGCACCGACCGTAGGGGAACCGCATCACGCTCATCTGCTCTGGAATGGGACTCTGCGGCCGCGCGGTTGCCGCGCATTGCTTTG